>Ga0222419_100080_pt1 | contig 180692 bp, 159 predicted proteins | sample 1B20Ametagenome_FD_182474 | JGI IMG/M metagenome (GOLD analysis project Ga0222419, IMG submission 182474) | Enriched microbial communities from leaf-cutter ant dump, University of Wisconsin, Madison, United States - 1B20A (version 2) | ecosystem: Environmental > Terrestrial > Nest > Insects... | reverse complement strand
CCATTACCTTGATCTCCACTGCTTGCTCCTGAGTCAACATTGTCGGTGGCCAAAAGGCCACCATCATTGCCCAGGTGGGTCAGATTTACTCCGACGAGATGGGTCAGTATTACATCGGCGCTAACACGTATGTGATCGTGTTGTTGTCTATCAGCGTAAAAAGGCCGGAGGTGTTTGCCTCGACTTGCTGGCATAGATGTGCCCAAACCTCGAAATGATAGGGCGCAGCAGCGGCCTTATCCGTGGATGGGCTAGGAATTGCGCCAACAGCCCGTTGGATCAGTAATCCTATTGAGTTTCGGAAATCCGGACTCAGGCTGTGCGTTCGCCGTGTTTCTGACGGGTGGGGGCTGCTGTCGGCAGTGCCTTCCTCGTGGTTGGGGGCCAGGGCTTTTTGCTGGCGCGGTGGTGGCTCCCGTCGGGACTGGGAGACCGATGGCCTCATCAACGCCTCTAAGGAACGTTGCGTTGACTCTTCCCGCAGGCGCAACACCTCCCGCCGCGCCCACTCCATTTGCACATCTGCTAGGCCAGGCCCCACCTTTATCCCCTCCGATTTGAGGAATGCCCTGGCGAGATCGTCGATTGATGAGGGCTTGTCTGCTTCTAGGGGCATTTCAGGCGTCTCCTGGTGCTGTTGGCAGCGAAGGACATAGCCTACTACAGGAGGTGATCCGGGTTGATCGGCGTGGCCCGAAAATGCCTACATAGTGCCTACATGGAAACCAAAAACAAAAAGGCCAGTTCCGAAGAACTGGCCTAAGTGCTTGATAATCCTGGTGGGCTGTGAGTGACTCGAACACTCGACCGACGGATTAAGAGTCCGCTGCTCTACCAACTGAGCTAACAGCCCGTCGCAATGATTTTGCGAAGAACGAAACTATACACCTTTTTCCGGGCTGACGCAAAACGTGGATCGCCCGAAGCGGGGTGGAGCCGGCAGGCCCGGGATGCGCCGCTTCGCGGCCGGCGACGCATCCATCGCCGGATTCAGGCGGCTTCCGCGTCCAGGACGCGCGCGCAGGCCAGGACGGCCTCGGCAAGGACCTGGCAGCCCGCCGCCAGATCCTCGGGCTTCGCGCTTTCGAGTTCGTTGTGGCTGATGCCTCCGGCGCAGGGCACGAAGATCATGCCGGTCGGCACGATGCGCGACAGGGCGACCGCGTCGTGCGCCGCGCCGCTGATGATGTCCATGCAGGGGTAGCCGTTGCGCCTGGCTGCCTGCCGGACGGCGGCGATGCAGGCGGGATCGAAGGGGGCCGCCGGCTGCTCCAGCACTTTGGCCAGGTTCACGTCCAGGCCGTTGGCTTTCGCGGCCGCGTCCACTTCGGCGCGGAACTCGGCCTCCATGGCGGCGCGGACGCCGTCGTCCGGGTGGCGGATTTCCGCCGTCAGGTAGACGGAGTCCGGAATCACGTTGGGGCTGTTGGGCGAGACCAGCATCCGGCCCGAGGTCGCGCAGCCGGGCGGATGCGCGCGGCCGATGCGGTTGAGGGCGCCGATGACGGCGGCGGCGCCCACCAGCGCGTCGCTGCGCAGGTCCATGGGCGTCGTGCCCGCGTGGCTGGCGCGTCCTTTCAGCGTCATCTGGAACCAGCACTGGCCTTGTCCGCCCGAGACGACGCCGATGGTTTTCTCCCGGGCTTCCAGGATGGGGCCCTGTTCGATGTGCGCCTCGAAATACGCGGCCGGCCGGCCGTGGGGATCGGGCTCGCCCCGCGCGCCGATGCGCGCCAGCGCCTCGCCCACGCTGACGCCTTCCGCGTCCCGGATGGCCAGCGTCTCGTCCAGGTCCATCAGGCCGGCGTAGACCTGCGAGCCCATCATCGAGGGGGCGAAGCGGGCGCCTTCCTCGTTGGTCCAGACCACGACTTCGATGGGGCGCTCCGTTTCGATGCCGGCCGCGTGCAGCGTGCGCAGCACTTCCAGGCCCGCCATGACGCCGTAGGCACCGTCGAACTTGCCGCCGGTCGGCTGGCTGTCGATGTGGCTGCCCATCATGGCGGCGGGCAGACCGTCATCCCGCCCGGGCCGGCGTGCGATGAGATTGCCGATGGGATCGACGCGCATGACGCAGCCGACGTCCCGGCACCAACCGGAGAACAGGGCGCGCGCGCGGCCGTCCAGCTCGGTCAGTGCCTGCCGGTCGACGCCGCCCGCCGGCGTCGCGCCGATGCGCGCCAGTTCCATCAGGCTGTTCCAGAGCCTGTCCCCATCGATCCGTATCGTCGTACCCATTGCGTTCCTCCTCCGTGTCCGGTCGCCGTCGTTTCCTGGTATCAGGGGCCGCGGGCCGACCAGACCAGACACTAACGGACCAGGCCACCGGAGGGCAGAGCCACGCGCGGGCAGGCGATGGTGCCAGCCTGGAGGCCGCCCGGGAAGCCGCCGCGAGGCGGAGGGCTATGGTTATCCCTATCATGGTTATCCCCGGAAGGTGCCAGTTCCTCTGGGAAGCGGCTTCGCGCGCCTCTGGCGCCTGTCTGCCTGGATCCATGAAAACCTGATGTTTGGCTCTATGGATCGAAAAAGAATCCACCGATGATGAATCCGATCGTCATTGATTCATATCAATCACAAGGCGTCCCAGCCTGATTCGGAGACACGACATGAGCACGCTCAAATTGGCCAGGAGGATGGCCGCCGCCGCCTCTGTCGCGGCCTTGTTCGCCACCGGGGCCCTCGCGGCCGATCAGCCCAGGCAGGGCGGCACGCTGGTCGTCGGCCAGTACCAGGCGCCCCGGCACCTGAATGGCGCCGTGCAGTCCGGCCTGGCCACGGGCCTGCCCAGCACCCAGTTGTTCGCCAGCCTGCTGCGCTACGACGACAAATGGAATCCCCAGCCCTACCTCGCGACGTCCTGGGCGTGGTCGGCGGACGGCAAGGCGTTGACGGTGAAGCTGCGTCCCGATGCCTTCTTCCACGACGGCCAGCCCATCACATCGGAGGACGTGGCCTTTTCCATCATGGCCATCAAGGCCAACCATCCCTTCCAGACGATGTTCAGCGCCGTGGAAGGCGTGGATACGCCCGATCCCCATACGGCCGTCATCCGGCTGTCGCGCCCGCATCCCGCGCTGCTGATCGCGCTGTCGCCCGCGCTGGCACCCATCATGCCCAAGCACATCTACGGCGATGGCCAGGATCTGAAGGCGCACCCGCGCAATTCCCAGGGCGTGGTGGGCTCGGGCCCCTTCAAGTTCAAGGAGTTCGTGCCCGGCAAGGAAGTCGTGCTGGAGCGGTTCGACAAGTATTTCCTGAAAGGCAAGCCCTATCTGGACAAGCTGGTCTACCAGATCAACCCCGACTCCACCACGCTGCTGATCGGGCTGGAGCGTGGCGACATCCAGATGCTGCCGTTCATGACCGACCCCACCCAGCTGCGCCGGGCGGCCAAGGACAAGCACATCGTCTCGCTGGAAAAGGGCTACGAGGGGGTGGGCGCGCTGAGCTGGCTGGCCATCAACACCGCGCGCAAGCCGTTCGACGACGTGCGCGTGCGCCAGGCCATCGCCTATGCCCTGGACAAGAATTTCATCATCAAGGTGCTGAATGCCGGGTTCGCCAAGCCGTCCGACGGGCCGATCGTGAATTCGAGTCCGTACGCCGCCAAGGATCTCACGATCTACAAGGTGGACCTCAAGAAGTCCGCGCAGCTGCTGGACGAGGCGGGCCTGAAACCGGACGCCGACGGCACGCGTTTCAAGATGACGATCGACTACATGCCCGGCATGGAATCGCTGAGCAAGAACGTGGCCGAATACGCCCGGGCGCAGCTGAAAAAGGTCGGGGTCGCCGTGGAACTGCGCGCCTCCGCCGATCTGCCGTCCTGGTCCAAGCGCATCGCCGCCCACGACTTCGACATGACGACGGACAACGTGTGGAACTGGGGCGATCCGGTGATCGGGGTGCACCGCACCTACCTGTCGACCAACATCCGGCCCATCATCTGGACGAACACGCAGTCCTATTCGAACAAGCGGGTCGACGAGCTGCTGGAACAGGCCGCCGTGGAGATGGACGTCGAGAAGCGCAAAGCGCTGTACGCGGAGTTCGAACGGATCGTCACGCACGACGTGCCCCTGATCTATCTGGCTCAGATGCCGTTCCACACGCTGGTGTCCGACAAGGTGGGCAATCCTCCGGACAGCATCTGGGGGCCGCTGTCGCCCCTGGACGATGTCTACCTGAAGTAAGCGAAGGGCGAGGGCGGTCGAGATGCTGCGCTATATCCTGAAACGGCTGGCCTATGCGGTGATCCTGCTGCTGGCGGTCATCACGCTGAATTTCCTGCTGATCCACATTTCGCCCGGCGATCCCGTGGAGACCATCGCGGGCTCCATGGGCGGGATGAGCGAGGATCTCCGCGCCCAGCTGCGCGAGCAGTTCGGCCTGGACAAGCCTTTCATCGTGCAGCTGGGCATCTACCTGGGCCGGGTGGTCCAGGGCGACCTGGGGCAATCCTATTTCTTCAACGCTCCCGTGGCGACGCTGATCTGGGAACGGGTGCCGGCCACGCTGCTGCTGGTCGTCGTCTCGGTCCTGCTGGCTTTTCTCATCGGCACGTTCATGGGCGCGCTGGCGGCCCGCAAGCCCAACGGACCGCTGTCGCAGGTCGTCACGTTCCTGTCCCTGGTGGGGTATTCGGCGCCGGTGTTCTGGACCGGCATCGTGCTCATCATCCTGTTCGCCTCCGTCTTTCCGATCTTTCCGGTGTCCGACATGCGCACGGCGGGTTCGGACAGCGGCGGACTGGCCGACATGCTGGACGTGCTGCATCACCTGGTGCTGCCCGCCTTCGCGCTGGCCTTCATCTACGTGGCGCAATACAGCCGCCTGGCCCGCGCCAGCATGATGGAGGCGCTGTCGGCCGATTACATCCGGACGGCGCGCGCCAAGGGCCTGTCCGAGACCGTCGTGCTGTACAAGCATGCCTTGCGCAATGCCGTGCTGCCCGTGGTGACCATGCTCGGCCTGCAGTTCGGCAACGTCCTGGCGGGCGCCATCCTGGTCGAGACGGTCTTCAACTGGCCTGGCCTGGGGCGGCTGGCCTTCGATTCGGTGCTGCGGCGGGACTACCCCACCATGCTCGGCATCCTGTTGTTCGCCTCCTTGCTGGTGGTGGTCATGAATCAGCTCACCGACCTGGCCTATCGCATCATCGATCCGAGGATCAAAGCATGACGCACTCTTCCGCGGCGTCGGCGGCGCCCATCCCGAAACCGCCCAGCCCCTGGCGCGAGGCGCTGCGGGTCTTCTGCCGGAACCCTTCCACGATCTTCGGGCTCGTCCTGCTGCTGGCCATCGTGGCCGTGACGATCTTCGGGCCGATGCTGATGGACGTGGATCCGTTCGACCTGGTCGCGCCGCCGATGGACCCGCCCGGTTCCGACATGGCCGTGCTGGGCAGTGATTACCTGGGCCGCGACATTTTCGCGGGCCTGATCTTCGGCGGGCGGGCCACGCTGCTGGTGGGGGTCGTGGCGGCCTTCCTGTCGGTGTTCATCGGCGTCGTCGTCGGCGCGCTGGCCGGGTACTACGGCGGCTGGGTGGACGAGGCCCTGATGCGGGTCACCGAGTTCTTCCAGGTGCTGCCGGCGCTCCTGTTCGCCATGGTGCTCGTCACCTTGTTCTCGCCCTCGCTGTGGACGAGCGCCATCGCCATCGGCGTCGTCAGCTGGACCAGCACGGCGCGGCTGGCCCGCGGGGAGTTCCTGCGCCTGAAGCAGATGGACTACATCCTGGCCGAGCGCGTCATCGGCGCCGGCAGCGGCCGCATCATCTGGAAGGTCATCCTGCCCAATGCCGTGGCGCCGCTCATCGTGTCGGCCACGCTGGCGGTGGGGACGGCCATCCTGTTCGAGGCCGGCCTCTCGTTCCTGGGGCTGGGCGATCCCAACATGATGAGCTGGGGCCTGATGATCGGCAGCAACCGGCCCTACATCCTGGATGCATGGTGGGCGGTGACGCTGCCGGGCGTGGCCATTTTCCTGACGGTCCTGGCCGTCAGCCTGATCGGCGACGGCCTGAACGATGCGTTCAATCCGAGATTGCGGGAGCGGGTATGAGCAGCATGGATCGCACGGCGCAGACGCATGAGCTTCTGCTCAAGGTCAGCCGCCTGAGTGTGGAGTTCGCGGGGCGCAAGGGTGTCGCGCCGGTGCTGAACGACGTCAGCTTCGAGGTGTACGCCGGGGAGACCGTCTGCCTGGTGGGCGAGTCGGGGTGCGGCAAGAGCATGACGGCGCTGGCCATCATGCGGCTGATTCCCGATCCGGGCCGCATCAACACCGGGCTCATCGAATTGCGCGGCGCCGATCTGGCGCGCTACAGCGTGCCGGAAATGCGGCGGATCCGGGGCAACAAGATTTCCATGATCTTCCAGGAGCCCATGACGGCCCTGAACCCGGTCTACACGGTGGGCGACCAGATTTCGGAGCCCTTGCGCCTGCACCAGGGCCTGAGCAAGGACGAGGCCCGCGCGCGCGTCATCGAGATCCTGCGTTCCGTCGAGATTCCGGCGCCCGAGCGCCGCATCGACGAATATCCCCACCAGATGTCCGGCGGCATGCGCCAGCGCGTCATGATCGCCATGGCGCTGGCCTGCGATCCGGACGTGCTGATCGCCGACGAGCCGACCACGGCGCTGGACGTGACCGTGCAGGCCCAGATCTTCGACCTGCTGCGCGAGCAGCAGCAGCGGCGCGGCACCGCCATCGTCATGATCACGCACGACATGGGCGCGGTGTCGGAAATGTCGGATCGCGTGGTCGTGATGTACGGCGGGCGCGTCGTGGAAGAGGGCCTGACGGCCGAGATCCTGAAGCAGCCCAGGCACCCCTATACGGCGGGCCTGATCGCCTGCCTGCCGGAACTGGATCCGGCGCCCACCACGGACCGGCCCGACCTGCCCGAAATTCCCGGCGTGGTGCCTTCGGTCTGGCAGCGCGGCGTGGGCTGTCCCTTTGCCGATCGTTGCGCCAGCGTCATGCCCAAGTGCCGGGAGGGGTTTCCGCAAGCCTTCCAGACGGGCCCCACGCAAAAAGTCTCCTGTTGGCTGTATGAGGAACGGTCATGAGCCGTGCGCAAGATTCCACGCCCCTGTTGTCCGTCCGCGACCTGAAAGTCCATTTCCGCGTCAACCGCGGCGGATGGCGCAAGGAAGCCGCGGTGGTGCACGCCGTCGACGGCGTGTCGTTCGACATGCCGCGCGGCAGAACCCTGGCGATCGTCGGCGAATCGGGCTCCGGCAAGACGACCACGGCCCTGTCCGTCATGCGCCTGGCGCCGATCACCCAGGGCTCCATCCGCTTCAACGGAACGGACATCACTTCGATGGAAGGCGAGGCGCTGCGCCGGCAGCGCCGGCAACTGCAACTGGTGTTCCAGGATCCGTATTCCTCGCTCAACCCGCGCCAACGCGCCGGGGACATCGTGCGCATGCCCCTGATCCTCATGGACATCGGAACACCGGCCGAACAGAAGGACAAGGTCGGCGAACTGTTCCGGCTCGTGGGCCTGCGCGAGGAGCAGCGGATGCTGTTTCCCCACCAGTTCTCGGGCGGCCAGCGGCAGCGCCTGAACGTGGCCCGCGCGCTGGCTTCGGACCCGCAGCTCATCGTATGCGACGAGCCGGTGTCGGCGCTGGACATCGCCATCCGCGCGCAGATCCTGAACCTGCTGCGCCGGATTCAGCGCGAGCGGGGGCAGTCCTTCCTGTTCATCAGCCACGATATGGCGGTGGTCGAGCACGTCTGCGACGATATCGCGGTGATGTACCTGGGACAGGTGGTGGAGCAGGCGTCGCGCGAGGCGTTCTTTTCCCGGCCCCTGCACCCGTACAGCGTCGCCCTCATGTCGGCGGTGCCGACGGTGGGCGGCGGCCGGGAGAAGGCCGCCAACCGGATCAAGCTCCAGGGCGATCCGCCCAGTCCGATCAATCCGCCCCGGGGCTGCCGCTTCGCCGGCCGCTGTCCGGCGGCCCAGGCGCTCTGCCGGGACGAGCCGCCGCCGCTGCGCGAAGTCCTGCCTGGGCACAAGGTGGCGTGCCATTTCGTGACGGTGTCCGGCGGCCAGGTGAAGGCGCCCCTGGACGGGTATCGGGCACTGGATGTGAAGGAGCCGATGGCATGAAACGATCCACGGCGGGTGCGCCGATCACCGTGTTCAGCGCCCGGCGCATCCTGACCATGAATCCCGCGCAGCCCTTCGCCACGCATGTGGCGGTCAGGGAAGGGCGCATCCTGGCGGTGGGCGGCGGGAAAGAGGCCGCAGCCTGGGGGGCCGCGCGGCACGACGACCGCTATGCCGATCGGGTGCTGATGCCGGGACTGGTCGAAGGGCATTCCCATCTGTTCGAGGGCGTGGTCTGGCGCTATGTCTACGTGGGCTATTACGACCGGCGCGGCCCGGACGGCACCTTGTGGGAAGGCCTGAAGACTTTCGAGGGCGTCGTGCGGCGCCTGTCCGAGGCTCAGCGGAAGCTGGGGCCCGACGAACATCTGGTGGGCTGGGGCTTCGACCCCATCTATTTCGGCGCGCAGCGCATGACGGTGCGCGACCTGGACCAGGTGTCGACGACGCGGGCGGTGGTCGTCATCCATGCCAGCATCCATCTGATGAACGTCAATCGCCGGGCCCTCGAACTGGCCGGCATCGACCGCGACACCGACATCGAGGGGATCTCGCGGTTCGATGATGGCGAGCCCAATGGCGAGCTGCTGGAATTCGCCGCCATGTTTCCCGTGACGCGCATGCTGGGCAATCCACTGTCCACGTTGAGCCAGAACGAAGCCTGCCTGGACATGTTCGGCAAGGTTTCCCAGTTCGCCGGCGTCACCACGGCGGCCGATCTGCTCAACGACCTGGACGAGAACGGCGTGCGCGAGCTGGCCCGCGTCACCGCGCGGGACGATTTTCCGGTGCGCATCGTGCCGGCCGCCTCGGGCATGCTGTTCGGCCGCGACGTGGACGGCTGCCTGGGCAGGCTGGAATCGCTGAAGAAGCTGAATCACGACAAGCTGCACCTGGGCCTGGTCAAGCTGGTGGTCGACGGCTCCATCCAGGGCTTCACCGCGCGCCTGCGCTGGCCCGGCTATTACAACGGCGCGCCCAACGGCATCTGGGTCATGCCGCCCGCCGACCTGATTCCCGTGGTCGAGGCCTACCACCGCGCCGGCGTCCAGCTGCACATCCACACCAACGGCGACGAGGCGACGCAGGTCGCGCTCGACGCGGTCGACCGGGCGCAGCGGGCGCATCCGCGCTTCGACCATCGGCACACCCTGCAGCATTGCCAGATGGCCGATGCGGCCCAGTTCCGCCGGATGGCCAGGCTCGGGATGTGCGCGAACCTGTTCACGAACCATATCTTCTATTGGGGCGATGCCCATTACGAAATGACGATGGGTCCCGATCGGGCCAACCGCATCGATGCCTGCGCGACGGCGCAGCGCCTGGGGGTGCCGCTCGCCATGCATTCGGACGCGCCCATCACGCCCATCGGCCCGCTGTTCACCGCATGGTGCGCGGTGAACCGGCGCACCGCCTCCGGCCGGGTGCTGGGCGAAAGCGAACGCATCGGTGTCGAGGATGCCTTGCGCGCCATCACGCTGGGCGCCGCCTATACCCTGGGCCTGGACGATCGCGTCGGCTCCATCGAGATCGGCAAGTACGCGGACTTTTGCGTGCTGGAACGCGATCCGCTGGAGATGCCGCCCGAGGACCTCAAGGACGTGGCGGTGGTCGGCACGGTGCTGGGCGGGCGGCCCCTGGACCTGCCCCGCGCCTGAGATGAAGGCGGCGGCGCGCATCCCGCTCACGGTGCTGGGCGGTTTCCTGGGGGCGGGCAAGACCACGCTGCTCAATCATCTGCTGAACGCGGCGGCCGGCCGGCGGATCGCGGTGCTGGTCAACGACTTCGGCCCCGTCAACGTCGATGCGGGCCTGATTGCGCGTCACGACGGCGATACCATCAGCCTGACGAACGGCTGCATCTGCTGCTCCATCGGCTCGGGACTGGATGCCGCGCTGATCCGCGTGCTGGACCGGAATCCCCCGCCCGAGTGGATCGTCATCGAAGCGAGCGGGGTATCGGATCCCGGCCGCATCGCCCAGGTCGGGATGTCCGATCCGATGCTGCAGCTGGAAGGGACCATCGTCCTGGCGGATGCGGAGCAGATCCTGGCCCAGGCCGACGACCCTTTGATGGGCGATACCGTTGCGCGGCAGATGGCGTCGGCCGATCTGCTTGTGCTGAACAAGTGCGATCTGCTGCCGGACGGCGGCCTGGCCGGATTGAGAACCGAATTGCTGCGGCGCTTCGGCGGCACGCCCATGATCGAAGCGCGGCACGGCCGGGTGGCGCTCGGCGCCCTGACGGGGCTGGCGCGGGCGGCCCATCGGTCGGATCACGGACCCGGCCATGCGCGGGCCGATCCCGACCATCCTTTCGAAAGCGGCGCGTGGACAGGCGCGGGAGTCCTGTCGGCGGATCGCCTGATCCGGGCGTTGAAGCATCTGCCGCGCGCGGTCATCCGGGCCAAGGGCCGGGTCGTGACCGATCGCCACGGCCCGGTCGTCGTCCAGTTCGCCGGCCGGCGCGTGCGCTTCGAGACCGGGGCGGACGCCCCAACCGGCGGGGCGCCCAATCACCTGATCTACATCGGCCTGCGCGGCGAACCGCTGGACGACATCGTCCGCGCGGCTCTGGATGCGTGCGCCGCATGCCGCGATGCGGGCGGCGGCGCGCCGCCCGCGCGGACGACCTGAACCGCGCCGGAGATTCGAGACTCGCCATGACCGCCTCCCTGTTGCTCAGAAACGTGCGCCCGATGGGCGAAGCCATCGCGGACATGCTGATCGAAGATGGCCGCATCCGGGCCGTCGGCGCCGCGCTCCGGGCGCCGGCCGGCACGCCGGTCGAGGACGGGGGCGGCCGGCTGGCGCTGCCCGGCCTGGTCGACGCGCATACGCACCTGGACAAGTCCCTGCTGGGCATGGCCTGGTATCGCAACGAGGTCGGTCCGACGCTGATCGACCGGATCGAGAACGAGCGCCGGGCCAAGGCGGAACTCGGCATCGAGCCCGAGCGCCAGGCCCTGCGCCAGGCCATCGCCTCGGTCGCCTGCGGCACCAGCCACATCCGCAGCCACGTCGATGTCGACACGCTGTACGGCCTGGCCGGCGTCGAAGGCGTCATGCGGGCGCGCGAGGCGCTGCGCGGCATCGTCGACATCGAGCTGGTCGCCTTTCCGCAAAGCGGACTGCTGCTGCGCGCCGGGACCGAGGCACTGATGGCGCGCGCGCTGGACATGGGCGTGGAGGTGATCGGCGGCATCGATCCCTGCGGCATGGACCGCGATCCCAAGGGCCACCTCGACGTCCTGTTCGGCCTGGCCGAGCGCCATGGCCGTCCGCTGGACATCCACCTGCACGAGACCGGCGAACTGGGCGCGTTTTCCATGGATCTCATCCTGGAGCGCACCCGTGTCCTGGGCATGCAGGGCCGGGTCGCCATCAGCCATGCCTTCTGCCTGGGTTCGACGGAGCCCGCGCTGGCCGAGCGCCTGATCGCCGGGCTGGCCGACTTGCGCATCCACATCCTGACCAGCGGACTGCCTTCCCGTCCGACGCCGCCCGTGGCGCGGCTGCGCCAGGCCGGCATCGCCGTCGGGGGCGGGAACGACGGTTTTCGCGACACCTGGGGGCCGTACGGCAACGCCGACATGCTCGAACGTGCCATGATGATCGGGCTGCGCAACAATTTTCGGCGCGACGACGAGGTCGAGATGGCGCTGGACGTCTGTACCCACGGCGGCGCGCGGGTGCTGGGCCTGGAAGACTACGGACTGCGGCCCGGCTGCAGGGCGGATTTCTGCCTGTCCGAAGGCCGCACGCTGGCCGAGGCGGTCGTCCTGCACGCGCCGCGCGCGTTGGTGGTCAAGGGAGGCCGTGTCGTGGCGCGCGCCGGCCGGGCGTTGACGGAGGCGCCGTGAACGTACCGCTCGACGCCCTGGCGCTGGGCGTGCGGCCGGAAGGCCTCACCTTGCTTCAGGCCCGGTGGGTCGTGGGGCATGAGCACGGCGCGCACGTGCTGTACCGCGACGGCCAGCTGGTCTTCGACGGTGCGCGGATCGTGTACGCGGGCCATCGGTATCCCGGGTCGGTCGCCCGGCGCATCGACCTGGGCGCTGCCCTGGTGGGGCCGGGCTTCGTCGATCTGGACGCGTTGTCGGACCTGGACACCACGGTGCTGGCCTACGACAACCAGCCGGCGTGGAAGAAGGGCCGGGTCTGGCCCGAGACCTACGTCGAGCACGGCCCCTACGAGATGTATACGCCCGAGGAACTGGCGTTCCAGAAACGCTATGCCTTCGCGCAACTGCTGCTCAACGGCATCACGACCGCCGCGCCCGTCGCCTCGCTGTTTTACCGGGCCTGGGGTGAAACCATCGAGGAATTCGCCGCCGCCGCCGATATCGCCGCCGAGCTGGGCCTGCGCGTCTACCTGGGCCCGGCCTACCGTTCCGGCGGCATGGTCGTGACGCGGACCGGCGGCATCGAGCCGCGCTTCGACGAGGCGCGCGGCCTGGAGGGCCTGCGGAATGCGCTGGCTTTCCATGATCGCCATGAGGGCGGCCACGGCGGTCTGGTGCGCGCCCTGCTGGCGCCCGACCGCGTGGAGACCTGCACCGCCGGCCTGTTGCAGGCCACGATGCGCGCCGCGCGGGAACGCGGCCTGCCGGTCCGGCTGCACATGGCGCAAGGCGCCATGGAGGTCGAAACCGTACGCGCGCTGCACGGCACGAGCGCGCCGCGCTGGTTGCACAGTCTCGGTTTGCTGTCCGAACGGCTCATCGCGCCGCATGCCACCCACGCCACGCCCGAGGATCTGGCGCTGTACCGCGATCAGGGCGTCAGCATCGTCCATTGCCCGCTGGTGGCCGCGCGCGGCGGCGGCGTGCTGCGCTCCTTCCGCGGCTGCCGGGACATGGGCATCAATATGGCCATGGGCACCGATACCGCGCCTCCCGACATGCTGGCCAACCTGGCGGCCGGCATGATGCTGTGCCGCGTCGTGGAAGGCCGCGCCGATGCCTGCCGCGCGGAGGAGTTCTACGATGCCGCCACGCTCGGCGGCGCCCGGGCGCTGGGTCGCGGCGACATCGGCCGCCTGGCCGCCGGCTGTAAGGCCGACATCGTGGTGTTCGACCTGGCCTGCATGCGCACCGGCCCCGCCATCGATCCGATCCAGACCCTGATGATCGGCGGCCACGGCTCCCTGGTCAGGGCGGTGTTCGTCGATGGCCGCCTTTCGGCGCGGGACGGCAGGGTGGCCGGCCTCGACCCGGCCCGGGCGCAGTCCCGGGCCCAGGCCCAGTTCGACGGCCTCGTCCGGAAGTATCCGGAGCGCACCTACGGACATCCGCCCGTCCGGGAGATTTTTTCCGGCAGCTATCCCGTGCGCGAGCGTCCACCCCGGAAATAGGCGGTGACAAAATCGCGGGGCGGCGCGCCGGCGCGGCCCCGGCCGGCCGGCGGGAACCTGTTATAAGAATGGCAGACACATTCAGGCAGAAGGAGGAGGCATGTCCGGTCGAATCGTGATCCGATGCAGCATCGCGCTGCTTTTCGCCGCGCTGGTCTCCGGCTGCTTCGGGGGCGGCGGCGCACCGGCCAGGCAGACGGATCGCGGCGGCGATTGCCAGTGGAACCGCAGCCGGTGCCTGTACGAAGGTTCCTACGAGCCCGGCGAACGGGACTATGCCGAACAGGAGGCGAAGGACCTGAACCGGGCCGCGCTGGAAAGGCTGCGGCGCGGTTCCGGCCGATAGCCGTCCTCAGCCTTCCGCCGGGATGCCGATCGTGAATCGGGCGCCCCGGCCGGGGGGGCTGACGCAGGATGCCGAACCGCCGTGGCGCTGCGCCACGGTCCGCACGAAAGCCAGCCCCAGGCCGCTGCCGGCCGGCTTGTCGGCGTCGCCGGGCAGGCGCTGGAAGCGCGCGAAAAGACGTTCCATCTGCTCGGGCGGAATGCCGGGGCCGGCATCCTGGACATGGACGAGCCAGCGGCGCCCGTCGGGCTCCAGGCTGCATTCGACGACGCTGCGGGCCGGGCTGTAGAGCAGGGCGTTGTCCAGCAGGTTGCCGATGGCCCGCCCCATGAGTTCCGCGTCGATGTCGGCCACGGCTTCCGGGTGCCGGGCCTCGAAGCGCAGTTCGATCCCGCGCTGCTCGGCCCGGGGCCAGCGCCGGTCGCAGCATTCCTGGATGAGATCGTCCAGATAGACGGGGTGCCGGTTCAGCGGCGCGGATTCGGCGCGCCCCAGCTGGACGAAATGATCAACCAGTTCCAGCGTGGCGCGCGTCTGCCGCTCGATATGCGCCAGGACGGCTTCCTCGGTCCAGCGCTGGGGCGCCTGGCGCCGCAGTTCGATGATGGCCAGGATGGCGCTTTGGGGGGACCGCATGTCGTGCGACAGGAAGCTGAGCGTTTCCTCCTGGGCCTGGGTGGCCTGCTTCAGGCGGGAGACGGCCCGGTGCAGGCGCGCGGCCCGCTCGGGCAGCGTGTCGGGGCCGGCCTGTCCGGCGGGCGTCGCGGCGTCGAGCCCGGGTTCGCCCAGGCGCAGCGGAATCCGCAGCCGTTCGAGTTCGGCGTCGATGTGGCGCAGGGAGGCTTCCTGGCTGCGCCAGCTCCATAAAGGGTAGGCCAGGATCAGGGCCGCCAGGATGCCGGCGGGCGGCAGCCAGTATCCGGCCTGCTGGAGCAGCAGGGCGTCCGCGACCAGGAAGAGGATGCTGGCGGCCAGCGCGCCGGCCAGTCCCCGCCGCGCGGACAGGGTGCCCAGGCCGAGGCAGACCGGCAGGATCAGTCCCAGTCCGGCCAGCGCCGTGATCCAGGGCGGGGCGATGCGGATCCAGAGGTCGTCGCGCAGGTTCTGCAGGGTGTCGGCCAGGATCGCGACGCCCGCCGTCATGCCGCCCAGCGGGGTCGACAGGCGGTCGCCGAGCCCCGAGGCCCAGGCGCCGACCAGCACGATGCGGTCCCGGAACTCGGATTCGGGCACCTGGCCGTTCAGCACGGCCGCGTAGGGGTAGAGCGCCTGGCGTCTGGCCGGGTCGGTGAAATGGATGTGTCTCGCCGTGTCCGGCGGAATGGCACGCGCGCGGTCCACGGCGGCTTCCTGTCCGGTGACGCGGGCCAGCGCGAGGCTGAAATGCGCCAGGGGCGGGCCGCCGTCCGACGGGGTGCGGCGCGGCTCGATGGCGCGCAGCGTGCCGTCCGGATCGGGTTGCGCGTCGATGCGGCCGAGGGCAGCGGCCGCCCGGGCCAGCGGGGGGATCGGTTCGATCCGGTGCCGGCCGTCCGGGCTCAGGACTTCGGGCAGGACGACGCGCCCGTGCCGGGCGATGGCCTGGGCCAGGACGAGATCGTCCTGCGGATGGGTGGGGTGGGGGGCCGAGAAGATCAGGTCCAGCCCCACCGCACGCGCGCCGTGGAGCCGGTCGAGCAGGGCCGCGTGGACCGAGCGGCGCCAGGGCCAGTAGCCCAGGGCTTCGATGCTGGCGTCATCGATGGCGATGATCGCGATGTCCCGGCTGGGGAGCGGGTTCCGGGCCGCCTGCATGCTCAGGTCGTAGATCCGGTGGTTGACGTCCCGGATGCCCGGCAGGTCTTTCCAGGCCGTCAGCGCGGTGGACAGCAGCGCCAGCGTGGCCACCAGGACCAGCCATTCGAGCAGGAGGCGGCGCCGCATGCCGGTCGGGTGGCGGGCGTCCGTGAGCGTCATGGCCTTGGGGCCTGGCCCGGCATCACGGGCCCAGCATCACGGGCGCTCCGTCGGCCGCCAGGACCGGGGACCCGTCGCCGGCGGTCAGGCCGATGCGCAGCGAGTCGACGGCCAGGACGGCGTCGCGCCCCTCGATGCCGAGCGCGTCGATGCCGCGCACGAAGACGTAGCGCGGTCCGCCGCCGCGGGCGCGCAGCGGGGCGCCGGGTCCGGCCACCCGCTGGCTGGATTCCAGGCGGGCGCCGTCCGCGTCCAGGGCGATCCGGATGATGTAGGCGGCCGCCCGGGGAACGGGCTCGAAATCCAGCCGCTGGCCGCCGTCGCGCGAGATCCTCGGGTCCGGGGGCGGCGGAAGCAGCGGGTGGGTGCCCAGCAAGGCGCCGTTGGCGTCATAGGCGGCGCCCCTGTCCGGATCGAGGTGCTGTTCGGTCCCGCCGGGGCCTTCGATCGCCGCGCCGCCCTGCAGGACTTCGTGGCGCGATCCCGACGCATCGGCGTGGACGCGCAGGCGGGTGCCCCGCACGCCCGTCACGGTGGCGGGCGTGCGGACTTCGAAGCGGCCGACGCCGGTGCCGGCGGGCGCCACGGTGGACTCCAGCGTGCCCCGGTCGATCGAGAGCCGGGTGTCGGTCAGCCCCGTGCCCTGGAAGGATTGCAGGCGCTGGAGCCGCAGCGTCGTGCCGGGCGGCAGCGTGAGCAGGCTCTGGTCCTCCAGCCGCAGGGTCGCGGTGCCGCCGTCGGCGCTGCGCAGCGACTGGCCCGCGCGCAGGACGTCGCCCGGCCGCACCGGGCGGCCGTCGGCCGTGACCTGCCCGGTCACGTGAATGGCGGTGGCCGTCGCCGGCCGTTCCGGAATCAGGGACAGGGGGATGCGCAGCACCTTGCCGATCGGCAGGCGGTAGGGGTCGTCGACCTCGTTCAGGCGCTGCAGCGCGGGCCAGTGGCCGGCCTGCAGGGTGTAGCGGCGGGCGAGCTGTTCCAGGGTGTCGCCCGGTTCCACCCGGTACAGGAAGTCGTCCCCCCGGGCGCCCATGGGCTCCGCGCGCGCGGCGGGCGGCAGGAACAGGCAGGCGGACAGCAGGGCCAGCGCCAGGGGGCGGACGCCCGGGAAGGGGTATGAGGGACGGAGGAAGGTCATGAGAGGGGGGCCTGCTCGGGGGACGACAGGAGCTCGAGCCGATAGCCCAGCGCATAGGAGGCGCAGAGCAGGGTTCCCGTGGCCGGCCCGAGGCGCAGTTTTTTGCGGATGTTCGACAGATGGGTGTCCAGGGTGCGCGAGGCGCTGGGGATTTCCCGGTTCCAGACCAGGGCGCTGAGGTCGTCGCGCGAGAACAGCCGCCAGGGATGGCGCAGGAACAGGGCCGCCAGGTCGAATTCCTTGGGCGTGAGGGCGATGGGTTCGTCGCGCAGGCGGATCTGCCGCAGGCCCATGTCGACGGCGAAGTCCCCCAGGCTGAAGTCCTCGTCAGGGCTGGGGGAGGGCCGGTGGCGGCGCATCTGGGCGCCGATGCGGGCCAGCAGTTCCCCGGGCCGGCAGGGCTTGCCGATGTAATCGTCGGCGCCCGCGTTCAGGCCTTCGATCAGGTCGCTTTCCAGGGTCCGGTTGGTGACGAAGATCACCGGCAGGGCCTCGCTGCGGTTGGCCCGGACCCAGCGCAGGACTTCCATGCCGTTGATGCCGGGCAGTTCCCAGTCCAGCAGGAGCAGCGCGAAGGGGGCGCGGGCGCGCAGCGCCGCGAGCAGCGTGCCGCCTTCGCCGAACGTCTGGCAGGAATAGCCGGCGTCGGTCAGGGTCTGCCGCATCCATGCGGATTGGGCGGGATCGTCTTCCAGCAGGGCGATGAGTGGGGTCGGGTCTGACATGGAGCGCTTCGAGGGCTAGGGGATGTCGCGGGGCCGGGCGGTTTCCTCGGCGGGATCGCCGTGGAAGCACACGCGATCGCGGCCGCCGCGCTTGGCCCGGTACATGGCCTGGTCAGCATACGACAAAAGCGAGTGGAGGGTGGCCTGGGGCTGCTGCGAATCGTGCGCCGCGCCGATGCTGACCGTGATGCGGATGGGCGCGGCGCCTTCGGCTGGCATCGGCGCGGCGTCCGCCACGCAGGCGCGCAGCCGTTCGGCGATGGCGGCGACCTCCGCCGGCGCCGTGTCGGGCAGCGCGATGCCGAATTCCTCTCCGCCGAGCCGGCCGAACAGGTCGCGCGGGCGGATGGCGGAGCCTATCGTCCGCGCGAAGGCCTGCAGGATCTGGTCCCCGACCGCGTGTCCGTGGGTGTCGTTCAACCGCTTGAAGCGGTCGATGTCGAGCATCAGCAGGCCGGTGCCCCGGCGCGCGGCCGGATCCTGCAGGTATTCCTGGGCGCCGCGCAGGAATGCCTGCCGCGACAGCGCGCCGGTCAGCACGTCATGGTCCAGGGCGAGGTTCAGCGAGGAGATCATGTCGCTGCGCGCCGCGAGCGCGCCGGACATCATCAAGGGGGCGACCACCAGCAGCAGGACGCCCAGCCGCAGGGACGCCATGGCCCAGGGGTCGGTCCCGGCCAGCGGCGGGGCGTCGCCGAAGGGGATCCAGCCGTAGGCCGTGCCGAGGGTGATGACGACGGCGGCGAGCAGGGCGAGCCAGGCCGTCGTGTGCTGCCGGTAGACCAGGGCGCAATACAGCAGGGGAGGGATCGGAAAGGCCAGGATGCCCGGTCCCCCGACCAGGAAGCACAGGGCGAGCCCGATGGCCAGGGAGGCGAGCGGCAACAGGGTTTCGAGCCTGGATCGCGTGCGCGTGCGCGCGCGGGCCGCGGGGCGGCGGCGGTCCCGGGGGCCCGTCCTGGGCAGCAGCAGGACGGGAGGCAGGAACGCGCAGTAGCTGAGCAGCTGGCCGAGGAACCAGTTGGCGAGGATGGACGTCCAGGAGGCGTCCCCCCGCAGCCAGAGGGTCAGCAGCCCCGCCGCCGCCGCGTGCGTGGCGGCCGCCGCGACGCACGCGGACAGGATCCGCAGGATGGCGCGCGGCTGGCGCAGGGTCCTGGGGGCGCCGGGCGCCGCGAGGAGCCGCCAGCCGACGAAGGCGCCGGCCAGGTTCACCAGGCTGTACGACAGGGCCTGGAGAGGGGCTTCGCCCCAGAGGACGCCCGCCAGTGCGAGGGCGGCGCCCGCCCCCGCCCACGAGGCCGGCTCCGCCAGTCCGGGGCGGCGCAGCAGCAGGCCGGCCAGCAGGGCGTTCGCGGGCCACAGGACCGACAGCCCGGAGGCGGGCTGGGTCAGCAGGCCCGCCAGGGCGGCCAGGAACGTGAGCGCGGCGACCTGGAGCACGTGCCAGCCGCTGAGAGGCGTGCGGCGGAAGGCCTGAAACATATCCGGTGAGGCTTGGGTGAGCATGGCATGTTTGAATTTATCAGAGTGTTGCCGCACCGCAGCGTTTCCTGACGATTTTTAATCTTTGCAATTGCGTGGAAACCCCTTTGCCCCAAAGGGAATTTCCCAAGACTCCGGATTTGTTTGCAATTTTTGATTAGTGTTTGTGATGATAGGGGTGAAATAATGCGTGTAGTTTGGATAATTCTTGAATGATGCGCATGAATCGGGAGATCGGCGGCAAGCAATGGCCTGGCGCACACCCGGCGGGATCGCCTCCGGCGCCCGGCACCGGGCGCCGCACGGAGGACGTCGACGCCTGGCTGAGGCGGAACGTACGGGCCTGCTCGCGGCAGGAGTACCTGCGTTATCGGGAGTACCTGGAAGCGGAATCCGCGGCCGGCCGGGAATCGGGCGAATAGCCCCGGAGGGGCCTGCCCGGCCGCCGCTTCCCAGGCGCCGCGGCGGTTGGTTATCATGGCTGCGCGATGCCAGCGCGGATCGTACCCGAGACCCCTTGCCGGAGATTCTGGAATGTGCGATTCGAAATCCTGCGTGAAAGCGGCGTCCTCCCGCCGTTCCTTCCTGCGATCCTCCCTGGCCGCGGCCCTGGCGGTCGCCGCCGGCGGCGCGCTGCCGGGCGGCCCGGCCGCGGCGCGCAGCGCGCCCCCGCCCAAGCCGCAAAACGCCGTGGACCCCGATGCCGCGCTGGCGCGGCTGGCCGAGGGCAATGCGCGGTATATGTCCGGGGCGACCCGGCGCCATGATTTCACCCATGAGCGTCCGGCCTTGTCGGAGGGGCAGAATCCCTACGCGGCCGTGCTGGGCTGCGCCGACTCCCGTGTCGCGCCCGAATATGCCTTCGACTGCGGCCGGGGCGATCTGTTCGTGGCCCGGGTGGCGGGCAATTTCGCCAATGACGACATGCTGGGCAGCCTGGAATACGCGGTGGCGGTCCTGGGCGTGCCGCTGATCCTGGTGCTCGGACACGAAAAATGCGGCGCGGTCGATGCGGCCGTCAAGGCCGTCACGAAGTCGGCGCAGTATCCGGGCAGCATCCCTTCGCTGGTGTCGGCCATCGCGCCGTCCGTGGAAAAGGTCCGGGACGCGGCGGGCGACCTGCTGGCGGCCGCGACCGCGCAGAACGTCCGCGACAACGTCGCCGCCCTGGCCGCGCGCTCGGCCATCGTCCGGGATGCCGCGCAGGCGGGCAAGCTGAAGATCGCCGGGGGCATCTATCGCCTGGAAACCGGACGGGTCGATTTTCTTGCCTAGCACGGACGGGCCCCGGCCATGACGCGGGCGGCCGACGGCCTGCGCGTCCTGATCGTCGAGGACGAGCCGACGCTGGCGGAAAACCTGTACGGCTACCTGGAGCGCCAGGGCATGGCGCCGGACGCGGCCTATGACGGGCACGGGGCGCTGGCCTTGCTGCGCGGGTCGGCTTTCGATGCCGTGGTGCTGGATCTGGGTCTGCCTGGCCTGGGCGGACTGGACGTGCTGCGCGCCATGCGGCGGGAGCCCGGCCTGTGGCGGCCCGTGCTGGTGCTGACGGCGCGCGAACGGCTCGAGGACAGGCTCCTGGCCTTCGAACTGGGGGCGGAAGATTATCTGGTCAAGCCCTTCTCCCTGGCGGAGGTCGCGGCGCGGCTGCGCGTCCTGGCGCGGCGGGGGCGGGGCGGCGAGTCCGGGCCCCTCGTCCACGGGGATCTGCGCTACGACCCGGATTCGCAGGCGGTGACCCTGGCTGGCCGGCCGCTGGCCCTGCCGCGCAAATCGGTGCTGCTGCTGGCGGCCCTGATGCGGCCGGCGGGGGATCTGGCGACCCATGCCCGCCTGACGGCGGCATTGTGGCCCGACGGGCCGCCGTCGGATCGCGCCCTGCATGACCAGGTGCATCTGCTGCGCCGCCGCCTGCGCGCGGCGCGGGGGCCCGACATCGTGGCCGAGCCCGGCCGGGGCTGGCGTCTGGCGCCCGTGCCGCCCGGCACGAGCGGCGGGGACGCGGCATGCGGCTGAAACGGTCTTCCTCCCTGGCCCGGCGGGTCACCTGGGCCGTCACCGGCACCACCGCCGTCTTCCTGCTGGTGATCGGCCTGCTGGCCTACGAGACTTTCGCCCGCATGGAGGATGATCTGGTCGACGAGGTCCTGTCGGGCCAGATCGAGGCCCTGCGCGACGACCTCGGGGCGGGGCTGGCCGTGCCGGCGGTCCTGCCGCCGCGCCGGACCGAAGGGGGGCGCGTCCAGGCCTGGGTGTTGCCGGCGGACCGGCCGCCGCCGCTGGAAGGCATGTTCGCGGCGGCGCCGGGCGGCCGGGAAATCGTGCAGTCGGGCCGGACCTGGCACACCTGGGTCGAGACCGTGCCCCAGGGATTGCTCTACGTCCGCTACGATGCCACCGAACACGAGGACCGGGTCCGGTCCTTCGGCTGGATCCTGGCGGGCGGGGCCGTGCTGGCGCTGGCCTGCGCCTGGCTGCTGGCCCGGCGGCTGGCGCGCCGGGTGGTGGCGCCGATCCGCGCCGTGTCGGACCGGCTTTCGGCCTGGGAGGGCGGTGTGGCCGTGGACGATGCCTCCGGGGGCGACGAGGCGCTGCGATTGATCGAGGCCTTCAACCGCATCCAGGACCGGATCGACCGGTCCGTGGCGTTCGAGCGCCAGTTCGCCGCCAATCTCGGCCACGAACTGCGCACGCCGCTGGCCGCCCTGCGCTCCGATTGCGAAATGGCCCTGCTGGACACCGGCCCGGAGACGCCCCTGGGCGCGCGCCTGGCGCGCATGATGGTCCAGGTCGACGCCGCCGCCAGCAGCCTGGCGGGCGCGGCGGCGCTGAACAGCGCCGATCCGGCCCGGGTGCGCCGCGTCGATCTGTCGCAGGCGCTGGAGCAGGCCTGGTTCGCCCTGGAGCCCATGGCCCGCGCGCGCGGCCTGGCGCTGGAATCGCGCATCCCGCCGGGCGAGAGCCGGTCACTGGATCCGGACGCCCTGCTGATCGTGCTGCGCAACCTGCTGCGCAACGCGATCGGGCACGCCGCGCCGGCCACCTTGCGGGTGAGCGTGGACGGGCAGGGCGCCCTGGTCCTGCGCGACGATGGGCCGGGCATGGCGCCCGAACGCCTGGCGCGGGTGCGGGAGTGGCGCGCCGGCCGGACCGATCTGTCCGCCGCGGACGCGCCCGAGGCAGGCCACGGGCTGGGCCTGGGCATCGCCCGGCGCGTCTGCGAATTGCGGGGCTGGCGGCTGAGCGTGGATTCGGTCCAGGGCGGCCCCGGCAGCGGAACGCGCTTCAGACTGGATTTTCATTCAGCTGAAAGTCAGCGGGATTCGTAGCGGATTCGTGGCTCTCGGGGCTATGGTGGGCGCTGTCCGACCAGGAGCCGTCATGTCTTCGACCGCCTGCACTTCCTCCACCACGCCCGCCGCCCGATCCAAGGCCGACATGGATTCCGTCTGGGAACGCCTGGCCCATGCCCAGGTGCTGCGCCGCCGCGCGCTGGGCGTCCTGGGGGCGCTGGCCGCGCTGGCGCTGCCCTGGGTCGGTTCCGCCTGGCCCGAGGCCGGCTGGGCCAACCAGGGCCTGGAATGGGCGGGCCTGGTCCTGATGGCGCTGGCGCTGCTGGGGCGCTGCGCCTGCATGCTGTACCTGGGCGGGCGCAAGGGGGCCGACCTGGTGGCCGAGGGGCCGTACTCGGTCTGCCGCAATCCCCTGTACGTCTTTTCCATCCTGGCGGTCCTGGGCATCGGCCTGCAGACCGGCAGCCTGACCGTGGGACTGGTCCTGGCCCTGGCGGCCTGGGCGGTGTTCCGCTGGATCGTGGGCGAGGAGGAGCGGATGCTGCGCGCGTCCTTCGGCGCCCCGTTCGAGGCCTACTGCGCGCGGGTGCCCCGGTTCCTGCCCCGTCCGGCCGCCTGGCGTTCGCCGCGGCACGTCACGGTCGATCTCCAGGGCGTCTGGAACACGGTGCGCGACGCCCTGCCGTATTTCCTGTCGATCCCCGTGTTCGAGGCCATCGAGGCCGCCCAGGAAGCGGGCTGGGTGCACGTCCGGCTGTGGCTGTATTGAGCGGTTCGCGGGCCTGACGCGGGCCCGTTCCCGCCCGGGGGCGCACGCAGGCGCGGCGGGGCCCTGTGCTAAAGTTTCACGCAGTTTTTCATGCCTGGAGCCCGGCCCGTGCAGCCCCCGTTCTACCCGATCGGCACCCCCGGCGTCCCCTGGGGGGAGGCCGAAATCGCCGCCTGGCTCGCCCGCCAGCGGCGCCGGCGCAGCTATGCCGATGAAGTCCTGGCGGAGATCGACCGCCTGCGCGATCGTTTCGACGTCGTGCAGTATGGCCGCCTGGACTACGCGCCCGACGCCTATCCCCTGTTCGCGCTGCGCAGCCGCGACTGGCGGGACGATCGCCCGGCGGCGCTGGTCACGGGCGGGGTGCACGGCTACGAAACCAGCGGCGTCCACGGCGCGCTGCGCTTCGCCGACCGGCACGCGGCCGACTATGCGGGCCGGCTGGGCCTGATGATCGTCCCCTGTGTCAGCCCCTGGGGCTACGAGCGCATCCACCGCTGGAATCCCCGGGCGCTGGATCCGAACCGTTCCTTCCGCCCCGGCAGCCCCGCGCCGGAAGCGGCGGCGCTGATGGCGCTGGTGGCGCCTTTCGCGGACCGCGTGCGGGTGCACATCGACCTGCACGAGACCACCGACACCGACGAGTCCGAGTTCCGGCCCGCCCTGGCGGCGCGCGACGGCCGGCCCTTCACGCCGGGCGGCATCCCCGACGGCTTCTACCTGGTGGACGACGCCGATGCTCCCCAGCCCGGATTCCAGGACGCCGTGATCCGCGCCGTGTCCGAAGTCACCCACATCGCCCCCGCCGACGCGCGCGGCGAGATCATCGGTTCGCCCGTGGTCGCCCCGGGCGTCATCCGCTACGCCCTGCGGTCTCTGGGGCTGTGCGCCGGCATCACGGACGCGCCCTACCGCACGACGACCGAGGTCTACCCCGACAGCCCGCGCGCGACGCCGGACCAGTGCAACGCGGCCCAGGCCGCGGCGGTGCGCGCGGCGCTGGACTACGCCCTGGAGCATTGACGGCATGGACATCCTCTTCGCATCGGAACTGGAACCCGATCCCCGGGCCTGGGCGGCGGCCCTGCGCGCCGCCTTGCCCGAAGCCCGGGTGCGCCTGTGGGGCGACGGCCAGCCCGGGGGCCGGGCCGAATTCGCCGTGGTCTGGGCGCCGCCGGCCGACCTGTTCGCCCGCGAACCCCGGCTGCGCGCCCTGTTCAACCTGGGCGCCGGGGTCGACGCCCTGCTGCGCCTGCCGGGCCTGCCGCCCGATCTGCCCCTGGTGCGGCTGGAGGACGGCGGCATGGCGGTGCAGATGGCGGAATACACGCTCTATCACCTGCTGCGCGAATCGCGCGACTTCGGCCGCTACGAACGCCAGCAGGCCGAGGGGCTCTGGCGGCCCCTGGACGACATCGACCGCGACGCCTGGACCGTCGGCGTCCTGGGCGCCGGGACCATGGGCGCGCGGGTCGCCCAGGCCTGCGCCGCCCTGGAATACCCGACGGCGGTCTGGTCGCGCAGCGGCCGCGCCGTGCCGGGCGCCGAGTCCTTCGGCGGCGAGGCGGGCCTGGCCGCGTTCCTGGCGCGCACGCGCGTGCTGGTGAACGCGCTGCCGCTGACCGACGCCACCCGGGGCATCCTGTGCCGCCGCACCTTCGACCAGCTGCGGCCCGACGCCCTGGTGATCAACATCGCCCGGGGCGGGCACCTGGTCGAATCCGACCTGCTGGCCGCCCTGGACGACGGCCGCCTGCGGGCGGCGGCCCTGGACGTCTTCGAGCGCGAGCCCCTGCCGCCCGGCCATCCCTTCTGGACCGACGCGCGCATCCGCGTCACGCCGCACGTCGCGGGCGCCAGCCTGATGGACCGGACGGTGCGCCAGATCGCCGGCAAGATCCGCGCCCTGGACCGGGGCGAGGCGATCACCGGCATCGTGGACCGGGACCGGCAGTACTGATGATCGGCGCGCGCCCCCCGGAATCCGTCCGCTGGCGCGCGTGGTGGCTGGCCGGCCTGCTGGCGCTGGCCGGCTGCGCGGCCCCTTCCGATCCGGGGCTGCATGGCGAATCCATGTCCGCCGACCAGTTCGCCCAGAGCGACATCAACCGGCTGCAGACCCTGGCGATGCGCGACAACCTGGACAGCCTGGACCGGCTGCTGGAAAAGCTGTACCGGCGCAATCCCGGAGAATGGCGCAAGGCCGGATTCACGGACCTGAAGACCGCCCTGGAGCAGGGCCGCGCGCGCATCCGCCGGGGCGAGGTGCCCAAGGAACTGGACGGCCTGAGGGACATCGAGGTCCTGTCGGTCGCCATGGACCCGCGCTATCCCGGGGACCGCGCCGCGGCCTTCGTGCTGGGGCTGTCCAGCATGATCATCGCGGCGCATGGCGGGCTGACCCGCTTCCATGTCGGCGATTCCGTCCAGGCGCGGCACGTCTTCAACGCCGCCCGCAATGTCGAGATCGCCGCCTGGATGCTGTCCAGCCGGCGCGACGCCCAGGGCCGGCCGCTGCTGCTGTCCAACGAACTGGGCGACGGCGTGGCCAACCTGAGCTTCGAGCGCGAGTTCGGCCGCATCATCGCCCGCCTGGACCTGGAGGCCTCGCTGCAGGACGAGAGCCTGCGGCGCATCGGCATCAACTACGTGCAGGGCCTGCTGTTCTTCAATTTCCTGCCGGTGCGCTGACGCCGTCGAGCCGCCGGGCGGTCAGGCCGCCGCGGCCGCCTGGCGGGCCAGCCGGCCGGCGCGTTCCAGCCGCCGCGCGCCGTGTTCCAGTGCTTCGATGAAGCGGGCCGGGATCGCCTGGATGCCGCCGATGGCGCCGCACAGGGCGCCGGTGAGCATCGCCCGGGCCTGGTTCTGGCCGCCGCCGTTGACGGCATGCAGGACGGCCGACTCGAAATCGTCCTGGAAGCGGCCGGCCAGGTAGTAGGCGGCGGGGAACTGGTGGTAGACCGCGCAGGGCATGCCGTACACCAGCGACGCCTTCCAGGCCGGCTCGACGCGGATGTCCGGGTCCCGGGCGGCGCGCACGACGCCGGACACCGTCAGCAGGGCGTCCGGCGAGGGAAACTGGCCGGCGGTCCGGGGTGCTTCCGGCCCCGGTGGCGGGGTGTCTTCCCCGGCCGAGGTCACGCTGTGGAAGGGCAGGGAGCCGTCGCGCACCAGGGCCATCAGCCGGTCGGAGGTGGCCGCGTCCAGCGGTTCGCCGCGCACCAGGCTGCCCAGCACGCAGCCATAGGCCACGGTCATGGCCATGACCGTGGTGTCGCGCTGGGTCAGCGCCGTGTTCGCCGCGCAGTGGCGCGCCAGGTCGGCCGGCCGGCGGGCGTAGCGCACGGCCAGGGCCAGGATGCGCTCGGCGGCCTCGGTGGTGTCGGCCAGGCCGGCCACCCGGCCCCAGGGCAGGCCCCGGCCCACGCGCAGGCGCCAGGTCTCGCGGATCGACTGGCTGGTGTAGCCGCCGGGGCCGTTCATGGGCGTGCCGTCCAGCAGGGGAAAGAGGTCCTCGTCCAGCCGGCGGCGGAAATCCGCCTCGTCGTATTCGCCGCGGGCGTCCAGGGACGCGGTCAGCAGGTCCAGGATGAATCCGGCCTGGCCCGACTGGCCGGCCCGCAGCCCCGCATGGTAGCGGTCGGGGCGGGGATCCGTGTAGCCGTCGATCCAGTCGCCGTAGTCGCGCCGCAGGGCGTCCAGGTCGTAGTACCAGTGGGGCCCCAGGGCCAGGGCGTCGCCGACGTAGGCGCCGATCAGGGCGCCTTGGGCGCGTTGTTCAAGGGTGGGTGCCATGCCGGGTCCTCCGTCGCATCCGATGTCCGGGCGGCGGAGCCGCCATGGGCGTGCACCCGGTTGCGGCCGCCGCGCTTGGCCTGGTACATCGCCTGGTCAGCATACGCCAAAAGTTCGGACAGGGAGGCGAGCGGCGTGCGCGAGTCGTGCACCGTGCCGATGCTGACGGAAATCCGCAGGGGCTGGCCGTCGTCCAGGGGGACGGCCAGCCTTTCCACGCAGAAGCGCAGGCGTTCGGCGATGTCGCCCGCGTCCCGTTCCGAGGTGTCGGGCAGGAACAGGGCGAATTCCTCTCCGCCCAGGCGGCCGAACAGGTCGTGGGGGCGCACGACGGTGCGGATGGTCCGCGCGAAAGCCTTCAGGACCTGGTCGCCCGCGGCGTGGCCGTGCCGGTCGTTCAACTGCTTGAAGTGGTCGATGTCCAGCATCAGCAGGGCGTTGCCCTGGGGCGGCGCCGGCGTCCGGCCCAGGTGCTCGTCGGCGCTGCGCAGGAAGGCCTGGCGCGACAGGGCGCGGGTCAGGGCGTCATGGTCCAGGGCCAGGTTCAGGGACGAGATCAGGTCGCTGCGGGCCGCCAGGATGCCGGACACCAGCAGGGGCGACATGATCAGCAGCAGCACCCCCAGCCGCAGGGATACCATGTCCCAGGCATGCAGGCCCGCCAGCGGATGGCTCTCGCCCAGCGGCAGCCAGCCGTTGGCGATGCCCAGCAGCACGGCGAGGGCGGTCAGCAGGGTGATCCAGGCCGTCGTGGCCTGGCGGTAGGCCAGGGCGCAGTACATCAGGGCCGGAATGGGGAAGGCGGCGGCGCCCGGGCCGCCCAGCAGGAAGCACAGGGACAGGCTGGCGAGCAGCGCCGCCAGGGGCAGCAGCAGCGTCCCGCTGCTCATCCTGCGGGGCAGGGAGGACCAGGCCTGGCGGCGTTCCCTGCGGATTCCGAGGCGCCGGGGCAGGAGCATGATCGGCGGCAGGAAGGCGCTGTAGCTGAGCAGCTGGCCGAAGAACCAGTTCAGGGCGATCGTCGTCCAGGGCGCGCCGGGCCGCAGCCAGGGGGTGAGGGCCAGGGCGATGGCCGCATGGGTGGCCGCCGCCGCCGCGCAGGCCGCCAGCACCTGGCCGATGGCCCGGGGGCTGCGCAGCCTGGAGGGCGTCCAGCCGGACGACAGGATGATCCAGGCGACGAACACGCCCGAGAGGTCGGTGACGCCGTAGCCCAGGGCGGCCGGCCAGCGCAGGCCTTCGAGGCAGAGGTTCGCCAGCGCCAGGCCGCAGAGCGCGCCCGCCCAGGACAGCGGGTGGGCCAGGGACGGGTGGCGGATCAGCAGGGCGGCCAGCAGCGCGTTGGCCGGCCACAGGATCGAGAGCCCCCCCTGGGGCTGGGTCAGCTGGCCCAGGATCGAGCACAGGAATGCGACCGCCACGACCAGGGCGGCCTGGACGGGCTTCCGGCAGCATCGTGTGCGGGGACGGAAAACCGGGGACATATCGAGCGGGAATCTGGATGAGAGGAGTGCCGCGCTCGAAATGTAACAGAGCGTGGGCGCCTTGTCTCTCGTGGTAAGCCCTAGCATATTCGTGTTTTTCGTCCGGGGCCGCAGCCCTGGGTCCGGCCCCGGATCCGGGGGCCGGTCCGTCAGCCGGCCGGCGGGCGCCGGGCCTGCTGCCAGGCCAGCACGGCCCGGGTGGCCTGCGCCATGACGCGGTCGTGGCGTTCCTTCGGCCAGGCATGGCGCAGCGAGGCGAACAGGCATTGCGTGCCGGATTGGGCCGGGCCGGTGGCGCCGGGGTCTTCCAGCAGGCGGATCTGGATGTGGGCCAGCGTGTCGGCGACCAGGCGCCAGCCCAGTTCCGGCATGCCCGCGTCCAGGGCCAGCAGCTGGCCGCCCAGGGCCTGGATCACGGGTTCGACCGCTTCCAGGCTTTCCCCCGCCCCCATGGCGTGCCACAGAGCCAGGTGGATCTGGCGGCGCAGCGCGATCTTGAAGTCGATGGCGGCGGTCTCGGCGGCGTCCAGCCCTTCGAATTGCCGCTGGAAGCGAGCGTCTTCGGCGGGGTCCAGGCCGGTGCGCAGGGCGCCGATCAGCGCGGTCAGGGGCGGGATCGCCTGGATGCCGAAGGCCTGGCTGAAGGCCAGGCCCCACTGGTCCAGCCCGGCCAGCAGCAGCGCCATCCGCAGGGCGCGCGCCTCGTCGTCCGGAGCGGCCCGGATCCAGTCCAGGCATCGCGCGCGCAGCGCATCCAGCGGGAAGGGGGACGATTCCGCCGCCGCGTGGCGGAAGGCCCGGGTGAAGGCGTCCCGGGCGAGGTCGGCGGCTTCCGCCTGGACCCCGGGCGGGGCCAGCGCGGCGAGCGGATCGTCGAGGTCAGTGTCCTGTCTGGTTGGTTTGGTCATTTAAATTCGGATGGATGGGCTTGTCAGGCAAGGCGCAAACCGCAGCGATAGCGGTGCTATCGCGAGGATTTGCAACGCAGCATGGCGAGGCCAGACGCCGAAGGTAAAGATCAGAATCAGCCAGACAGGACACAATGCGGGCATCAGCCATGGCGCCCGCATTGTCTCACGGTTTGACGACCAGGCCGTTGTGCACCTGGGTCACGCCCTTGACCGACCGGGCCAGCGCGCCCGCGCGGTCCTTTTCGTGCTGGGACTTGGCGAAGCCCGACAGCTGCACGATGCCGCCGTCGATGGTCTTGACGCTGATGTTCGCCGCCGAGGTGTCGGGGTCGTTGGCCAGCTTGGCCTTGACCTCGGCCGTGACGGCCGAGCCGTCGATGTACTGGCCCACGGTCTCCTGCTTGCGGGCCACGGAGCAGCCCGAGATCATGACGGTGGCCGCGCCGGCCATCGCGGCGATGGCGATGATGCGAGTGACGTTCGATTTCATGGTGTGCGTCCTTGTGGAAAGGTCGGATGCAAGAGCGGTGAATGCGAAATTACAGTAACACGGGGCGGGGGAGGACGGGTGTCCGGGCGTTTTCGGCATTTCAAGTGGATACAGCGTGGCGGCGCATCGCGGCGGCCTTGCGCGGCCACCGCGTTCCTTCATTTCCGGCGCCCGTTGGACAGGGCCACGTAGATGCCGCTGGCGGCGATCGTCAGCGCGCCGGCGTAGAACCAGGCGTCGGGTATTTCATTCCAGAAAAACCAGCCGAGCAGTCCCGCCGAGATCAGGCCGAAATAGTCGAACGGGGCCACGATCGAGGCGGGCGCGATGCGGAACGCCTGGGTGATCAGCCCGAGTCCCGCCGTGCTGCAGAGGGCGATCCCGATGAAGCCGGGCAGGTGCGCCCAATCGATCGGTTTCCAGACGAAGGCCAGCGGCAGGCTGGCGAATACCAGTTGCCCGAAGACGATGTAGAACATCGTCGTGAACATGCCTTCCCGGGCGCCGATGCGTTTCGCGCTGACCATCATGACGGCGTAGCCGAGTGCGGTGGCCAGCGGCAGCAGGGCGGCCCATTGGATATTGCCGGGACTGGGCCGGACGATGACCATGACGCCGGCGAATCCGGCGAATATGGCCAGCCAGCCGCCTTTCGAGACCTTTTCGCCGAGGAATGCGACGGAAATGGCGGTCACGAACAGCGGCGCGCAGAATGCGACGGCGGTGTTCTCGGCCAGCGGAAGCATCGTCAGGCCGAGGTAGAAGCAGGAAGCGGCGGCCACGTTGAGGGCGCCGCGCAGCAGGTGCACGCCGATGTGCCGGGTGTGCAGCGCCCTGCGCCCGCCAAGAAGCAGCACCAGCGCGGTGACCAGGGGCAGGGCGATGAGCGCGCGCAGGAAAAGAATCTGGATGGGGGAATAGTAGGCGCCCAGCCATTTGGCCAGGCCGTCGCTGATGGTCAGGCTGAACATGCCGGCCAGAATGCAGCCGATGCCGGCCCGTATGCTGCTTTGCGGTGATGCTGCCGTGCTCATGGAACGCCGGTGGGGCCGAGGGAATGGAAAAGGGCCTAGCGAGTGTTCGCTAGGCCCTTGGTATCCTGGTGGCGCATCCCTGATTCGAACAGGGGACCTGCGGATTATGATTCCGTCGCTCTAACCGGCTGAGCTAATGCGCCAAAGCACGCCATTATAGGGGGTGAATTTTCAGCGTGCAAGTCGCCCGGAACGGGGGCATGATGCCGCGAATGTCCATGTCCCCTGGCGTATAGTGGAAGCTTGAAGGAACAACCAGGAACGGGGCCCGTCCCGGAAGGAGAGCCAGGCGGATGCGGATCCGACGATCGGCCGGAATCAACCTGCGGCACCTCATCCTGCTGCTGGCCGTGTTCAGCGCGGCGGTGATGCTGGCGGGCGGGATGGCGGGGGCGTATCGGGTGCAGCGCCAGCAGTTGATGACCAGCACGCTGGACGCCAACGAAGCCTTCGCCACCAAGCTCGCCAGGACGACGACCGACCTGCTGCTGCGGGCGCAGAACAATCTGGCCTATGCCGCCGAGCGGATGGTGCGCGCGGGGATGGCGCCGGCCGTGCAGCAGGCCGAGGTCGACCGGCTGCGCCACCTGGAACTGGGCTTCAATGCCGTGACGGTGGTGGACATGCGGGGCATCGTGCGGGCGGCCTCGCCGGAATCGCTCGGCCTGAAGGGACGCCAGATGGACCAGGCGCAGTGGCGCGATCGCCTGAACGAGCGGGCGTCGACGATCAGCGCGCCGTTCGTGACGGTGCTGGGCAACCTGGCCATCGTGATCGCCCAGCCACTGCTCGATCCGGACGGACATCCCCTGGGCCGCCTGTCGGCGACCATGTACCTGAGGGCCGACGGCGGTCTGCAGCGCCTGGCGCGCGAGCAGTATTTCCGCGACGGAACCTATGTCTACGTGGTCGATTCCGGCGGACGGCTCCTGTACCACCCGGAGACCGACCGGATCGGCACGATCGTGATCGGCAATCCCGTGATCGGGGCCGTCCGCAAGGGCGGTTCCGGCCAGATGCGCCTGGTCAACAGCCGTGGCGTGGACATGCTGGCCGGGTACGCCCACGTGGCGGCGGCCGACTGGGGCGTGGTGGTGCAGCGCCCCGTGCGGGTCACCCTGCGGGGGCTGAACGACCAGATGCTGCGGGTGCTGCGCCTGGCGGTGTGGCCGGCCCTGGCACTGCTGGCGCTGCTGTGGCTGCTGTCGGGCTGGATCTCGCGGCCCCTGGGCGAACTGTCCCGGATCGTGGGGGACGGCTATCAGGACGGCATGACGCGGCGGATCGCCGATGTGAACTGCTGGTACCTGGAGGCGCGGCGCCTGCGCGGCGCGCTGCTGACGGTGTCCGGGCAGGTGCGTACCCGGATGGGCGAACTGCACAGCGCCGCCCATACGGACCCCTTGACGGGTCTGGGCAACCGGCGCGGGCTGGAAACCGCCCTGAAGGCCCTGGAGGCGCGGCGGCGGCCGTTCGCCGTGGCGGCGCTGGACATCGACTTCTTCAAGCGGGTCAATGACCGCTACGGCCACGACATGGGCGACCGGGTGATCGCCGGGCTGGCCGGCCTGATGCGGGCGCAGGCCCGACAGGACGACGGGCTGTTCCGCCTGGGCGGCGAGGAGTTCCTGGTGGTGATGCCGGAGACCGATCTGGCGGGCGCCGTGCGGATCGCCGAGCGGCTGCGGGCCGCCATGGAGAGCGCGCGGATGCTGGAGGGCGCGGCCGTGACCCTGTCCGCCGGGGTGGCCGTCTGGGATGGAGGCGATGCGGAATCGACGCTGAAGGCCGCCGACCAGGCCCTGTACCGGGCCAAGCAGGGCGGCCGCAACCGGGTGGAGTCGGCGTCCTGAAATGCGAAGGCCCCGCCTTTTGGCGGGGCCCTGCTGCCGCTGTGGGCAGCGGCACCGCATGGGAGCGGTGCAAAGTCAACGCCCTGAGGCGTGATGGACTACCATCAGGTAGCGATTCCAGTATAGAACGGGCGGGAATCCAGGCCATAGGTGAATTCCCTAGGAGATGTGACGGGGCGATTCATGGCCCGTCTCATGCCGGGTCCGGAGCGGGCTGCGCGGCCGGATCCCGGTCCGGCGCGACGGCGGTGTCGGCGTGCCCGGACAGGGCCGCGCTCAGGCTGTACAGGGGCTCGAAGGATTCGGCCTGCGCCATGGGCCAGGCGGTGCGGAAGATCGTGTTGCGGAACCGGCCTTCCAGCAGTTCGCCCTTTTCCAGGTCGGGAAACAGGGCGGATAGGACGCGGACTTCGCCGTTGGCGATGCGCCGCGCGATGTGGTGCGGACGCAGCTGGTTGGGGTGGCTCAGGCCGGCGGCGCCCAGCAGTTCCGCCAGCGCCTTGAGGGTGTTGGCGTGGTAGTTGGCCACGCGCACGGATTTGTCGGCCACCACCAGGGCCTGCTGGCGCTTGGGGTCCTGGGTGGTGACCCCCGTGGGACAGCGGCCGGTGTGGCAAGTCTGGGCCTGGATGCAGCCGATGGCGAACATGTAGGCCCGCGCGCTGTTGCACCAGTCCGCGCCCAGGGCCATCAGGCGCGCCATGTCGAAGGCGCTGATGACCTTGCCCGAGGCCCCCAGCCGGACGCGTTCGCGCAGGCCGATGCCCACCAGCGTGTTGTGGACCAGGCGCAGGCCTTCGCGCAGCGGCGTGCCGACGTGGTCGACGAATTCGATGGGCGCGGCGCCGGTGCCGCCCTCGGCGCCGTCCACGACGATGAAGTCGGGCGTGATGCCGGTGGCGAGCATGGCCTTGGCGATGGCGAACCATTCCCAGGGGTGGCCGATGCACAGCTTGAAGCCCACCGGCTTGCCGCCGGACAGCTCGCGCAGGCGGGCGATGAAATGCATCATTTCGATGGGGGTGCCGAAGGCGCTGTGGCTGGACGGGGACACGCAGTCCTGGCCGACCGGCACGCCGCGCGCGGCGGCGATTTCAGGCGTGACCTTGGGCGCCGGCAGGATGCCGCCGTGGCCGGGCTTGGCGCCCTGGGACAGCTTGAGCTCGATCATGCGGATGTTGTCCCGCCGGGCCATGTCCGCGAAGCGTTCCTCGGAAAAACCGCCGTCCGGGTCGCGGCAGCCGAAGTAGCCCGAGCCGATGTTCCAGATCAGGTCGCCGCCGTGTTCCAGGTGGTAGCGGCTGACGCCGCCCTCGCCGGTGTCGTGGGCGAAATGGCCGATCGCCGCGCCCTTGTTCAGGGCCATGACGGCGTTGGCCGACAGCGCGCCGAAGCTCATGGCGGAGATGTTGAAGACCGACAGGTCCACGGGCCGGGTACAGTCCGGGCCGCCGACGGTGGTGCGGAAATCGCTGTCGGCCACGTGGGTCGGCACCATGGCGTGGTTGATCCATTCGTAGTCGTTGCCGTAGACGTCGCCCTGCGTGCCGAAGGGGCGCTGGTCCATCTGCCGCTTGGCGCGCTGGTACACCAGGGACCGGTCCACGCGGGAAAACGGCAGCTTGAGCGTGTCGTCCTCGAAGAAGTACTGGCGGACCTCCGGGCGGATGAACTCGAACAGGAAGCGCAGGTTGCCGATCACCGGGTAGTTGCGGCGGATGGCGTGCCGGGTCTGGCGCAGGTCGTAGACGCCCAGCAGGCTCAGGCCCAGGAACAGCAGGCAGGGCAGCCACCAGCCGGCGCTGAAGGACAGGGCCAGCAGGGCGCACAGCACGGTGAGCGCGATGACGGCGTGGAAGGCGGTGTGGCGGGTGAACAGTGGATGCATGGACGGGCTCCGTGGGATCGGGCGACCCGGCTACCTTAGCAGATGCGCGCGGCCGGCGGGCCGGTCCGTCCAGGGCGTCCAGGCCAGTTGCGCCACCGCGTCCGGCCCGCACCGGACCAGGGCGTTCTGCCCGAAGCGGCGCGCCAGCCGCAGCCCTTCGTCCAGGGGCAGGCCCGGGATCCACAGGCCGGGCTCGTCGGGCCACAGGCCTTGCGGGTCCAGGCCCCGGCCCGGCAGCCAGGCGCGGCCCAGCCGTTCGACCGCCCGCCGCAGCGCCCGCAGGCGGCGGGCATTGGCGGCGGGGCGCAGGCGGCGGCTGCGCGGGTTGCAGGCGGTCAGGAAGACGCCGCCGTGCGGGAACAGGACCGGCAGCGCCGGGTGCGCCTCGCCGATGCGCAGGACGAGCGGCGGGTCGGTGTCGATGCGGTAGTGCGCGGCCCGGTAGGCCGCGTCCAGGGCCGGGGAGGGGGCGCCGGACGCCATGGCGGTTCAGCCCGCCAGCATCCGGTGGCGGTGGCAGTCCGTGGTGTGGTCCATCAGGCAGCCGATGGCCTGCAGGTAGGACTGGCAGATGGTCGGGCCGACGAAGGTGAAGCCGTGGCGCTTCAGCAGGCGGCTCAGGGCCTCGGCCTCGGGGCCGGCCACGGGCGCGTCTTCCTGGACGGCATAGTGATGGATGAGGGGCCGGCCGCCGACCACCGACCAGACCAGGCCGACCGGATCGGGCAGCGCCAGCCAGGCGCGCGCGTTGGCGCCGGCGGCGCGCAGCTTGAGCCGGTTGCGGATGATGCGGGCATCCTGCATGCGGTCCTGGACCCAGGCCTCGTCGGTGCGCGCCAGGGCTTCGGGGTCGAAGTCCAGCAGGGCGTCGCGCAGGGCCTCGCGCCGGCGCAGGATGGTGATCCAGGACAGGCCCGCCTGGAAGCCTTCCAGGATCAGCATCTCGAACAGGTGCCGGGGGTCGCGCGAGGGCACGCCCCATTCGGTGTCGTGATAGCGCACGTACAGCGGGTCGTCGCCGCACCAGCGGCAGCGCGCGAGCGCCGCCGCGGTCGTGGCCGATGTGGTTGTGGCGGAAGCGGGCGTTCGGGCCGGCATGCGCATCCTGTGGCGAGAACTCAGCGCCGCTTGCCGCCGACCAGCGAGCCCAGCAGGCCGCGCACCAGCTGGTTGGCGGCGTTGCGCACCATGCTCCTGGCGACCGACTGCACCACCCCGTCGCGATGGCCGCCGCGCGGCCCGGTGGAGCCGAACAGGAAGTCGCCCAGGGCGCCAGTGATGCCGTTGTCCTGGGCGGCGGGCGCCTCGGCGCGGCCGGCGCCGCCCGCCGCCGCGCCCTTGCCGCCCGCGGGCGCGGCGTTCCCGGACTGGGCGCGCTGGAGCAGGATTTCATAGGCGGATTCGCGGTCCACGGCCTGGTCGTACTTGCCGGCCAGCATGGAGGCCCCCTGGATGGCCTGGCGTTCCGCCGCCGTGGCCGGCCCGATGCGGCTGCCGGGCGCGGCCATCCAGACGCGCTGCGTGGGGGTGGGCTGGCCCTTGGGGTCCAGCAGGGACACCAGGGCCTCGCCCACGGCCAGTTCGGTGATGGCGGCCTCGATGTCCAGCCCGGGATTGGGCCGCATGGTCTGCGCGGCGGTCTTGACGGCCTTCTGGTCGCGGGGGGTGTAGGCGCGCAGGGCGTGCTGCACGCGGTGGCCCAGCTGGCCCAGCACGGTGTCGGGGATGTCGGTCGGGTTCTGGCTGACGAAATACACCCCCACGCCCTTGGACCGGATCAGGCGCACGACCTGCTCGATCTTTTCCTGCAGGGCGGCGGGGGCGTCCTTGAACAGCAGGTGGGCCTCGTCGAAGAAGAACACCAGCTTGGGCTTGTCCAGGTCGCCCACTTCCGGCAGGCGTTCGTACAGGTCGGCCAGCATCCACAGCAGGAAGACGGCGTACAGGCGCGGGGACTGCATCAGCCGGTCGGCGGCCAGGATGTTGACCATGCCGCGTCCCTGGGCGTCGGCGCGCATCCAGTCGAAGACGTCCAGCATGGGCTCGCCGAAGAAGGTTTCGGCGCCCTCGGATTCCAGGCGCAGCAGGCTGCGCTGGATCGCGCCGATGGACGCGGAGGAGACCTGGCCGTAGCGGGTGCGCAGTTCGGCGGCGTGGTCGGCCACGTACTGCAGCATGGTGCGCAGGTCCTTCAGGTCCAGGATCAGCAGGCCTTCGTCGTCGGCGACGCGGAAGGCCAGGGTCAGCACGCCCTCCTGGGTGTCGTTCAGGTCCAGCATGCGAGACAGCAGCAGCGGCCCCAGGTCGGACACCGTGGCGCGGATCGGGTGGCCCTGTTCGCCGAAGATGTCCCAGAGCGTGGTGGGGCTGCCGCCCCAGGCGGGTTCGGGCAGGCCCAGGTCGGCCAGCCGCCGGGCGAGCTTGGGCGACGCGGTTCCCGCCTGGGAAATGCCGGTGAGGTCGCCCTTGACGTCGGCCATGAAGACCGGCGTGCCGATGCGGGAGAACGATTCGGCCAGGACCTGCAGGGTGACGGTCTTGCCGGTGCCGGTGGCGCCGGTGATGCAGCCGTGGCGGTTGGCCAGCTGGGGCAGCAGGGCGGCCTGGACGTCGGCGTTGCGGGCGATGATCAGGGGATCGGCCATGGGGGCTCCGGGGAGGGGGACGGAATCAGGATACCCGAATATGGGCGGGGCCGGCTTCCAGGCGCCCGATGCGGGCGGCCTGCGCGAAGCCGTCGGCGCGCAGCAGGGCGAGGACCTCGTCGGCGGCCTCCGGCGCGCAGGCGACCAGCAGGCCGCCGGAGGTCTGCGGATCGGTCAGTAGCGCGCGGGCCTCGTCGGGCAGGCCGGCGTCCAGGGTGGCCTCGGCGCCGCAGGCGTGCCAGTTGCGTTCGGACGCGCCGGTGCGGATGCCTTCCCGGGCCAGGTCCGGGGCGGGCGCCAGCCAGGGCAGGCCGGCGTAGGAGATCTCGGCGCGCAGGCCCGAGCCCCGGCACATTTCCAGGGCGTGGCCCAGCAGGCCGAAACCGGTCACGTCGGTCAGGGCGTGCACGGCGTCGAGCTCGGCCAGGCGGGCGCCCGGGGTGTTCAGCCGGGTGGCGCTGTCGATCATGGCGCGGTAGCCATCGGCGTCGAGCCGGTCCTTTTTCAGGGCCGCCGACAGGATGCCCACGCCCAGCGGCTTGCTCAGGATCAGGACGTCGCCCGCGTGGGCGCGGTCATTGCGCTTGATGCGGTCCGGGTGCGCCAGGCCGATGACCGCCAGGCCGTAGATCGGCTCCACCGAATCGATCGAATGGCCGCCCGCGATGGGGATGCCGGCCTGCTGGCAGACCGAGGCGCCGCCGGCCAGGATGGCGGCGATGGTGTCGTGCGGCAGGGCCTTGATCGGCATGCCGACCAGGGCCAGCGCCAGGATCGGGCGCCCGCCCATGGCGTACACGTCGGACAGCGCATTGGTCGCGGCGATGCGGCCGAAGTCGCGCGGATCGTCGACGATGGGCATGAAGAAGTCGGTGGTGGCGATCAGCGCCTGCTCGTCGTTGAGGCGGTAGACGGCGGCGTCGTCGGACGATTGCGTGCCCACCAGCAGGTCGGGGAATGGCCCGGCGGGCAGGGCGTCGCGCATCAGGCGCGCCAGCACGTCCGGGGCGATCTTGCAGCCGCAGCCGCCGCCGTGGGACAGGGAGGTCAGGCGGGGGACGGGGGGCGTGGTGTCGGGGGCGTTCATGGGGCGGGGGATCCGGAAATGGGCGGGCGGGTTCAGGCGGGGATGCGCAGCTGTTCGATCAGGGCGCGGGCCTGGGCGTGGCCGTCGTCGGCGGTGGGGTCGTAGTCGAACGTTGCGGCCTGGTCCAGGCCGGCGTAATGGGAGTCGCTGCTGCGGCGGTAGGCGGGGTCGTAATGGGTTTCCACCAGGGCCTGGAACAGTTCGGCGCGCCGGCCGGCGGCGATCAGGGCCTGCCAGTCGCGCACCGTCTGGCGGCTGTGCAGGCCGATCAGCCGTTCCAGGGTCCGGCCGAAGTCGTCCGGCGCGTCGAACAGATGGGCGTAGTCCTGCAGCAGGAACGCGATCCGTTGCGGCAGGGCCGCCCGCACGCGCACGCAGCGGCCCGCGTGCATGGCGCGCAGCAGGGTTTCGGGCAGGCTCAGCTGGCCGATGCGCCGGCTCTCGGCCTCGACGAAGACGGGCCGGGCCGGGTCCAGGGCCTCGATGGCCTGGAGCAGGGCGGACTCGAAGCCGCGCTGGCTGGGCTGCGGCCGGTCCGGCAGCGCGCCCAGCAGCGAGCCTCGATGGCGGGCCAGGCCTTCCAGGTCCAGGACCTGGGCGCCGGCCGCGCCCAGCGATTGCAGCAGGCGGGTCTTGCCCGATCCCGTGGGGCCGGTCAGCACGACGCAGTCCAGGCCGGCCGGGCGTTCGGCCAGGGCGTCGATCACGTGGCGGCGCCAGGTCTTGTAGCCGCCGTCCAGCTGGCGCGCTTTCCAGCCGATCAGGTTGAACCAGGCGGCCATGGAGCCCGAGCGCTTGCCGCCGCGCCAGCAGTAGATCAGCGGCCGCCAGCTGCGCGGGCGGTCGGCGAAGATCGTCTCCAGGTATTCGGCGATGTGGCGCGCGACCAGGGCGGCGCCCAGGCGCGTGGCCTTGAAGGGCGATTCCTGGGCGTACATGGTGCCGATGAGGACGCGTTCCTCGTTGCTGAGCACGGGCGCGTTCAGGGCGCCGGGGATGTGGTCGTCGGCGTATTCGGCCGGCGTGCGCACGTCGACGATCTCGTCGAACTGGCCGAGGGCGTCCAGGCCGCAACGCTGCGAGCCCGGGTGGTGCGGTGTGGAAGTCATGGCGGGGATTGTAAATCCGCCGGGGGGTGGATGCCCGCGATCGGGGGATCGGATCCGTGGTGGGTGCTGGGGAGTTCTAAGGCGCTGACGGATGCGTGTGAGTAGGATCCGTCAGCGCACGTGTCACTTGTTGTGGTAGCAGTTGGTCCGATTGCCCACCTGCCTGGGGGACTGGCTGCTCTATTGTTTACTTTTTTCGCCATTCACCGGAGGAGCGACGATGGTTATGTATTCAACCTTCTGAGGTTCCGGTGTCGGCGGTTGGGTGGTCTGGGTATGCGTTGCGTCTGCCACTTGTTCCGCTGCTTGCGTTGACGCATTATCGGGCGCCTTGGCGATGGTCGGCTGAGCATCCTTGAAGTCATTTCGATCAAACGTGAGGGATTTGCCGAAGACTAATTTCACCCATTCTGGGTAGTTGTAGGCCACGCCTGATGCGCTATCGACGATAGCCCCGATTGCGCCGCCCAACAGGATATTGCCAAATACGGCTCCGCCGACGCGAGAAATGAGTTTGCCATCAGCCTGCCCGTGCTCAGGCTCCTTGCAGGTAACCACCAATTCACCCGCAGACTTCCGCACAAAAACGGTATTTGGAGTTTCTACGTTGAACGTGCCTCTGTCATTCTGGAGGTCACACTTGGCCCCGGCCACCGAGTTGCCTTCATGATCCAGGACCTCTACTTTGACTGGTTGCGTTTTATCTTTGAGTACAGAGGCGCAACCGCCCAAAGTGCTAATTAATGCTGCTGCGGTTACCAGTTTCGCCAACATCGCTGTTTCCATAGTTTTTAGGTCGCTGAATGGTAACATAATGAAATGTTATGAATATTATAGATATATAATCGATTTCCCTACCATGTTGGCAAAGTGGCTTTATTGATTTATTTGATGAGAATCTCGTCGCTTGGTTGCGTCCGAGCAGCCTGGATGTGACCTTTGTGGCACTGGCTGCAGACTATTTCACTGTTGGCAGTGCTGTCGTTCGATTTATCAACGATGCCCGGAAGACACTCATTATCTGAAGTCATGGGCTGGATCTCAGTTGAGGAAAGTCGTTGATCAGATCAGTATGATGATCGATACGACGATCATGGCGGGCCTATCCATGCAAGTTTTCGCCGGTGATTTCCTGGAGCCTGACGTGCTAAGACCGCTCAGGTGGTGGCAGCCCTGCATCCGCTGATGCCGTCCGGGGAATTGTGGTGGGTGCTGAGGGGCTCGAACCCCCGACCTACGCCGTGTAAAGGCGCCGCTCTACCAACTGAGCTAAGCACCCGGATGCCGATGCGCGCGGCCCCGGCGGTTCGCCAGGGCGCAGGGGCGCATTATATCGGGGGGCGCAGGGGGCGGCAAACCTCGTCCGGCGCTGGTCCGGCCGCCGCCCGGTCCCCCCGGGCGTTCAGGGTCCGCCGTTTTCCGGCGGCACGGGCGCGCCTGGCTTGCGGTCGTGGCGCGGCGGGTCGATGCGCTCGATGTTGCCTAGCAGCAGCGCGCGCCCGGCGAAGGTGCCGCCGGCCGTTTCCAGGGCGAAGCGTTCGGTGTCGCGGCCGCGCACTTCGGCTTCCAGGGCGTCGGCCTCCTGGTCCGTGGCGCCCAGGGCCAGGACCGCATGGCGCCCCATCAGCAGCGCCGCTTCGAAGGTTTCGCGCACCACGTGATCGGCGTCGAGCCGGACGAGTTCCAGCGCGTGCTCGCGGTCGAAGGCGCGCACGACCAGTCGGGTGTGGGGGCATTCGCGCCGCGCGTTCTCGACGATGCGCGTGGCGGCGGCCTGATCGTCCACGCAGACCAGGATGACGCGGGCATGCCGGGCGCCGGCGGCGCGCAGCACGTCAGCGCGGGCGCCGTCGCCGAAGTAGACCTTGAAGCCGTAGCGCGCGGCATTGCGGACCACGTCGGGGTCGTTGTCGATGATGGACAGTTCGGCGCCCCGGGCCAGCGGCCCCTGGCTGGCGATCTGCCCGACGCGGCCGAAGCCGATGATGAGCGCGTTGCCCCGCAGGTCTTGCGGAGTCTCGACGCCGTCGAGCGATGCGGATTCGGCGCGCGCGTAGCGCTTGCGGACCGCCACCACCAGCGGGGTGATGGCCATCGAGAGCACGATGATCGCCGTCATGTCGGCGTTGATCGCGGGGCTGATGACCGTGAGCCGGAGCGCCTCGGCGAACAGCACGAACGCGAATTCCCCGCCTTGCGCCATCAGGGTGGCGCGGTCGATGGCGTCGGCGCGGCCGCTGCCGGCGAACCGCGCCACCCCGTAGATGCACAGCGCTTTCGCCAGCATCAGCGCGATCACGCCCAGGCCGATGAGCCGCCAGTCGCGCGCCACCACGTCCAGGTCGAGCGCCATGCCCACGCCCAGGAAGAACAGGCCCAGCAGCAGGCCGCGAAACGGTTCGATGTCGGCTTCCAGCTGATGGCGGAAGGACGATTCCGACAGCAGCACGCCGGCGACGAACGCGCCCATGGCCATGGACAGGCCGCCCAGTTCCATCAGCAGCGCCGCGCCCAGCACCACCAGCAGGGCGGCGGCCGTCATCACCTCGCGCGCCTTGGCCTTGGCCAGCACGCGGAACAGGGGGTTGAGCAGCCACAGCCCCGCCGCCGCCAGCGCGCCCAGCGACAGCAGGCCGGTGCCGACGCGCTGCCACAGCGGCGCCGCGGCCGTCGGCGCGGCGTCGGCCGGCGCGAGAAAGGCCACCACCGCCAGCAGCGGCACGATCAGCAGGTCCTCGAACAGCAGGATGGAGACGATGCGCTGGCCGCGCGGCGCCAGGATGTCGCCGCGTTCGGCGAGCACCTGCATGACGATGGCGGTGGAGGTCAGCACGAAGCCCGCGCCGCAGACGAACGCCACCTGCCAGGGAAAGCCGAACCCGACGCCCACCCCGGTGAGCAGCAGGGCGCACAGCGCGACCTGCAGGCTGCCGAGTCCGAAGATCTGCCCGCGCAGGTTCCACAGGTGCGAGGGCTTCATTTCCAGGCCGATGATGAAGAGGAACATCACCACCCCGAGTTCGGCCACGTGCAGGATGGTCCGGGCGTCGGCCACCAGGCCCAGTCCGTAGGGCCCGATGACCAGCCCCGCCGCCAGGTAGCCCAGCACGGATCCCAGGCCGATGCGCTTGAACAGCGGCACCGCCACCACGGCGGCCCCCAGCAGCGTGACCATGCCGATCAGCTGGCTCGCGTCCCCTTCGGCTGCCATCCTGTCGTTCCTTTATGGTGATGATGAGGTTTGGCCCGGGCGGGCCAAACGAAAAAGGCCACCGACGATGCGGTGGCCTTTTGTGCATGAAGCGCCGGATTACTTGGCGTTCACGGCGTCCTTCAGGGCCTTGCCCGGACGGAACTTCGGCACGCGGGCCTTCTTGATCTTGATTTCTTCGCCGGTGCGCGGGTTGCGGCCGGTGCGGGCGGCGCGTTCGGACACGGCGAAGGTGCCGAAGCCGACCAGGGTGACCGAGCCCTTCTTTTTCAGGGTGGTCTTCACGGCGCCCACAAAGGCTTCCAGGGCGCGGCCCACGTCAGCCTTGGAGAGATCGGTCTTGGAGGAAATGTGCTCGATCAGCTCGGTCTTGTTCATTGATGAAATACCCCTGAGGTTTATTGTGGCCTGGCGGACGATCCGCCAGACGTTTGATGGATGATGGTCTGTCGCAGCCAGGCCAGTCCGGTTTTCGCGGCCGCGGGGCGGCGGGATTCCGGCCGGTTCGAAGGCTAAGCCGTATTAAGCCTTCGAAAGCCTGGAGTGTCAAGAACAAGTCGCTGGAAACCCGCGTGTTTCCTGACGTTTGTTAAAAATCCCAACACCGGGTAGGGGTATACCCCAAACCCGGAATCAGGTTCGGGCGGCATCCAGGGCCTGGGCGAAATCGCCGATCAGATCGGCTTCGTCCTCGATTCCCACCGAGATGCGCAGGAAACCGTCCGGGATGCCCATCAGGGCGCGGCGCTCCGGGCCCATCTCGTAGTAGATGGTGTGGGCGGCGGGCAGCACCAGCGTGCGGTTGTCGCCCAGGTGGGTGGCCAGGGCGGCGACGCGCAGGCGGTTCAGGCAGTCGAAGACGTCCACGTGGTCGTGCAGTTCCACGCCCAGCAGGCCGCCGAAGCGGCCGCTGAACCACTGCGCGGCGCGCGCGTGCTGGGGATGGCTGGCCAGGCCGGGGTAGCGGACCTTGCCGACCAGCGGATGCGTTTCCAGGAAACGCGCCAGCGCCAGGGCGTTGGCGCAGATGCGGTCCATGCGCAGCGCCATGGTCTCGGCGCCGGCCGCGATGCGGTGGGCCACGTCCGAGGACAGCGTGCCGCCCATGTCGCGCAGGCCTTTTTTCTTGATCTGCAGCAGGCCCCAGGTGCGCGGGTCGCCCTTGCGGTACTGTTCGTAGATGTGCGGGAAATCGGTCCAGTCGTACAGCCCGGTCTGGGTGACGGCGCCGCCCAGGGCGTTGCCGTGGCCGCCGATGTGCTTGGACAGGGAATTAATCACCAGGGATGCGCCGAAGTCCCGGCTCGGGGCCAGGTAGGGCGAGGACAGGGTGCTGTCCACCACGTAGACCAGCTTGCGCGCGCGGCACAGGTCGCCGATCGCCTTCAGGTCGGCGACCTGGGTGCCGGGGTTGGCGATGGTCTCGACGAAGACCATGCGGGTGTTCGGCCGGATCGCCGCCTCGACCTGGGCGGCGTCGGTCGCGTCCACCAGGCTCAGTTCCACGCCGAAATTTTCCAGCGTCATCAGCAGGCTGTTGGTGTTGCCGAAGATGTACTTGCTGGCGATCAGGTGGTCGCCGTGGCGCAGCAGGGCGAAGAACGTGGCGTTCAGCGCCGCCATGCCCGTGGCGAAGGTCACCGTGGCCTGCGCGCGTTCCATGTCCGTGACCTTGGCTTCCAGGGAGGCCGTGGTCGGCGTGCCCTGGCGGGCGTAGGTGTAGCCGGCCTTGCCCTGGAACACCGCGGCGAGTTCGCGCGCGTCGGCGTAGGCGTATTCGGTGGACGGGTGGATGGGCTGGTGGATGGCGCCGTGCTCCAGCTGGGCGTGGTGGTCGGCGTGGACGAGCCGGGTGGTGAAGCCTTGGTCGGACATGGGAAGGCGGTGCGGTTGGATTGAAAGGGAAGGGGCGCGGCCCGGGAGCGGGCGCGCCGGGACATTATGCGCTTTTTTGCCGCGGGGCCTCTCAGGCCGGCAGCCGCTGGCGCACGGTCTCGTACAGGCAGACCGCGCTGGCGACGCTGACGTTCAGGCTTTCGACCGAACCCCGCATGGGGATGGACACCAGTTCGTCGCAGGTTTCCCGGGTCAGGCGGCGCATGCCTTCGCCCTCGGCGCCCATCACCCAGGCCATGGGCCGGCGCGCGTCGACCTGATGCAGGCCGTGCGTGGCGGCGTCGTCCGTGCCCACCAGCCAGACGTCGCGTTCGCGCAGGGCGCGCAGGGTGCGCGCCAGGTTGGTGACCATCAGGTAGGGCACGGTGTCGGCCGCGCCGCAGGCCACGCGCTGGACCGTCGTGTTCAGGCCGACGGCCCGGTCCTTCGGAGCGATGACGGCATGCACGCCGGCGGCGTCGGCCGTGCGCAGGCAGGCGCCCAGGTTGTGCGGATCGGTCACGCCGTCGAGCACCAGCAGCAGGGCCGGTTCGCTCCGGTCCTCCAGCGCGTCCAGCACCTCGTCGACCGACACCGCCAGGGGCCGGGCGCGGGCCAGGGCCACGATGCCCTGGTGGCGCACGCCGTGCGCCAGGCCTTCCAGGCGCTGGGCGTCGGCGGCGTGCCAGCGCACGTTCGCGGCCTCCAGCTGTTCGATGCAGCGCTGCATGCGGGCATCCTGGCGCGAGGTGTCCAGGTAGACGTCGCGGATGGAGTCCGGGGCGTGGCGCAGGCGCGCCTGCACGGCGTGGAAGCCGGCCAGGATTTGTTGGGATGACATCGTGGACCTATCGGGGATGGACGAGGCGGCGGGCCGCGCGCGGCGGCGGGCCGTGCCTGGGATTGTAGTGCGGGGGCGCCGCGCCGCGTACCGGCCGCGGGCGGCGGGCCCCCGTCGGCCGGATCAGGACCGCCGCTTGCGCGGGGTTTCCTGGCGCGCGGCGCGCTTGGCCTCGGCGCGGCGCTGGCGGGCCGTGGTGCCGCGCAGGGCGGCGGGCTTGGCGCCGGCGGCCTTCTTGTGCGGGCGCGCGGCGGGTCGGGGCTCGCCCTCGATCTCGGCCTGCAGCGACTTGAAGTCCTCGCCCTTGACCGGACGGAAGTCGATGCGCCGGGCCTCCAGGTCCACGCGCGACACCTGCACCTGCAGGGCGTCGCCCAGCTGGTAGCGCAGGCCGGTGCGCTCGCCGCGCAGTTCGTTCAGGGCCTCGTTGTACTGGAAGTAGTCGCCGCCCAGTTCGGAGATGTGCACCAGCCCTTCCACGTAGAGCGTGTCCAGCGTGACGAACACGCCGAAGCTGGTGACGCTGCTGATCCGGCCGCTGAAGACCTCGCCCACGTGCTCGCGCACGAACCAGCATTTCAGCCAGGCCTCGACGTCGCGCGAGGCCTCGTCGGCGCGCCGTTCGCGGGCCGACAGCAGCGCGCCCAGGGCTTCCCAGGCGTCGCGTTCGCGGATCTTCGCGGGCAGGGCGGGATCGGCGGGCTGGCCCGGCAGCGCCGGCGGCTGGTAGCGGCGCTGGCGCAGGATGCCCCGGATCACGCGGTGCACCAGCAGGTCCGGATAGCGCCGGATGGGCGAGGTGAAGTGCGCGTAGTGCTCGTAGGCCAGGCCGAAGTGGCCGGTCTGCTCGGGGCTGTAGATGGCCTGCTGCATCGAGCGCAGGCACATCGTCTGGATCGACGCGAAGTCCGGCCGCGCCCGGCTGGCCTGGATCAGGCGGGCGTAGTCGGCGGTCGAGGGATCGTCGCCTCCGTCCAGCGTCAGGCCCAGGTGGCGCAGGAATTCGCGCAGCGTCTGCAGCTTTTCCGGCGTCGGGCCGTCGTGCACGCGGAACAGCGCCTGGGCCTTGTTGCGCACGATGAAGTCCGCCGCGCAGGTGTTGGCCGCCAGCATGCATTCCTCGATCAGGCGGTGGGCGTCGTTGCGCGCGTAGGGCTCGATGCGCTCGATGCGGCCCAGCGGATTGCAGACGATGCGGGTCTCGACCGTGTCGAAGTCGATGGCGCCGCGCTTGCGCCGGGCCTGCTCGAAGGCCTGGAACAGGTCATAGGCCGTCTGCACGTGGGGCAGCAGGTCGCCCAGGTTTTGCGCCGCCGGGCCGGTGGGCTGCTGCAGGGCCGCCCAGATGTCGGTGTAGGTGGTGCGGGCGTGGGAATGGATGACGGCTTCGTAGAACTGGTAGGCGGCGACGGTGCCGGCCTTGGCGCCGCCTGCCGGGATCATCATGTCGCACACCATCACCAGGCGGTCCACGTCCGGGTTCAGCGAGCAGATGCCGTTGGACAGGGCCTCCGGCAGCATGGGGATGACGCGGCGCGGGAAGTACACGCTGGTGCCCCGGTCCAGGGCGTCCTCGTCCAGCGCCGAATCGGGCCGTACGTAGTGGCTGACGTCGGCGATCGCCACCAGCAGCCGCCAGCCGGGCCGCGCGCGCTTGGCCGTGCCCAGGTCGGCGGGCATGCAGAACACCGCGTCGTCGAAGTCGCGCGCGTCCTCGCCGTCGATGGTGATGAAAGGCACGTCGCGCAGGTCGACGCGCCCGGCCCGCTCGTCCGCGCGCACGTGGTCGGGGATCGAGGCCAGCTGCCGGCGCGTGGCGTCGGAGAATTCCACCGGCACGTCGAACTTGCGCACGGCGATCTCGATCTCCATGCCGGGATCGTCGATTTCGCCCAGGACCTCGGTGACGCGGCCCAGGGGCTGGATGTGGCTGGCGGGCTGGCGCAGGATCTGCACCGTGACCACCTGGCCGGGCTCGGCGCCGCCCGTGTCCTGCGACGCGATCAGGATGTCGTGCTTGATGCGCTGGTCCTCGGGGGCGACGATGAAGGCGCCGTGTTCCTTCAGGAAGCGGCCGACCAGCTTCAGCGTGCGCCGTTCGAGGACCTCGACGATGGCGCCTTCGGGGCGGCCGCGGAATTCGCCGGATTCCTTCACCCGCACCCGGTCCCCGTGCAGGACCTTGGCCATTTCGTGGGGCGACAGGAACAGGTCCTGGCCGCCCTCGTCGGGGATCAGGAAGCCGAAGCCGTCCCGGTGCCCCTGGACGACGCCGGTGATGAAGTGCGTGTTGTTGCAGATTTGCAACCTTCCCTGGGGGTTGTAGCGCACCTGGCCGTCGCGTTCCATCGCCTTGATGCGGCGGATGAAGCCCGTGGACAGGGGGATCGTGGCGTGGGTGGCGTCGGCCAGGGCTTCCGGGGAAAGAGGCTTGCCGGCTTTGCGCAGGGTGTCCAGCACCTGTTCGCGGGTGGGGACGTCGGGGTCGAAATCAGAGGGGAGACTGTTCGCTGGCGGGTTGGAAGCGTCGCGGTTATTGTCGTTGTTGGTTCGCTTTTTCAAAGGCTGTTTGCATCCAAAAAAATTGTGTTGTATAGTTCTGTCTTCGCTGAACGACGCGCTAAACAACGCGGCGGATCAGCGAAGACAATAGCATACACGTTATGCTGTGCCCAGGTGGCGGAATTGGTAGACGCGCATGGTTCAGGTCCATGTGCCGCAAGGTGTGGAGGTTCGAGTCCTCTCCTGGGCACCACTCTTCTTTAGAAAGGCCCCGTGAATTTATTCGCGGGGCCTTTTGCTTTGCCTCGCTGATTCGTATGAACGGAGCAGGATCGGCATCGGGCCGTGCCGATCCTGGACGATCGGCCTTCACGTCCCGCGCGCAGTTTTCGGGGGAGCAGCTTCAATCATCTGTGCGAGCCGGGCGATGGCCGCATCGACCATTGGGTTCCAGCCAAAACCCGCATTCAGCCGTAGATGGTGATCAAAGCGTTCGTCCGTGGCGAACAAATGTCCCGGAGCGATGCCAATGCCTTCGGCGCGAGCCTGCTCGAACAAGGGCCGGGTGCCTGCGCTGCCTTCCGGCAGCCGGACCCACAGCACGTAGCCTCCAGAAGGGGCGGATATCTGCGTTCCAGCGGGAAAATGCCGCAAGATGGCGGCGCGCATGTGTCTGATCTGGTTCGCGAGCGTTTGTCGCAGCCGCCGTAGGTGGTGATCGTAGCCACCCGTGCGCAGGAATTCCGCGATGGCAGCTTGCGGATAGATCGGGGTTGCCATGGACGAGGTGTATTTGAGCGAGGCGATCCGGGACGCCCAGCGGCCTCCAGCGACCCAGCCGACCCGGATGCCGGGCGCCAATGTCTTGGAAAAGCTGCTGCACAGGATGACCTGGTCGCTCAAGGATCTCAGGGGTTTGGGGCGCATGGTGCCGAAGTAGGTGTCGCCATAGATGTCGTCCTCGATGAGCGCTATTTCATATCGTCGCGCCAGTTCGACCAGCTTGTGCTTGTGCGTCATCGGCAGCGTCACGCCAGTGGGGTTGTTGGCGTTGGCGATGCATAGAACGGCGGCGATGTGCCTGCTCGCCAGCAGCTTTTCGAGCGCATTCAGGTCCATGCCGGTGGCGGACGTGGGAATCTCTACCACTTTCAGTCTGAGATTGCGCAGCATCTGGAAGATCACGAAATAGGTCGGGGATTCGACCGCCACGGCATCGCCTGGTTGCGTCACCGCGCGCAGGGCCAAGGCCAGGGATTCGATGCAGCCGTTGGTGATCAGCAGTTCGCGCGGGTCCAGGTCGCAGCCGTAGTCCAGGGCCCGTCGCGTGATCTCTTGTTTGAGCATCGGGTAGCCGGTCCCCCGGATATGGCTGCCCAGCAATCCGGCATCCCGGTAGATCTGCTGACGCATCAGAATGCCGAGCCGCTTGACGGGATACAGCGCAGGCTCGCCGTTGGCCAGGTCGAGCCTGATCCGGCAAGGCGTACCCATGATGGACAGATGGGTTTCGGCCTGTTCGTCAAGCGGAGCGATGTCCAGGGGTTCGGGCGCTGTCGCTGGTGGCTCGTTCTGCCGCGCAGGCCGGACGTAGAAGCCTGATTTGGGCCGCGCGTGTACATAGCGTTCCTGTTCCAACAGGCGCAGGGCCTGCAGAGCGGTCAGGAGACTGACTTCATGTTCTTCGGCCAGCCGCCTGACCGAAGGGAGCCTCGCACCCGGTGTCAGCCTGCCCGATTCGATGGATTCTCGCAGGTGCTTGGCGATCTTCTGATATTGAGGGAGTGGGCGGGGCATCAGGGGAATGTGTCGGAAAACTGTTATATGAGTTTATCAGGGCTTCTGTGTCTATTTCCGAGTATGAATAAATAATAAATTCTGGGTGAGGCTTCTTGATTGCTGTATTGGGTCTTGCAGGCGGCTCTTGATATGAATATTTGAATAAGTTTATGCTCTATGAATAATAAAGAAATTGCTGGAGATGTCTTGGAGGTAAGGCTGCCTTGGGCTTGCTCCTTTGCCTGGAAGAGTCTTCTGGATGGCGTTCGCTTTTCGGATGAGGGGTTGGAAGAGAACATACTGGATCTAAGTGATCAAGTAAGGGAGATGATCCCTGATCGGATTGAAAATAAAATAAATTCCTTTTCTAAAGATGTTGAGGCTAATGCTCTTGTTATTAGAAACTGTCCGGTTGACAGCATGTTGCCGCCGACCCCTCGTTCGGGGCGAATTTCTTCATGTCGTATCCCTGTTGGCTGTCTGGTTAATTTGATTCTCTACAGATTGTTTGATATAGAGCCTATTGTTTATCAGGGAGAGAATGGTGGTAATGTTTTTAGGCATGTGGTTCCAGCAAGAAATAAAGAGTCATTCCTGAGTTCGCATGGCTCTCATATGGATTTTGGTTACCACGTTGACAATCCCGATCTGCCATTGATGTCGGAACCGATAGGTGAATTATCCGCATGTCCAGAGTTTTTGTCGCTATTTGGTATGAGGTGTGATTCCTCTGTTAGGACCACCTTGGTAGAGATTGATCGTGCTTTAGATTGTTTGCCTCAAGAAATAGTGCATTCTCTTGAAAGGCCAGAGTTTACAGTTCGTCGGCCTCAGTCGTTTGGTATGGCCAAAAAAACGCCAGGTTTGCCGTTGATAGCTAAAGATAGATCTAACCAGTGGTTGTGTAGGTTTGATGCGGAGAATATCGAGGCTGAGAGTGTCGATGGTGCTAGGGCCATAGATGCACTTTGTGCTGCGCTTTCGAGGAAGGAAATACAGAACGATATCTTGCTTTTGCCTGGGGATTTCTTGATATTCAAGAACCAGAGGGTGGTTCATGCAAGAAATTCTTTTTCTCCTAAAAGGGATGGCGCGGATAGGTGGTTGATCAGGCTTTTTGGTGTTGAAAGCTTGGCTCGGGTTTTGATGGTTTCTTCTGAAAATAGTTTTGAGGTTGTTGCTTAGATTTTTATTTGGGAAATTGATTGTTTCTTAATATGGAAGGATTTTATGGAATTTCTTGTTGGATTCTGGTCCGATCACTGGATATTTGCGATCTGCATCCTGACCTTGATCGCTTTCGTGGCGGGTTTCGTGGACAGCGTCGCGGGTGGCGGCGGCCTGTTTCTGGTGCCCGGATTTCTATTGGTCGGGCTGCCTCCGCAGGTCGCGCTGGGACAGGAAAAGGTCGTCAGCACGCTGGGGACGGTCGCGGCGATTCGTAATTTCATCCGAGATAGCCAGGCGCTCTGGAAAGTGATCCTGCTCGGGATTCCTTTTTCATTGGCCGGTTCGTACGTAGGGGCTCGGACCGTATTGTTCATCCACCCCGATATCTTGGAAAAACTGTTGCTCGTCCTGATTCCGGTTGGCATCATTATTTTCCTGGTGCCGAAAAATCGGCCGGTCCAGGAAGATGCCGGAATTCGGGGATCTTCGTTTCTGGTGCCGCTGATATGTTTCAGTGTCGGGTTCTATGATGGTTTCTTTGGTCCCGGAACCGGAAGCATATTCGTCATTGTTTTCCATTATGCATTGAAAATGAATCTGCTCACGGCGTCCGCGAATGCGAAATTCTTCAATCTTTCGTCGAACGTAGGGGCGCTGGTTGCCTTCGTGATGGCCGACAAGGTAATCTACCAGATCGCGGCGCCGCTCGTCATTGGTAACATCGTGGGCAATCATCTTGGCAGCAAACTGGCCATCCGGAATGGTTCGGGTTTCGTGCGCAGGGTATTGGTTTTTTCGATGATCGTCCTTTTTCTCAGCCTGCTGGTCAAGACGTTTTATTAGGCTGGTTGATCGCACTCGACCGGTCCGACGCCGGCGGCCGATGATTCTTCGAAAGCATCAACTGCAGCCAGTTTTCATCAACGTGTCAGGAATATTTTCATGAGTGATCCCGCCCACCAACCCATCGCCCTCGTCACCGGGGCTTCCGCGGGCTTCGGCCGTGCGATCAGCGAACGCTTCCTGCGTGACGGCTATCGGGTGATCGCCGCCGCGCGCCGGATGGAACCCTTGCGGGCATTGCAACAGCGGTACGGCGACGCCGTGCTGCCGGTGTCCCTGGACGTCCGCGACGAACAGGCGGTCGCCGCCCTGCGGGATTCCCTGCCGGAAGCCTGGCGCGACATCGACGTGCTGGTCAACAACGCCGGCCTGGCCCTGGGCAAGGAAAAGGCCCACGAGGCCGACTTTCAGGACTGGCGGACCATGATCGACACCAACGTCACCGGCCTGGCGCTGATGACGCACGCCTTCCTGCCGGGCATGGTCGCCAGGAAGCACGGGCTGGTGATCAACATCGGTTCGGTGGCCGGCAAATATCCCTATCCGGGCGGCAACGTCTATGGCGCCACCAAGGCCTTCGTGGCGCAGTTCAGCCGCAACCTGCGCGCGGACCTGACCGGCACGGGCGTGCGGGTGACGGACGTGCAGCCGGGGCTGGTGGGCGAGACCGAGTTTTCCCTCGTCCGCTACAAGGGCGACCAGGAACGGACGGCGGCAATGTACGCCGGCGCCCACCCGCTGCGTCCGGAGGACATCGCGGAAACGGTCGCCTGGGTGGCGTCCCTGCCGCCGCACGTCAATGTGAACGCGATCGAAGTGATGCCGACTTCGCAATCGTTCGCCGCATTGACCGTGACCCGGGACGAGTGAACGCCCGGATCCCGGCCCTGGTCAGGGCCGGGATCCAGGTGATACTTTGATACATTCATGTGCTATTCTGGGCTCCTCCATCATCTGGAGGAGGATCGGGGTGCGACGCTTGGTCACGAACGGGGGTCTCCGCGTCCGGCGATGGGCGGTCTTCCTGCGCGGGCTGCTGCCGGCCATGCTCGTCGCGTGCGCATGCGGGGCCACGGCGCATGCGGCCGACCGGACCCTGACCTATTTCCCCGCCGGCCCCATCTACGAATACCGCTGGAAGGTCCTCGAACTGGCGCTGGATCACGTCCGGCGCGCCGAAGGCGTCGCGATCGACCTGCGGCCCTTCGATGAAAAGGTCACGCAGAACCGGGGCGTCAGCCTGCTGCAGTCCGGAGAGATCGACGTCATCGCGCTGGGCACCAACGACGAGCGCGAATCCCGGATGCTGCCGATCAAGATCGACATTTCCCGCGGGATCGTCGGCTACCGGGTCTTCCTGATTTCGGCGTCCGACCAGGACCGGATCGCGCGGATGGACGACGAGGCGTTCAGGACGGAGCTGACCTTCGGCCTGAACAGCCAGTGGGCCGACCTGCCCGTGATGCGGGCCAACGGCTACACCGTGCTGACCTCCACCGACTACGAGAGCCTGTTCGGGATGCTGGCCGCGCACCGCTTCGACGCCTTGCCCCGGGGGATCGGCGAGGCGGCGGTGGAACTGGCCGCCCGGCAGGACGCCTATCCCCAGCTGACCATCGAGAAGACCCGCGCTCTGTTCTTCCCGTACCCCATCTATTTCTGGGTGAACCGCAAGGACGCGCAGCTGGCCGGGCAGATCGAGCGGGGCCTGCGCGCGGCCCTGGCCGACGGCTCTCTGCGCAAGCTGTTCGTGACCTACCATGCGTCGATGATCGAGAGCCTGGGCCGGAGCCGCCGCCGGGTGATCCGCCTGGACAATCCCCTGCTGCCTCCGGAGTCGGCGGAAATCGACACGAAATGGTGGTGGCGCTGACGCGCGGGCGGCCTGGATGAAGACGGAATCGACCCTGGCCAGGCGCCTGCTGCGGTCCATGCTGCCCTGGTATCTCCTGGCGACCGTCGGCATGGTGGCGGTGCAGCTGGGCATCCAGTATGTCGGCATCAGCCGGGCGATCGCCGATGACCTGGCCTCGCTGGGCCGCACGGTCGAACCCGCCGTGACCAACGCCGTCTGGGAGCTCGACCGGGACCAGATGACCCGGGCCCTGGACGGGGTGCGGCAGAACGCGATCGTCTCCGGCGCGCGGATCGAGTCGCCGGAAGGCGGCATCCTGGCCGACAGCGGCTGGCCGCGCGAGTCCGCCGACGTGGCCCGCCCGGTGCTTTTCGTGCGGGGACAGACGGCCACCACGCCGCTGCGCCATTCCGTGGCGGGCGGCGGGGCCCAGCTGCTGGGGGTGTTGCGGCTCCACGCGGAGCCGTCGGTGATCTGGGACCGGCTCAAGTACGGCTTCGCGGTCGCGCTGCTCAATTCGGTGATCCTCAGCGGCATCCTGTGGCTGCTCTTCGTCTGGACGATCCGGCGCCGCCTGTCGGATACGCTGGCGACCGTCGTGTCCGCGGTGAAGAACTGGCGCTTCGGCGCCGACGATGCCCGGGCGGAGCCGCTGACCTATCCGTATGCCGACGAACTGGGCGAACTGGTGGACGCGTTTCGCGACAGCCGCCTGAGGCTGTCGGCCTCGATGCGCGAACTCGACGCGCTGAACCGCGACCTGGAATCCATCGTCTCGGCCCGCACCCGGGAACTGCGGGAGGCCAAGGAAACCGCCGAATCCGCCACGCGCGTGAAGTCCGATTTCCTGGCCACCATGAGCCACGAGATCCGCACGCCGATGAACGCCATCCTGGGGATGCTGTACCTGGCGCTCAAGGACGACATGCCGGCCACCGCGCGCGGCCGGCTGGTCAAGGCCCAGGGCGCCGCGCAATCGCTGCTGGGCATCATCAACGACATCCTGGACTTTTCCAAGCTCGAGGCCGGCAAGCTCGCCGTCGAGGAGGTCGAGTTCGACCTGGAGCTGGTGCTGGAGCGGCTGGTGGACGCGGTCGGCCTGCAGGCCGAGGCCAAGGGCGTCGAGCTGCTGATCCGGCACGATCCGGCCATTCCGACCCTGCTGGTGGGCGATCCGCTGCGCTTCGGGCAGGTGCTCCTCAACCTGTGCGGCAACGCCGTCAAGTTCACCGAGCAGGGCGAGGTCGAACTGGCCCTGCACTGCCTGGAGCGGGACGAGGACGGGGTCCGGATCCAGGCCTGCGTGCGCGACACCGGCATCGGCATGACGGCCGACCAGGCCCGGACCCTGTTCCAGAAGTTCACCCAGGCCGATCAATCCACGACGCGCCGCTACGGCGGCACGGGCCTGGGCCTGGCGATCTGCCGCAGCCTGGTGGAATTGATGGGCGGGCGCCTGTGGGTGGAATCCTCCGCGCCGGGCAAGGGCACGACGATGTGCTTCACCGTCCGGCTGGCTGTGGCGCGGCAGGCGCAGACCCAGCAGCGCCAGCTGCTGGAACGGATCGGCTCCAGGCTGCGGGGCTGGCGCGTGCTGGTCGTGGACGACAATCCGGTGTCGCTGGAAATCCTTTCCGAGATGCTGCTGTTCTTCCAGCTCGACGTCGGCACCGCCAGCCATGGGGCGCAGGCCCTGACCATGCTCCGGCAGGCCAGCGGCCAGCCGTACGACCTGGTGCTGATGGACTGGCGCATGCCGGGCATGCACGGCGACGAGGTCGCGCGGCGCATCCAGGCCGATCCTTCCATCGCGCACCAGCCGAAGATCGTGATGGTCACCGCCTACGGGACCGAGGACGTCATGCGCCGGGCGACGCAGGCCGGCATGGACGGCTTCCTGATCAAGCCGGTCTCGCCCTCGTCGCTGCTGGACACGGTGCTGTCCGTGCTGGGCCAGGGCCGGCTGCCGGGACCCGACGTCGACGCGCCCGCGGCGGCCGCGCGGGCGGGGAGCGGCAGCCTGGCCGGCGCCCGGATCCTGCTGGTCGAGGACAACGACATCAATCGCGAGTTCGCGGTGGAACTGCTGCGCGGCGAAGGGGTCTCGGTCGACGAGGCCGTCAATGGGCAGGAAGCCGTGGAACGGGTCCAGCGCAAGCACTACGACGCGGTCCTGATGGACATCCAGATGCCCGTCATGGACGGCCTGCAGGCGGCCCGCCGCATCCGCCGCCTGGGGAAGGCGCCGGGCGGGGGGCGCTTCGCCGCGCTGCCCATCGTCGCCATGACGGCGCTGGCCATGGCGTCCGACGCGCAGGCCAGCCAGGAAGCCGGCATGAACGACCACATCACCAAGCCGATCGACCCGGACCATCTGCTGGCGACGCTTTCCCGCTGGGTGAAGGTACCCGGGGACCGGGTGGGCCCGCCGCCGGCGGCCGCCGGCGGCGAGCCCGATCGCCTGCCCGACGACCTGCTGGCCCTGACGCACCTGGACGCGGCCGACGGCGTGCGTCGCATCGGCGGCCGGGCGGAGCCCTATCGCAAGCAGCTGCGGCGGTTCCGCGCGCAGTACGGCGACGCCGTCGCCGAATTGCGGCGCCTGCTGGCGCAGGCGGATCCGGCGGCGGCCGAGGCGCATTGCCATACCCTCAAGGGCGTGGCCGGCAACATCGGCGCGCGCGCGCTGTTCGCCCGGGTGTCCGAGATCGACGCCCGGCTCAAGCAGGGCCTGCCGCCCGATGCTGAGCTGCTGGACACGGCGCAGGCGCTGCTGAGCGGCGTGCTGGCGGACATCGGGTCCCTGGCGGACGACGCGCCGCCGCCATCGCCCGGGGCGCCGCCATCGCCCGCGGCGCTGCGCGATCTGGTCGAGCGCCTGAAGATGGCGCTGGGATCCGATCTGGGGGCCGTAGAGGCCCTGCTCGACGAACTGGGCCGCGGCGTGGCCGGCACGCCCCTGCAGCCCGCCGTCCAGGAAATCGCCGGCCGGATCGACCGGTTCGAGCTCGACGCCGCGCTGGCGTTGCTGGCGTCCCTGCCCATTGCGCCGGAGGCCGCGCCGTGACCCAGACCCTTCCCGAGGCCGCGCCGCCGGCCGGCGACGACGGCCGCCCCAGGCTGCTGATTGTCGACGATGCCTCCGTCAACCTGCACACGCTGGTCGGCATGTTCCGGGACGACTACGCCATTTCCGCCGCCACCAGCGGCCGCAAGGCCATCGAACTGGCACGGCGCGCGCCGCGGCCCGACCTGATCCTGCTCGACATCCAGATGCCGGACATGGACGGCTACGAGGTGCTGGCGGCCCTGAAGCGGGACGCGGCGACGACGGACATCCCGGTCATCTTCGTGACCGCGCTGGCCGAGGCGGCGGACGCGGCGCGCGGCCTGCTGATGGGGGCGGCGGACTACGTCACCAAGCCCATCAATCCGGAACTGTTCCGGGTCCGGGTCAGGAACCAGCTGGAACTGGCGCGCTACCGCCGGCTGCCGGCGGCGTTCGAACTCGTGCCGCAGGCCGGGGACGCGCAGCCCCCGACCCTGCTGGTGGTGGACGACGTGCCCGAGAACATCCACGAGCTGCTGGCCGCCCTGCGCGACGAATTCCGCATCCTGGTCGCCGGCGACGGCGTCCGGGCGCTGGAGATCGTCCAGGGGCCGGCGCCGCCCGACCTGGTCCTGCTGGACGTGGTGATGCCCGGAATGGACGGCTACGAAGTCTGCCGGCGCATCAAGGCCACGCCGGGCGGCCAGCGCATTCCCGTCATGTTCGTCACCGTGGTCGACGACACGCGCGACAAGGTGAAGGGCTTCGCCCTGGGCGCGGCCGACTACGTGACCAAGCCCTTCGACATCGAGGAGGTCCGCGCGCGGGTGCGCGCCCATCTGGAGCTCGCGCGCCTGCGCCGCTTCCTGGAGGACCTGGTGGCGCAGCGCACCGCCCTGCTGCGGGTGAGCGAGGAAAAATACCGCATCCTGACGCATCGGGATCCTCTGACCGGGCTGCCCAACCGGGTGCTGTTCGCGGAACTGCTGGCCCATTCCATCCAGATGGCCCAGCACGCCTCCATGCATTTCGCCCTGCTGTGCCTGGACCTGGACAAGTTCGCCGCCATCAACGAGACCCTGGGACACGGGCTGGGCGACCGGGTGCTGGTCCAGGCGGCCCAGCGGCTGCGCGGCCTGCTGCCGGAGCGGGACGCGCTCGCGCGGGTCGGCGGCGACGAGTTCTACGTCATCCTGGACCGGGACCAGGGCGAGCGGGGCGTCGCCCTGGCCGCGCAGCGCATGCTCGACGCCCTGGCGGCGCCGTTCGCCCTGGACGGCCAGACGGTCTACGTGAGCGCGAGCATCGGCGTGGCACTCTATCCGGAAGACGGCGCGACGGCGGACGAACTGCTCAGCCGGGCGGACGCGACGCTGCACCAGGCCAAGGCGGACGGACGGGGCAGCCTGCGCTTCTTCTCGCCGGAGATCATGCTGCGCGCCAGGGAACGCCTGTCGCTGGAGGCCGAGATGCGCCGCGCGCTGGAGCGGGGGGAATTCCGGGTGCATTACCAGCCGCAGCTGCACCTGCGCGAGCGCGCGGTGACGGGGTTGGAGGCGCTGGTGCGCTGGGAACACCCCGAACGCGGCCTGATCGCGCCGGGCGCGTTCATTTCCCTGGCCGAGGAAAGCGGCCTGATCGTGCCGCTGGGGAACTGGGTCCTGCGGGAAGTGGGGCGCCAGATGCGCGCCTGGATCGACGAGGGCAGGGCGCCCGGCTACGTCGCGGTGAACCTGTGCGCACTGCAGCTCGGCTGCGAGGGCCTGGTCGATTCCGTGCGCGCCGTGCTCGAGGCGAACCGGCTGGCGCCCGACCGCCTGGAACTGGAAATCACCGAGAGCTGCCTGATGGCCGACCGCGGCCGCGCCATCGCCACGCTGGAGACCCTGCGCGGCATGGGCGTGCGCCTTTCCATCGACGATTTCGGCACGGGCTATTCCTCCATGTCCTATCTGCAGCATCTCCGGGTGCACCGGCTGAAGATCGACATGTCGTTCGTGCGGGACCTGGAGACCAATCCCGGCAACGTGTCCATCGTCACGGCGATCGTCGCCCTGGGCCACAGCCTGGATCTGGAGATCGTGGCCGAGGGCGTCGAGACGCCGGAGCAACTGGACCATCTGCGGCGCCTGGGCTGCGACCTGGTCCAGGGCTACCTGATCGGCCGCCCGGTGCCCGCGCCGCAGGCGCTGGACCTGCGTTTCGGCCCCGAGCATCCCCTGGCGGGACTCCTGTCCCCCTGAAATTCCAACCGGGTCCGCATCCGGCCGGAGCACGAGGCGGGAAGCCGAAGACAGTGCTCTTGCACGTCTTGCACGGCGAGGCGAACCAACGATGTGATCCGGCCGGATGCGGACCCGGTTAATGGTCGAAGTGCAGGCGCAGGTAGGTCAGCCCGTCGCGCCGGCCCGATTGCAGGCGATCGGCCAGGCTGCGGAGCATGATCCCCGAAATCCCCGACAGGGCCTGGTCCAGCGCATGCTGGAAGGCGGTTTCGTCGACGTCGAGCAGGTCGGCCGGCGCATGGCCCGCATGGGCGCCCAGCTCCAGTTCCGGCCCGTCGTGCAGCAGCTCGATGTCCAGGTTGTATTCGTCGAAGCTGCCCCGGATGCCGCGCAGCCGCCGTCCGCCGCCCTGGATGGCCTCGGCGGCCTCCAGGGCGGCCTGGGCGGCGCGCCGGACCACGTCGCGCCGGGCGCTCCAGGCGGCTCCTTGGGCCTCGACGAAATCGACGACCCGCTGGATCGGCTCGGCCGCGCCGCCGGCGTCCTCCAGGGACTGCCGGGCCTGGCGCGAGATGCCCAGGCGGAACAGCAGGTTCAGCCCGATGGCGCTCAGGCCGGCGACGATGATGCCGTTGCCGACCACGAAGCGCAGGGATTCCGGGGCGCGCGCGGCCAGTTCCGGCATCAGGATCACGCCCATGCCCAGCACGAAGGACAGGCCGATCATGAAGATCCCGCGCGAATCCAGGGCGCGCGAGGCGATCAGTTCGATGCCGGAGACGATCAGGTAGGCGGCGGCGTAGATTTCGATGGCGCCGATGACGGCGGTCGGGATCAGCGTCAGCGCCAGCGAGGCCTGGGGCAGGAAGGCGACCAGGGCCAGCAGCAGGGCCGTCAGCAGCCCGATCCAGCGGGACGTGGAGCGGCTGATGTGCGCCAGGGCGATGTTGGCCGACGAGGCGGCGTTGGGCAGGGCGCCCAGGCAGGCGCCCACGAGGTTGCCCAGGCCGCAGGCGCGCATGCCGCCGCTGACCATGCGCATGTCGGGCCGGCGCCAGTCGGATTCGTTCATCTTGTGCATCAGCACCACGCAGCCGAAGACGTCCAGCTGGGTCATGAGCGACAGCACGGCCACGGCCAGCAGGATGCCGGCGTCGATGTCGAAGACCGGCATGGGCGGGTGCGGCAGGCCGAGCAGGGGGGCGTCGGCGAGCGCTTCCCAGCCGTGCAGCTGGCCGGTCAGGGCCGACACGGCCAGGCCGGCCAGCAGGCCGCCCAGCAGGGCGGACAGCTTGCCGCGCTGGCTGCCCCAGATCGACAGGCCGATGATCGTCGCCAGGGTGGCGGCGCCGATCAGCACGTCGGCGGTCCGCAGGCCGCCCGCCTCCAGGCCCGTGACGTGCCGCAGGGCCGGTTCGACGAGCGACAGGCCGGCCACGCAGACGATGATGCCGGCCACGGTGGGCGGCAGGATGGTGCGCAGGCGCGGCACGACCGAGCCCGCGCCCAGCGCCACCAGGCCGTTGACCAGGCCGATCAGCACCAGGCCGCCCAGACCGTGCCGGGCGGCCAGCATGCCGGACATGACGACCAGCAGCGGATCGGGCATGTGGATCACCAGCATCCCCGAGCCCAGCCGCCCGCCCCAGGACTGCAGGAAGGTCGAGACCGCCATGCCCAGGATGCTGGCCGTGACCATGGCCTGCGTCGTCGCGGCGTCCAGCCCGCCGATCTTGGCGGCCGCCAGCACGTAGGCGACCAGCGCCAGCGCGGTGGCGACGTGCTGCAGCGCCAGGCCGGCCAGCGTCGGCGCCGGCGGGCGCTCGTCGGCGGCGTACAGCAGCTCGGGCGGCCGCTTGAAACGGGGCAGGGCGGGGAGTTGCAGGCGGAATGGGCGGGCCATGGCGTGCGGGGTCCGGGTGAGCCGCGTCGGGCGGGATGCCGGCGAGTGTATCACCCGCCCGGGCCGGCCCCGTCCCCCCGGGCGGCGCCCTCAGGCCCGCACTTCCTGCCGCTGGAACACGATGTAGGCCAGGGTGAACAGGAGCACGACCGCCGCGATCAGACCCGTGAACTGCGGCCAGACGATGGCCAGGCTTTCGGACAGGGGCAGCGGGCTGCCCAGCAGGGCGCCCTGCAGCTGCGACAGGAACACCGGGCCCAGGCTGCGGGTGGCGGGGCTCAGCAGGGTGATGGCGGTGTCGTTGAACAGCGTGGCGGGCGAGACGTGCAGCAGGCCGCTTTGCCAGGCCACGGCATGTATGTCCAGCCCGCCGCCCATCACGGTCGCCAGGTCGGGCGGGGCGATGGCCCGGGCCAGGGCGGGGGCCAGCATGGGCCACAGCAGGGCGCAGAACAGCCACAGGCCCAGGGCGACCAGGGCCGAGGTCGAGGCCGAGCGGAACACGACCGAGCACAGCAGGGCGACGGCCAGCCAGACGCCGGCGTAGGCCAGGGCCGCGGCCAGGAACGCCAGGGACCGGACCACTTCCTCGCCGCTGGGGGGCACGCCCAGCAGGATCAGGCCGGCGCCCATGACCAGCAGCCACAGGCAGACCAGGCTGATGGCCAGCGCGGCCAGGCCCGCGAGGAACTTGCCCAGCAGCAGCGCGTCGCGGTAGAGGGGCTGCGACAGGATGCGGCTGAGGGTCCGGCGGCTGTATTCGCCGTTGATGGCGTCGAATCCCAGGCCGATGGCGATCAGCGGGATCAGGAAGCCCAGCAGGGCGGCGAAGGAGGGCAGGGGCGCGCGCGCGTCGGTGAACAGGCGCAGGAAGACGAAGGGGTCCGAGGAGGTCGCCTGGCGGATGCCTTCGATGGCGCCGTACAGGGCGGCGGCCGCGGTCAGGACGACCAGCCATTCCAGCAGCCGCATGCGGGCGCTGCCCAGGTGGTCGGCCAGTTCCTTGGACAGGACGGCGCCCAGGCCGTGCCAGGGCGAGCCGATGCGGGTCGTGCTCATGTCGGGGTGTCCTCGGTGAAGGTCTGACGGTAGATGCGGTCCAGGCTGGGCGTGTCCACGGCCAGGTCGCGCAACTGCGCGCCCGCCAGGACCGCCGCCTGGGCGGCCTGGGCGCGAACGTCGCTTTCGGCCCGCAGGACGTAGTGCCCCGGGGCGTCGGCGCGCACGCCGCCCACGCCGGGGACGGCGGCCAGGACGGACCGCAGGTCGGGGCCGTCGGCGTGGAGATGGACTTCGTGGCTGTGGCCGCCCAGCACCTGGCGGGCCAGGTCCCGGACCGGGCCCATCAGGGCGATGCGCCCGGCGTTGAACAGGGCGACCCGGTCGCAGATGCGCTGCATCTGGTCGAGCAGGTGGGACGACAGCAGCACGGTGACGCCGTCGTCGCGCAGGGATTCGATCATGCGCAGGAAGGCTTCGGTGGACTGCGGGTCCAGGCCGGAGGTGGGCTCGTCCAGGATGGCGATGGCGGCACGCTTCAGGAGGATCTCGGCCAGGCCCAGGCGGCGGCGCATGCCGTGGGAGAACGTCCCCGCGCGCTGGTCTATGCGGTCCAGCAGCCGGACGCGCTCCAGGGCCTCGGCGATCCGCGCGTCCCGTTCCCGCGCGGGGATTCCCAGCAGGCGGGCGGTGTAGCGCAGGTTGTCGCGCGCGCTCAGGTGGTCGTAAAAACCGACCGAATCGGGCATGTAGCCGACCTGGCGCTTGACGGCCAGCGGGTTGCGCCAGGGGTCTTCGCCCAGGACGCGCACCTGGCCGCGCGTGGCCTCGGTCAGGCCCAGCAGCATCAGGATCGTGGTGGTCTTGCCCGCTCCGTTGGGGCCGAGCAGGCCGAAGACCTCGCCGGGCCGCACCTGGAAATTCAGGGACCGGACCACGGCGCGGCCGCCGTAGTCCTTGCCCAGTCCCTGGACGTCGATGGCGGGGGCGTCCCGGGACGGAAGGGAGGCGGAGGACGGGGTCATGGCGGACGGCCCGTTCATCGGCGGCCGTACCGGGCGACCGCGCCCAGCAGCGCCAGCAGGGCCACGGCGATCAGGATGGCGCCGCTGACCCCCCACAGGCCGGACGTCGTCACCGAGACGCGCAGGTCGCCGTCGGCCGACTGGCCGGCCGAGCGCGCGTGCAGCTTGACCATGTAGTCGCCGGCCAGGGACTGGGCCGAGGGCGTGATGCGGGCCTGGACCTCGGCCGTCTTGCCCGGCTCCAGGAGGGCGACGCGGGCCGGCTCGAACTCGATCTTCCAGCCCGAGGGCGCGGTGCCGTCCAGCGCGATGTCCTGGGCGGTGGCGGTGCCGCTGTTGCGCAGCACCAGCGGCATCTCGCGGGTATCGCCGATCTGGGCGTCGGTGCTCATCAGTCCGTCGCGGCCCGACAGGTCCAGCGCCGGCTGGCCCGTGATGTCGAGCTTCAGGTCCGTGGACGCCTCGGCGCCGTCGGCGGCGACCCTGACCTGGATCGCGTGTTCGCCGGATTGCGCCGATGCGGGCGGGCGCACGTGCAGCTTGACGGTCTTGGATTCGCCGGCCTTCACGGGGACGGCGCTGATCTGCTGGGTGCCGTAGCCCTCGGTGAAAGAGGTGTCGAAATACTGCGGGGCCCGGGCCGACAGGCTGGCCAGGACGTCGCGGCCGCTGGCGTTCTTCACCGTCAGTTGGTAGTCGAAGGCGGTGCGCGCCGATCCGGTCAGCTGTGGTAGTTCGGGCTGGACCGACAGCTGGGCGGGCAGCTGGTCGGCCAGGGTGATGTCGATGGGCAGGCTCAGGTGCCGCCGGTCGCCGTCGGCGCGGACGGTCAGGGTGTGGCGTGAATCCGCATCGCCTTGCGGGATATCAAGCCGCAGCTGCAGGGGCAGCGTATCATCGTTTCCAGGCATGGCCGACCCCACGGGGCGGCCGTCGCCCAGCAGGGCGGCCTTCCAGCCCGCGGGTACGCCGTCCACCGACAGCGCCAGCCGCTCGGGCGGCGTGGCCCGGTTGCGCAGATGCAGGGCGATGGTCGACGTCTCGCCGGCCTTCAGGGTCAGGGACGGGTAGTCGGTGGACAGGTCGATGCCCGGGGGCGCGGTCTCCGCGGCCAGGGCGGCGGTCTGGAAGCTCAGGGCGCACAAGGCGGCGGCCCACAATGCGAGGTGTCTGGACATGGTGTCGTTCGGCTTTTCGTTCAGGTTGATCTGCCCGGTCCGGATCCGGTCTCCAGACAGAAGGGACCGGTCATGGCGGTTTCAAGTTTCAAGAAAAACGTAATTTTTTGTTTCTTCGGAAGGCGGATGCCCGCCGGAAGCCGATCTTGTATTGAGAACCGTTATCATTCCTGCTAACATCACGCTTTCGCCCCCTGCTGTCCGCTGGTCCATGTCCTCCGGTTTCTCCCCGCGCCTTGCCCCGCTGAAGATCGTCGCCGCCTGCGTGGCCCTTGGCCTGCATGCGGCCGTGCTGGCCATGGTGCTGTCGGCGCCGGTGGTCGAGGTCTCCCAGGGCCAGCCCGAGGCGCTGGACGTGCAGTTCGTCGAACTGGGACCGGCGATCGAGCCCGAGCCGGTGGCCGCCGCGGAGCCGCAGCCGCCGGTGGAAACGCCGCCCGAGCCGGAACCCGAACCGGAGCCGGTCGTCCAGCCCGAACCCGAACCCGTGGTCGAACCGGAACCGGAGCCCGAGCCCGAACCGGTCGTCGAGACGCCCGAACCCGAATCCATCACCGAACCCCCTCCGCCGGAACCCAAGCCGCAGCCCAAGCCGAAACCGAAGCCCAAGCCCCGGCCCAAGCCCGCGCCGCCGAAGCCCCGGCCCGCGCCGTCCGCGCCGCAGGTCAGCATCGCGCAGGACGCCGCGGCGGGCGGCGCCCGGCAGGCTTCCGAGGCGCGTGGCGAGCCGGTGCCCGTGGATCCCGACCGGCCCCGCACGATCGGCCAGGTGGACTATCTGGGCAAGCGGCCCAGCCCGGTGTATCCCCGGGTCTCGCAGCGCCGGGGCGAGCAGGGGCGGGTGGTGCTGCGCGTGCTGATTTCCCCGCTGGGCCAGGTGGCCAACGTGTCGGTGCGTACTTCGTCCGGGCATGCGCGCCTGGACGAGGCGGCCGTGGAGGCCATGCGCCATGCGCGGTTCCGTCCGTATACGGAAAACGGGATCGCCTACAAGGCGCTGGTGGACATTCCTTTCGATTTCGTCTTATAGGACAGGAACATGATGCTTGATCTGATCGGGAGCGCGGCGCTGACGCTGGCCCAGGCCGCCGCGGGCGCGGCGCCGGCCGTGTCGGCCGCCGCCGATGCGGCGACGACCGCGGTTGCCACGGGGGCGGCGACGGCCGCCCAGGTGGCGCTGACCTCCGGCGCCGTGGAAACCGGCGGCCAGGGGGTGCTGCATTTCATCGGCCAGAGCGACGCGGTGGGCAAGTCCCTGTTCGTCTTCCTGATGCTGATGTCCCTGGCGAGCTGGTACCTGATCCTGGCCAAGGGGCTGACGCACCTGCGCATCCGCCGCCGGTCGCGCAAGTTCCTGTCCGAGTTCTGGGCCGCCAGTTCCCTGGAGCAGGTGGAAAACGAGATCTCCACGCACGGGGCGGAAGAGCCCTTCGCCCATCTGGCCAGCCACGCCATCCATGCCCAGAAGCACCACACCAAGTACGGCGCGCTCAAGCTGGAGGAAAGCGGTTCCACGGCGGCCTTCGTGACGCGCACCATCCGCAAGGTCATCGACGAGGAGACCGCGCGCCTGGAAAACGGCCTGACGGTGCTGGCGTCCGTGGGGTCGACCGCGCCGTTCGTGGGCCTGTTCGGCACGGTGTGGGGGGTGTACCACGCCCTGCTGAGCATCAGCATGACCGACGGCGTCACCATCAACCGCATCGCCGGCCCGGTGGGCGAGGCCCTGATCATGACCGGCCTGGGCCTGGCGGTCGCCATCCCCGCCGTGCTGGCCTACAACGCCTTCGTGCGCGTCAACCGCGTCTACCTGGCGCAGCTGGACGCCTTCGCGCACGACCTGTTCACCTTCCTGACCACCGGCCAGCAGGTGGCCGACGGCAGCCACGAGCGCAACGGCCGGACCATCAGCCTGGCCAGCCACCGGGGGGCCTGACATGGCGTTCGGCAGCTTCGATTCCAAGGGGCCCGGCACCACCATGTCCGAGATCAACATGGTGCCGCTGATCGACGTGATGCTGGTGCTGCTGGTGATCTTCATCATCACGGCGCCACTGCTCAGCCACTCGATCCGCATCAACGTGCCCCAGGTGACGGCCCAGCCGGTGGAGCAGAAGCCCGTGGTGATCGACCTGGCGATCGACGCGTCGGGCGCGCTGTTCTGGAACGAGCAGCCGATCGCGGAAGAGGACCTGGCCGCCCGCTTCGCCGGCGAGGCCGGGGCCGATCCCCAGCCCGAAGTCCGTATCCGCGCCGACGTCGACACCCGCTACGGCCTGCTGGCGCAGGTCATGGGCGCGGCCCGCCAGGCGGGCATGAAGCGCCTGGGCTTCGTCACCACGCCGGGGCAGGCCGTCCCGGGCGCCGCCTCGCCGGAAGGCGAAGGCGCCGCCACGGCGCCGGCCGCGGGCACGGCCGCTCCGGCCCAGGCCCAGGCCCCGACCCCGGCCCCGTCGCCCGCCGTGCCGGCCGCGCCCGCGAACGGCGGCTGAGCGCGCGTTCAAGCAATCGTCAACTATGTAACTCAGGCCCTTCAGCGGTGACGCGGCGTGACCGCTTCGGGCTAGAATCACCGTCATGAGAGTCCTGGTCATCGAAGACGACGCCACCCTCGGCCACGCCCTGCAGGAATTCCTGGGCGGCCAGGGCTATGCCGTCGATTGGCTGCAATCCGGCGACCGCGTCGAAGGCGCGCTCGCCGGGCAGGTCTACGACCTGCTGCTGCTGGATCTGAACCTGCCCGGCCTGAGCGGCCTGGAAGTCCTGCGGCGGCTGCGCGAAGGCGGTTCCCAGATGCCGGTACTGATCCTGACGGCGCGGGACGGCCTGGACGACCGCGTCGCGGGCCTGGACGCGGGCGCCGACGACTACGTCACCAAGCCCTTCGAACTGCCCGAACTGGCCGCCCGGGTGCGGGCGCTCGCCCGGCGGCGCGCGGGCCAGGCCCAGACCGTCCTCGAATGCGGGCCTTTGTCCTTCGACACCGTGGGCCGCCAGATCCGGGTGGACGGCAAGCGCCTGGCGCTGTCGGTGCGCGAACTGTCCGTGCTGGAAATGCTGATGGCCCGGCCCGGCCGGGTGGTGACCAAGCAGCAGATCGTCAATTCCCTGTCGGCCTGGGACGCCGATTTCAGCGAGAATGCGGTGGAAGTCTATGTCTACCGCCTGCGCAAGCGGCTCGACGGCACCGGGACCAGCATCCAGACGGTGCGCGGCTTCGGCTACCTGCTCGACGTCGACTGTGCCGCCTGAGTCCACCGCCGGTCCGCCCCCCGACCATGGGGCGCCGGGCCTGATCGAGCGCCTGATGCCCAGGGATTCGCTCGCCCGCCGCCTAGTGCGCCGGCTGCTGCCGGCCTTTTTCATTCTGGTGGCCATCGACCTGCTGGCCACCTGGTTCATGACGGGCGTGATCCGTCCCCAGCCCTGGCTGCTGCGCGACCTGTTCTGGGTCATGATGCTGACCCAGGGCCTGCTGGTGATCCTGTTCGTCTGGGTGCTGATTTCCGGCATCCGCTCCGAACTGGCTTCCATCAACCGGCTGGCCGACGACATCCGCCAGCGTTCCATCGAGGACCTGCAGCCGCTCGATCTGGCCGGCCTGCCCAGCGAGATCGCGCCCCTGGTCCTGCATTTCAACGACCTGCTCCTGCGCCTGGACGATTCGGTCCAGGCGCAGCGCCGTTTCATCGGCCATGCGGCGCATCAGCTGCGCACGCCCCTGGCCGGCCTGAAGGTCGAGTCCGAACTCATGCTCGGCCAGGACCTGCCCGAGGACATCCGCGTGCGCGCCGGGCGCATCAAGTCGGTGACGGACCACATGATCCGCATGGGCCAGCAGCTGCTGGTGCTGGCGCGCGCCGAGCACGCGGCCCGGCCCCAGGACAGTTTCGTGCGCCTGGACCTGTGCGAATGGATGCGCCAGGCGGGCGCGGAATGGCTGGGGCGCGCGCACGACCGGTCCGTCGATCTGCAGCTGGTGGCGCCCGACGCCGCGGTCTGGGTGGACGGCGATCCGGTGCTGCTGCAGGAACTGCTGGGCAACCTGATCGACAACGCCCTGCGCTACGGCCAGGGCGCGAGCCGCATCGTGCTGCGCGTCATGGCCAATCCGCCCTCGTTTTCCGTCGAGGACGACGGCGCCGGCATCCGTGCCGAGGACCTGGACCGCGTCTTCGAGGCCTTCTACCGCGCGGCCGACGCGGGCCGGGGCGGTTCCGGCCTGGGGCTGGCGATCGTGCGGGAAATCGCGCGCGCGCACGGCGCCTGGTGGAAGATCGCCAGCCGGCCGGCGTTCTCCGGCACCCGGGTTTCCCTCGTTTTCCCCGGCCCCCGGCGGGGCGCCTGCCTCACGCGGGCCGAATAGGCACATGGTATGGACATGCAGAAAGACAATCCGCGGGCGGCCCTGCTGATCGGCGCCCTGGGCGTCGTCTACGGGGACATCGGCACCAGCCCGCTGTACACCATGAAGGTCGCGCTGTCGGGCGCGGGCCGGCCCGACGTCGAGCACATCCTGGGGGTGCTGTCGATCCTGTTCTGGATGCTGATCCTGGTGGTGTCGCTGAAGTACGTGACCTGTATCCTGCGCGCCGACAACCGGGGCGAAGGCGGCACGCTGGCCCTGATGGAGCTCGCCCTGCGCGGCCGGTCGGGGCGGACCCGCTGGCGCCTGGCCCTGCTGGGGCTGATCGGCGCCAGCCTGTTCTACGGCGATAGCATGATCACCCCCGCGATTTCCGTCCTGTCCGCCGTCGAGGGCATCGGCATCGTGTCGCACCGGCTGGACGCCTGGGTGGTGCCGATCTCGGTGGTCGTGCTGCTGGCCCTGTTCATGTTCCAGTCGCGCGGCACCGGCGCGGTGGGCAAGCTCTTCGGGCCGGTGATGCTGTGCTGGTTCCTGGTGCTGGCGGGGCTGGGCGCCTGGCGGATCACCGGCCAGCCCGAGGTCCTGCGGGCCGTCAACCCGGCCTGGGCCCTGCGCTTCATCGGCGACGCGCCCTGGGAAACCTTCCTGGCGCTGGGCGCGCTGGTCCTGGCGCTGACCGGCGCCGAGGCGCTGTACGCCGACATGGGGCACTTCGGCGGCCCGGTCATCCGCCGCGCCTGGTTCTCCCTGGTGCTGCCGGCGCTCGTCCTGTGCTATTTCGGCCAGGGGGCGCTGCTGCTCAGCGACCCGGAAGCCATCCGCAACCCCTTCTTCCTGCTGGCGCCCGACTGGGGCCTGATCCCCCTGGTGGCGCTGGCCACGCTGGCCACGGTGATCGCCTCGCAGTCGGTGATCTCGGGCGCGTTTTCCATGACGCGCCAGGCGGTGCAGCTGGGCTACTGGCCGCGCATGGTGATCCAGCACACCTCGGCGCGCGAGGAAGGGCAGATCTACCTGCCGCGCGTGAACTGGCTGCTGCTGCTGGCCGTCCTGGTCCTGACGCTGTCCTTCGGCTCCTCCGACCGCCTGGCGCATGCCTACGGCTTCGCCGTCACGGGCACCATGCTGATGACCTCGCTGCTGGCGTTCGCCGTGCTGCCCCGGGACGCGCGCGGCGTGCGCCGCCTGGCCTGGCTGGCCCTGATCGTCCTGTTCCTGGCGATCGACGTGCTGCTGTTCTCGTCCAATACGCTCAAGCTGCACGAAGGTGGCTGGCTGCCGCTGGTGGTGGGGATCGGCCTGCTGACGCTGATGGTGACCTGGAAGCAGGGGCGCCAGCAGGTCCACGACACGCTGGCCGGCGACCACCAGCCGCTGGCCAGCTTCATGGAATCCCTGGAGGCCTATCCGCCGACCCGCGTGCCGGGCACGGCGGTGTTCATGAGCATGATCGTGGGCACGGTGCCGCCCGCGCTGCTGCACAATTTGAAACACAACAAGGTGCTGCACGAGCAGGCGCTGTTCCTGACGATCGAGGTCGCCGACGTGCCTTACGTGCCCTTCGGCGAACGGCTGTGGATCGAGCGGGTCAGCCGCAGCGGCTGGCAGGCCGTGGCGCGCTGGGGGTTCAAGCAGGAGCCCAACGTGCCCCAGGTCGTGGAGCAGATCGGCCAGGAGATCCCCGAACTGAACCTGGATCCCATGCAGACTTCGTATTTCCTGTCGCGCCAGACCGTGATCGTGGTGCGGCGGCTGCCGTGGTACCAGAGCTGGCGGCGGCACCTGTTCGCCTTCATGGCGCGCAATGCCAGCCGCAGCACCCGGTTCTACAAGATTCCGCCCAATCGAGTGGTGGAAATGGGCATGCAGATGGAACTCTGACCGGGGCGCGCCCCGGTCAGGAACCGGCCGCGGGCGCCGGGATCGTGATCGTGGTCTCGCGCAGCATGCCGCCCGACTGGACCGAACCCTGCGTGCGCGCGTTCGTGTCGCCCATCAGGGTCATGCAGTCCTGGCGCTGGTCGGCGGGCAGGCTGTCGCAGCGTTCGCTGCGGTTGCGCGCCTCGACCTGGGGCGAGGGCTGGGTCAGCTTGTCCTGGCGGGCGGCCTGGGCGGCGGCGCCGGCTTCCTTCAGGCAGGCCTGCACGTCGATGCCCGGCGTGTTGCGACAGCGCGCCACGTCCTGCTGGTACTGGGTCTGCGCCTGCGGTCCGGCGGCCTGCGCCCCGGGGGCGAACAGGGCCGCGCAGCCCAGGCTGGTGGCCAGCAGCGCGGCGCGCAGCGGCATGTGCTTTTCTAGACGCATGATGAACACTCCTCGAGAGTGGATTCCGGGCGGTTCCCGGCCCGGTTCAGGGGCTTGCGTGCCGCGTGTGCGGTGATTCGGATCCGCGTGCGCGGGCTCCGGATCAGTGTACGGGTTTCCCCTAGATCCGATGTAACAGGATCATTCGGCCTCGTCGGGGGCGTCCGGGCGCCCGCGCTGGCGGCGGCGGGCGCTCTGCATCAGCAGGATGGCCGTGACCGGCGCCGTCATGAACAGGAACAGGCAGATCAGCCATTCGTGGACGATGGGCCGGTGCTGCAGCAGGCTGGCGATCACGGTCGCCGCCAGGGCGACGCAGAAGGCGCCCATCGTCATGCCCATGGTCGGGGCGTGCATGCGCTCGCGGAAGCTGCGCAGGCGCAGCAGCCCGAAGGATCCGACCAGGGTCACGATCCCCGCCAGGACGAGCAGCAGGGCGGCCGGCACGGCGGCCCACAGGGGCAGTTCGGTCATGGCTCGATCACCTCGCCGCGCAGCAGGAACTTGGCCAGGGCGGACGAACCGACGAAGCCGAACAGCGCGATCAGCAGGGCCACGTCGAAATACAGGCCGGCCTCGAAGCGCAGGCCCAGCACCAGCAGGATCAGCATGCCGTTGATGTAGATGGTGTCCAGGGCCAGGACGCGGTCCTCGGCCCCGGGGCCCCGGATCAGGCGGACGGTCGCGCAGCCCAGCCCCAGGGTGAAGCACAGCAGGGCGAAACCGCCGGCCCAGTACAGTATCGTCGCGCTCATTCGAAGATCTCCATCAGGGGGCGTTCATAGCGGTCCTGGATGATGCGGGTCAGGCCCTGGGGGTCGCCCAGGTCCAGCACGTGCAGGGTCAGCACGTTGCGTTCGGGATCGTGCCCGGACCAGACGGTGCCCGGCGTGAAGGTGATGATGCAGGCGAGGGCCGCCAGTCCGTGCGGGTCGCGGATGCGCAGCTGGATGTCCAGGAATCCGGGGCGCGCGCCCGCCCGGGGGCCGAGCAGGATGATCCGCCCGACGTCGCGGTTCGAACGGGCGATGTCGGCGGCCACGCGTCCGGCCAGCCGCAGGGCGGCGAGCGGGTGCGACAGGCGCGCGCGCACCGGCCGCAGGATCGGGGCCAGCAGGGCGAGCGTCAGGGCGATGGCCGCGCCCAGGATCAGGTGGCCCGCCGACAGGCTGTCGTTCAGCACCAGCCAGAGGATGAGCAGCAGGCAGGCCAGCGGCAGGGACCGGAGCAGGCGCTTCATCGCCGGCCTCCGTGCCCGGCGTCCGGGGCGGGAAAGACGTGCGGATCCTGGCCCAGCACCGCCTCGACGTAGCGGCCCGGCTGGTCCAGGTACCACGCGGTGTCCTCCAGGTAGGCCATCACGGACCCGGCCCGAGCGGTCAGCAGGACACAGGCCGACAGCAGCACCAGGATGGGGATGGCCTCGTTCAGCCGCAGGGTCGGGACGTGCAGGTCCTCCGGCACCCAGAACAGGCGCACGCCGCAGCGCCCCAGGGCGATCAGGCCGGCGACGCCGGACGACAGCATGGCCGCCACCAGCAGCCAGACGTTGACGGTGGGGGCGCCGTATTCGGCGGTGCGCAGCGCGGCCGACAGCAGCGAGAATTTCGCCACGAAGCCCGACAGCGGCGGCAGGCCGATGATCAGCAGGGCGCAGGCGAAGAAGCTCAGGCCCAGGAAGGCCATGGTGGCCGGCAGCGGCACGCCCACCGCCTGGCCGCTCAGGTCGGCGGCGCCGGGGTCGTCGCTTTCGAAGGCTTCCTGGGTGATGGCCAGCATGTCGGCGCCGAAGGACTGGCTGCGCTCGGTGAGTTCCAGCAGCAGGAACAGGGCGCCCAGCGCCAGGACGGAACTGAGCAGGTAGTACAGGGCCGGTCCGGTCAAGGTGGCGCCGGGCATGCCCAGGGCGGCGAACAGCGTGCCGGAGGACGTGATGATGGCGTAGGCGGCGATGCGCCGCGCCTGGGTGCTGGCCAGCATGCCCAGGGTGCCGAAGGCCAGGGTGGCGATCCCGGCGGGAAACATCCAGGCGCCGCCGAAGGCCGCCGGCGCGCCGGCCGGCAGCAGCAGGGACCCGATGCGCAGCAGCGCGTAGATGCCGACCTTGGTCATGATGGCGAACAGCGCGGCCACGGGCGCGGCGGCCTCGGAATAGGTGTTCGGCAGCCAGAAGTTCAGCGGCCAGGCGGCGGCCTTGATCAGGAAGGCGGCCCCCAGGATCGCCGCCGCGCTGTCGAACAGCTGCCGGTCCGCGCCGTGCAGCGCCAGGGCGCGCACCGACAGGTCGGCCAGGTTCAGCGTGCCGGTCAGGCCGTAGATCAGGGCGATGGCCACCAGCAGCAGGAAGGACGCGATCAGGTTGACGGCGATGTAGTGCAGCGCGGCGCCGACCCGGCGCTTGCCCGAGCCGTGCAGCATCAGGCCGTAGGACGCGGTCAGCAGGATTTCGAAGAAGACGAAGAGGTTGAACAGGTCGCCCGCCAGGAAGGCGCCGTTCAGGCCCATCATGATCAGCAGGAACAGGGGATGGAAGTGGCTGCCGGCCCGGTCCCAGCGGGCCGTGGCGTAGATCCAGGCGCACAGGCCCAGCACCGCGGTCAGGCCCAGCATCAGCGCGGCCAGGCGGTCGGCCACCAGCACGATGCCGAAGGGCGCGGGCCAGTTGCCCAGCAGGTAGACGCCGATGCCGTCGGGCCAGTGCGGCGCGCCGATGCCCTGGGTGGCGCGCACCAGCATCAGGGCGGTCAGCGCCATCAGGCCGAGCGCGACCGCGCCCAGGGTCACGCGCAGCCGCCGCTGGCTGTCGCGCGTGAGCAGCATCAGCGCCCCGGCGAGCAGGGGGATCAGGACCGGCAGGACCGGCAGGTGTTGCAGCCAGGGATTCATGGGCGGTGTTCCTCGCCGTCCACGTGGTCGGTGTCGCTCATCCCGCGCGAGGCCAGCAGCACGACCAGGAACAGTGCCGTGGTGGCGAAGCCGATGACGATGGCGGTCAGCACCAGCGCCTGGGGCAGGGGGTCGGCGTAGCGCGCCGGGTCGGCCCAGGCCGGATCGATGACCGGCGGGGCGTCCACCCGCAGCCGTCCCATGGCGAAGATGAACAGGTTGACCGCGTAGCCCAGCAGCGCCAGGCCCATGATGAACTGGAAGGTGCGCGGCCGCAGCAGCAGCCAGACTCCCGAGCCCGCGAGCACGCCGATCGCCAGCGCCAGTATCCATTCCATGGTCAGGGCTCCGTCAGGGGGGTGTCCGCGGCTTCGACGAGCTTGCGGTAGAAGCGCAGGGACTGGTGCGCCAGGGCGATGATCATCAGGACCGTCGCGCCCACCACCAGCATGTACACGCCCAGGTCGAACAGCAGCACGCTGGACAGGTGCAGGGTGCCGACCAGGGGCAGAGCCAGGTCCATCGCGTGGGCGGCGAGCAGGGGCTTGCCGACCCACCACACCGCCATGGCGGCGGCGCCGGCCACCAGCAGGCCCAGGGCGATCCAGGCCTGCGGGCGGATCAGGGGACGGGCCTCGACCCACAGGATGCCGCCCACCAGGTATTGCAGGATGATGCCGGTGGCCATGATCAGCCCGCCGATGAAGCCGCCGCCTGGCAGGTTGTGGCCGCGCAGCAGGAAATACAGCGAGATCAGGGTGGAGACCGGCAGCAGCAGCCGCACCAGGACGGCGGGCACGCGCATCGTGCCTTCGGGCAGCGGCGCCTGCAGGTCGGGTTCCTCGAAGGCGGCCGGCGCGCCGCCGCGGTGGCGCAGCGGCGCGGCGATCGTCTCGGCCGGCGGGCGGAAGCGGCGCAGCAGCGCGTAGACGCTGAGGGCCACGACCCCCAGCACGGTGATTTCACCGAAGGTGTCGAAGGCGCGGAAATCGACCAGGATCACGTTGACCACGTTTGCGCCGCCGCCCAGGGGCCAGGCCTGCTGGACGAAATAGGCGGCGATGCTGTCGTGCGCCGAGGGCCGCGTCATCATGACGTAGGCCAGGACCGCCATCAGGGCGCCCGCGGACACGGCCACCAGGAAGTCGCGCCGCCGCCGCCAATGTGTCGCCCGGGGCGTGGGTCCGGGGAATTCCTCGATGCGGGGCGGCAGCCAGCGCAGCCCCAGCAGGATGAGCACGGTGGTGACGACCTCGACCGTGAGCTGGGTCAGGGCCAGGTCGGGGGCCGACAGCCAGGCGAAGGTGACGCAGGTGACCAGGCCGGCCGCGCCGGCCAGCATCAGCGAGGCGGCGCGGTGGTACTTGGCCTGGTAGGCCGCGGCCAGGGCGCAGGCGCCGCCCGCCAGCCACATCAGCCCGAAAGACCATTGCGCCGGCGTGGCGATGGCGACGCGCGGCCACCAGCCGCCCGGCAGCAGCGGCAGCAGCGCCACCGCGCCGGTGGCCACCACCAGCAGCAGCGCCTGGGGCTGCAGCCGCTGGGTCTGCAGCCAGCTCAGCAGCCGGGCCGAGCCGGCGTCGATGGCCTCCAGCAGGGCCTCGAAGGTCTGGCGCCCGTCCAGGCGGTAGATCAGGGGCACCTGGCCCGGCGCGCGCCGGTCGCGCGCGCGCAGCGCCAGGTACAGGCCGATGCCGATCACCATGGCGGCCAGGCTCATGAGCAGGGGCAGGTTCAGGCCGTGCCAGACCTGCAGGTCGTAGGCCGGGACGCGGTCGCCCAGCAGGGCGCGCATGACCATGTTCAGGACGGGTTCCAGGAACAGGCCGGGCAGGATGCCCACGGCCAGGCAGAACAGCACCAGCACCGCGCAGGGGATCAGCATCATGCGCGGCGGGTCGTGCGGCGTGCGCGGCAGGTCCGTCGCCGGCGGGCCGAAGAAGACCTGCAGGATGAAGCGCAGCGAATACGCGACGCTGAAGGCGCCGGCCACCACGGCGGCGAGCGGCAGGCCCCAGCGGCTGGCCCAGTGGCCGGTGACGAAGACGGTTTCCGCGAAGAACATTTCCTTCGAGATGAAGCCGTTGAGCAGGGGTACGCCCGCCATGGCGGCGGCCGACACCATGGCCAGCGTCGCGGTCAGCGGCATCAGGGTCCGCAGGCCGGACAGGCGGGTCAGGTCGCGGGTGCCGCTTTCGTGGTCGACGATCCCCGCCGCCATGAACAGGGACGCCTTGAAGGTGGCGTGGTTGATGATGTGGAAGACGGCGGCCACCAGGGCCAGGCGGCTGTTCATGCCCAGCAGCAGCGTGATCAGGCCCAGGTGGCTGATGGTGGAGTAGGCCAGCACGCCCTTCATGTCGCGCTGGAAGGTGGCGGCGTAGGCGCCCAGCAGCAGCGAGCACAGGCCCGCGCCGCCGATGATCCAGGTCCACCAGTCGGTGCCGGAGAAGATCGGCCAGAAGCGCGCCAGCAGGAAGACGCCCGCCTTCACCATGGTGGCCGAATGCAGGTAGGCCGACACCGGCGTGGGCGCCGCCATGGCGTTGGGCAGCCAGAAATGGAAGGGAAACTGGGCGCTCTTGGTCAGGGCGCCCAGGGCCAGCAGCACCAGCAGGATCGGATACCAGCGGTGTCCCCGGATCGCCGTGGCGGCCGCGAGCACCGCGTCCAGGTCGTAGCTGCCGACGATGTGGCCGATGATCAGCATGCTGGCCAGCAGGCAGAAGCCGCCGGTGCCGGTCACCAGCAGGGCCATGCGCGCGCCGCGGCGGGCGTCCATGCGGTGGTGCCAGTAGCCGATCAGCATGAACGAGGACAGGCTGGTCAGTTCCCAGAACACCAGCAGCTGGATCAGGTTGCCGGCCAGCACCACGCCCAGCATGGCGCCCATGAAGCTGAGCAGGAAGGCGAAGAAGCGGGGAACCGGGTCCCGGGCCGACAGGTAGTAGTGGGCGTACAGGGCGATCAGGGCGCCCATGGCCGAGATGATCACGGAAAACAGCCAGGCGTAGCCGTCCATCCGCAGGGTCAGGTCCACCCCCAGGGTCGGGATCCAGGGCAGGCTGAGCTTGATGACGCCGGAGGCGGCGACCTCGGGCGTGAGCCACAGCGTCAGGACCAGGCAGGCCAGCGCGCTGCCGCCCGCCAGCCAGGCCCCCGCGCGGCGCGCGGTCGCGGGCAGCAGCGAGGCGCACAGGCTGCCGGCAAACGGGATCGCGAGGATCAGGGTCAGGAGCATGGAGTGGATGATACGGGAATCGGGGACGCGCGGCCTGCGCGGCCCTTCCGGGCGGGACGCCCGGCATGGATGGCGCGGCCGGGCGTGCTGGCGCGAAACCCCTCAATGATACGCGAAGACGGGGGCTTGACTTGAGTCAAGTCGGTTGGGCGATTTTTGCGGGAGACTATGTTGAAATGTAGAACAATGCCGCCTGAAGCACCGGACCCCTCGGTTTCCGGCGCGGCCTTGTCGCAGGAGCTTGCCGCATGACGACCCAAGAAACGCCCGCCACGGTCTCCGATCCGGAGACCGTGGCCTTTCCCGACCTGGAGATCTCCGAGGCGCTGATCCGCCGCTTCGACCAGTCCGGCCCGCGCTATACCTCGTACCCGACGGCCGACCGTTTCCAGCAGGGCTATCCGGCCTCCGCCTACATCGAACGCCTGCAGGAGCGGGCGACGGCCGGGCAGGCGCCGCCCCTGTCGGTCTACGTGCACCTGCCGTTCTGCGAATCGCTGTGCTATTTCTGCGCCTGCAACAAGATCATCACCCAGGACCACAGCCGCTCGGCCGAATACCTGGACATCCTGTACCGGGAAATGGACCGGGTCGGCCCCCTACTGGGCCGCCACAACCGCGCCGTGCAGCTGCACCTGGGGGGCGGCACGCCGACCTTCCTGAGCGCGGACGAACTGACCGCGCTGATGGACCGGATCCGGCGCCACGTCGAGTTCACCCCCGACGCGGAACTGGGCGTGGAAATCGATCCGCGCACCGTCCGGCCCGCGTCGCTCGCCATGCTGGCGGGGCTGGGCTTCAACCGCACCAGCTTCGGCGTCCAGGACTTCGACCCGCTGGTCCAGGCGGCGGTCAACCGCATCCAGCCCTACGACATGGTGCGCACGGCCCTGCAGGCCAGCCGGGACAACGGCTTCCAGTCCATCAACGCCGACCTGATCTACGGCCTGCCCAAGCAGACGCTGGACAGCTTCAGCCGCACCCTGGACCAGCTGATCGAGCTGTCCCCCGACCGCATCGCCCTGTACAACTACGCCCACCTGCCCGACCGCTTCAAGGCGCAGCGCCTGATCCACGCCGAAGACCTGCCCAGCGCCGACACGCGCATGGGCATCTTCCTGATGTCGGTGCGCCGCCTGCTGGCGGCCGGCTACGTCTACATCGGGCTGGACCATTTCGCCAAGCCCGACGACGAGCTCAACCAGGCGCGCCTGAACCAGAGCCTGCACCGCAACTTCCAGGGCTACACCACCCGCGCGGAATGCGACCTGGTGGGCTTCGGCATTTCGGCGATCGGCAAGATCGGGGACGCCTACATCCAGAACCACCATTCGCTGAACGCCTACCGCGACTGTCTCGAACGGGGCGAACTGCCCACGGCCAAGGGCTTCGACCTGAGTCCGGAAGACGCCTTGCGCCGCGAGGTCATCATGACCGTCATGTGCAGCATGCCGCTGGACTTCGCCGCCTTCGAGGCCCGGCACGGCCGCTCCTTCGAGTCCTGTTTCCCGGACGAGCTGGAACGCCTGCGCCCGTACGCGGACGCCGGCCTGCTGGAACTGGATGGACGCGGGCTGCGGGTGCTGCCCAAGGGCCGCGTGTTCGTGCGCGCGCTGGCGATGGTGTTCGACCAGTACGTGCGCCGCCCCCGGGTGGCGACCTATTCCCGGCTGATCTGATCGGGGGGCCGGTCCGGCCGGTCGGCGCCGCCGCCCGGCCGGGTGGGCAGGCGCCACAGGTAGATCGTCACGCCGATGCCCGGAATCAGCAGGAACCAGCGCGCCCAGGGCACCGGCATGATCCAGGCCGACAGGGCCAGGGAGGGCCACATCAGGGCCAGGGCGATGCATTTGCTGCGCAAGGGGATGCCGCGCCCCGCCTGAAAGTCGCGGATGTACGGACCGAGGATGCGATGGGACATCAACCAGGCATGCATGCGCGGCGAACCGCGCAGGAAGCAGAAAGCCGCCAGCAGCAGGAACGGGGTGGTGGGCAGCAGGGGCAGGAAGACGCCCAGCACGCCCAGGGCCAGGGCCACGGAACCCAGGAAGGTAAAGAGGGCGCGGATCATCGTACCGGGGATTCTATCAATCCGTGGCGCCCGCGGGGCGGCGGGGACGACCGTTCGCGCCATGCCAGGATGCGCGACCTGCTGTCCCAGGTGCCGCTGTTCAACGAACTGCCGCCGCAGGACCTGGACCCCATCGCCCGGGGCACCAGCGAGATCAGCGCCGTGCGCGGGGACGTCATCTTCCGGCGCGGGGATCCGTGCGTGGGATTCCACGTGGTGGTCTACGGGCAGGTGAAGCTGCTGTTCGTCTCGAATTCCGGAGTGGAGCGCGTGGTGCGCCTGATCGGCCCGGGCGACGGCTTCGGCGAGGCCCTGATGTTCATGGGCCAGGACTACATCGTTACCGCCGAGGCCCTGCGCGACACCCTGCTGCTGCACGTCGGGCGCGACGCGCTGTTCGACCAGCTCGACCGCAACCCCGGCGTGGCGCGCAAGATGCTGGCGGGCCTGAGCCGGCGCCTGTACAGCCTGATGGGCGACGTCGAGGCCTACACCCTGCACACCGGCGCCCAGCGCCTGATCGCCTATCTGCTGCGCGAGTGGCGCGGCGAGGTCGGCCAGCCCTTCCGCATCGAGATCAGCAAGGCCGTCGTCGCCTCGCGCCTGAACCTGACGCCGGAACATTTTTCCCGCATCCTGCGCGACCTGAGCGACCGCGGCCTGATCCGCGTCCGGGGCCGCGAATACACCATCCTGGAGCCCGAGGGCCTCAGAAGTTATAAAGGATGAGGCAGGACACGAAATGATCCCCGCGGATCATTTCGTGCCTGACGAATCCGAGCGGCATGCAAGCCGCGAGGTGGAGAACCGTCCGATGGGCATCAATATCGCGCGTCCTTGGGTTTCTTTCCATTGGGCCAGTCACCGCGTTTGCCGGAAAAATCCGGGCGCGGCATGTGCGTGAAGAACTCGGCCACGTCCACGGCGTCCTGATCGCTCAGCACCCCGCCTTCACCCCATGCCCCCTCCGTGCGCACGCCCATGGGCATGTTGTCGCGCACGAATGCGGCGGCCTTGTAGGTACGCGCCATCCCGGCTCCGATATTGAATGATTCGTTTCCCCAAAGCGGCGGAAAGATGACGTTGCCCCGGGCGTCCTTGCGGCCTTCGCCGTCGGCGCCATGGCAGGAGGCGCATTGAGCGGCATAGATGCCGCGCCCGCGGACCGGATCCGGCACCAGGCGCGTGTCGATCGGGCCGCTGTTCCGGATCTGGACCTTCGCTCCGTGCGGCACGTCCTGGGCTAGCCACTTCATGTAGGCGACCATGGATTTCATCTCGCGCGAGTCCGGTGCGAGCATCTTGCCGTTCATCGAGCGGATCATGCAGCCGTTGATGCGCTCTTCCAGCGACATCTCCCGTCCGGCGCGCGGATTGAACTGAGGGAAACTGTTGTAGGTATTGATGAATGGGGCGCCCAGCGGCTTCTTGCCCTGCACCACGTGGCAGCTGTTGCAGTTCATGGTGGCGCCCACATGGCCGGGGAGCAGCCGTCGGGTTTCATTCAGTAGCCGTTGCCCGTAGAGAATGGCCTCCGCGTCCGGATGCCGGAAGATCGCGGCGTCGTCCGGGATCGTGTAGGCCGGCAGGGAAGCGCCCGCCTCGTCCTTGACCGCGTAGGTACGCGGCGCGACCGCGCCGGTCGATTGAGCCTGGACACCGGCACTCAGGCCCAGGCTCAGGGCCAGGATCAGGCACGTCGCTCGTCTCGGAGTGCGGGGACTATTCATGGCGATCTCCTGTCTGGATGCCGGATTTCTTGGTGTTCAGGAAGGACCGGATCTGGCGAACCTGGTCGGCCGTGACGGCGGAGGCCTGGTTGGTCCAGCCGCCGCGGATGAAGCTCAGGATCTCGCCGATGTCCCGGTCGGACAGATGGCTGAATCCGGGCATGGCGAATGCCATGGTGTCCGTGTCGGGGTTCAGCGGCATGCGGCCGCCCTCCAGCGTGATCTGGATGGCGGATTGCGGGTTCTGGGCGAAGAGGGCCGAATTGCCGTCCAGGGCGGGGAAGATGCGTGGAACGCCCTGTCCGTCCGGGCGGTGGCAGGCCATGCAATGCTCCCTGTACAGCAGGGCGCCGCGCGTGCGTGCGGTGCCGTCCAGCAGGGTGTCGGTCAGGGTGTCGCGCTTCGTGGAAAATGCGACCGGCTTTCCCGGCGCGGGCGGCAACCGCTTCAGGTATGCGGCGATGGCGTCCAGGTCGCCGGGCGTCATGTGCCGTGTGCTGTGGCCGACCACGTCGGCCATGGCGCCGAAGGCGGCGACCCGGTCGGTGCGGCCCGTGGCCAGAAAGTCCACGATCTCCTCGCGGGTCCAGGAATCCAGCCCCTGCGCTTCGCCGCGCAGGCTTTTCGCCCGCCAGCCGTCGATCAGCGCGCCCGACAGGAAGGTATCGCCGTCTTCCAGGCTCAGCGCCGTTTCCTGGAAACCGATGCCCCGGGGGGTGTGGCAGGCGCCGCAATGGCCGGGTCCCTCCACCAGGTACTTGCCCCTGTTCAGAAGGTCGTCCATGCCGGGCTCCGGCTGGAATGGCCGTTCGGGCGCGAACAGTGCCCGCCACCAGACCAGCGGCCAGCGCATGTTCAGCGGCCAGGGAATGGTCGAAGGCGCATTGTGCTGGTGTTGCGGCTTCACGGCCCGCATGAAGTAGGCGTACAGGGCGTACAGGTCCGCGTCCGGCATGATGACGTAGGACGGGTAGGGCATGGCGGGATAAAGCGTCGCGCCGTCGCGGCGGATCCCGAATTTGACCGCATTGCGGAATGCGGGATAGTCGTAGGCGCCGATGCCGGTGACGGTATCGGGCGTGATGTTGGTCGAATGGATCGTGCCGGCCGGGGTCTGCATGGCCAGGCCCCCGGCGAAGGGCTGGCCGCCGGGCGCCGTGTGACAGGCGATGCAGTCCGCCGTTCTGGCAATATACTCGCCGTGGCGAATCAGCGCCGGGTCGTCCAGGGCCGTGCCGGGGTTCGTCGGCGGCTCGGGCTGAAGTTGCCAGGCCAGCCCCCAGGTGGCGGCCATGGCCAGAATCGCCACCGAGCCGGCGCCCATGAGCAGCTTGCGTGTGTGTTTCATGCGTCTGTTGGACATTGCGGGGTTCCTTCCCGGATCGCGAGGCGGTTGCCAGACGACCCGGAGAGTGATCGTCGGTGGTTCGATTGTGCGGTCGGGAGATGGCATCGCACTATGTGGGAAACCGTACTATGAGCATGGTTTATTTGATGTCGGGCAAATCATGTCGCTGATCGAACGGCTGGGGCGCTGGGCGGCGGTCCTGGGGCTGGGCCTGTGCGTCGCCGGCATCCCGGCGGGTCCGGTTGTCGCGGCGGGCCTGGCGTCCGCCTGGCGGGTCGGCATCCTGGCCCCGCGAGGGCCGGAAAAGGCGCTGAAAGCCTGGGCCGGGTGGCGCGACTGGCTGGAGCGCCGCTTTCCGGGCGAGCGCTTCGATCTCGTGCCCCTCTTGCCGGACGAGGCCTTGCGGCGCGGTGCGCTGGACCGTCTGGATTTCCTGCTGGCCAACCCGGTGCAGTTCGGCGCGCTGGATCCCGGCCGGCCCGTGCGCTGGCTGGCGACGCTGCGCCCTTCCGGCAGGGGCGATCTGCGTTTTCTGGAGCAGATCGGCTCGGCGATCTGGGTGCGCGAGACGGGGCCCTTCAGCCTCGCCCAATTGCGCGGCCGGCGAGTCGGCGCCGTGGATCCGAAGGCCCTGGGAGGGTATCTGCTGGGGGTCGAACTGCTGGACCGGGAAGGGCTGGAACCGGGACTGGACTATGTCCCGGTCTTTTCCGGCTTCCCGGCGGAGCGACCCTTGCTGCAACTGCTGGCGGGGCGGGTCGATGCCGCGATCGTTCCCTTGTGTCTGTACGAAGAGCTGCGCGATGCAGGGCGTCTCGGCGAAGCTTCCCTGCGCCTGCTCCGGCCGGCGGCCGCCGATGCCGGCCCCGGTGACGGGCCGCCATCTTGCGCGGCCAGTACCCGCACGCTGCCGGGCTGGTCCCTGGCCGCTCTGGACACCGTGCCCGACGCGCTGGCGGCGGCCTTGGGGCGGGCTTTGCTGGAGGCGCCGCCATCGGCCGATCTGCCTCGATGGTCCCTGCCGGTTTCGGCGGCCGATGTGGAGCGGCGATTGCGCAGAATCGATTATGTATCCGGCGGCCCGGGCATCTGGGCGCAGGCGCGCCGCCTGCTGGCGTATTATTGGCCGTGGCTGGCCGGCCTGGCCGGCCTCGCGGTACTGCTGCTGGTCAACAGCCTCTGGCTGGCCCGGGTGGCGCGGCGGCAGCGTCGGCGCCTGCGCCGGGCGCACGAACAGCTCCACGCATACGAGCAGGCCCTGGCGCGGGCGGACCGGGCCGCCTCGCTGAAGGAAATGGCCGCGGGCATTGCGCATGAGGTCAAGCAGCCGCTTTCCGCCATCCTGCAATATGCCGAGGCGGCCGCCTATCGCCTGAGGTCCGAGGAGCCCGATTCCGCCCTGTTGCCGGTCGTGCAACGGATCCGGGACGAGGTGCTGCGCTGCGATCGCTCCATCGCCAATCTGCGAGGCTGGGCGCGGCCGGGGCCGGTGGCTCCCGTCGGAGAGCGGCGGGCCCTCGGTGTGCTGGTCGGGCAGGTGGTCGAGATGGTGCGATTGCAGGCCGACCGCCAGGGCGTTCGGATCGAGTCCTCGATGCCTGTGGCCTTGGCGGCGCATCCCGTTTCCAGTGCGTTCGAGCAGGTGTTGGTCAATGTCCTGAACAATGCGGTACAGTCCGGGGCCGGTCTCGTCAGTGTTCGGGCGCGTGCCGGTCCCGGCGGCGTGCGCATCGAGATCGCCGACGACGGGCCGGGTTTCGAGGAAGCGCATTTGCGCTTTCCTTTCGTGCCTTTCCGGACGACGCGGCGGGATGGGCTTGGCCTGGGGCTGCTGATCGCACAGCGCATCATGCTGTCCCTGCGGGGACGGATTCATCTCGATCGTCGCGCGGATGGGCGCCCAGGCGCTCTGGTCGCGCTGGATTTGCCTTTGGAGTCCGCAGGGTCCGATTCATGAATACGAACGAAGCGATCATCCATGTGGTCGATGATGACCCATCGGTGCGGCATGCTTGCCGGTACATGCTGGAGACCGTGGGGATGGCTTGCCGGGACTGGCCGGATGGTCGCGTGTTTCTGGAACGGGCCGACCTGTATGCGGCGGGTGTGGTCCTGCTGGACATGCGCATGCCTCATTGGGACGGCCGAGCCGTGCAGGCGCATCTGAGTCAACTGGGCAGTCCTTTGTCGATCATCGTCCTGACGGGGCATGCGGATGTCCCCATGGTGACGGATGCCTTTCGCAGCGGGGCCGTCGATTTCCTGGAAAAACCGGTGTTGCTGGACACCCTGCTGCCGGCCATCGGGCGCGCCTTGGACAGGTCGGAGCAGGCTTGCCGGCGGCGGCGCCTGCTGGGGCTGTACCATGCGCTCAGCCCGCGGGAGCGCTCGGTGATCCGGGGTGTTCGGGCAGGTATGACCAATCGGGAAATCGCCGACGGTCAGGATGTGTCGGTGCGCTATGTCGAAGTGCAGCGCGCCCAGGCCATGGAGAAGCTGGGCGCGGCCCATATGGCCGACCTGATCCGGATTCTGACGGAGATCGGCGATCCTTGAGCCTGCACGGGGCCGGGAATGCACCATCCAGAATCCGACGGCTTTCGGTGCTACACGGGGCGGGTCGAAGCGGCCTGCGCGCTCGCCGCATGATGCGGCAGCGCCGCCATCGCCCGCAATGTCTTCCGGTACAGCCGCAGCGCCCCGCCGACGTTCCAGGCCAGGCCGGCCGCCGAGGCGATCTGCAGCGGGCCGGCCGCCAGCGCCGCCGGGGTCCAGCCGGCCGCCGCCAGCGACCAGCACAGGACGACGGCGACGTGGGCGGCCCATTGCAGGCGGGCCGGGCGTTCGCCGACGTAGGCGGCCATCTTGGGCAGGACCTTCAGGTAGACGCGGGCCTGGGCGGGATCCCGGTCCGGCACGATCATGGCGTCCTGGGCGTGCTTCCAGAGCAGGAAGGGCATGATCTTGTACAGCATCCCGTTCACCACCGAGCCCAGCACGCCCACGATCATCACCACGCCCAGCACCAGGCCCGCCCGGGGCGACTGGCCGTGCGTCATCCAGATCCAGAGCGGCGCGCAGGCCAGCAGGGCGAGCATGCCCGCGTACCAGAACAGGGTCGTGGCCTCCGGGGCGGGACGCTTGCGGGTCCACAGCAGCCGCAGCGTGACGCCGGCCCATAGCGTATAGGCGCCGACCAGCAGCAGTTCGGCGGTTTCCCGCATCAGGCGGGGCAGGCCGGCGGAGGCGTCCAGCGCCGTCCAGGCCAGCAGCAGGCCGGGGATCAGCAGCGGCAGCCAGCGCGACAGGGGCTTCGGGTACAGTTCCGTCACCTGGAAGATCGGCAGCAGCTGGAAGGACATGCCCATCAGCAGCAGGCCGCCCCAGCCGGCCAGCCCCCACAGCACGTGGGCGTCGATCCAGTCGGGCAGGGCCCATCCCAGGCCCAGGGACAGCGCCAGGACCAGGCCGATCGGCACCGTACAGGACAGCGCGACCAGCGCGCCGCGCACCGGCACGAGGATTTCCCGCGCGCCCTTGTAGACCTGGCGCCGGTGCCGCCAGAGCGCCAGGGCGACGGCGATCAGGTACAGCGCGAAGGCCGGACCGAGCAGGGCGGCGGCGCCGATCCAGGCGGCCGGCCACCAGCCCAGGAATCCCGCCGCCAGCAGCAGCGTGCCCGCGGTCAGCAGCGCGTGCGCCAGGCCGGCGACCGCGCGGGCGGCGCCCACCGGGACGTTGCAGGCCACCGCCAGGATCTGCAGCAGGGCGCCCAGCATGGCGCTGCCCAGGACGCCCAGGGTCCACAGGTGGGTGAGGGCCAGGGCGGCGCCGTTCCAGCGCGAGGCGAAGGCCTGCGGCCCGGCCCAGGCGGCCAGCAGGCCGGCCAGCAGGGCGAACAGCGGCACGTTCAGGAAAAAAGGCAGGGGCACGCCCAGGACGGGCGTCTTGTCGAAATCCAGGGCGCGCTGCATCGCTATTTCGCGTCGTACCAGATCGTGACCTGGAAGTGCGTGTCCTCGAAGGTGCAGCAGTGCTGGAAGCCGTCGCGGTCCAGGATGGTGTACAGCGGATACGGCTCGCGGTCGATGAGCATGTGCAGGCGCTGGCCCGGGGCCAGGTCGGCCAGGGCTTCCAGGCAGTGTTCCAGCGGCTCGGGGGCGGGCAGCGAGCGTACGTCGAGGGTCAGGTCGGGAGGGGCCATGGAGGGTTCCGGAGAAGGGCGCGCGCCGTCATGGCGCTACCTTACACGATCCCTCCGCCCGCGTGGGCCAAGACCGTGTTCCGGGTACTGTTTCCCCTGGGCGGGCCGGGGATGGAAAGACCTTGGGCGGGAGTCAGGATGAGCGCTTCTTGATCCTGGTTAAGGTCCGATGCCGCCCGACGGTGCATAGTCTCCGCTATTGCCGAAGCGGGGCCCGGCGGTGCGCCCCGCCACGAACCCCCTGGATGTCCCCCATGTCAGCCCTTCCCGAATCCCCCCGTCCCGGCGTGGTGCCCCTCCACGACCTGTCGGACTTCGAACTCGTCTGTCCCGCGGGCAGCCTGCCCGCGCTCAAGGCCGCCGTCGACGAAGGCGCCGACGCCGTCTACCTGGGCTTCCGCGACGCGACCAACGCGCGCAACTTCGCCGGCCTGAACTTCGACGCCGCCGCCATCGCCGAAGGCATCCGCTACGCCCACGACCGCAAGCGAAAGGTCCTCCTGGCCCTGAACACCTATCCGCAGCCCGACGCCTGGACGCTGTGGCGGGACGCCGTGGACCGCGCGGCCGAGGCCGGCGTGGACGCCGTCATCATGGCCGACCCCGGCCTGATGGCCTACGCCCGCGAACGCCACCCCGGCCTGCGGCTGCACCTGTCGGTGCAGGGCTCCGCCACGAATTACGAGGCCATCCGCTTCTACCACGAACGCTTCGGGGTGGCGCGCGCCGTGCTGCCGCGCGTGCTGTCGGTGGCCCAGGTCCAGCAGGTCTGCGAGAACACGCCGGTCGAGATCGAGGTCTTCGGCTTCGGCAGCCTGTGCGTCATGGTCGAAGGCCGCTGCGCCCTGTCGTCCTACGCCACGGGCGAATCGCCCAACACGCACGGCGTCTGTTCGCCGGCCAAGCACGTGCGCTGGCAGCAGACGGACCGGGGCCTGGAATCGCGCCTGAACGGCGTGCTGATCGACCGCTACGACGACGGCGAGAACGCCGGCTATCCCACCTTGTGCAAGGGCCGCTTCGACGTCGCGGGCGAAAACTACTACGCCCTGGAAGAACCCACCAGCCTCAACACCCTGGAACTGCTGCCCCGGCTGATGGCCATGGGGGTGCGGGCGATCAAGATCGAAGGCCGTCAGCGCAGCCCGGCCTACACCGCCCAGGTCACCCGGGTCTGGCGCCAGGCCATCGACCTGGCCCGCAGCAGCCCGTCCCGCTACTCGGTGCATCCGTCCTGGATGGCCGAACTGAACAAGGTCGCCGAAGGCCAGCAGCACACGCTGGGCGCCTACCACCGGCCCTGGAAATGATCCCGCGCGGGGCCCCGCGCCCGGCTCCCCCGTCGGGGGCGCGGGCCGCCCCGCCCATTGCGCACAAGGAAACACCGTCATGAAAATCGCCCTGGGTCCCCTGCAATACTACTGGCCCCGCGTCACCACCCTGGAGTTCTACGCCGCCGTGTGCGACTGGCCGGTGGATATCGTCTACCTGGGGGAAACCGTCTGTTCCCGCCGCCACGAACTGCGCCTGCCCGACTGGATCGAGGTCGCCGACATGCTGGCCGAGGCCGGCAAGACCCCTGTGCTGTCCACCCAGGTCCTGCTGGAATCGGGCAACGACCTGAACACCCTGCGCAAGATCGCCGAGAACGAGCGCTACGGCGTCGAAGCCAACGACATGGGGGCCGTGCAGCAGATGAAGGGCAGGCCCTTCGTCGCCGGGCCGTTCCTGAACATCTACAGCAAGCCGACCCTGGACGTGATCGCCGGCCAGGGCGCCGCGCGCTGGGTCATGCCGCTGGAAATGGGCCGCGACGGCCTGGCGCAGCTGCAGCGGGACCGCCCCGCCGGCCTGCAGACCGAGGTCTTCGCCTACGGCCGCATGCCCCTGGCCTTCTCCGCCCGCTGCTTCACGGCCCGCAACCGCAATTTCCCCAAGGACAACTGTCAGTACGTCTGTATGGACCATCCCGACGGTCTGCTGCTGGAAACCAAGGAATCCCAGGCCTTCCTGACGATCAACGGCATCCAGACCCAGTCGGCGCTGGTCTACACGCTGATCCACGCGCTGGACGAACTGCGCGATCTGGGCGTGGACGTGGTGCGGCTCAGCCCGCAGTCCCTCCACATGGACCAGGTCGCGGCCGCCTTCCGCGCCGTGCTCGACGGCCGCGAACCGGCCGACGAGGCGCACCGGCGGCTGGTGCCGCTGATGCCGGCCGGCCCCTGCAACGGCTACTGGCACGGCCGCGCCGGCCTGGACATGGTGACGCCCGGCGAAGTCGTCGTGTCGCAGGCCCCGGACGCGCGGACTCCGGGTGTCAAGGCGCGCAGCGCCGCCTGACCGCCTGCCGTTTTCCAATTCTTCCCATGAGCCCGACCATGCAAAATCCCTCGACCCCCGCCTACCGCATTCCCGAACCCTTCGCCCGGGTGCTCGGGCGCCTGCCCCGCTATCCGGGCTCGGTGCTCTTCGTGACCGGGCTGAACCTGGTGCTGGCCCGCCATCTGCATCCCGACACCCTGCACATGCTCGAAGGCCGATCCCTGCGCATCCACGTGGCGGACGCGGGGCTACGCTTCGACTACACCTGGCGCGACGGCGCCTTCCGGGCGGCCCGGCACGACGTGGCCGAGCCCGACCTGACCTTCCGCGCCGACGCCTGGGATTTCCACTGCCTGCTGCAGCGCCGGGAAGATCCCGACACGCTGTTCTTCAGCCGCCGCCTGGTGATCGAGGGCGATACGGAACTGGGCCTGATGGTGAAGAACACGCTGGATTCCATCGACATGGCGGTGTTCCAGCCGCGCGCCGTGCTGCGCGACACGCTGGCCGCCGTGCGCGGCCGGTTTCAGGCGCCTCGCCGAAGCTCGAACGCATCGAACAAGGCCGTCAGGGCGTCCTGAACGGCCGCGCCCGGCCAGTCCCGCAGGAACCGGCCCCGGGCGTTCAGGTCTTCGTCTTCGCAGCCCTGTGGACGAAAGACCTGCACCGCGTAGCGCCGCACGCCCAGGCCTGCCAGTTCGCGGCCCAGCGCCAGCAGGCCGTCCGCGTCGATCAGGTCGGGATGGGCGGTGGTGCGGCATTCGAAATCGACGCCGCTGTCCAGCATGGCCCGCAGGCTGGCGCGGGCGGGCTCGCCGCTGCCGGCCACTTGCGTGACGCGGGCGTAGTCCCGGAAGCCGGCCTTGACGTCGAGCCCCACCCAGTCCACGTCCGGCAGCACCTGGGCCAGGCGGCGCGGGTGGGTGCCGCCGGTGTGCAGGCCGATGCGGTAGCCCAGGGCGCGGACCTCGCGGATCGCGATGCCCAGGCCGGGGTCCATGGTGGGTTCTCCGCCGCTGAAGACCACGCCGTCGATCAGTCCGACGCGGCGGCGCAGGAAGGCCATGACCTCGTTCCAGTCCAGCGGACTGTCGGCCGTGCGCGGCTGCAGGTGCGGATTGTGGCAATAGCCGCAGCGCCAGGGGCAGCCTTGCACGAAGAGGACGGCCGCCAGCAGCCCGGGGTAGTCCGTGGCGGTGAAGGGCACCAGCCCGCCGATCTTCAGGCGGGGGATGGGGGATCGCCGGATCCGGATGCGGTCCGGCGCGAAGGCGTGCTGCGGCGGGAACAAGTCTGTGTGCATGTCGGGGGGGCGCCCCCTGGGCGGGGGCGCCGCGTCGTGGTCGCGTCAGGCGGCTTGGCGGGCGGGCGCCTGGCCGGCATGCCGTTCGACGAAGAAGCGGCGTTCGTGGAATTCGCCCTTCTTGCCGATGTTGAAGGACGACATGGGACGGTGGTAGCCCATGACGCGGGTCCAGATTTCGCAGGGCTGGCGTTCGGCGTCGTTCAGGGTGAGGGTGGTCTGGTTCATGGAGATGCTCCTGTTCAGGGGGTAGGAAAAAGGGGGATGGGTCAGGCCGCCGCCACGTGCGGGGCCGGATCGGCAGGGTGCGCCGCCCGCTGCTTGCGGGCGATGAGTTCGTCGTCGCAGTGCGGGCAGAATTCGTGCTTGCCCGGCAGGTAGCCGTGCTTCGGGCAGATGGAAAAGGTCGGCGTGACCGTGATGTAGGGCAGCGAGAAGCGGCCGAGCGTGCGGCGCACCAGTTCGCGGCAGGCGTCGGCCGAGGACAGCGGTTCGGTCATGTACAGGTGCAGCACGGTGCCGCCGGTGTACTTGCGCTGCAGCTCGTCCTGGCGCTCCAGGGCTTCGAAGGGATCGTCGGTGAATCCCACCGGCAGCTGGGACGAGTTGGTGTAGTAGGGCATGTCCGGCGTGCCGGCCTGCAGGATGCCGGGGCAGCGGGCGCGGTCTTCCTTGGCGAAGCGGTAGGTCGTGCCTTCGGCGGGGGTGGCTTCCAGGTTGTACATGTGGCCGGTGGACTCCTGGAATTCGACCATGCGGGCGCGCACGTGATCCAGCAGGCGCACCGCGAAGGCATGGCCCCAGGGGCTGGTCAGGTCGTGCTCATCGGCCGTGAAGTTGCGGATCATTTCATTGATGCCGTTGACCCCCAGCGTGGAGAAGTGGTTGCGCAGGGTGCCCAGGTAGCGGCGCGTGTACGGGAACAGGCCGTTGTCCATGTGTTCCTGGATCACGCGGCGCTTGATTTCCAGGCTGTCGCGGCCCAGTTCCAGCAGTTCGTCCAGGCGGGCCATCAGGCCGGCCTCGTCGCCGGCGTGCAGGTAGCCCAGGCGCGCACAGTTGATCGTCACCACGCCCAGCGATCCCGTCTGTTCGGCCGAGCCGAACAGGCCGTTGCCGCGCTTGAGCAGTTCGCGCAGGTCCAGCTGCAGGCGGCAGCACATGGACCGGATCATGTTCGGCTTGAGTTCCGAGTTGATGAAGTTCTGGAAGTAGGGCAGGCCGTACTTGGCGGTCATCTCGAACAGCCGTTCGGCGTTGGGGCTGTGCCAGTCGAAGTCGGGCGTGATGTTGTAGGTGGGGATGGGGAAGGTGAAGGCGCGGCCGCGCGCGTCGCCGGTCATCATGACCTCGATGTAGGCGCGGTTGATCATGTCCATCTCGGCCTGCAGCTCGCCGTAGGCGAAGGGCATTTCCTCGCCGCCGATCACCGGGACCTGGTCGCGCAGGTCTTCCGGGCAGACCCAGTCGAAGGTCAGGTTGGTGAATGGCGTCTGGGTGCCCCAGCGCGAGGGCACGTTCAGGTTGAAGATCAGTTCCTGGATGTACTGGCGGACCTGCGCGTAGTCCATGGCGTCCTTGCGGACGAAGGGCGCCATGTAGGTGTCGAAGGAGCTGAAGGCCTGGGCGCCGGCCCATTCGTTCTGCAGCGTGCCCAGGAAATTGACGATCTGGCCCACGGCGCTGGACATGTGGCGCGGCGGCGCGGATTCGACCTTGCCGGGCACGCCGTTCAGCCCTTCGTTCAGCAGGGTGCGCAGCGACCAGCCGGCGCAGTAGCCCGACAGCATGTCCAGGTCATGGATGTGCAGGTCGCCCTGGCGGTGCGCCTGGCCGATGGTTTCCGGGTAGACGTGGCTGAGCCAGTAGTTGGCGATCAGCTTGCCCGAGGTGTTCAGGATCAGGCCGCCCAGCGAATAGCCCTGGTTGGCGTTGGCGTTGACGCGCCAGTCCTGCTGGCGCAGGTATTCGTCGATGGAGCGGATCACGTCCACGTTGGGGACGGGGCGGTCGGCCGAGGCTTCGGGCGTGCTTGGGGGCTGGGGGAGAGTCATCCTGGATATCTCTACATATTGTGTACGTATGAATCGTAAACACAATATATGGTGGTATCAAGGAGTCGGTCGACTTTTTTTGGTAGCCTTGATGAGGGTCAAGAATGGAGCCCCCGGGGTACCGTTCACGGACTGCCCCGGGCGTGGATCGGTCGGACCTACTCCGCCTCGCGCATGCGCCGCGCCAGTTCGGCATGGTCCCGCGCGTCCAGCGCGTCGGCGGCCCCCAGGCGGTCGCGGGTGTCCTTGTTCTGGCCGAGCTTGCGCTTGCCGGCCAGCGAGGTGACGGCGATCTCGATGCCCACGATCCGGCCCAGCATGTCGTCGATGAATTCGGGCGCGGAATCCGACATCTTCCAGGGGCGGGTCTCGCCGGCCTCGTGCCGGCGGGTCAGCCGTCCGACGACGCCGCGGACGAACCGCTCGTCGTCGCGGACGGTGAGCAGGCCGTGCGCGTGCACCACCTCGTAGTTCCAGGTGGGCACCTGGCGGTGCGTCTCGTGCTTGCTGGGATACCAGTTGGGCGAGACATAGCCTTCGGCGCCGCGGAACACGACCAGCACCGGACAGCCCGGGGCACAGCGTTGCCAGACGGGGTTGGCCCGGGCCACGTGCGCCGTGAGCAGGCCGTGCGCGCCCGCGCCGGGATCGAATTCGAACGGGATGTGATTGGCGTCCAGGCCCTCGGCGTCGTGCGTGATCAGCACGCCCAGCGGGTGTTCGCGGATGATGCGGGCCAGTTCCTCGGGCCGGGTTTCGGCGAAATGATCGGGCAGATACATGGTCGGGTCGGATCCATCGGAAGAAAAGGGTCCGTCATCTTCATCCTGCGCGGCCGAAAGGGCAAGATCCTGACACACATGGACCGCGTCCGCGCCTGTGCGGCGGCGGTCAAACCGGCTATCGTGTGATCCACCCGGATGGATTCGATGGAGGGCGGAAACATGATGCGCTGGTTCGGATGGCTGCTGGCGGCCTGGGGCGGAATCGTCCCGGCCTGCGTCCTGGCGGCGGGCGTGGCGACCGTGCAGGCGGGCGACCGGACGCTGACGGTGTCCTTCGACGGGCCGGACGCGCGGGTCGACATTTCGGGCGTCGCCCAGGGCTACCTGCTGATGCGCGACGGCAAGCTGTATTCGGTGATGCGTGCCGGCGGCCGGCCGCTGGTCATGGACGGGGACGCGGTGGTCCGGCTGTTGGGCGGCGCGGCGATCCAGACGGGGCCCGACATGATCCGCTCGCTGACCCGCATCGAGCCGACCGGCGCCCGCGAGACGGTGGCCGGCCGCGCGGGCGCCGTCTATGCCGTGTCCTACCGCGACGAACAGGGGCGGAACCGTGCCGGCCAGGGCGTTCTGGGCAAGCAGCCCGAGGTGCGGGAACTGACGCGCGCCCTGGGCCGGATGGCCGTGCTGCTGCAGACGGCGGCCGGGCAGTCGCCGGACGGCGCGCGGCAGGCGCTGGATGCGCTGGAAGAAAAGGGCCTGGGCCTGCTGGCCTATGAAAAGCAGTTCCGTGTGGAGCGGCTGGCGGCCACGCCGCCCGCCCCGGGAATCCTGGACCTGCCGGCGCAGCCCACGCAACTGCCGCCGGAACTGGGGCAGCTGTTGCAGGGGCTGCGCCGGCAGTGAACCGTCAGTGAGCCGTCAGCCCGGCCCTGGCGTCGGCGCGAAAAAAGCCGCCTCTGTGAACCAGGGCGGCTTTTCATTGCCCCGGGGTCAGGGCACGATGTGGAAGTCGATGACGATTTCGCCGGGGTTGCGGGCCAGGTATTCGAACTGGATGTTTTCGCCGAAGTGGTTCTTCAGCTGCTGCAGCAGCGGCAGGGGATCGTGGTCGTTGCAGAAGCGCATGGTTTCGCCCGGCTGCAGCGCCGACAGGGCGCCGAAGATGGCGGCGTGCCGGAAGCGCTTCGCGATGCCGCGCGCGTCGAGGGGGTAGGTGTTTTCAGCGAACATCGGGATAGCGTCGGAAGCCACGGTGCGTCATTCCTGAAGAGGTGGTGAGAGCTTCCGATTATAGGAACGAGCCCCGGGAAAACCCGTGGGAACCCTATGCACAGCAAGGTTGTCCGGCGGTGCGCCGGGCCGATGGCCGGTCCCGGTTCAGGAGGCGGGCGCGCCGGTCCGGTCCCGGTGGCGTTCTTCCCAGTCCTTCAGCGCCTGCTGCCAGGCGCGTCTTTCCTCGGCATAGGTGTCGAACACGCAGGGTTCGCAGCCGTTGCCGCAGCATTCGTTGAGATCGGGCTCGACGGGTTCCTCGGGGCGGGGATCGTCGGCGGGGTCGTCCGGCAAGCTCATGGGGCCGTTCTCAGACGCAGGCCAGGTTGGCCTGGTTGCTGCGCCGGACGTCCTCGGGGATCTCGATGGTCCGGCCGGACTGGGGCCGGCCGTCGACGAACATCATCAGTTCGCCCGGCTGGAAGGCGGTCCAGGTCTCGTTGTCGGTCAGGGGCTTGGTCGTGATGACCGAAACGCAGTCGCCGCGCGCGTTGGTCTGGGAGAAGTCCACCGACATGTCGGTGTCCACCAGGTGCGCCACCTGGAAAGGCCAGGCGCGCACGATGTAGTACAGGTTCGTGGAGCAGTGCGCCAGCATGCAGCGGCCGTTGGACATCAGGAAATTGAACACGCCGTGGCGCGTCAGGTCGGCCGTCATGTCGGCCACGGCGGCGAACAGTTCCGTGTCTTCCGGCTCGCGGGTGCCGAAGCGGGCGCGCAGCCCTTCCATCATGGTGCAGAAGGCCCGTTCGCTGTCGGTCTGGCCGATCGGCAGGTGGTCGCCGCGCAGGTCGGGCTCGAAGTGCTTCAGGTCGCCGTTGTGGGCGAACAGCCAGTGCCGGCCCCACAGTTCGCGCACGAAGGGATGGCAGTTTTCCAGTTCCAGGGCGCCCTGGGTGGCCTTGCGGATGTGGGCGATGACGTTGCGGGACTTGATCGGGTAGTGCTTGATCAGTTCGGCGACCGGCGACCGGCAGCAGGGCGCGTTGTCCAGGAAGCAGCGCGAGCCGCGGTTTTCGTAGAAGGCGATGCCGAAACCGTCGGCATGGTGGTCGGTGCCGCCGCCGCGCGCGGCGAACCCCGCAAAGGAAAACGTGATGTCCGTGGGCGTGGCGCAATTCATGCCCAATAACTGACACATGGCAGGCAGATTCCAAGCAAACCGGGGCGGATGCCGCCCCGAATGGTTCATGCCTGAATTGTAGTCTTGCCGGACCGGATATAACCGTCGCTTGGTATGAGAATCCGCGATGAGCTTATGCAGTGTCCTTTCTTCGCCACGAAACGCGGCCGGCCGGGGGGCTGACGCGGCGTCCCGGCCGGCCCCGGCTCAGTCGTGGCGCAGTTGCAGCATCGCCTGGCGGTAGCCGCTGGCCGGATAGATGGCCGGCATGGGCGGCTGGTCGTCGACGGGTTCCAGCGCGCGGGTGCCCGCCAGCAGGGCCTGGATCATGGCCTCGATCTCCAGGCGCGCCAGGGGCGCCCCCGGACAGGCGTGGATGCCGGCGCCGTAGAGCAGATTCAGGGACGGATCGCGGTCCAGGCGGAATTCGTCCGGGTCGCCGAAGACAGCCTCGTCGCGGTTGGCCGAGGCCCAGATCAGCGTGATCCGTTCGCCGGCCTGGATCTGCGCGCCGCCCAGGCGCACCGGACAGGTGGCGGCGCGGCGGTTGGCGATCAGCGGCGCGTGGATGCGCAGGATCTCGTCGTTGGCCGCCCGGACCAGTTCCGGGTGGCGGCGCAGGCGGTTCTGCAGGTCCGGATGGGTCGCCAGGTAGTGGGCGATGATACCCACGCTGGAGGCCATGGTGCCCAGTTCGCCGACGGTCCAGTTGCGCAGGATGCTGACGATCTCGTCCTCGGCCAGCGGGCGGCCGTCCACGGTTTCGCGCAGCAGGCGGGTGGTGGCGTCGTCGGGCGCCCGGTCGCCGGCGTCGCGGCGGACCTTCAGCAGGGCGCGGATGGTCTCGTCGAATTCGGTGGCCACGGCCGCGATGGCGTGGGTGTCGCCCGAGAGCGTGGCGACGTTCTTTTTATGGATCCATTGCCGCAGCGGCTCGTGCAGATTGTCCGGCCAGCCCAGGAAGGCGCACTGCATGCGCAGGGCGAAGGGATGCGCCAGGCCGAACATGATCTCGACGCGTTCGTTGCGCGGCAGCGCGGCGACCAGGTCCGCGCAGAGCTGGCGGCAGACCGGCTCGAAGGCCGCCATGCGGTCCGGGCCGAAGTAGGGTTCGATCAGCCGGCGGTAGGCGGTGTGTTCCGGGGGATCCATGCTGTTGGGCACGGAGACGTGGCGCGACGCCTGGCTGCTGAAGGTCTTGTGGTCCAGCAGGATCCGCATGGCGTCGGCGTGGCGGAACACGGAATGATGCAGATAGTCGCTGTGGGCCACCGGGCAGCGGCGGCGCATGCGGTCGTAGGCGGCGATCGGGTCGGCGAGGACTTCGGGGGCGCGGGGGTCCCAGTCCTGGGGTGCGTTCATGGTTGTCCTTCGGGGGCGGTGCGAGGACCTCGGACAAGGTCCGGATGACTGTATCATAGGGTTTGCCCTAGTATCGATAAAATCCATATGAATCAGATAGTTATTGCTTAAAGCATTTGCGGGCCGGCCGCCGGCGCGGGCGGCATCCGCGTCCCGGCCGTGTATCCCGCCGCGCCGGATCGTGGGGGACGCGGGCGTCCCCGCCGCTTGAAAATCCGTCTTCCGCCCGCATGTATCGAACATCGGGGCGCGAAGCCCCCACCCATTCAAGGGATCCACCCATGCGATTCGACAAACTGACGACGAAGTTCCAGCAGGCGCTCGCCGATGCCCAGAGCCTCGCGGTGCGCCACGATCACCCCTACATCGAAAACGCCCACCTGCTGTCGGCCCTGCTGGCCGATCCGGACAGCGGCGCGGCCAGCCTGCTCGCCCGCGCGGGCGTGGCCGTGCCGCGCCTGCAGGCCGAACTGGACCGCCAGATCAAGGCCATGCCCACCATCCAGGGCGCCGAAGGCAACGTCCAGGCGGGGCGCGACCTGCAGGCCGCCCTGGCGCGCACCGACAAGGAAGCCGGCCAGCGCGGCGACGCCTATATCGCCAGCGAACTCTACCTGCTGGCGCTGGCCGACGACAAGGGCGAGGTCGGCCGCGCCCTGCGCGAGGCCGGGCTGCAGCGCAAGGCGCTGGAAACCGCCATCGAGGCGGTGCGCGGCGGCGCGTCCGTGACGGGTGCCGAGGACGAGGACAACCGCCAGGCGCTGAAGAAATACACCCTGGACCTGACCGCCCGCGCCCGCGAGGGCAAGCTCGATCCGGTGATCGGGCGCGACGACGAGATCCGCCGCACCATCCAGATCCTGCAGCGGCGCACCAAGAACAATCCCGTGCTGATCGGCGAACCCGGCGTGGGCAAGACCGCCATCGTCGAAGGCCTGGCCCAGCGCATCGTCAACGGCGAGGTGCCGGAAACCCTGAAGGGCAAGCGCATCCTGGCGCTGGACCTGGCCGGGCTGCTGGCCGGCGCCAAGTACCGCGGCGAGTTCGAGGAACGCCTGAAGGCCGTGCTGAAGGAACTGTCCCAGGATTCGGGCCAGACCATCGTCTTCATCGACGAACTGCACACCATGGTAGGCGCCGGCAAGGCCGAGGGCGCCATGGACGCCGGCAACATGCTCAAGCCCGCGCTGTCGCGCGGCGAACTGCACTGCGTGGGCGCCACCACGCTGGACGAATACCGCCAGTACATCGAGAAGGACGCCGCGCTGGAGCGCCGCTTCCAGAAAGTGCTGGTGGACGAGCCCGACGTGGAATCCACCATCGCCATCCTGCGCGGCCTGCAGGAACGCTACGAACTGCACCACGGCGTGCAGATCACCGATCCGGCCATCGTCGCGGCGGCGGAACTGTCGCACCGCTACATCACCGACCGTTTCCTGCCCGACAAGGCCATCGACCTGATCGACGAGGCGGCGGCGCGCATCCGCATGGAAATCGACTCCAAGCCGGAAGTCATGGACCGGCTCGACCGGCGCATCATCCAGCTGAAGATCGAGCGCGAGGCCGTCAAGAAGGACAAGGACGAAGCCTCCGAACGCCGCCTGAAGGCGATCGAGGACGAGCTGGAATCGCTGCAGCGCGAATACAACGACTACGAGGAAGTCTGGAAGGCGGAAAAGGCCGCCGTCCAGGGCTCGCAGGCCGTGAAGGAGGAAATCGACCAGGTTCGCGCCGAAATGGCGGAACTGCAGCGCAAGGGCCAGTACGACAAGCTGGCCGAATTGCAGTACGGACGCCTGCCCGAGCTGGAGTCCCGGCTGAAAGCCGCCGAATCCGCCCCCAAGGAAGCGGAGGCCGGCAAGCCCCGCCTGCTGCGCACCCGGGTCGGCGCCGAGGAAATCGCCGAGGTCGTGTCGCGCGCCACCGGCATCCCCGTGTCGCGCATGATGCAGGGCGAGCGCGCCAAGCTGCTGGGCATGGAAGCCGTGCTGCACGAACGCGTGGTGGGCCAGGACGAGGCCGTGCGCCTGGTGTCGGAAGCCATCCGCCGTTCGCGCGCCGGACTGGCCGATCCCAACCGTCCGTACGGCTCGTTCCTGTTCCTGGGACCGACCGGCGTGGGCAAGACCGAGCTGACCAAGGCGCTGGCGCGCTTCCTGTTCGATTCGGACAGCCACCTGGTGCGCATCGACATGAGCGAGTTCATGGAAAAGCATTCGGTGGCCCGCCTGATCGGCGCGCCCCCGGGCTACGTGGGCTACGAGGAAGGCGGCTACCTGACGGAGGCCGTGCGCCGCAAGCCCTACAGCGTGATCCTGCTCGACGAGGTCGAGAAGGCCCACCCGGACGTGTTCAACGTGCTGCTGCAGGTGCTGGACGACGGCCGCCTGACCGACGGCCAGGGGCGCACCGTGGATTTCCGCAACACGGTGATCATCATGACCTCGAACATCGGTTCGCAGCACATCCAGAACCTGGCCGACCAGCCCTACGACGTGGTCAAGGAAGTCATCCGCGACGAACTGAAGACGGCGTTCCGGCCGGAATTCCTGAACCGGATCGACGAGATCGTGGTCTTCCACGGCCTGGACGCGACGCACATCGAGCCCATCGCCCGGATCCAGCTCAAGCGCCTGGCCGAGCGCCTGGCCCAGCAGGACATGCGCCTGGAAGTGTCCGACGCGGCGGTCCAGGAACTGGCCCGCGCGGGCTACGATCCGGTGTTCGGCGCGCGGCCCCTGAAGCGCGCCATCCAGCAGTACGTGGAAAACCCCGTGGCGCGGCTGATCCTGGAAGGCCATTTCGGTCCGCACGACGTCGTGCCGGTGGACTGGGACGGCGAAAGGTTCGTGTTCGAGCGCACGCTGCAGTAAGCGTCCGCTGCGTCCGGCTCCATGGCGCGCCGGACCGCCCCCGGGCGTCGCGGCCATTCAGAGGCGCGGCGCCCGGGGGCGGTCCGGCGTTTTCATTGCGTGTCGCGGCCCGGCCTTCAGCGAAGCAGGAGGACCGCCATGACGCCCAGCGCGAGCAGGATCAGAACGGCCCCGGAAACGCGTTCCAGCCAGGGCAGGGATCGCGCGAAGCGCCGCAGCACGGCCCGGTTGCCGATCATGGCGGCCACCAGCATGTCCCACAGCAGCACCGCGCCGAACATCCAGGCGCCGTAGACCGCTTTCCAGCCGGCGCCGGCGTGCGGGCCGGTCAGCATCGCGGCCAGGCTGGCGTAGAACAGCGCGTTCTTCGGATTGAGGATGCCCGAGAGGAAGCCCATGCCGGCGGCGCGCCGCCAGGCGGCGGCCGGGCGTGCGGGCGCGGGCGCGCGATCGCCGTGCAGGTCCAGGCGGTCGCGGCCCGCATGGCGGATGAACAGCGTGCCCAGATACAGCAGGTAGGCGCAGCCGGCGGTCTGCAGGCCGGTGAACAGGACGCCGTCCGGCCGCAGCGCGGCGGTGCCGGCGAACGCGGCGAGGATGAACACCCCGTTGGCCAGCGCGATGCCCGCGCACGCGCCGCTGGCGACGCGCCAGCCGGCGGACAGGGACGTCCTGGCGATCAGGAAGAAATCGGGGCCGGGGGAAAGCAGCGCCAGGAAATGCGCCGCTGCGACGATCAGGAATTGCTGCATCCGGGACACACAGGTGATTTTTTGCCGCCGGGCCGCCCCAAGGCAAAAGCGCCCCCTTGGGGGGCGGCAAGCGGGCGGAGCCACGCGCGGCGTGGGGGTGTTTTCCGCAGTGTGCCGGCGGGCGCGCGTTCTGTATTGAAGGAAATTGCGGCCGCGCCTGGCGAGGGCGGTCCGGTCCGGGATCAGGCCCGGAAACGGCCGGGCGTCACGCCCGCATGGGCCTTGAAGACCCGCTGGAAGTGCGCCTGGTCCGCGAAGCCCAGGCGCAGGGCGATCTCCGAGAGTCCGGCGCCCTGCCGGATCCATGTCCGGGCCAGGTTGACGCGCTGGTTCAGCTGCCAGGCATGCGGCGTCATGCCGGTGACGCGGCGGAAGGCGCGGATCAGCTGATAGCGGCTCAGGTCCGCGAGGCGCGCCAGTTCGGCCAGGGGGATGTCGGCGTCCGGCGCGGCGCGCAGGCGGTCCAGGGCGGGCCGGATCCGTGCGGCCGATGCCGCCGGCACGATCGGCGCCTCGATGCGCAGGCCCGACCCGGTGTCGGCGCGGCCCATGAACTCGATCAGCGCCGATTCCTTGTCGCGCGGGTCGGCCGCGGAAAACAGCAGCGCGTTGAGCCGGCGGAAGCGCCCGTAGGCCGCCGGATCCGTGTCGATGCGCACCGGCTCGGCCCCGCCCGCCTGGTCCCGGGCGTATTCCCGCCGGACGGCCCGCAGCCAGTCCGCGTCCAGGTGCAGCATCTGGTAGCTCCAGGCGGTGTCGGGCGCCGGGTTGCAGGCGTGCACGCGCCCGGCCGGCACGAAGACCAGGGTTCCGGGGCGCAGCGCGACCGGGCCGTCCGGCGCGCCGGCAAAGACGCTGCGGCCCTCGTCGACGGCGCCGATGGAAAAGGTCGGATGATGGTGCGGCGCGTAGCAGGCGCGGCTGCGGCAGGCGCGGCGGCTTTCGGCGAAGGGCACGGCGGGATCGCGCCAGAACGACGCGGGCGGTTCGCCGCGCGCGACGGGGCCGGCGGGCGATCGCCCGGTCGGCGGGGGGCTCATGGCGCGTCCGCCCGGCGGATCCGGGGCAGGTTGATTTCGATCCAGTCGGCCAGGACCCGCACTTTCTCGGCGGCCTCGCGGCCCAGCGGAGTCAGGCTGTATTCGACGTGGGGCGGCACGACTTCCAGGGCGGTGCGCAGCACCAGCCCGTCGCCCTCGAGCCACTGCAGGGTCTGCGCCAGCATGCGTTCGCTGACGCCGCCGATGGCGCGCCGCAGTTCGCTGAAGCGATGCGTCCGGTCTTCCAGGACGATCAGCACCAGCACGCCCCAGCGGCTGGTGACGTGCCTGAGCACTTCGCGCGAGGGGCAGTCGGCGGCCAGCAGGTTGCCGGGCCGCAGCCGCTGCGACAGGGGCAGGGGGGCGGCGGATCCGGCGGCCGTGGCGGAGAGGGATTTCGTGGTCATGGAGCAATACTAACATTTCTGTGCGTACTTACTAAAAGTTTGTTCATGGGTTAGAGTGAAGCCACACTCAACCGAGCCACACTCGATTTTCAAGGACGAAACATCATGACCATTGCCATCACCGGCGCCACGGGACAACTGGGCCGCCTCATCGTCGAACGTCTGAAGACCCGCGTGGAGCCCGCCCGCCTGCGGACGCTGGTCCGCACGCCCGCCAAGGCGGCCGACCTGGGGATCCAGGCGCTGGAGGCCGATTACGACCGGCCGTCCACCCTGGCGGCGGCGCTGGTGGGCGTGGATACGCTGATGCTGGTGTCGTCCAGCGAGGTCGGCCGCCGCACCGAACAGCACCGCCATGTGATCGAGGCGGCCCGGGCGGCGGGCGTGCGGCGCATCGTCTACACCAGCCTGCTGCATGCCGACACCTCGGAACTCAGCCTGGCGGGCGAGCACCGGGACACCGAACGGATGCTGAAGGACTCCGGCCTGGCCTGGACGATCCTGCGCAACGGCTGGTACACCGAAAACTACATGGGGGCCGTGGCGGGCGCCCTGGCGGCCGGCGCGCTGGCCGGCAGCGCCGGCCAGGGCAGGATCGCCTCGGCCGCGCGCGCCGACTATGCCGAAGCGGCCGCCGTGGTCCTGGCCGGCGCGGGTCATGAGGGGCGGACCTACGAACTGGCCGGCGACACGGCCTATACGCTGGGCGAGCTGGCCGCCGAACTCTCGCGCCAGGCGGGCCGGACGATTCCCTACCGCGACCTGCCCGAGGCCGACTACGCCGCCATCCTGGCGGGCCACGGCCTGCCGCCGGACCTCGCCCGGGCGATCGCCGGCTGGGACGCCGGCGCGTCCCGGGGGGCGCTGTTCGACGACGGCCACCGGTTGTCGGCGCTGATCGGCCGGCCGACGACGCCGCTGTCCGTGTCCGTGGCGGCGGCGCTGAAGCAGGCTTGACGGACCCGGGACCGACAGGCCTGCCCAGCCCGCACTTCAGCCCATCGCTTCCGCGGTTGGCTGGGGGTCCAGCGGCGGGCGTTGCGCGTTGTCCCGCCGACCGATGTCGCGCGCCAGCGCCAGGAATCCCTGGATGTACGACACCTGCTCGTCGCCGACGCGCACGCCTAGATTGATGCTTTTTTTGATGCCCTTGCTGCCCAGGCGCAGTGCGCGCACGGACAGGGCGTCGAGCTTGTCGCGGATCAGCCAATCGGGCAGTACCGTGACTCCGCGTCGCGCCGACACGAGCTGCAGCATGAGATCGACGGTCTCGACCGTGCGGTGGCGACGCGGACGGCACTGTGCGGGCACCAGGAATTTCGTATAGATATCCAGCCGATCCAGACTGACGGGCACCGTGATGAGCTCTTCATCCAGGAGATCGGCGGGATGCACGACGGCCTTGTCCGCCAGGGGATGCGTCTCGTGCACGATCAGCAGCAACTCGTAATCGAGAACGGGCGTGAACAGCAGATCGGGCTGATTGACCGGATCCGGAGTGACCAGGACATCGATCTGGTAGTCCGCCAACGCCCCCACGCCATCAAACAATGATGCGGTGCACACTTCAACGTCGATGTCGGGCCACTGTGTCAGATAGGGCATCGAGACGCGCGACAGCCATTCGCTGCACGGATGGCATTCCATGCCGATCTTGATCGCGCCCCGACGCCCGTCCGCGAAATCATTCAGCACGTTTTCGGCATGCTCGATCTGCGGCAGGATGCGATTCGCCACGCTGAGCAGGTATTCCCCCGCATGGGTCAATTTCAGGCCGCGCCCCTTTTTGGTCCAGAGCCTGACGCCGCACCGGTCTTCCAGACGAGCGATGGTATGGCTGAGCGCCGACTGCGTCACGTTGAGCTTGTCGGCCGCCGCTGTGACACTGCCATGCCGGTGGAATTCTCTGAGGATGGACAGGTGTTGAGTATCCAGCATCTATGAATTTATGTCATTGATAAATGAAAACATAACATTTTTCGTCATGATGGAACGTGGATAGACTTTCGTCAAGCCACTCAAGACACGTCCGCAACGACCGAAAGGAAATCCCACATGCAAACAAGCGCACTGCACGCAGATCGCCCGGTACATCAGGCCTCGATCTTCGATGAGGTCATCGATCGCAAGCATTCGAATTCCATGAAATGGGCGTATGCCCGGCAACTGCTGGCGCCGGACGAGGCGGCGGCCGACCCTCTGGCCATGTGGGTCGCCGATACGGACTTCAAGGCGCCGCAGGCCGTGCTCGACGCTTTGCATCAAGCGGTCGATCATGGCGTATTCGGCTATCCGGGCGGTGCGACGCAGTCCTATCTGGACGCCATCGTCGGCTGGCAGGGCCGTCGCTTCGGCTGGGACGTCTCGCAGGACTGGGTCGTGCAGATGTCGGGCATCATCACGGCCATCAAGACGGCCGTGCAGGCCTTTTCCGCGCCTGGCGACTCGGTCCTCATCCAGCCCCCCGTCTACGCCCACTTCCACAATGACGTGCTCCTGAACGGCAGGCGCCTGGCCTATGCGCCGCTCGAACTCACCGACGACGGCTATCGCTTCGACGAGAAAACCTTCGAGGCCGCGATCCGCGGCGACACCAAGCTTTTCATCCTCAGCCACCCCCACAACCCCACCGGAAACATCTGGTCCGAAGGCGAACTGCGCGCAATGGGCGAGATCTGCGCCCGGCATGGCGTGCTCGTCGTGTCCGACGAAATCCATGAGGATCTGATTCTCAACCCCGCGAAAAAGCACATTCCGTTCGCCTCCCTGGGCGAGGCGTTCGCCCAGAACAGCATCACCTGCACCGCGCCCAGCAAGACTTTCAATCTGCCTGGCCTGCAAAGCGCCAATGTCTTTGTGCCGAACCGGCGCATCCGTGAAGAACTGAGCCGCCAGTACGAACGCAACGTCTTTCCGCTGGTCAATGTGCTGGGCATGGTGGCGGCCGAAGCGGCCTATGCCCACGGCGAAACCTGGCTGGAAGAGATGCTGGCGTACGTCCGCCGGAACCAGATGCATTTCGCCCAGTCCATCAACGACGCGCGACTGGGCATCAGGGTATTGCCGACCGATGCGCTCTATCTGGCGTGGATGGACTGTCGGGCCCTGGGCCTGGGCGCCGAGGCGCTGGACAAGTTCATGCTGACCCAGGCCCGGGTCTGGTTGGACAAGGGCCAGAAATTCGGGATCGAGGGGCATGGTTTCATGCGCGTCAACCTGGGCTGCCCGCGCTCAACGGTCGACGAGGCGATCCGTCGTCTCACGGCAGCCGCCGGCAGGCACTGAAATCGCAACGATGCGGCGCCACCGACGCCGCATCGTCTTTCCACCCGCCCGATGGGGCAACAAGAGCGCACGGTACTGGAGGCGCCAATACTTATAGTCAGGAGACAATCATGAAGAAATATTTGTTGGTCATCGGTGCCGCGGCGGCCATGACGACGGGTCTTGCCTCGGCAGGCACGATGGCGGACGTCCAGTCGCGCGGCACGTTGCGCTGTGGCGTCGTTAGCGGCAAAGCCGGCTTTTCGGCGCCGGACGCCAAGGGGGTCTGGCACGGACTGGACGTCGCTTATTGCCGCGCGCTCGCTGCCGCCGTCCTGAAAGACCCCAACGCGGTGACGTTCGTGCCGACCACGGGTCAGACCCGTTTTTCCGCTCTCGCTTCCGGTGAGATAGACGTTCTGGCCCGCACCACGACCTGGACGTTCTCGCGGGACGTCGACTTGAAATTCACTTTTGTCGGCGTGAATTTCTATGATGGCCAGGCCTTCATGGTGCCCAAGTCGCTGGGCATCGGTTCGGCGAAACAGCTGGACGGCGCGACCGTCTGCATCACGAGTGGCACGACCACGGAACTCACCCTGTCGGAGTATTTCAAGAGACATCATCTGTCCTATGAGCCGGTTCCCATTGATACCAATGCCGAAATCCAGCAGAAGTATCAGGCCGGCGCATGTGACGTCTATACCAGCGATGGTTCCGACCTGGCCTCGATCCGGTCCGGTTTCAAGAATCCAGACGACCACATCATCCTGCCCGAGGTGATTTCCAAGGAACCACTGGGCCCGGTCGTGCGCCAGGGCGATGATCAGTGGGCCGATGTGGCGCGCTGGACCTTGAACGCCCTGATCGACGCGGAAGAACTGGGCGTGACGAAAGAGAATGTGGACCAGCAGGCCAGGACATCGACCAATCCTGAAGTCAACCGCCTCCTGGGCAAGGAGGGCAATTTCGGTCAACAGCTGGGGCTGGATTCCGAATGGGCCAAGCGCGCCATCGCAGTGGAAGGCAATTACGGCGAGATCTATGCCAACAACATCGGTGAGAAAACGCCCATCAAGTTGGCTCGCGGCCTGAATGCCTTGTGGGAAAACGGCGGGCTGATGTATTCGATGCCGTTCCGTTGACAGGACCCTGGTGTCGGCGTGCGGCCCCGCACGCCGGCGCCACTCGACACCACTAGACGGAGACACGCAATGGCAACGAGACATGCCATGCAGCATGAGCCGTTTCGCCTCGGCATGCTGATCCATGACACCCGCTATCGCAACACGACGATTCAGGTGTTGGCCTTTCTGCTGTTCGCGGCCTGCGCCGCCTGGCTCATCGACAACATGCTGCAGAACCTGGCCGTGCTCGGCAAGGATTTTTCTTTCGATTTTTTGTGGCGCCGTGCCGGCTACGATATTTCCCAACAGCCCATTTCCTACACCAGCACCAGCACGCACGCCCGCGCGGCCCTGGTCGGCCTGGTCAATACCCTGATCGTCGCCGCGGCGGCTTGCGCAACCGCCACGCTGCTGGGCGTGTTCGCCGGGGTCCTGCGCCTGTCCCGCAACTGGATCGTGGCGCGACTGATGACGGTTTACGTCGAAAGCTTCCGGAATATCCCGGCGCTGCTCTGGATCATCGTCATCGCGGCGGTCATGTCCGAATCCATGCCCACCCCCGCCGCGTTTCGAGGCGCCCATCCTTCCGCATCCATGGTTCTATGGAACAGCGTCGCCGTTACGAACCGGGGCGTCTATTTTCCCATGCCCGAATTGTCGCGCAGTCTGGGCCACCTCGATTTCGGCCTTGGCACGCTCAGCCTCGATTTCCTGGCCATCGTTGGCGTGCTGGCGTTGTCATGGGTGGCGCGCAGCCTTCTCAGGCGCCGGGCGGACCGGGCGCTGGCGGCCACCGGCCGGCGTCCCGCGACAGGCTGGAAGAATGCCCTCATCCTCGTCGCGCCGGTGACGGCCCTGCTGTACCTGCTGGGATTCCATCTGCAATATCCGTCGATCTCGGGGCTGAACTTCAGTGGCGGTTTGCAACTGCGCAGTTCGTTCATCGCGCTTTGGCTGGGGTTGAGCGTATACACCGGCGCCTTCATCGCGGAAATCGTTCGCGCGGGCATCCTCGCCATCTCGCGCGGACAGACGGAGGCCGCGCATGCCCTCGGCCTGTCGCCCGCGCGGACCATGCGCTTGGTGATCCTGCCGCAGGCGATGCGCATCATCGTGCCGCCCCTGATCTCTCAATTCCTGAACATCACCAAGAACACGTCGCTGGGGCTGGCGGTCGGATACATGGATCTGCGTTCCACGCTGGGGGGCATCACCATCAATCAGACCGGCCGCGAGCTGGAGGGGATGATGCTGATGATGCTGATCTACGTCTGCATCAGCCTGGTCATTTCGAGCGCCATGAATCTCTATAACCATCGGACCAGGCTGAAGGAGCGTTGAGATGGCCATGACGACAAATCTCATTCAGGCTCGCCCGCGCAGCACCGCCGTTGCGGGGCACGCGCGCGGCGGCAATGCGCTCGTGCGGTGGGTTGGAAAGAATCTGTTCAACGGCTGGGTCAGCACGCTTCTGACCGTGGTTTCCGTGCTTGCCATCGGCTGGCTGGTGGCCGCCGTCGGTCCGTGGCTGCGCAACTCGATCTGGTCGGCGGGTTCGCTGATGGAGTGCCGCAGCATCCTGGATGGCGCCAGCGGCGCGTGTTGGGGGGTCATCCGGGATCGCTGGGCGCAATTGCTTTTCGGGTTTTACCCCTCGACGCTGTATTGGCGGCCCGTCACGGCCTTCGGACTGCTGCTCGTGGCTCTCGCGCCCATGCTTTTCCCGGGCCTGCCGCGCAAAATACTGCGGTTCAGCGCGCTGTACCCCGGACTCGCCTTCTGGCTGATCTGGGGGGGATCGTTCTGGTTTCCCGTGACGATCTACATCGGTCTGCTCATCGGTATATCGCTGTTTTCCAGGTTCAGCCGAAAGCATCTGTGGCTTGCCGCAGGTATCGGCATGGCCGGGTCGATCTGCTGGTGGGTGTTCCTGAGCGAACCTGCCTTTCTATGGGCGGAAAGCCTCGTCCCCACCTCGGTTCAAGCCATCACGTCCCGACAGATTGGCGGCTTCCTGCTGTCGGTGATCATCGGTGTCACAGGGATCGTGCTGTCTCTGCCGCTTGGCATTCTGCTGGCTTTGGGACGGCGCTCCAGTCTGCCCTTCATTCATGCCACCAGCGTGATCTTCATCGAGTTCATCCGTGGCGTGCCGCTCATCACCATTCTGTTCTCGGCGTCCCTGCTGCTGAACTATTTCCTGCCGCCCGGTTCGAACTTCGACCTCATCCTGCGGGTCGTCATCATGGTGACGCTCTTCGCCAGCGCCTACATGGCGGAAGTCATCCGGGGCGGGCTGGCCGCCCTGCCTCGCGGGCAGTACGAGGCGGCGGAAGCGCTGGGTTTGGATTATTGGCGTACGCAGCGGCTGGTCATCATGCCGCAGGCGTTGAAGATATCCATTCCCGGGATCGTCAATTCGTTCATCGGCCTGTTCAAGGACACGACGCTCGTCGTCTTCATCGGGCTACTCGATCCGGTCGCCATTGCCGCCGCGATTCGCGCGCATACCGACTGGCAGGGCATCTATTGGGAACTCTACATTTTCATCGGCGCGATCTTTTTCCTGTTCTGCTTCGGCATGTCGCGCTATTCCATGTACCTTGAGCGGCGTCTCAAGACGGATCATCGATAACGATCAGGAGACAGTGATGGCGAAGACGACCGTCCACGGCAAGACTGGGCATGCGACCGACAATCCCGCGATTCAGCTTACGGACGTCAACAAATGGTATGGCGACTTCCACGTGCTGCGCGACATCAACCTGGTCGTCGGGAACGGCGAGAGAATTGTGATCTGCGGGCCGTCAGGGTCGGGCAAGTCCACCATGATCCGCTGCATCAACCGTCTGGAAGAGCATCAGGATGGCCAGATCCTGGTGGATGGCGTCGAGTTGACGAACGATCTGAAGCAGGTCGATGCGGTGCGGCGCGAGGTCGGTATGGTGTTTCAGCATTTCAATCTGTTCCCCCATCTGACCATCCTGGAAAACTGCACGCTGGCGCCGATCTGGGTGCGCAACACGCCTCAGAAGGAGGCCGAGGAAAATGCCATGCATTTTCTGGAGAAGGTCAGAATCCCGGATCAGGCTCATAAGTATCCTGGCCAGCTTTCGGGCGGCCAGCAGCAGCGCGTGGCGATTGCGCGGTCCCTGTGCATGAAGCCGCGTGTCATGCTGTTCGACGAACCCACGTCGGCGCTGGATCCCGAGATGATCAAGGAGGTGCTTGACACCATGATCCAGTTGGCCGAGGAAGGAATGACGATGCTTTGCGTGACACACGAGATGGGGTTCGCGCAGGCGGTGGCGGACCGGGTGATTTTCATGGATCAGGGCCAGATCATCGAGGAAAACGAGCCCGGGGCGTTTTTTTCAAATCCCCAGTCGGAACGTACCAGGCATTTCCTGAGCCAGGTCATCGGGCATTGAACGAATTCGGCCGGCCCAGGCCGTCACCCCTGCTTTCGGATTGCCATATGGATCTCGATCGTCTAATCGCGTTTCGCCGCGATCTGCACCAGCATCCCGAATTGAAGTACGAGGAGCGCCGCACCGCCGACAAGGTCGCCGCTTATCTCGCCGCGCTGGGCATTCCCATGGTGCGTGGCCTGGGTGCCACGGGGATCGTGGCCAGCATCCATGGCAAAGGCCGCGGCGCGGACGACCCGGGGCCGGCCGTTGGCATTCGTGCCGACATGGATGCGTTGCCGCTGCAGGAGTTGAATCGGTTCGAGCATGCGAGCAAGCATGACGGCCGCATGCACGCCTGCGGACATGATGGACATACCACCATGGCGCTGGGCGCGGCCGAGCTGCTGGCAGCCAACCGCGACTTCGACGGAACGGTGCATCTGATCTTCCAGCCTGCCGAGGAAGGTGGGGCGGGCGCGCGTGCCATGATGGACGATGGGCTGTTCGACAGGTTTCCTTGTCAGGCCGTCTTCGCGCTGCACAATTGGCCCGCCTTGCCGCAGGGGCGGATGGGCGTGCGCGTAGGGCCTATCATGGCGGCCGCGTTGATGTTCGAGATCATTGTTCGCGGCAGGGGTGGACACGCGGCGCTGCCGCATACGGCCATCGACCCGATTCCGGTGGCGTGTTTCATCGTCACTCAGTTACAAACGCTGGTGTCACGCGGCACCGATCCCCTGGACGCCGCCGTGTTGACAGTCGGCAGGATCGACTCTGGCACTTCTCCGAACATCATCCCGGACGAAGCGCGCATCCACGGGACTTGCCGCAATCTGACCCGGGAGTCGCAGCAATTTCTGATGGATGGGTTGCGCCGCATTTCAAACCATGTCGCCGAAGCGCATGGCGCCACGGCGGAGGTCGTCATCCTGGCCGGGGCCTATCCCAACACGTCGAATCACGAGAAAGAGGCGCTGTTCATGGGCGAGGTCATGCGCGAAATCGTCGGCGATGACAAGGCCCATACCGACGTGCGGCCGGCCATGACCGCCGAGGACTTCGGTTTCATGCTGCAGGAAGTACCCGGAGCCTACGGCTGGATCGGCAACGGCGTCGATGGCAAACCCGGTGTGGACCTGCACAACCCGGGCTACGACTTCAACGACCACAACTTGTTGCTGGGTGCGCGCTTCTGGAATCTGCTGGCGCGTCGCTGGTTCGAGACGGAGGCGTCGCGGTAAAGCACGTCCTCAGTCGGCCAGAGGAGGCCTTTTTCCTTGCTGGGCGATTACCAGTGACACCACGGCCAACACCAGGGGGATGAAGGACACCCAGAGCACCGTATTCCAGCCATAGGCGCTGAGCAATCCTCCAGATGAGAACGAGCCCACGGCCATCAATCCGAAGACGATGAGGTCGTTGAGGGATTGGACCTGCGTCTTTTCCTCGGGGCGATGACATTCCAGGACCATCGCGGAGGCCCCAAGAAATCCGAAATTCCACCCCAGGCCCAGCAGAATCAGCGATGCCCAGAAATGGGCGACATCGATTCCCGCAAGCCCCACGGCGGCGGAGAGTCCGGTCAACAGGAGCCCCAGGAGCGCCACGCGCCCCGCGTCGAAACGCTTGATGAGACTGCCGGTGAAGAAGCTCGGTCCGTACATGGCGATGACATGCCATTGAATCCCCTGATTGGCCGAGGCCTGAGAATGGCCGCACATGTGCATGGCCAGCGGCGCGGCGGTCATCAGGAAATTCATGAGCATGTAGGTCACTGCGCCACTGATGGCCGCCGCAATGAAGCGGGGCTGTCGCGTAATCATCGAGAGCGGTCTGCCCTGGGCTGCCTCCGACGCGGAGGGCATCGGCAATCGAACCCCGAGCAGGACCAGCGCCGATACCGCGGCGACGGCGCCTTGCGCCAGGAAAGTGGCCGCGAACATATGGGGTTGCCATAGATCCATGGTATGGGTCACGAGTTGCGGCCCACTACACCCGCGGCGACGCCGCCCCCCATGACCAGCGACAGTGCTCGTGCGCGTCGGTCCGGGGCCACGTCGTCAGCCGCGGCAAAGCGGAAGGTCAGCACCACGGCGGCGTATCCGCCACCCAGGAAAGTGGCGAGGCAGAACAGCCAGAACGATCCCGTGACGACCGCGAGCGCGCCCAGCAGTCCGGTCAGCACGCCGGCCCCTGTTCCCGCCAGGAAGGCCGCGCGCCGGCCGTGACGCCGGGTGATCACCCCCACCGGCAGGGTGCACGCCGCCATGCCCACCACGAAGATCGAGATGGGCAAGGTCGCCAGCATGGGGGTTGGTGCCAGCATGTCGCCAACGATCGCCCCTGTGGCATAGACCACCACCGAGTTCGCTCCCGCCAGCGCCTGGGCGATGGAAAGCCGCCAGATATTTCCGCTCTGGACCTTTGCGGGGAGTCCGCCTGAAACGCCGGCCATGGAAGCTGTGCTGTTCGTCATCGTTCTGGTTCGCCTGAAAGTCCTGCGGATTCGGCGAGATGCGCCATGTTCAATCCGGCCGGCGCATGGTCAAGACCATGCGGAATTTCGCGTCGCCGGATTTCAGCCGCAGGTAGGCCTCATGGGCCTTTTCCAGAGGCATGGTTTCGATCCATGGGCGCACGCCCGCCAGCACGCTGAAGTTCAGCGTCTTCTCGTTCTCGTAGGGCGTGCCGGTGATCGAGCCGAGGATGCCGCGCTGACCGCCGACCAGCAGGCCCGCCGGCACTTGCAGCGGCTCTCCGCCGGGGTTGAGCACCACCAGCCGCCCCTCGGGCGCCAGGCCGGCCAGCAGCGCCGATACCGTTCCGGCATGGGCGATCGTGGTCACGATGGCCTCGACGCCGCCCATGCGCCCGAGCCGGGCGGCCGCGTCTTCCTCGTCGGTATCGATGTAGAGGTGGGCGCCCAGTGCCAGCGCGTCTTGCGCGATGTCGCCGCCCCGCCCGATGGCGATGACCTTGAACCCCATGCGGCGCGCGTATTGCAGCGCCATGTGCCCCAATCCGCCGATGCCCAGGACGGCCACCGCGTCGCCGGCCTGGGCGCCGCACTTCCTGAGCGCATTGAAGGTGGTGATGCCGGCGCACAGGATAGGCGCGGCTTCCTCGGCTTCGAGTTCGTCCGGAATCGACACCAGCCCGGTGGCCCGGGCCAGCATCATTTCGGCGTAGCCGCCATCGCGGGTCGCCCCGGTAATCGGCTGGTTCAGGCAAAGCTGGAAGCGCCCCCGCCGGCACTGGACGCATTCGTTGCAATGCCCCCCCATGCGGCCCACGCCCACGCGCTGCCCCATCGTCCAGATGGCGGGGGCATGCGCGCCGAGCGCCACGATGCGCCCGACCACTTCGTGGCCGGGTATGCGCGAAGGCCGCAGCGTGGGATCGGCCCGCTCGATGTCGCCGACATCGGCGCCGCACATGCCGCAGGCTTCGACCTCGATCAGCGCTTCGCCGATGCCCGGCGCCGGCGTCGGGCGCTCCACCAGTTCAAGCAGGCCCGGCCGGGTCGCCTGCATCGCGCGGTAGAAGGTCTTCATGTTCGCCGTTTCCGTATCAATGGAGGATGGACGTCGTCGTGTCGGGAGCGCACAGCGTCTCGACCCCGAGCCGCGCCGCTTCGATGGCGCCGGCCACGTAACCGGAAAAGCTCGGCGACCATTCGCTGGCGATGCCGACGAGCCGGCCATGCCAGGGGGCCTCGGCCGGGGTGGCGGGAGGCGGGATCGCATGCCCGGCGTCCGGGCTCTCGTCGGCGGCGACCGCGGTGCAGGGGTCGCTGGCCCAGTCCTTCAGGAATTCCGCCTTGGGCCGCGCCGCGCGGTCTCCGAACAACCGGACGAACTGGGCACGGCAATGGGCGCGCAAGGCGGCTTCCGGCATCCGGCGCCATACCTGGGCGGCCACGCCCAGGAAGCCGAACAGCGCGGCGTCGCCCGTTTCGGACGAGGCATCGTGGATTTCGCCCATCGGTCCGACGGCGCTGCGCGCCTCTCCGGAAAGTCCCTGTCCGCGCCAGAACGGCGTGTCGTACACGGCGACGTATTTTGCATGCGGCGCCATCCAGGTGCCGCATGCCTGCCATCGCCGCAGCAATGCATCGGGCAAGGCCGGCGCGAACTCGATGGTGCCGGCCGCGAGCCGGGGCGGAACGGCCAGCAGGACGCGATCGACGAGCCAGAGGGCCTCCTGTCCCAGCCTGTTCCTGGATCGGACCTCGATGTGTTCGCCCTGCTGACGTACGCATGCGACTCTCCAGCCGGGAGCGAGCCTGTCGGCCGGAAGCCGGGCGCGCACGGCCTCCACCAGCGTGCCCATGCCGCCGACCAGGCGCAGCGCGGGCGGCGTGGAGACGAAACCATCGACACGGCTCGGCGCATGCCCCATGGACCGCTCGACCAGCATGTCGCCGGTTTCATGTTGCCGGAAAGTCTCGAGGCCGAGCTGGTTCACGAGCTGTCGCAGGTTGGGATGCAGCGCCGGCCAGAACCATGTCGCCCCCAGGTCGAAACGCCCTGCGACGGCCTCCGCCCCGGCGGAGCCCGTGGGGGAGTCCGGCGCATCCGGCCAGGACATGATCCGGCCGCCGAACGTCTCGCGCGCCTCCAGCACCACGTAGTCCTGGATACCGCGTTCCTCCAGCAGCGCGGCCGCATGGAGTCCGCCGAGGCCGCCGCCGACGATGGCGATGCGTGCGTGCCGCATGGCTACGCCCCCATCGCGGCCGGATGGCCGGTCTTGAGATATACCGTGGCGCCGTGCCCGCCGGCGCGGATCCTCGCGCGATCGTCCGCGGGCAGGCGTATCCAGCTTCCGCTATCGCAGCGCTGGTCATCCGCCATCATTTCGCCGGACAGCACCAGCAGTTCGGTGCCGCCATCCGGGGCGGTCGGCAGCGTTTCATGCGGTGCCAGGCGCCGCAGGCAGACCTGCTCGAAGGCGTCGGAGAACAGCCGGCAGACTGCGCCGCCCGCCTGGCGGGACCACGCGGCCGGGTCGCGCGTGTCGATGCGCACGCTCTGCCGGTCGTCCGGCCGCATCTGCCAAAGCTTGACGAAGATGAGCGCGCCTTCGCCACTGGACGGCTGGTGGCTGGAACCCGGAGGGTTGCGCAGGTACCAGCCCGCCGGATAGTGCGCCTCGCCCTCGGAAAAAATGCCCGACAGCACGAGGATTTCCTCTCCGCCCGGATGCGGGTGGCGCGGAAACCAGGAACCCGGGGCATAGCGCACGATGCTGGTGGCCCGGGCCTTCTCCGCGCCCACGCGGTCCAGCATCACGCGCTCGACGCCTTCCTGGGGAGAATCGACCCACCGATACTGCCGGGGCGTCACGATGGCGCGGTGCGAGAAATCGGCGTTGATGCGCATGGGCGCCGCTCCGGCCGCTGTCCGCTTCACGGTTTCCCCCAACCCGCTCCACCCATCACGCGGCCTGATAGATGCGCACATCCGGCTCGGCCTCGAGCAGCGGTTTCAGGCCGGCCACCACGTCGGCGGTGAACAGTTCGCTTTGCAGGTAGGCGATCGCATGTTCCTTGGTGTCGAAGCCATGAAGCACCTGCACGTCTTCGTCGCGCACCAGCAATTCCTTCGATTGCGCCCCGGCGATGGTGTCGAGGAACGGCCCCTTGTACTTCTGGTAGATGCCAGCGGCGGCCGCGCGGTCGGCATCGGCGATCCTGAGCGTGATTTGCAGATAGACCATGTGCATTTCTCCTTGTGGGTTGACGGCATGGAGCAGGCGCCGGCAGAAGCTGGTTCGGCATCCTGGATGGCGCGGCAACTCCTTGATGTGGAGTGATATTCTTTCCCGATTCACAGCCCTTCACAAATGATATAAATTTCTCCAATCGGAAAGAAAAACTTTATCGAAATGAAATCTCCCGTGCATCTGAACGCCTTGCGGGCATTCGAAGCCAGTGCCCGCCACCAGAGCTTTTCCGCCGCGGCGGCCGAACTGAACGTGACGCCGGCCGCCGTCGGCCAGCTCGTGCGCACGCTGGAGGACTGGCTGGGCACGCCGCTGTTCGTACGGGGCCGCAGCGGGAAATCGCGGCTGGTCCCGACCGAGGCGGCGACGCGCGCGCTGCCGGAAATCCGGGCCGGCTTCGACCGGTTGACGCTGGGAATGGAACGGCTGCGGGAAGGATCGACCAGCGGAGCGCTCACCGTGACGGTCAGCCCCGCGTTCGCCGCCAAGTGGCTGCTGCCGCGTATCGATCGGTTCCAGACCATCCGCCCGGACACCGATGTGCGCCTGGACACCAACCACAAGCCGGTGGACTTCGTGGCCCAGCGGATCGACATCGGCGTGCGCTACGGCATGGGGAACTGGCCGGGCTTGCGGGCCGACAGGCTCATGGACGAAGAAGTCTTCCCGGTGTGCTCCCCGGCCATGCTGCGTGGACGCCGGCGTCTGCGCAAGCCCGGCGATCTGCTGCGCGAAACCCTGATCCATGACCTGTCGATGGCCAGCCATGCGGGCTTTCCGACATGGGAAGTGTGGATGGAGAAAGCCGGGGTGGCCGATGCCGCGCCGCCCCTGCGCGGCATGCGGATCAACAATTCCGCGGCCGTCCTGCAGGCCGCGATCGAGGGACACGGCATCGCGCTCGCGCGCAGCGTCATGGCGCGCGACGATCTGTCGAGCGGGCGCCTGGTGCGGCTGTTCCCGGATATCGGTTTCGCCCTGGATGTGGCCTATTACATCGTATACCGGCCCGAATGCGCCGGCCTGCCGAGGCTGTCGGCCTTCAGGGAATGGCTGCTCGCGGAGGCGGCGCGGGCGTGACGGCACATCTTCTCCCTAATTGAAGTTCAGGGCGCCCGCGTCCACCGGCCCCGTGGATGCGCCCGGCACATGGATCCGGACCTCCTGCGTGCCGGCATGCCTGTCGCCGCGATAATGCGTCACCAGCTGCGGGAAAAGGACCAGGATGGCGACCATCAGGATCTGGATGGCGAGGAAAGGCAGCGCGCCGCGGTAGATCTGCCCGGTGGTGACGGGTTCGATCCTCTGGCCGGTGATCTTGTCGACGTACGGCGCCTTGGGCGCGACCGAGCGCAGGAAGAACAAGGAAAACCCGAACGGCGGATGCATGAAGCTGGTCTGCATGTTGACGGCGATCAGCACGCCGAACCAGATGAGGTCGATGCCCATCTTGTCGGCCACCGGACCGATCAGCGGAATGATGATGAAGGCCAGCTCGAAGAAATCCAGGAAGAAGGCCAGGAAGAAAATCATGATGTTGACGACGACCAGGAATCCCGTCGTCCCGCCCGGCAACGAAGTCAGCAGGTGCTCCACCCAGCGATGGCCATCGACCCCGTAGAACGTCAGCGAGAACACGCGCGCCCCGATGAGGATGAACATCACGAACGCCGACAGCCGGGTCGTGGTTTCCAGGGCCGAGCGCACGACGCCGAAGTCGAGGCGGCCCTTGAACGCCGCGATCGCCAACGCCCCGACGGCCCCCATGGCGCCGCCTTCGGTGGGGGTCGCGATACCCAGGAAAATGGTGCCCAGCACCAAGAACACCAGGCCCAGGGGCGGAATGAGCACGATGACGACCTGCTGGGCCAGGCGGGACATGAGCCCCAGCTTCAGGCGCTGGTCGAGGACCGTCGCGGCGTAGATCACGCCCACGCCCAGCGTGATGCTCCAGATGTCGGCGTGGCCATGCAGGATCGGGCTCAGGACCTTGTGGGCCGCATAGGCGACGGCCAGCATGACGAGCAGGGCGATCACCAGCGAGGCCGCGCCCTGGCCCAGCGTGCGCGCCTCTTTCGGGAAGGCCGGCATGGCCGCGGGCCGGAGGATCGACAGGATGAGGATGTACAGCAGGTACAGCCCCACCAGGAACAGGCTGGGGACCAGGGCGCCCGCGTACATGTCGCCCACCGAGCGGCCCAGCTGGTCGGCCAGGACGATCAGCACCAGGGACGGCGGGATGATCTGGGCCAGGGTGCCGGAAGCGGCGATCACGCCGGACGCCAGCCTCCGGTCGTAGCCATAGCGCAGCATGATCGGCAGCGACACCAGCCCCATGGCGATCACCGAGGCCGCCACGACGCCCGTGGTGGCGGCGAGCAGCGCCCCTACGAAGACCACGGCGTAGGCCAGCCCGCCGCGGACCGGACCGAACAACTGGCCGATGGTCTCGAGCAGGTCCTCGGCCATGCCGGATCGTTCGAGGACGATCCCCATGAAGGTGAAGAAGGGGATGGCCAGCAGCGTCTCGTTGGACATGACGGACCACAGCCGGTCGGGCAGCGCGGCGAGCAGCGGCCATGACAGATTGATGGCGCCGTCGGAATAAGGCGCGAGTTCGACGCCGATGATGAAGAAGAACAGGCCATTGGCCGCCAGGGAAAAGGCGACCGGATAGCCGATGAGCAGAAAGACGACCAGGGAGGAGAACATGATCGGCGCCATGTTCTCGGCGATGAGGTGGATCATTTCCCTTCCTCCCCGGCAACGCCCGCGGCGGGGGCCGCTTCCGGCCCGTCGGCCTCGGTGTCTTCCATGAGGTTCATGAGGATGGCCGCCTTCTTGATGATTTCCGAGATCCCCTGGAGCATGAGCAGCACGAAGCCGGCCAGCAGCAGGGCCTTGGCGGGCCACAGGATGAGGCCGCCCGCGCTGTTCGAGACTTCGCCCGACGCGTAGGACAGGCCGACGTAAGGAATCAGGTAGGCCGTGATCGTCGCCGTGAAGGGCATGAGGAAGAAGACATGGCCGAACAGGTCGACCTTGTGCTGGCCGCGGCGCGAGAGCTTGCCGTACAGGATGTCGACGCGGATGTGTTCGTTCTTGCGCAGGGCGTAGGCGGATGCCAGGAGAAAGGCCGCGCCATACAGATACCACTGGATTTCCAGCCAGGCGTTCGACGACATGTCGAAAGTCTTGCGGACGACCGCGTTGCCGGCGCTGATGAGCAGCGAAGCGAAAATCAGCCAGATGACCGATTTTCCTATCATTGAATTGGTTCGATCGATGATCGACGCGAATGTGAGAAGCATGTGTCCCCTCCGGAGGATATCGTCATCCGGTGTTCTGGAATCGGGCGGAGCTGCCCGTTCCGAAAAGCCGCGCGGCGGCGGCGCGCATCGGGCCGCCGCCGTCGCGGGCCTAGAGCTTGCCTTCGCGTTGAAGGCTCATCATGTAGTTGTCATGCCCGGCTTCCGCGATCTGCGCCCAGAGATAGGCGTCGCGCCGGAAGCTCACCTGGCTGTCGTAGATCTTCTTGAAGCTGGCGTTGCCGCTCGACAGCTCGGCCGCCACTTCGTTGGAAGCGTTCCAGCAGGCGTCCAGGACCTCTTTCTTGAACAGGCGCAGCTTCGCGCCATTGGCCACCAGCCTCCGGATCGCTTGGGGGTTCTCATGGTCGTAGTGGGCGACGACATTGGCGTTGACCGCCTCGCAGGCCACGCGAACGGCCTGCTGGTAGGTGGGCGGGAGCTCCTTCCACTTGTCGGCGTTGACGAAGGTGTAGATCAGGGACTGGCCTTCCCACCACCCCGGGTAATAGTAGTAGGGGGCCACCTTGTAGAGGCCCAGCTTTTCATCGTCGTAGGGGCCGATCCATTCGGCGGCGTCGATCGTCCCGCGCTCGAGCGAGGTGTAGATTTCCCCGGCCGGAATGGCCTGCGGCACGGCGCCCAGTTTCTCCAGCACCTTCCCGACGTAGCCCCCGACCCGCAGCTTCAACCCCTTCAGGTCGTCGACGGAGTTGATTTCCTTGCGGAACCAGCCGCCCATCTGCGCGCTCGTGTTCCCGCACGGGATCCCGTACAGTCCGTGCCGCTGGTAGAACTCGTTGAGCAGGTCGTTGCCGCCGCCGTAATAGAGCCAGGCATTGGTCTGGCGCGTATTCAAGCCGAACGGGATGGACGAACCCAGGGCCCAGGCGGGATCCTTGCCCCAGTTGTACTGGGGCGGCATATAGGCCATTTCGACCGTGCCGGCCGCGGCGGCGTCCGCCGACTGGAAGGGGGGCACCAGTTCGCCCGCGGCGAACACCTGGATGTTGAACTTCCCGTTCGTCAGCGCCCGCACATGATCGGAAAGCATCGTGGCCGTGCTGAAGATCACGTCGAGCGACTTCGGGTAGGCCGACACCAGCCGCCAGTTCAGCTTCGGTTCGGATTGCGCGAATGCCGGCGCCGCGATCGAGGCGGAGGCGGCCGCGGCCGCGGTGGTCAGGAAGGACCTTCTCTTCATGGTTGTCTCCAAGTCTTTTGAGTTTCGAACTGCTGTGGATGATTGACTGCGTGCCGGCCCGGGCGCCGTCCGCATGCGGCCACGCCCGGGCCGCGGACCTTACCCCCCGGCACCCTTCCAGCGGCCGATGCCGTGGAATCCCGGACCGCCGTCCCTGGGATGGACTTTGCGGCCATAGTTTCCATGCAGATCCAGTCCGCGCTGGAACCACTCGGCGATCGGATCGTCCGCCGCCAGGATGTCGAAGTCGGTCGCCAGGCGCCCCCACTGGAAGGCGGCGAGCACGATGTAGTCCGCATGGCCGGGCGCCTGGCCGGCCAGCCAGGGCTGCCTGTACAGCGTCAGGCGAATGGGATGAATGGCCTTCCTGAAGGCCTGCACGGTCTGGTCCCGCGTGGACTGGGCCTCTTCGAGCGTCGTGCCCAGCATCTCTTCGCGCGTCCGGCGGAAATAGGGCCGATCGTAGGGATCCATGCGGTCGAACACGTCGCGTGAAACGAGGCGCAGGATGGTCGGGTGGATCACCTTGTCGGTGAAGCACTCCACGAAGCGGGTCGTGCCCCGGCCCACGGGACCGCCCAGCAGCGGAGGACGGTCCGGAAACCGCTCATCCAGGAATTCGGCGATGTTCCAGCTGTCCTCGACGAAGGTGTCGCCGATGCGGATCGCGGGCACCGTGCGGTTCGTGCCTCCCAGTTCGCCGATGTCGGGAAAACCGATCTGCACCGACTTGAACGCCAGGCCCTTGTGGGCCAGGCCGAAACGGGTACGCCAGCAGAAGGGGCTGAACCGGGTGTCGTCCGCGGCCGCCAGCTCATAGAGAATGATCTCGTCGCTCATGCCTTCGCCTCCTGCGGTCCCGTGTCCTTGCTTTGCCTGGCCAGGGCCAGGATCCGCAGCGAGGCGCGCAGCACGGGCTTTTGCAGCATCAGGCCATCCAGCACGGCCAGGCCGGTGGAGCCCCCCGCCTTGAATGCATCCACCGCCCGTTCGGCGCGGGCGATCTCTTCCTCGCTCGGCGTGAAGTACTGGTGCACCACCGGGATCTGCGTGGGGTGGATGCAGGACTTGCCCGTGAAGCCCAGTTCGGCCGCATGCGCCGCCGCGGCGTGCAGCCCGTCCATGTCCTCCAGGTGGATGTGCGGCACGTCCATCACGTCCAGTTCGAAGGTCGCGGCCGCATGGGCCACCCGCGAGCGGGCGTAGAGCAATGCCTGCGGGGTGCGCTTGCACCGCAGATCGGCGGAAAGATCGACTTCGCCGAACAGCAGGCAGGCCATGCGCGGGCTGGCGCCCGCGATCCGGAAGACATCCTCCAGGCCCTGGTTGGTTTCGAGCGTCACGTAGAACTTGCACCGCGCGGCGTTGCCCTGCAGCAGCTCATCCAGCAGTTCGACCTCCGCCGCCGACCGGACCTTGGTCATCATGACGGCGTCGGGCAAGTGTTCCAGGCCCAGCAGGGCTTCGATGTCCCGCAGGCCATGAACGGTATCCAGCCCGTTGATCCGCAGCACGCGTTCGCACCCCGAGGGATTGGGCTCCGCGAACAACGGCATCACGAGATTGCGCGCCTCGTCTTTGTGCGCCACGGCCACGGCATCTTCCAGGTCGATGCAGACGACGTCGGCGCCCGCGGCCATCGCCTTGCGCGCCCGGTCGGGCCGCAACCCGGGCGCGAACAGCATGCTGCGCCGGGCGATGGGATCGGTGGTGGTTTCCATGAAGTCTCCAATGTGGTGGGTATGGGAGCAACTTTACGGACCAGGGTCGGATTGATACAGTGACAGTCGATTAGATAATCGACTGGTACAGTTGGTCCGGATCCACGACGGGAAAGGTCTCCGATGACGCGCTACATGGAAATCGTCGAAAACATCACGGACTCGATCGGCAATGGCGTCCTGCGGCCGGGCGATCCCCTGCCGTCGGTGCGCAAGGCCGCGGAACAGCTCAAGGTCAGCAAAGGCACGGTCGTGCAGGCGTATTCGGTCCTGGAAGCGCACTATCTGATCGAAGCCCGGCCACAGTCGGGCTTCTACGTGCGGGCCCATGCGCCCGGCGCCTCGCGGCTGCCCAGCGTGGGGCTGGCGCGGCCCACCGTCGTCCGATCCGACACGCCGGACCGCATGCGCGCGACATTGGGGGATCTGGTCGGCGCGCGAGTCACATCGCTCGGGTCATCGTTCGCCAACCCATCCCTGTACCCCATCCAAAGCCTGAACAAGGCGCTGCGCGCCAGCAGCCGCCAAAGCGACTACTCCAGGACGCTGGTCGACTTGCAATTGGGCCTGCCCGCATTGCGCCGGGCGATCGCGCAGCGCTACCTGGAACTGGGCTACGCCGTGCCCATGGACGAGATCATCATCACCTGCGGCGGCATGGAAGCGATCAGCCTTTCCCTGCAGGCGGTCACCCGGCCGGGCGACCTGGTGCTGATCGACTCGCCGATGTTCTTTTCGGGCCTGCAACTGCTCAAGCAACTGGGCCTGGGAGCGTTGGAAATGCCGACCGATCCGCTGAGCGGCCTGGACCTGGACCTTCTGGACGAAACTCTGTCGCGACACGAGGTCGCGGCCTGCCTGCTGATGCCCACTTGCCAGAATCCCCTCGGATTCTCGATGCCGGAGCCGAAGAAACGCAGGCTGGTCGAAGTGCTGCGCCGGCATGGCGTGCCGCTGGTGGAGAACGACGTCTACGCGGAACTGCAGTTCGACTCGCAGAAGATCCGCGCCGCCAAGGCGTTCGACACGGAAGGCGCGGTGCTGCATTGCGGCTCTTTCACCAAATGCCTGGCGCCGGGCTTCAAGATCGGATGGGTCGCGGCGGGACGTTACCGGGAAGCGATCGCCAACCGGAAATTCGCCACCACGCTGGGCACCTCCATTCCCCCGCAGGCCGCGATCGCCCACTATCTGGTCCACCATGCGTATGACAGGCATCTGCGCGGCCTGCGCCAGTTCCTGCATGCGCGGGTCAGCCAGATGTCGCACGCGCTGTCCGCCTATTTTCCCGCCGGCACCTCGATTTCCAGGCCCCAGGGCGGCTTCGTGCTCTGGGTGGAGATGCCGGCGCAGGTCGATTCCTTCAAGCTCTTCGAACTTGCGGCGTCACGCGATATCGGCATCGCGCCCGGGCCGATCTTCTCCGCCCGTCCGCGGTACGAAAACTACATCCGTTTGAACTGCAGCCATCCCTGGTCCGATTCCCTGGACAAGACGCTGAGGTGGCTCGGCAGAACCGTTTCACAGATGTCGGGCCGGAAGTAACGCGCGGGTGCCCCCGTGCCGGGTGGCGCGTCCCCATTCCGCCGGACGGTCAGGCCCTCGCGGCCGCGGGATCGGCGCCCGCCGCCGGATGGTGCCGCAGGCAGCGATGGACGTAGAGCAGCAGCGCGAGGCACAGGGCGATGCAGGCCAGGTTGGTGCCGGCCCATCCGAGCCCCTGCAGCAGCAGGGCGGGCAGGAAGGCGCCGGCGGTCGCCATCACGGACAGTCCCAGGTCGTTCAGGCCCTGCGCCTCGATCGCATGGGGCTGGTCGCCCAGCACACGGGCGAGCAGGGCGCCGCCGCCCACGTAGGTGAAATTCCAGCCCAGGCCCAGGACGACCAGGCTCGCGACGAGCATGGCGTAGCCGTCGGCCAGGAGGTTCAGGACGCTGGCGGCGACCAGCAGGACGATGCCGCCGGAAATCACGGTCCTGAGCCCGAGGCGGCCGATGATCGCGCCGGTGAAGAAGGACGGCGCGAACATCGCCACCACGTGCCACTGGATGGCCGTGCCGACCGCCGAGAAGTGCATATGCAGGCCGGCCATGTGCAGCGAGGCCTGCACCATCAGCAGGTTCATGATGCCGTAGCCGAGCGCCGCCACGGCGATCGCCGCCGCCAGGGCGGGCGTGCGACGGACGACGCGCCAGGCCGCGCCCGCATGTCCGCCCGCGGCGGTCCGGGGCCGCGTGGCGTCCGGCGGTTCCTTCACCGCCAGGTGGACCAGGAAGGACAGCAGCGCCAGGCCGATGAAGGCGGCGTAGCACAGGGCGAAGGGGGCGTAACCGGCGGCGTCCTTCAGGCGGTCGGCCAGCAAGGGGCCGGCGAGGGCCGCCAGGACCCCGCCCGCCACGACCAGCGAGAGGGCCCTGGGCTTGAGCCGCGCGTCCAGGCCGTCCGTGGCCGCGAAGCGGTTGAAGTTGGCGAAGGCGATGTAGGCGCCCAGCAGGGCGTGCGACACGATCAGCAGCGCGAACGAAGCCCGCGTCACGGCGAGATAGCCGGCGGCGCCGGACAGCGCCAGGGGGACGGCCGCCAGCAGGAACGCGGGCTTGCGCCCGATGCGGGCCATCAGCCGGGACGCGGGCACCGTCATCAGCATCAGGGACAGGAACTGGCAGCCGTACGGCACGGTGGACAGCCAGAGGCTGGGCGTGAGCGACGCCCCCACGATGGCCGCCATGGCGACCGACATGACGGCCGTGGTCAGGTTGATGGATTGCGCCAGGAAATACAGGTAGGTGCGAAAGGGCAGGCTCGGGGGCATCGCGTCTCGTCCGGTTGAACATCGTCGGACGCATTGTGTCATCCCGGCGCCGGGCCGCCGGAAACACCCGCCCGCTTTTCCCGTAAACTGTTTGAGTGTTTTTTCAAACAGTTGGGCGGGCCGCGATGGGCTTCTACGACGACATCCGGGCGGACCTGCTGGCGGGCCGGTGGGAACGGGGCCAGCGGCTGCCCTCCATCCGGGCGATGGCGGCGCAGCGGCGGACGAGCCTGCACACGGTGGTCAGCGCCTATGGCCGCCTGGTGGGCGACGGCCTGCTGGAGGCGCAGCAGGGCCGGGGCTATTTCGTGGCGGTCCAGGGCGCTCTGGGCGGGCCGGCGGCGCCCGTCGAGGAACCCGCGCTGCCGGGCGATCCGCTGTTCGGGCTGCTGCAGGCGCCGCCCGGACGCTACGTCAAGCTCGGGTGCGGCTGGCTGCCTCCGTCCTGGCGCGACACCGACCTGCTGGCGCGCGCCATCCGCCGGACGGCGCGGCTCGGCCAGAGCGGCCTGGTCGAATACGGCGACATCCAGGGCTATGTGCCGCTGCGCCAGCTGCTGTCCGCGCACCTGCGCCAGGCCGTGCGGCTGGAGGCCGCACCGGGGCAGGTGATCACGACGCTGGGGGCCACGCAGGCGCTGGACCTGGTGGCGCGGCACCTGCTGTCTCCCGGGGACCGGGTGCTGGTGGACGAGCCGTGCAACGGCAACCTGGCGCGGCTGATCCGGCTGTGCGGCGGCGTGCCGGTCGGGGTGCCGCGCAGGGAGGACGGCCCGGATCTGGCGTTCCTGGACGCCGTCCTGTCGCGGCACCGCGTCCGGGCCTTCTTCTGCAACAGCACCTTCCACAATCCGACGGGCGCGGGGCTGGCGCCCCAGGCGGCCTTCGGCGTGCTGAAGCGGGCCATGGAACACGATTTCCTGATCGTCGAGGACGACGTGTACGGGGATTTCCATCCCGGCGGCCGCCAGACCTTCGCGGAACTGGACGGCCTGGAACGTGTCGTCCATATCGGCAGCTTTTCCAAGTCCCTGTCGGCCTCGCTGCGGATCGGCTACCTGGCGTGCCCCAGGCGCCTGGTGGAGCCCCTCGTGCGGCTGAAGCTGCTGACGAGCGTGGCGGTGCCCGGATTCTGCGAGCGCTTCGTGCACACCATCCTGGCCGACGGCACGTACCTGCGGCATGTGCGCGCCATCCAGCGGCGGCTCGCCACGCAGCAGCAATCGACGCAAAAGGCGCTGCGCAAGCGCGGCTGGCGCTTCGAGGTCGCGCCCGCCGGCGGCATGTTCCTCTGGGCCGGCCATCCGGATCTGCCGGACCTGTCGGCGTTCATCGCGCGCCTGGAGGAAAAGGGCGTCCTGCTGCTGCCGGGCTCGGCGTTTTCCGTGACGGCGGACCACCGGGCGGCGACCCGCATCAACGTCGCGCATTTCTCGCCCGGACTGGCGCGGGCGTTCCAGGTGTAGGTCTTCGCCCGCCCATCGTCAATCGTCATGACCCACTGTCGGGGGCGCTGTTGGAGCTCAATAGGTGGTGGCAGGCTCCAACAGCGCCCCGGGGAGCATGGGCGCACCGATTGACGTGATTCGGGAGGCTGCGATAGGGGCAGCAGGGTCGTGACGGCGGGGCCTACGCGTTTGTCTCACCCAGCACCGCCTGCCACAGTTGGCCCACCGCCTCGCGCTCGCGGACGAATTCCGCCTGCGGCACGCGGGCCTTGTCGGCGCCCCGCAGGCGCAGGGTGTGCTGGCGCCGGCGGAACACCCGGTACGCATCCGCCGCCTCGGCGGCCAGCGGGCCGGGGATCAGGCCGGCCCGGGCCGCCAGGCCCAGCAGGGCGATGTTGCCCAGGTTGCCCAGCAGTTCGGGGTGGGCGCCGGACTGGCTGAGCACCAGGAACTGGGTGATGAACTCGATGTCCACCATGCCGCCCCGGTCGTGCTTCAGGTCGAAGTCGCCGCTGCGGTTGGGGTGCCCCTGGGAAATCTTGTCGCGCATGGCGAGGACCTCGCGGCGCAGGGCCTCGGGGTCGCGCGGCAGCAGCAGGATGCGCCGGCGGATGTCCTCGAAGCGGGCGCCGATGGCGGCGTCGCCCGCCACGAAGCGCGCCCGGGTCAGGGCCTGGTGTTCCCAGGGCCAGGCCTGCGCCAGCTGGTAGTGCTCGAAGGCGTCGATGGGCAGGGCCAGCAGGCCGGCGTCGCCGTCCGGGCGCAGGCGCAGGTCGATCTCGTACAGCCGGCCCGACGAGGTCAGGGTGGACAGCCAGGACGCCACCCGGCGACCCAGCTTGGCGTAGCGCTCGCCGGCCTCCTGGTCCGGGTCGTCGTACAGGAAGACCAGGTCCAGGTCCGAGGCGTAGCCGATCTCTTTCCCGCCCAGCTTGCCGTAGGCGATGATGGCGAAGCGCGGCTCGCCCGGATCGGCGCGGCGTTCGCGCGGCAGCACCTGGGGCCAGACCCGGTGGATGGCCTCGGCCAGCATCAGGTCGGCCAGGGCCGACAGGTGATCGGCCAGCCCTTCGACGCTGATGACGTTTTCCAGGTCCTGGGCCAGCAGCTGGAACGTGATCTGGTGCTGGACGTCGCGCACCAGGTTCATCTGCTGCTCCACGTCGGGCTGCCCGTCGGGCAGCAGGCAGGCGTCCAGGTCGTTGCGCAGCTGCTCGGCCAGGGCCGGGAAATCGGGCGCCTGCATCAGGCTGCGCCATTCGATCAGGCTGTCGAGCAGCAGCGGATAGCGGGTCAGGTATTCCGAGGCCCAGGGGCTGGCCTGGACGATGCGCGCCACGCGGGCCAGGGTTTCGGGATATTCGGCCAGCAGCGCCAGGTAGGCGCTGCGCTGGGCGATGTGCTCCACCAGGTTCAGCAGCCGCTGCAGCGCGACGGGCGGATCGTCGGTGCGGGCCGCCGCCCGGGTCAGGCCCGGCAGCAGGGCCTGCAGGCGCTGCAGGCTGGCGCGCGGCAGGCTGCGGATCCGGTGGCTGTCGAGCAGGGCGTCGATGCGGGCTTGCATGGCGTCGGCCTGGCCGTCCGACAGCGGCGCCGCGGGCGTTTCGGCCCGCGGGGCTTCCGGTTCCTGCGCATCGCCGCCCATGCCGGCGATGCGGAAGGCGTCGCGGAAGCACTGCGAGACGAAGGCGCGGTGCAGGTCCAGTTCGGCCACGAATCCGGCCGCGTCGGCATGGCCCATCGCCCGGGCCAGGGCCGCCATGCCCTCGTCCGTGCGGGGCAGCAGGTGGGTCTGTTCGTCCTCGCGGTATTGCAGCATGTGCTCGACCCGGCGCAGGTGGACGTAGGCGGCCTCCAGGCCGGCGGCCTGGGCCTCGTCCAGGATGCCGGCGCGGCGCTGCTTGTGCAGGGCCGCCAGCAGGTTGCGCTGCTGCAGGGACGGCTGCCGCCCCCCCCGGATCAGCTGGTTGAGCTGGACGACGAACTCGATCTCGCGGATGCCGCCTTCGCCCAGCTTGATGTTGTGCCGGGTGTCCAGGCCCTTGCGGGCCTGGGCGCGGCGCTGCCAGTCCATGCGGATGCGCTCGCGCAGGCCGCGCAAGGCCGACAGCGCGTCGAAGTCGAAGTATTTGCGGTACACGAAGGGCCGCCGCAGGGACTCGACGTCGCGCGCCTGGGCGGCGAAGGCCGGCTCGTCGAACAGCGGGCAGGGGATCAGCCGGGCCTTGAGCCAAGCGTAGCGTTCCCATTCCCGGCCCTGGACCACCAGGTAGTTCTCCAGCGCGGCCAGGCTCCAGGCCAGCGGTCCGCTGTCGCCGTCCGGGCGCAGGCGCAGGTCGGTGCGAAAGACGATGCCGTCGGCGTCGGGCTCCGACAGGATCGGCATCATCAGCCGGCAGGCCTTGCCGTAGAACTCGTGGTGGCTGATGCGCCGCCGGCCGTCGGTCTCGCCTTCCTCGTCGTAGAGCATGATCAGGTCGATGTCGGACGAGACGTTCAGTTCCTTGCCGCCCAGCTTGCCCATGCCCAGGATCAGCATGTCCTGGGGGGCGCCGGTGTCGGGGTGCCGGGGGACCCCGTGGGTCTCCATCAGCGTGTGCATGGCGCAGGCATAGGCCTCGCCCACCGCCAGGTCGGCCAGGTGCGACATGGCCGACACGACTTCGTGCAGGGGCGCCAGCCCGGCGATGTCGCGCACCGTCAGCGTGGCGAAGGCCCGGGCGCGCAGCCGCCGCAGGGCGCGCCGCAGGTCGGCTTGCGGGATCGGCCGGGCCGCGCCGGGGCCGAGCAGTTCCGCGTACCAGTCGGCCAGGGTCTTGCGGGTGACGGGCTGGGCGGCGTCGGCCGCCAGGCGGGCCTCCTGGTCCGGATGGGCCGTCAGGCAGCGCCGGAGGGCGCCGGACCATTGCAGGGCGGGCTTGAATATAATGGTCTCGGACATGGGCATTGCCTGCGGTGGGCGGGACCGGCCGGGCGCGGCGCGGGCTCCGGAGATTGCCAAAGGGCCCCTAACATACTGCAAAAGGTGGCATGCGCCAATTCATTTCACGCCATGGCTCCACCTGGGGCCGCCGGCTGCTCGCGGTCGCCGTCGGCCTGTATTTCTGCCTCGGGATCGCCTTGCTGGCCTTGCGGTATGCCGTGCTGCCGCAGATCGACGCCTGGCGCCCCCGCATCGCCGCGCAGCTGGCCGGCGCGCTGGGCGCCCAGGTCGAGCTGGGGCCCATCCAGGTCGGCTGGCACGGCTGGAACCCCGAATTCGACGTGCGGGGCGTGCGCCTGCGCTCGGCCGACGGCCGCGACCTGCTGACCATCCCCGACGCGCGCGCGCGCCTGGACTGGCGGGCCGTCCTGCCGGGCCGCCGGGGGCTGCTGGACCTGCGGGTCCGGGGCATGGACCTGACGCTGGACCGGCTGCCGGATGGGCGCCTCGGCCTGCTGGGCCAGACCATCGACCCGGGCGCGCCGGAGCCCGGGGACGCCCCCGCCTTGCGCTGGCTGCTGGCCCAGCCCCGGATCGCCTTTCACGACACGACCCTGCGCTGGGTGGACCAGGCGCGCGCGGCGCCCGAACTGCGCCTGGAGGGCGTCGAGGCCGTCCTGGCCCGCGAGGGCGGGGCGCTCGGCGTGTCGCTCAGCGCCCGGGTGCCGGACGCGGCCGACGCCCGGCTGGACCTGCGCGCGCGGCTGGCCGACCCCGACACGCTGGCGCAGGGACGGCTGCCTTCGGACTGGCAGGCCTGGCTGCGGGTCGGTCCGGTCCGGTCCAGGGCCTGGCGCGCCTGGGTGGACCTGCCGGAAGCCTTGCTGCGGGGCGGCGCGCAGGCGCAGGCCTGGGTCCGGACGCAGGATGGCCGGCCCCGCCTGACGCTGCTGCTGCAGACCGATGCCGCGCGCTGGTCCGACGAGACCGGCCTGGCGCTGGACGTACCCCGGGCCGGCGTCTGGGCCGAGGGCGCGCTGGACCAGTGGCGGGCCCTGGAACGGGGCGGACCGATGCCCGACGGCCTGGCTTTCCAGGTGCGCGCCCAGGGCGCGCGGGGGACCTTGCCCGCCGTGTTCGCCCAGCCCCTGTCCCTGGGGTTCCTGGAGGCCCGGGGCCGGCTGCGGCGCGCCGGATCCTGGGCCCTGGCGCTGGACGACCTGGATTGGCGCAACCCCGACATCGCCCTGCGGGGCGCGGGCGCCTGGGAATCCGGCGGTCCGGCCGGCCGGGCCGATTTCCAGGGCACGATCGCCCGCGCCCGCCTGGACGCGATCCATCGCTACCTGCCGATCGAGGTCAACCCGGACGCGCGGGACTGGCTGGCGGGCGGCCTGCGCGCGGGCGAAATCGTGGACGCCCGCTGGCGGCTGCAGGGCGACCTGGCGGAATTTCCCTTCGGCGCGCGGCCGCAGGCGGGCGATTTCCGCATCCAGGGGGACTTTCGCGGCGCGCGCATCGAATTCGTCCCCGGGGCGCCGCCGAAGGACGCCTGGCCCTTGCTGGAGGATGTCACGGGTACGGCCGACCTGCACCGCACCGACCTGCGGCTGACCGCCTCCACGGCCCGGATGCGTCCCGAATCCGGCCAGGAGATCGCCTTGTCGGGGCTGAAGGCCCGGATCCCGGACCTGGAAAACGATTCCACTCTCCAGGTCTCCGGCCGGACCGCGGGCCCCGGAGAGGCCTACATGGCGCTGATCCGGCATTCGCCGCTGGCCGCCCTGCTGGACGGCGTGTTCGACGAGGCGAGCGCCGGAGGCGACTGGGAAGTGCCCCTGTCCCTGACCATTCCCCTGCTGCACAGCGAGGACACCCGGGTCCAGGGGCGCGTGGACCTGCGGCAGGCCAGCCTGCGCTTCCTGCCGCACGCGCCGGCCTTCCAGTCCATCGACGGGCGGCTGCATTTCAGCGAACAGGGCGTGCGCATCGCCCAGCCGCTGGCCGCCCGGCTGCTCGGGGGGGACGTGAGGATCGGCGGCAGCCTGGGCGGTCCGCAGGACACCGGCCTGGACTTCCAGGGCCGGATCGGCGCCCGGGCGCTGGCCGACTACGTGGGCGTGCCGGGCATGCGGCGGATCACGGGCGCGCTGGACTACCGGGCGTCCCTGCGCATGCAGGGGCGCGCCACGGTCTTCGTCCTGGATTCGGACACCCGGGGCCTGGGGTTGGATTTTCCCGCGCCGCTGGCCAAGCCGGCCGAGCAGCCCCGGGCTCTGCGCGTGCAGTGGTCCGACGCCGATCCCGGGGCCGACCGGCTGGAGGCGCAGTACGGCGACGCGCTGCGCCTGGCCCTGCGGCACGACCGCAAGACCCGGAACGGGCCTTATTTCCAGGGCGCCGCCGTCGGGGCCGGGCGCGCCGCCGACGCGGGCGCGGACGGCCTGCGGGTCGAGGTCGCCTATCCGCTGTTCGACCTGGACCTGTGGAACCGCATCGTCGATGAATTTTCCATTCCCCGGCGCGGCGCCGGCGCGCGGCATCCCGCCGCGCGGCCGCTGTGGCCGGACCTGAGCCTGCTGAGCGTCCAGGCCGACCAGATGCGGCTGATGGGCACGCGCCTGGACCAGGCCGTGCTACGGGTGTCGCGCACCCCCGAGGAGCAGTGGTCGATGAACCTGCGTTCGGAACAGACCAGCGGCACCCTCAAGTGGCAGGAGCGCGACGGACGGGTGCTGGGCCGCATGTCGGCGCGCTTCGCCCGCCTGAGCCTGGGAGACGATCCGCGCGACGCCCGGTCCCTGCTGCCCGAGGCCGAGCCCGACGAGGACGCCTCGTTCGACGACGACCTGGAAATCCCGGGCATCGTGCTGCAGGCCGACGAACTGCGCCTGTACGGCCATTCGATGGGGGCGCTGTCCCTGGAAGGCGTGCGCGACGGCGCCCGCCATGTCTGGGAACTGAACAACCTGCGCCTGGGCGACGAGGACGCCCGGCTGCGCGGCTCGGGCCTCTGGCGCCTGCGCGGGCCGGACCGCGGGCTGGAGCTGAACGCCTCGGTCCGGGCGGGCGACCTGGGCGCCTGGATGGAGCGGGCCGGCTGGAAGGACGTGATGTCCGGCGGCGAGGGCACGCTCAAGGGGCGGTTCCAGTGGCGCAACCTGCCCTGGACGCGCGAGAAGGCGGACCTGGGCGGCAGCCTGCGGATCGAACTGGACAAGGGCCGTTTCCAGAAGCTGGGCTCGCACACGGCCAAGCTGCTGGAATTCCTGTCGCTGCAGTCCATCACCCGGCTGACGAAACTGGATCGCGGGCTGGCCGGCCTGCCCAAGGACGGCTTCCCCTTCGACCAGCTGCGCGGCGCGCTGGACATGGACCGGGGGAAGGTGAAAGTCCGCGACTACAAGGTGATCGGGCCGGTGGGCACCATCCTGCTCGAGGGCAGCACCGACATCGTGGACGAGACCCTGGACCTGCAGGCCGTCATCGTCCCCAACCTGGACGTCAGCGGCGCGGCCCTGGCCGCCGGCATCGCCGTCAATCCGCTGATCGGCCTGGGCGCCTTCGTCACGCAATGGCTGCTGAAGGCGCCGCTGGCCCGGAGCATGACGGCGCGCTACCGCATCACGGGCTCGTGGGACGACCCCAGGATCCAGGACGTGCCGGTGGGCACGGAACATGAAGCGCAGCCCGGCGCGGCGGCGGTGAAATGAAAAAAAAGCTCCCGAGGGAGCTTTTTTCACGGATGGGGGAACACCGTCCGATGCGTCATCAGTACACCCCTTGGGCCAGCATGGCGTCGGCCACCTTCACGAAGCCGGCGATGTTGGCGCCGTTCAGGTAGTTGACGGCCTTGTCCGCGCCGCCGTAGCGCACGCAGTTCTGGTGGATGTCGCGCATGATGGCGTGCAGCTTGGCGTCGACCTCGTCCCGCGTCCAGGACAGGCGCTGGGCGTTCTGGCTCATTTCCAGGCCGGACACGGCCACGCCGCCGGCGTTGCTGGCCTTGCCGGGCGCGTACAGCACGCCGGCCGCGATGAAGGCCTCGGCCGCCTCGATGGTGGAGGGCATGTTGGCGCCTTCGGCCACGCAGCGCACGCCGTTGGCGATCAGGGTGCGGGCATCCTCGATCTCCAGTTCGTTCTGCGTCGCGCAGGGCAGGGCCACGTCCACGGGCACGTGCCAGGGGCGCTTGCCGGCTTCGTAGGTCAGGCCGAACTGCTTGGCGTATTCCTCGACGCGGCCGCGCTTTTCGTTCTTCAGCTCGATCAGGGCCGCCAGCTTTTCCGGCGTGAAACCGGCCGGATCCACCACGCAGCCGTGGGAATCGGACACCGTGACGACCTTGGCGCCCAGCTGCAGGCATTTCTCGATGGTGTATTGCGCCACGTTGCCCGAGCCGGAGACCGAGACCGTGTAGCCTTCGAGGGACTGGCCGGCGTGCTTGAGCATTTCCTCGGCGAAGTAGACCGTGCCGTAGCCGGTGGCCTCGGGGCGGATCAGGCTGCCGCCGAAGCTCAGGCCCTTGCCGGTGAAGACGCAGGCGCTCTGGTTGGACAGCTTCTTCATCATGCCGGCCATGAAGCCGACTTCGCGGGCGCCCACGCCGATGTCGCCGGCCGGCACGTCCGTGTCCGGGCCCAGGTGGCGGTGCAGCTCGATGATCAGGGCCTGGCAGAAGCGCATGACCTCGGCGTCGGACTTGCCCTTGGGGTCGAAGTCGGAACCGCCCTTGCCGCCGCCCATGGGCAGGGTGGTCAGCGCGTTCTTGAAGGTCTGCTCGAAGGCCAGGAATTTCAGGATGGAGAGATTCACCGAGGGGTGGAACCGCATGCCGCCCTTGTAGGGGCCGATGGCCGAGCTGTGCTGGATGCGGAAGCCCCGGTTGACCTGGATCCGGCCGGCGTCGTCCATCCAGCTGATGCGGAACTGCAGGGCGCGCTCGGGTTCGACGAGGCGCTCGAGCAGGGCCTGGCTGGCGTAGCGCGGGTTCTGCTGGATGAAGGGCCACAGGCTGTGCATGACTTCTTTCACGGCCTGCATGAATTCGGGTTGGTGCGGGTCCCGGGCCTGAATCCGGGTGAGGAACTGATCGACGGAAGGAAGTGTCATCAAAGGTGCTCGCTTATTTCTTCATCATGTCAAAAAATTCGGCGTTGTTCTTGGTGGCCCGGATTTTGTCCAGGATGAATTCCATCGCTTCGGCGTCATCCATGTCGTGGATGAACTTGCGCAGTACCCAGATCTTCTGTAGAAGCTCGGGCTTGATCAGGAGCTCTTCGCGACGCGTGCCGGATTTGTTCAGGTTGATGGCCGGGTAGATGCGTTTCTCGGCCAGTCGGCGCTCCAGGTGCACCTCGGAGTTGCCGGTGCCCTTGAATTCTTCGTAGATCACTTCGTCCATGCGGCTGCCGGTCTCGATCAGGGCCGTGCCGATGATCGTCAGGGAACCGCCTTCTTCCAGGTTGCGCGCCGCGCCGAAGAAGCGCTTGGGGCGCTGCAGGGCGTTGGCGTCCACGCCGCCGGTCAGGACCTTGCCGGAAGCCGGCACCACGGTGTTGTAGGCGCGCGCCAGGCGGGTGATCGAGTCCAGCAGGATGACCACGTCCTTCTTCATTTCGACCAGGCGCTTGGCCTTTTCGATCACCATCTCCGCGACCTGGACGTGGCGCGTGGCCGGTTCGTCGAAGGTGGAGGCCACGACTTCGCCGCGCACGGTGCGCTGCATTTCGGTGACTTCCTCGGGGCGCTCGTCCACCAGCAGCACGATCATCACCGCATCGGGGTAGTTCGTGGTGATGGCGTGCGCGATGTGCTGCATGATCACGGTCTTGCCGGACTTCGGGCTGGCGACCACCAGCGCGCGCTGGCCCTTGCCGATGGGCGCGAAGATGTCCATGATGCGCCCGGTGATGTTTTCCTTGCTCTTGATGTCGCGTTCCAGCACCAGCGGCTCGTCGGGGTGCAGCGGCGTCAGGTTCTCGAACATGATCCGGTGCTTGATGGCTTCCGGGACCGTGCCGTTGACCTTGTCGACCTTGACCAGCGCGAAGTAGCGTTCGCCGTCCTTGGGGGTGCGGACCTCGCCTTCGATGGAGTCGCCCGTGTGCAGGTTGAAGCGCCGGATCTGCGAGGGCGAGATGTAGATGTCGTCGGTGCTGGCCAGGTAGGACGTTTCCGGCGAGCGCAGGAAACCGAAGCCGTCGGGCAGGACTTCCAGGACCCCGTCGCCGAAGATCTGTTCGCCCTGCTTGGCCCGCCGTTTCATGATGGCAAACATCAGTTCCTGTTTGCGCAGCCGATTGGCGTTTTCGATCTCGAGACCGGCGGCCATTTCGAGCAGCTGCGAAACGTGCAGCGCTTTGAGTTCGTTCAGGTGCATGGGAAAGAGGGGAGAGGGAAGGAAAGTGAGGGTCGTCGGATGGTCGGCGAACCCGGGACCGGGTTCGCGCGCGGAATCAAAGCGGATGGACGGGGCGTGTCAGAGGGCTTCGTCGAGGAAGGCCTGAAGCTGGGTGCGGGACAGGGCGCCGACCTTGGTGGCCGCGACCTTGCCGTCCTTGAACAGCATCAGGGTGGGAATGCCGCGGATGCCGTACTTGGCCGCGCTGTCGGGGTTTTCGTCCACGTTCAGCTTGGCGATGGTGACGCGGCCCTGGTATTGGGCGGCGGCCTCGTCGAGCAGGGGGGCGACCATTTTGCAGGGGCCGCACCATTCGGCCCAGTAGTCGACCAGGACGGGCAGATCGGATTGGAGCACGTCGCCCGAAAAGGACGCGTCGCTGACGTGCTTGATGGAGTCACTCATGTCGTGTGCGCGGATGCGAGGATAAGGGATGACGGCGGACCGGAAAGAAACCGCCCGGAGGAAGGGCGCGTCGGTCCAATGGCGATAAGCATACCATTAATTCTCCGTAAAATAGGCCTCTTTCGAATCACACAGACGGACGGAAACCATTGAGCACCGCACGCTACGATGAATCGTCGATCCGCGTCCTGAAGGGCCTGGAGCCCGTGCGCCAGCGTCCCGGGATGTACACGCGCACCGACAATCCGCTGCACATCATCCAGGAAGTCGTCGACAACGCCGCCGACGAGGCGCTGGCCGGATACGCCCGCAACATCGCGGTCACGCTGCACACCGACGGCAGCCTGACGGTCGAGGACGACGGACGCGGCATCCCGGTGGGCGAGCACCCCGAGGAACACGCGCCCGTGGTCGAGCTGGTCTTCACCCGCCTGCACGCGGGGGGCAAGTTCAGCAAGGCCGACGGCGGCGCCTACGCCTTTTCCGGCGGCCTGCACGGGGTGGGGGTGTCGGTCACCAACGCCCTGTCCACGCGGCTCGAGGTCACCGTCTGGCGCGACGGCGGCGAATGGCGCATCGTCTTCGCCGACGGCGACGTGGCCGAGCCGCTGGCCCAGGTGTCCAGTGTCGGGCGGCGGCGCACCGGCACCCGGGTGCGGGCCTGGCCGGACGCGCGCTATTTCGACCATGCCCAGGTGCCGCTGGGGGAACTGGAGCACGCGCTGCGCAGCAAGGCGGTGCTGCTGCCGGGCACGCGGGTGACGCTGACGCTGGAAAAGACCGGCCAGCGGCGCGAATGGCACTACGAGTCCGGCCTGCGCGGCTACCTGGACGAGGCCCTGGGCGGCGCGCCGACCCTGGCGCCGCCCTTCGAGGGCGGCCAGTACGCGGGCCCGGACGACGAGCAGTACGCGCCCGGCGAGGGCGCCCAGTGGGTCGTGGCCTGGACCGAGGACGGCCCGGTGGTGCGGGAATCCTACGTCAACCTGATCGCCACGCCGGCCGGCGGCACCCACGAATCGGGCCTGCGCGAGGGCCTGTTCGGCGCGGTCAAGTCCTTCGCCGAACTGCACAACCTGCTGCCCAAGGGCATCCGCCTGCTGCCCGAGGACGTGTACGCGCGCGCCAGCTTCATCCTGTCGGCCAAGATCCTGGACCCGCAGTTCCAGGGCCAGATCAAGGAACGCCTGAACAGCCGCGACGCGGTGCGCCTGGTGGGCGGCTTCCTGCGCAACGCGCTGGAACTGTGGCTGCACGCCAACGTGGAATTCGGCAAGAAGATCGCCGAGCTGGCCATCGGCCAGGCGCAGGCCCGCTCGCGCGCCGCGCGCAAGGTCGAGAAGCGCAAGGGCTCGGGGGTCGCCGTGCTGCCGGGCAAGCTCACCGACTGCGAATCGACGGACGTGAACCGCACCGAGGTCTTCCTGGTCGAGGGCGATTCGGCCGGCGGCTCGGCCAAGATGGGCCGCGACAAGGAATTCCAGGCCATCCTGCCGCTGCGCGGCAAGATCCTGAACGCCTGGGAAGTCGAGCGCGACCGGCTGTTCGCCAACCAGGAGATCCACGACATCTCCGTGGCCATCGGCGTCGATCCGCACGGTCCCGGCCAGGAGGCCGACCTGTCGGGCCTGCGCTACGGCCGCATCTGCATCCTGTCGGACGCGGACGTGGACGGCGCGCACATCCAGGTGCTGCTGCTGACCCTGTTCCTGCGCCATTTCCCGCGCCTGATCGAGGCCGGCCACGTCTACATCGCCCGCCCGCCGCTGTTCCGCGTGGACGTGCCGGCGGCCGGCAAGCGCCCGGCGCGCAAGCTCTACTGCCTGGACCAGGCGGAACTGGACGCGGTGCTGGACAAGCTGCGTGGCGAGGGGCTGCGCGAAGGCGGCTGGCGCATCAGCCGCTTCAAGGGCCTGGGCGAGATGAACGCCGAACAGCTCTGGGACACGACGCTGAATCCGGACACCCGCCGCCTGGCGCGGGTGCGCCACGGCGGCGAGGGCCTGCCGGCCTCGGCGCGCATGTTCGACATGCTGATGGCGCGCGGCGAGGCCGCCCAGCGGCGCGGCTGGCTCGAGGAAAAGGGCAACCTGGCCGACGTGGATGTTTGAGGAACGAGGATGGATCTGAATCAGACTGAACTGCCTGACGGCGACGACGACGGCCTGGTGCTGGCGCGCTACGCCGAACAGGCCTACCTGGACTACGCCGTGTCGGTGGTGCGCGGCCGCGCGCTGCCGGAGGTGTCCGACGGCCAGAAGCCGGTGCAGCGCCGCATCCTGTACGCCATGGACGCGATGGGCCTGGGGCCGCAGGCCCGGCCCGTGAAGTCCGCCCGCGTGGTCGGCGACGTGCTGGGCAAATACCACCCGCACGGCGACCAGGCGGCCTACGACGCCATGGTGCGCATGGCGCAGGACTTCGCGCTGCGCTATCCCCTGATCGACGGGCAGGGCAATTTCGGCTCGCGCGACGGCGACAACGCCGCCGCCATGCGCTACACCGAGGCCCGCCTGACGCCGTTCTCCCGGCTGCTGCTGGACGAGCTGGACGAGGGCACGGTCGATTTCACGCCCAACTACGACGGCAGCCAGCAGGAACCCGTGTGCCTGCCGGCGCGCCTGCCGATCATGCTGCTGAATGGCGCCTCGGGCATCGCGGTGGGCATGGCCACCGAAATCCCCTCGCACAACCTGCGCGAGGTCGCGCGCGCCTGCGTGGCCCTGCTGCGCAAGCCGGGCCTGCCAGACGCGGAACTGTTCGCCCTGGTGCCGGGGCCCGACTTCCCCGGCGGCGGCCAGATCATCACGCCCGCCGAGGACATCGCCCAGATCTACGCCGGCGGCCGGGGCACCCTGAAGGCCCGCGCGCGCTGGCATTTCGAGGACATGGCGCGCGGCCAGTGGCAGCTGGTGGTGACCGAACTGCCGCCCGGCGCCTCGGCCCAGAAGATCCTGGAGACCATCGAGGACCTGACCAACCCCAAGCCGCGCGCCGGCAAGAAATCCCTGTCGGCCGAACAGCAGCAGACCAAGGCGCTGGTGCTGGGCATGCTGGATTCGGTGCGCGACGAATCCGGCAAGCAGGATCCCGTGCGGCTGGTCTTCGAGCCCAAGACCAGCCGCATCGACCGCGACGAGTTCGTCAACATGCTGCTGGTGCGCACCGGCCTGGAAGGCAATGTGTCGGTCAACCTGGTGTGCATCGACACCGACGGGCGGCCGGGCCAGCGCAGCCTGCGCCAGGTCCTGGAGTCCTGGCTGGCCTTCCGCGCGCAGACGGTCACGCGGCGCACCCGCCATCGCCTGGACAAGGTGCTGGACCGCATCCACATCCTGGAAGGCCGCAGCATCGTCTACCTGAACGTGGACGAGGTCATCCGCACCATCCGCGAGGCGGACGACCCCCGCGCGGCCCTGATGGAACGCTTCCGCCTCACCGAGCGCCAGGCCGACGACATCCTGGAAATGCGCCTGCGCCAGCTGGCCCGCCTGGAAGGCATCCGCATCGAGCAGGAACTGGCGCAGAAGCGCGAGGACCAGCTGGCGCTGCAGGAACTGCTGGACGATCCCGCCGCCTTCAAGCGCCTGATGATCCGCGAGATCGAGGCCGACGCCAAGCAGTACGGCGACGACCGCCGCACGCTGATCGAGACGGCCGAGCGCGCCGTCCTGGAAACCCAGGTGGTGGACGAGCCCGTCACCGTGGTGGTGTCCCAGAAGGGCTGGCTGCGCGCCCGCCAGGGGCACGGCCACGACGCGTCGCAGTTCGGCTTCAAGACGGGCGACGCCCTGTACGACGCCATCGAATGCCGCAGCACGCAGGAACTCATGGCCCTGTCCAATACGGGCCGGTCCTACAGCATCGCGGTCGCCAGCCTGCCGTCGGCGCGCGGCGACGGACAGCCGGTGACCTCGATGATCGGCCTGGAGCCGGGCAGCCGCATCGTCCACATGCTGGCGGGCGCGCCCGACCGGCGGATCCTGCTGGGCGTGGCGTCCGGCTGCGGCTTCCTGGCGCGGATCGGCGACCTGTCCACCCGCCAGCACGCCGGCAAGCAGTTCGTCACGCTGGACAAGGGCGACGCGCTGCTCAAGCCGCTGCTGTTGCGCCCGGACGACACGGCCGTGGCCCTGCTCAGCCGCAAGGGCAAGTTCCTGGTGGTGGCGCTCGACGAACTGAAGACCTTGTCCAGTGGCGGGCGCGGCACCATCCTGATGGGGCTGGACGAGGGCGACCGCATCGAGCAGTGGGCCGGGGTGGGGGCCGCGGGCGTGGTGCTGCGCGGCGTCTACCGGGCGCGCGACACGGAACTGGTCCTGACGCCGGACGAGCTGGCCCTGTACGCAGGCCGGCGGGCCCGCAAGGGGCGCCTGCTGGACGTCAAGATCAAGCAGCCCAGCCTCTGGCCGGGGGCGGGGGACTAGAATAGGGCTCCTGCAACACGCCGATGGAATCCACATCATGAGTTTCAAGGTCACGGTGCTGCCGGCCGATCGGGAATTCACGGTCGAGCCGGGGCAGACGGTCCTGGATGCCGCCCTGGCGGCCGGCATCGTCCTGCCCTACAGCTGCCGCAACGGCACCTGCTCCACCTGCGAGGGCAGGGTGGTCTCGGGCGAATACGACGCGGGGCCGGCGCCGGCCCGCATCCTCGACGCGGCCGACCTGGCGCGGGGGCATACCCTGCTGTGCCAGGCGCGTCCGGCCTCCGACCTGGTGATCGAGGCCCGCGAAATCCGCATGGCCGACGACATCGTGGTGCGCAAGATGCCGGTGCGGGTACTGTCCCTGGAACCGCTGGCGCCCGATGTGATGGAAATCACCCTGCAGCTACCCTCGGCCGAGGCCTTCCGTTTCCAGCCGGGGCAGTACCTGGAATTCATCCTCAAGGATGGCAGCCGGCGCAGCTATTCCATGGCCTGCGGCCAGGCCGAAGACCATCGGGTGCGCCTGCACGTGCGCCACATGCCGGGCGGGCTGTTCACCAGCCGGGTGTTCGGCGCGGACGCCGAGCCGCTCAAGCCGCGCGAGATCCTGCGCATCGAGGGTCCGCTGGGCTCCTTCTTCCTGGACCCCGACGATCCGCGGCCGATCGTCTTCCTGGCCAGCGGCACGGGCTTCGCCCCCATCCAGGCCATGATCGAAGGCATGCTGGCCCGGGGCGACACGCGCCCGGCGACGCTGTACTGGGGGGGACGCCGCCCCGCCGACCTGTACCGGCAGGCCCTGGCGCTCGAATGGCGGGACCGCCTGCCGGGCTTCCGCTACGTGCCGGTCCTGTCCGAGGCCGAGCCCGCCGACGGCTGGACGGGCCGCACCGGCTGGGTCCACCGGACCGTCATGGAAGACCTGCCCGACCTGTCCGGCCACCAGGTCTACGCCTGCGGCGCCCCGGTGATGGTCGAGGCCGCGCGCCGCGACTTCGTCGAGCGGTGCGGGCTGGCGCCCGAGGCCTTCCACGCCGACGCCTTCACCTCGGCGGCGGATCTGGCCAGGGTCGAAGCATGAAGGGCGCTTTGCATCCTGGGACGGCTCCGCAATGAAAGTCGCCGTCTTCGGCGCGGGCATCATCGGGGTGTCCAGCGCGTGGTGGCTGGCGCGGGCCGGCCACGAGGTCGAGGTCGTCGAGCGCCGCCCGGGCGCGGCCCTGGAGACCAGCCGGGCCAACGGCGGCCAGATCTCCGTCTGCTACGCCGAGCCCTGGGCCAGCGCGCACACGCTGCGCAAGGTCATGCGCTGGATCGGACGGTCCGACGCGCCGCTGCGCGTGTCGCCGCGCCTGGATCCCCGGCAGTGGCTGTGGTGCGCGCGCTTCCTGAACGAATGCCGCGCGCCGCGCTTCGCGGCGAACCTGCGCGCCATGGTGGCCCTGGCGCAATACAGCCGCGCCACGCTGCGCGAACTGCGGGCGGACCTGGGCATCGAATACGACCACCTCGAACGCGGCATCCTGGCCTTCTACCGCGATCCGCGCGAATTCGAGTACGCCCGGACCAGCGCCGCGCGGATGCGCGAACTGGGCGTGGACCGGCGCATCGTCGACGCGGCCGAGGTCCTGCGCATCGAACCGGCGCTGGCGGCGTCCCGGGAACCGATCGTCGGCGGCGACTTCACGGCGGACGACGAGTCCGGCGACGTGCACCTGTTCACGCGCGCCCTGGCCGAACGGGCGCGGGACGCGGGCGTGACCTTCCGCTACGACACCCGGGTGAACCGGCTGGTGCCCGTGGACGGCCGCATTTCCGTGGCCGAGCTGATCGAGCCCGACGGCTACTTCCGGCCCTTGCAGGCCGACGCCTACGTGCTGGCCCTGGGCAGCTTCACGCCGGCGCTGGCGGCGCCGCTGGGCCTGTCCTGCCCGGTCTGGCCGGCCAAGGGCTATTCCGCGACCTTCCGCCTGCGGGACCCGGACGCGGCGCCCATGGTCAGCCTGGTGGACCAGGAAGCCAAGATCGTCTTTTCGCGCCTGGGAGACCGGCTGCGCATGGCGGGGACGGCCGAGATCGGCGGCTATTCCCGCGCCCTGGATACCGGCCGTTGCAATCGGCTGGTCGAGCATGCCCGCGCCCTGTTCCCAAGCGCCCTCGATTTTGCTAACGTTCAGTTCTGGTCCGGCCTGCGGCCCACGACGCCTTCCAACGTCCCCCTCATCGGCCGTACCCGGATACGCAATCTCTACCTGAACACGGGTCATGGCAGCCTCGGCTGGACCATGGGGGCGGGTTCGGGCAGGGTGCTGGCTGATCTGGTGTCCGGCCGGACGCCGGATATCGACTTTCCTTTTTTGGATTGACTCATCATGAATCTTCCTTTCGGCTCCGGCACGCAGCGTCCGGGGATGCGCGCTGTCTGGACGCTCGTGGCCGCCGTCGCGGTCGCGCCCGCGTGGGCGGCGACCGAGGTGCCGGTCTGGCACTCCCTCAAGGGGCACAACGCCGAAGCCTTCCAGGACCTGATCAAGGCCTACAACCGCAGCCAGTCCGACATCAAGGTCGTGGCGCGCGCCTTCGACACCCCCGAGGCGCTCGACCAGGCGCTGGGCGCCGCCGCCCAGTCCAAGAGCCTGCCCGCCCTGGCGCAGATCGGCGACAGCCATACCCTCGAGGACATCGCCCAGCGCAGCTACGTGCAGCCGTTCCACGTGCTGCAGAAATCCTCGGCGCTGAAGAACACGCGCTGGTTCGTCTCGTCGGACAACGCCTTCATCCATGATGCCAAGGGCCAGCTGATGGCCTTCCCGTACATGCTGGAAATCCCCGTCATGTACTACAACCAGGACGCCTTCAAGAAGGCCAAGCTGACGCCCGCCGTGCCGCAGCGCACCTGGATGGAACTGCAGGGCCAGCTCGTGACCATGGCCAACAACGGCTCGCGCAAGTGCCCGCTGACCTCCGACCTGCCGGTGTCGATCAACCTGGAAAACCTGGCGGCGGTCAACAACCAGCTCTACGCCAGCGCCGACAACGGCCTGAAGGCCAAGGGCCTGCCCAGCTTCTCCTTCGATTCCACCTACGTGCGCCACCTGGCCCTGATGATCAGCTGGGTGCGCTCCGAGATCATGGTGCGTCCGGACGCCGGCATGCATTCCATCGAGCGCTTCGCCAAGGGCGAATGCGCCGTGCTGATGTCCAGTTCCGGCCACATCGGCGAATTCAGCGACCAGCGCAAGCTGGACTACGCGGTGTCCGGCCTGCCGTACTACCCCGAAGTCACGCGCAAGCCCGGCAATCCCTTCGTCAGCGGCGCGGGCCTGTGGGTCATGAAGACCCCCAAGCCCGTCACCGACGCCACGGCCGCCTTCCTGGGCTGGCTGTCGCAGCCCGAGCAGGCCGCGCGGTGGTACCAGCAGACCGGCTTCCTGCCGCTGACGCAGGCCGCCTTCGACGCCACGCCCGCCAGCTACTACGCCAAGCTGGGCCAATGGCGCGACCTGGTGGCGGTCTACAGCGGCAAGGCCGTCCTGACGGCCCAGGGCTTCCGCATCCACAACTACCCGGCCATCCGTTCGCGTTTCCAGCAGATCCTGGATTCCGCGCTCAGCGGCCAGCAGCCCGCGGTCACCGCCCTGAACACGGCTTCGGCCGAAGCCAACAAGCTGGTGCGCCAGCGCTGATCGTGCGGCCGGCGGCGTGACGGCTTCGGCCCGATCGCCGCCCGCCGCCCTCGACATGTTCCGCCCCCGGGCGCCCGCCGATTCCTCGGCGCGGCCCCGGGGGCGGACCTTTTTAGCCGTTCGTACATCCCAGTCTGGCGGCACGCACCCGGGCGCGCCACCATGGACTCCGTGATTCACGACCAGGGTGTCGCGGGGGGGAAAACATGATCAGGCTGTTGGGCGCGGGGCTGTTGCTGGCGGGATTGGGGGGCTGCGCCGCCCCGGCGGACGGCGCCTGGTGGCGCGAACTGGCGGGGCTGCCATCGGCGCCCGGCGCCTACCGCTTCGACTGGCGCATCTCGGGCGATCCGGCGCTGGCGCCGCTGCAGGTCTTCGACGACGGACACGAGACCTGGCTGCAGTATCCCGCCGACCAGGCGGCGCCCGCCGTGTTCGAACGCACCGCCCGGGGCGACCGGCTGCTGCGGCCCCGGCGGGATCGGGACTACCTGATCCTGCGCGGCGTGCCGGCACGCATCGTCCTGCGCGGCGGGCTGTCGCAGGCCGAGGCCCGGCGCACGCCCGCGGCGGTGCCGGTGGCGGATGCGGCGCTGGCCGTGCCTGACGCCACGCCGGCCGTCACTCGTCCGGACGGCGTTGTCCCGATCGTGCCGGACACGGCGGTTCCGGTGCCTGCCGCCGGACCCTCGGCGAACCAGTCGCCCGCCGTGCCGGTGGCGCATCTGCCGATGCCCGTGCCGCGTCCCCGGCCAATTCCTCCGATGCCGCCGGTTCCACCCCCGCCTCCGGCGCCGGCTGCCGCGCCGGCCGCGTCCTTCGAGGTCACGCCGGCCGACGGCAACGTCCGGCGGGCGCTGGGGCGCTGGGCGCGCGCCGCCGGCTGGACCTTCGAGCCCGAACACTGGGATGTCGACGCCGACATTCCCCTGGCGGGCTCCGCCGTCTTCGGGGTCTCGTTCCGCACGGCCGTGCGCGGCCTGCTGTCCGCCACCGAACTCGGGGACCGTCCGGTCCAGCCCTGCTTCTACGCCAACCGGGTCCTGCGCGTCGTGCCGCTGGCGCAGCGCTGCGACCGGACCCGGACGCCGGGGGCGGAATCATGACGGCCCGCCGGCTGGGGCCAGCCCTCCTGTGCCTGTGCCTGGGGCTGTCCGGCTGCGCCTTTTCCGAACGCCTGCGCCGGGCGGCGGACGACTTCCGCCGGGCGGACGCCGCCGCGTCGCGGGAACACGGACGGTTCGCCCGGGCCGCGACCGACGCCGACGCGCGCCGGGCCGCCCAGGACATCGACCGGCCCTGGGTCGCCGGGCGGGCGCAGCCGCTGGCCCGCGAGCTGACGCTGCCCGCGCCCCTGCGGGCCAGCGTGCGCACGACCTTGCTGTTCGCCGACGGCACTGGCGACTTGCGCCGGATCGCGCGGCGCATCGCCGCCGTCACCGGCATTCCGGTCCATGTGCGCCCCGACGCCCTGCTGCCGTCCGGGCTCTTCCTGCCCCGCCTGGCCGGCGGCGCGGGGCAGGGCGCTCCGGCCGCCGATCCGCCCGAACCCTTCGACCTGGCGTCCGGCCCGGCGCCGCTGCCGCGCATCCTGGACCGCCTGTGCGCGCATCTGGGCGTGCGCTGGCGCTACGAACGGGACCGCATCGAATTCTTCCGCACCGACACTCGGGTCTTCGACGTCCAGGCGCTGACGCTGGATGCGCGCGTCCAGGCCTCGCTGGGGCAGGGACGGGACGCCTCCGGCGGCGGCTTCGTCAGCGCCTCCGGCACGCGCCTGAGCGGCGGGGACCAGGACGTGATGAAGACCGTCCGCGCCCGGATCGAGCCGTTCCTGTCCCGCTCCGGCGTGCTGGTGGCCGAACCCGGCGCCGGGGCGTCGGTCGTCGTCACCGACACGCCCGACGTCCTGGACCGCATCGCCCGCTACCTGGAACGGGAAAACCGGGCACTGACGCGGCGCGTGCGCCTGGTCTTCGAGGAACTGACCGTGGCCCTGAGCGAACAGGCCCAGGCCGGCATCGACTGGAACCTGGTCTTCTCCGGCGCGCGCCTGGCCGCCGGGCTGGCGGTGCCGGCCTTGGCCGGCGGCGCCGGGGGTAGGCTGGGGGCGGGCATCGTCCAGGGGCCTTTTTCCGGCAGCGAGGCCGTCGTCCACGCCCTGGGCGAATCCGTCCAGCTGGTGCGCCGCAGCAGCGTGCCCATCCTGGGGTTGAACCGGCGGCCGGTTTCGCACGCGGTCCGCACGACGTTCTCGTACATCGACCGGATCGAGACCACGCCGGTCTCCGGCGCCAACGGCCTGGCGGTGCCGGCCGTGTCCGTCAACCAGAAGGCCGAGACGGTCGGGTCCCTGCTGACCCTGGTGCCCGACGCCCAGGAAGACGGCCAGATCCTGCTGTCGCTGGCCTACGACAACACCGTGGCGCAGCCCCTCAAGACCGTCACCTTCGGCGACAAGGACCATCCCCTGCAATTGCAGCAGCTGACCATCGAGGGCAACGGGACGGTGCAGCAGCTGGCCCTGCAGCCGGGGCAGCCGCTGGTGGTGTCGGGGTTCGAACGGCAGACGGCCGAATCCGCCGAAAGCCGCCTGAACCCGGGGGTGCCCGCGCTGTTCGGCGGCGGCAACCGGCTCGACACCCGGCGGCTGGCCACGGTGCTGATCATCACCGCCCGGGTCGAAGAGGGACTCTGACATGGCGCGCACCGCTCGTCTCGTCTGGGTGGACAGGGTCCCGCTGGCCTTCGGGCTGGACTGGGTGCCGCTGCTGGGCGATCCGGAGGCCGCCCGGGCGCGGGCGCGCGGTCAGGGGGCTTCCCACCGGGTGATGTCGGGCGACCCCGCCGCCGCGCTGGGCCTGGCGCGCGGCCTGCCCGCGGGCCTGGCCTGCTGGTCGGCGGCGGACCTGCTGGCGCGCCGCCATCCGCGCGGTTCCGTGGCCTGCGTGCTGCCGCTCGAATCCGGCACCTGGCACGTGCTGGCGGCGCACGAAGGCGTCGCCCTGGCGCGGGCCGACCGGAGCTATCCCGACGAGGCCCTGGCCCGCGAGGCGATCGAGGCCCTGCGCCGGGCGCACCCGAAACTGACGCTGCTCGCGGAGCGCGCCGGTCCGGACGCAGCGGGGCTGCTGCAGGCGCTGGCGCGCCAGGCGGCGGGCTGCCGTCCCCTGGAACCGGTGCGGCGGCGCGGTCTGCGGCTGGCGCTGCTGGCCGTGGCGGCGGGCCTGGGGGTGGCCGGCTGGCTGCGCTGGGCCGGCGGCGCGGATGCGGCCGCCGCGCCCGATCCCGATGCGCGGGCCGGCTGGCATGCGGCGCTGGAACGCGCGCTGGCGCGGCGCCCGCTGCATGGCGAAGCCGGCACTCGGGCCCTGCTGGACGCGCTGTATCGCCAGCCGGCCCGGCTCGGGGGCTGGTCCCTGCACGACCTGCGCTGCCAGCCCCGCCCGGACGGCACGCTCTGGCAATGCGTGGGCGAATATCGCCGCCAGGGGCGCCTGGCCGACAACCGCGCCTTGCTGCGGGCCGCGCCCGCCGGCTGGCGGCTGGATTTTCCTTCCCTGGACGTCGCCCGCGCGGCCTGGACCCTGTCCCTGCCCGGCCGGCGCCCCGAACCGCGCGGCCTGCCGCGCGCGGGGCTGCTGGCCCGCGACTGGGCCAGCGCGCTCCAGGCGGTGCTGCCGGCCTTTTCCGTGCTGCGCCTCGACGCGGCCCGTCCGCTGGCGGTGCCGGCCCCGCATGACGCCCGGGGCCGGGAACTTCCCCCGCCCGAGGATTTTCCCGTCCTGTCCGTGCGCGCCCTGCGGGTCGAAGGGCCGCTGCGCTCGGGAGCGCTGCTGGCGCCGCTGGCCGGGGCCGTTTCCTGGCACAAGGCCGTCCTGACCCTGGCGCCGGGCGCCCGGCCGGGCGTGCGCGCCAGCCGCCTGACCCTGCACCTCGAAGGAACCGTCTATGAAAACCGATCGTGAATGCGCACGCGTGGCGGGGGCCCTGTGGCCGTGCCTGGCGCTGGCTTCGGCGCTGGCGGCGGGGACCGCGCCCGCGCGGTCCCTGGCCGAAACGCCGCCCGATGCCGCACGGGCCGATCCGGCGCCGGAGGACCCCCAGGTCCGCTGGGAAACCCAGTCGGTGCGCGAACTGATGCGGCAGGACCTGCGCGATGCGCTGCGGGTCCCGTCCGGCGGGTCCGCCGGGCGTCCGGGTGCGGGCCGGGGGATGGACGTCCGCCCCGTGCTGGAACCCCGCCTGGTGGCCCTGTACGGCGTCGGACGGGCCCTGATGGCCGAGGTCCAGGTGGGCCACCGGGCCTACCTGTACGTGCGCGGCCAGGCCTGGCCCGCCGGGCATGCCGGGGACCGGGGCGTCTACCAGCTGCGCGGCATGAACGGCGCCTGCGTCCAGCTCGAACGCGGCGAGGACCGCCATTCCCTGTGCCTGCGCATGCTGCTGGGCGAGGCGCGGCCATGAGGCCCTGGTCCTCCGCCTTGCCGCTGGCCGAGCCCCAGCCGCCCTTCGATCCGGCCCGGGCCGGCGTGATCGACCATCCCGATCAGTTGTCGGCGCTGCGTCCGGAGGTACGGCGCGTGCTGGCGCGCGACCTGGACGTCCAGTCGCTGGCGGACCGGATCTGCCCGGTGGAGCGGGCCGACGGCAGCGTCACGCTGCTGGCCCGGGCCGAATACGTCGGCAGCGACCAGGCCGACGCGCTGGAGCGGCGTCTGAGGGCCGACGGCCGCGCCCTGTCCGAGCCGGCCCGCTACATCCTGCCGGCGGCCCTGCTGCTGGCCCTGTCGCGCGAGGGCGGCGCGGTGGCGCTGGCGCAGGCGGGGGACCGCACCCCGACCGCCCTGGCCGGGGTGTTCCAGGACCTGGTCGAATGGGGCGTGCGCCAGGGGGCGACGGACCTGCACCTGAACGTCCACCGCGACGCGGCGGAATCCGAAGTCCGCTATACCGTGGCAGGCCGCTACGTCGCCCCGGAGCGCTTCCGCCACATGCCCACCGGCCTGCTGCGGGACGTGCTGGCGGTGGCCTGGATGGACATCCAGGGCGGCAACGGGGCGGTCTTCGATCCGCAGCTGGAGCAGCAGGGCAGCCTGCTGCGCCGCGTGGACGGCCGGGCCTACACCTTGCGCTGGGCCTCGCTGGCCGCCGACCGGGGCCCCAGCGTCTGCCTGCGCTTCCTGTCGCGCGACGCCGGGGCCGGCCCCGCGACGCTGGACGGACTGGGCTACCGGGCCGACCAGGTGGCCCGCTTCGAACGGGTGCTGAAGTCCGAGGGCGGCGCCCTGGTGCTCGCGGGCACCGTGGGCTCGGGCAAGTCGACGACGCTGGCGACCCTGATCCGCGGCCTGCCCGCGCACCGCAAGATCATCACCCTGGAAGAGCCGGTGGAATACCGGATCGACCGGGCCGTGCAGAACACCATCGGCCGCGACCTGGACCAGCGGGCGCATGGCCGCTACGCCGCCAAGCTGCGCACCCTGAAGCGCTCGGCCATGACCGACGTGCTGCTGGGGGAAATCCGCGACGCCGAAAGCGGGCTGGCCTTCATGGACCTGGCGGGATCCGGCGTCAACGTCTACACCACCGTGCACGCGCCCTCGGCGCGCGCCATCGTCGACCGGCTGGCCTCCGATTTCATCGCCGTGCCGCGCGATTTCCTGGCCACGCCCGGCATCCTGAAGCTGCTCGTCTACCAGGCGCTGCTGCCCCGGCTGTGTCCGGACTGCGCGCTGCCGGCCGGTCCCGCCGAACTCGCGCGCCAGCAGCCGGGCGGCGGCGCCGGGCGCTGGCGGCAGTGGCTGGACTGGATCGGCCTGGCCTGGGACGTCGATCCGGCGGCGCTGCGCCTGCGCAATCCGGACGGCTGCGCGCGGTGCCGCCGCGCCGCGCTGCCGGACCTCTTCGGCTACGACGGGCGGACCGTGGCCGCCGAATGCCTGGAACCGGGCCTGCCCGGCGCCGGCGGCGGCGACGGCCATGTGCCGGATCCGCGCGCCAGCGCCATGGCGCACGCCATGGAAAAGGCCGTCGCCGGCCAGGTGGATCCGCGCGACGTCGAGACGCGCTTCATGGCGTTCGAGACCCTGCTGCTGCGACAGGGCCGGTTGCCGGCCGGCGGCGCGGGAGCGCGCCGGTGACGCGGGCCAGGGCGATGCTGGCGCGGCTGCGGCTGCGCCTGGATGCCTGGCGGTTCGCGGGCGGCCGCGCGGATTACTTCGACTATCTCCAGGCGGTGCTGCTGGGCGCGCAGGGCCGCCTGACCGTGCGCGAACTCTTCGACCGGGATGCCGCGCGCCATGGCCCCGGCACGGTGCGCGGACGCCTGTCGAGGACCTGGGCGCGGGCCTGCGAGGCCAGCGGCGGCGATCTGCGCGCCACCTGGCAGGGCTGTTTTCCGGCGGACGAACTGGCCCTGGTGCGGGCGGCCCAGGCCTATGGCAACGCCCGGCTGCTGGCGTGCTTCCAGGCCCTGTCCGGCCACCTGGCGCTGCTGATCCAGGCGCGCCGCATGCTCTGGGCCACCCTGGGCTCGGCCGCCGCGGCCCTGCTGGTGGCCAGCCTGCTGTTGCTGGCCTTGCCGCACTGGACGGTGCCGGCCCTGCGGCAGGCCTTCCAGGGCCTGCCGGCCGCCTATCTGGGCGATTGGTCGCGGGCGCTGTTCGCCGGCGCGGACTGGCTGCGCGCCTGGGGCGCCTGGCTGCCGTCCGGGATCGCCGCGCTGCTGGCGGCCGGGCTGCATGCCCTGCCGCGCTGGCGCGGGCCGCTGCGCCGCCGGCTGGACCGCCACGGTCCCTGGCGCCTGTACCGCCAGGTCCAGGCCCTGCGCCTGCTGGCCCTGGTCTCGATCCTGCTGCAGCCGGGGGCGGGCGGCTCGACCCAGCTGCGGCCGGTGGTCCTGCTGTTCCTGGAAGACGCCGGCCCCTGGCTGGGCGATCACCTGGAACGCGTCGCGGATCGCATCGACCAGGGGCTGGCCGGCGCGGCGGCCTTCGACACGGGACTGCTGGACCGCGACCTGTATTGGTACCTGGAGGACATGGCCGCCGCGCGCGGCCTGCAGGCCGGGCTGCAGGCCGCGCATCGGCGGATGGCCGGCCGCTGGCTGGACCGCGTCCGGCACCAGGCCCTGGCCCTGCGCTGGATGGCGCTGCTGCTGGGGGTGGCGGTCGTGCTGGGGATCGGCCTGTGGCACTACGCCGCGCTCGACGAACTGCGGCGCGGCTGGATGATGTTTCATGCCGGCTCCTGAGAGCCGGTCCATTCGTGCGCCGGTCGTCCGGCAAAGGAGGCTTCATGCAAGTATTGGCACAATCGCGCGCCGCGCGCCGCAGGCGGGGGCAGGCGGGGTTCTCCCTGGTCGAGGTCTCGATCGTCACCGCCATCGTGCTGCTGATCGCGGTCATCGGCATCCCCGCGATCGGCGGCTACGTGATGGAAAACAAGGTCCCCAAGGTCGGCCAGGAACTGGCCCGCTTCGTCATGCACGTGCGCGTCAATGCCGGGACCTCCGGCGACGCGCCCTACGAGAACATCGGCACGGCCAATCTGGCGGCCATGGTGGCGGACTCCACCGTGCTGACCCAGGCGAACGACGGCACGGTGCTGCACGGCCTGGGGGGAGGCGGCACGGTCGAGGTCGAGCCGGCGGACGCCGGCGCGGCGTTCCTGCTGCGCCTGAGGCAGGTGAACCACGTGGCCTGCCCCTCGATCGCGTCGGTGCTGCAGCGCGTGGCCGACCGCATCACGGTGGAGGCCGATGGCGCCGCCGCCCGCACGGTCAAGGACGAATCCACGGCCTACAACGCGCTGTCCGCGGAATCGGCCTGCGCCAAGGGGGACGTCAACCAGTTCGTGTTCCATGTCAGTTGAGCGCGCCGCCGGGCGCGGGCGCCGTGCCCGCCGCCTGGCCCAGCGGGGGTCCCTGCTGCTGGAATTCATGGTCGCCGCGGTCCTGGGCCTGGTCCTGGCGGTCTGGGCGGGCCACGAATGGGCGCAGCGCGCCCGGGCGCTGCAGGCCCGCTCGCTGGCCGCCTGGATGGGCGTCGCCCGCGATGCGGCCGAGGCTTTCCTGGCGCGCCACGCGGCCGAACTGGCGGCCGCCGGAACGGCTGACGCGCTGGCCGGCCAGGGCTACGCCGACTGGACGGCGCCGCGCTGGGACGAACTGCGGTCGGCGGGCCTGCTGGCCGGAGGCTGGCAGGCCATGGGGCCGCTGCGCCGGACCCTGGGGGTGCGGGTGATGCGCGACGGCGCGTGCCCGGGGGCGTCCTGCCGGGTGTGGGCGCTGGTGCACGCGCGGCCCGCGCTGCGGACGCCCGCCGGCGGGGTGGACGAGGCGCTGGTGGCCGAATGGCTCCAGGCCGCCGAAGGGCGCGGGCTGGTGGTCTGGCCGCACCGGTCCGGTTCCCTGAGCGGCGCCGGGCTGCGCGTTCCCGTGCCGGAAGAGGGCGCCGCCGATTGGACGCCGGGGGTCGTGGCGCTCGCCGCCCGGGCGCCCCCGGGGCGGGGCGGCGAGGCCGGGGATGCCGACGCGTATCTCCGGGTGCGGGACGTCCGCGATCCGGATTTCCAGGGCGATGCCACGGTCCAGGGCGTGGTGCGCAGCGGGACGCACCTGGCCGCGCGCGACAGCCTGCAGCTGGAACGCGGCTGGAGCGTCGGCGAAGCCTGCGCGCCGGAGGGCGCCCTGGGCCGTGTCCGGGAAGGCGCGGGCGTGCTGGCCTGCCGGCAGGGGATCTGGTCTCTGGTGGCGCGCCCGGTCGGGGGCGGCTACATGCTCAACAGCCGCCGGGGCTGCCTCAACGCCACGGGCGGCACCTCGGCCAATCCGGTGACCGGCACATGCGCGTGCCCGACAGGCTACGTCATGGCGCAGGTGGCCGAAAGCGGATCCATCATGGCGCCGGAAGGCCTGACCATGGGATTCCTGTGCCTGTCGCAGAAATGATCCGGCGGGCCCGGCGCCGGCGCTTCGGAACCGCCGGCGCATGCCGGCGGCCGGATCCGGGGGCGCGGTAGAATGGCCTCCCGGCCCGTGCCCGAGGGCCGGCCGGGCCGTCGGCGCCGGCCGCCGGCCCGCGCCCGAACCGATTCCAGGGGTACCCGTGATGAGCGATTCCTTCGACCCCGACGCGCCGATCCAGGCCACCTACATGCGCGGCGGCACCAGCAAGGGCGTGTTCTTCACGCCCGACGACCTGCCGCCGGCGGCGCGCGCGCCCGGCGCCGCGCGCGACGGCCTGCTGCTGCGCGTGATCGGCAGCCCCGATCCCTACGGCCAGCAGATCGACGGCATGGGCGGCGGCACGTCCAGCACCAGCAAGGTGGTGCTGGTGTCGCGCAGCGCGCGCGGCGATTGCGACGTCGACTACCTGTACGGCGCGGTGTCCATCGGCACGCCGGTGATCGACTGGAGCGGCAATTGCGGCAACCTGACCGCCGCCGTGGGGCCTTTCGCCCTGGCGCGGGGCCTGGTGGGCGCGCCGGCGGACGGCGTCGCCGTGGTGCGCATCTGGCAGGCCAACATCGGCAAGAAGATCGTCGCCCACGTGCCCGTGTCGCGCGGCAAGGTGGTGGAGGCCGGCGCGTTCGCGCTCGACGGGGTGACGTTTCCCGGCGCGGAGATCCGGCTCGAATTCCTCGACCCCGGCGCGGGCGACACGCTGCTGCCGACCGGGCGCGTCGTGGACGAACTGGACGTGCCGGGCGTCGGCCGGATCGAGGCCACGTTGATCGACTCCGGCATCCCCTCGATCTTCGTCACGGCCGCCGGCCTGGGGCTGCGCGGCGACGAAACCCAGGCCGAAGTCAACGCCGACACCGGGCTGCTGGCCCGGCTGGAGGCGGTCCGGGCGCATGGCGCGGTGGTCATGGGCCTGGCGGCGGACGCCCGGGCGGCGACGCGCGACCGGCCCCACACCCCCAAACTGGCCTTCCTGGCGCCGCCCGCGGATTTCACGGCGTCGGACGGCCGCCGGATCGCGGCCGGCGAGATCGACCTGCTGGCCCGGATCCTGTCGATGGGCCGGCTGCACCACGCCATGACCGGGACCGGGGCGGTCGCGATCGCCTCGGCCGCCGCGATCCCCGGCACCCTGGTGGCGCGGCTGCGCCGGCCGGGCACGGACGGCCGCGTCCGCATCGGGCACGCCTCCGGTGTCCTGGCGGCCGGCGCCGAGGCGGAACGGACCGAAGACGGCTGGCGGATTTCGAAGGTCGTCGCCAGCCGCAGCGCGCGCCGCCTGATGACGGGCATGGTGCATCCGGCGCCGGTGCCGGGCGCGGGCTGAGGCCGTCCGGGCGCCCCATGCCCCCGCGTCAGGCGTCCGGGTCCAGGACGTGGGCCGCCAGGTCTGCGATGGACAGCACGGGCAGGCCGTGCCGGTCGGCGTAGTCGAGCACGTCGCGCCCCCGCGCCATGGTGCCGTCGGGATTCATCAGTTCGCACAGCACGCCGATCGGCCGCAGGCCCGCCAGCCTGGCGAGGCAGACCGATCCTTCCGTATGGCCCCGGCGCGCCAGCACGCCGCCGGGATGCGCGCGCAGCGGAAAGACGTGGCCGGGCCGCACCAGGTCCCCGGGGCCGGCCCCGGGGTCGATGGCGGTCCGGATGGTCGTGAGCCGGTCGCGCGCGCTGACGCCCGTGGTCACGCCCGCGCGGGCCTCGATCGTCACGGTGAAGGCCGTGCCGTACGGGCTCTGGTTGTCCCGCACCATCGGCGGCAACCCCAGGCGGCCGATGTCCTCGTCCGTCAGGCACAGGCAGACGATGCCGCTGCCGTCGCGGATCAGCTGCGCCATGGTGCGCTCGGTCAGGCGCTCGGCGGCCAGGATCAGGTCGGCCTCGTCCTCGCGGTCGCCGTCGTCCGTCAGCAGGACCGGCACCCCCTGGCGCACGGCCTCCAGCGCCGCGCGCACGCGGCGCCGCGCGGCCTGCGCGGCGGAAAGGGCCGGGGGCATGGTCGGCGCGGCGCGCCCGGCGGGGCTGGGTTGGGTTTGAGACATGCAAACGCTCCTCGATCGAAAGTTGAGAAGACGTTTTCGGGGCGCGCGGCCGCGACCGCGGCCGGCACGGCCAGAGGCCGTGCGCATGCCGCGGACGCGTGTCCGCGCATCTTCTTCCATCCGGACTGTGACCGTCGGCCCTGGTGTGCTGCCAGGTCTGCTGACCCCGCCGCGCGGGGCGGCGGGCGCTCGCGGGCTCGCGAGGGCCTTGCGGCATTGCGCCGCAGCCTCGCCTACCGCCGGTGGGGAATTTCGCCCCGCCCTGAAGACGCTTGTGCCGGCGAAATGCCGGCACAAGGATTTTATCGAAGGGCGGCGGCGCCGATCAATTCGCGTTTGCCGCCCACGGGCGCGGAGCGGTCCGCCCCGCGCCGGACCTCACTTGCCGTTCCAGGCGGCGATCACGGCGCGTTCCTCGTCCGTCATCTGCGTCAGGTTGGCCAGCGGCATGTACTTGCTGGCGACGACCTGCTTGATCTGGTCGGCGTGCTGCAGGGTCTGCTCGTTGGTGTCCAGCATGATCCCGGCCGGCGCGGCGGCGAAGCCGGGCTGCGTGGGCTTGGCCGAGTGGCATTCCGTGCAGCGGGCGGTCATGATGCCGTGGACCTGTTCCACCGTGACGGCGGCCTGCGCCGGGGCGGCCGCGCCGCCGGCCTGGCCGGTCTGCGCGGCGGGAGCGGGGGCGGCGGCCGGCGCGGGCGCCGGGGCGGCGATCCAGCCGATGATCGCCAGCATCGCGATGCCGGCCAGCGGGTAGCGCAGGTCGTTCTTGCCGGTGTGGCGCAGCACGAAGTACTGGCGGATCACCGCGCCGGCGAAGATGAACAGGCTCATGATGACCCAGGCGTATTCGTTCGTGTAGGTGAACGAATAGTGGTTGCTGAGCATCAGGAAGATCACCGGCAGGGTGAAGTAGGTGTTGTGCACCGAGCGCTGCTTGCCCAGGGCGCCGTCCAGCGGATTCGGCTTTTCGCCGGCCTTCAGGGCCTTGACCATGCGGCGCTGCCCGGGAATGATCCAGAAGAACACGCTGGCCGACATGCAGGTCGCCATCAGCGCGCCGGTGATCAGGAACGCGGCGCGGCCCGGGAAGATCTGCGTGGTCAGCCAGGCGACCAGCACCATCATCACGCCCACGGCCACGCTCAGCAGCCCGTCGCGCTCGACGGTGGGGCTGATGATGCGGCACAGGCGCGAATAGACGTTGTAGCCGATCACCAGGAACGCCACGGCCAGGATGCCGGCCTCGGTGCCGTTCATGTTGCGCGCCCATTCCCAGGGGCTGGCCGGGTTGACCAGGTAGATGTCGGCGCGCAGCAGGTACAGCAGCATGAACAGGCCGAAGCCCGACAGCCAGGTGGTGTAGGACTTCCAGAACGACCAGTGCAGGTCGTCGGGCAGTTCGGCCGGATTGGTCAGGTATTTCTGGTTGTGGTAGAAGCCGCCGCCGTGCACGGCCCACATCTCGCCGTATACGCCCAGTTTCTTGGCGTGTTCGCCCCTGGGCGCGTGCAGGCTCAGGTCGAGCATGACAAAATAAATGGATTCGCCGATCCAGGCGATGGCGGCGATGACGTGCAGCCAGCGCAGCAGCAGGTTGCCGTACTCAAGGAAAAAGCCTTCCATGAGAGTCTCCTCTTGGTTTCTTCGATCGTGGGGGTTGCCGGGTCGAGCGCGAGGCTCAGCTGCCGCGATAGGTGGACCAGGTCCACGGCGTCACGACCAGGGGGACGTGATAGTTCTCGTCGGGGTTGGCCACGCCGAAGCGCAGCACGACCTGATCGACGAAACGGGGTTCGGGCAGCGGCACCCCCTTGCGGGCGAAGTAGTCGCCGGCATGGAAGACCAGCTCGTACACGCCCCGGGTCAGCGCGGGACCGCTGAGCAGGGGCGCATCACAGCGGCCATCCTGGTTGGTGGCCGTTTGCGCGAGCAGGGTGCGGGAATCGCCGTCGAGGCGATAGAGTTCTAGGGCGACGCCCTGGGCTGGCACACCGTGCACGGTGTCCAGGACATGGGTGGAGAGTTTTCCCATGGGATTTACGCCGGTCAGTATCCTGCCAATGGGCCCCCGGTATGGCCGGACCCGGCGAATGGTTCGCCGGTTCGCGAAGCGCCGGGACGGGCCGGCGGATTTCGGGGCAGGACGGGTACGAATGATTGCGGACGGATGATTGTCAACAATTTGTGTTGACGATTCTGGCCCGATACACAATAATTGTCAACAATTTTCGTCGTCAATCCATCCTGTCGTTTTCACCTATGGCCATGCTCCAGCTGAAGCCCCCTCGCGCCGCCCAGGACCTGAAGGCGCCGCGCGCCTCGACCCTGCGCGACCCCAAGCCGGCCGGCGAACCGACGGACGTCGATCGCGTCTATGGGGAAATCTTCGACGCCGCCATGGACCGCCGGCTGCTGCCGGGGGCCAAGCTGACCGAATCCGCGCTGTGCGCGGCCTTCGACTGCTCGCGCGGCACGGTGCGGGCGGCGCTGGCGCGGCTGGCGCATGACAAGATCGTGGCGATCGAGCCCAATCGCGGCGCCACCGTCTGGCAGGCCGCGCCCAAGGAAGTACGCGACGTGTTCGCCATGCGCCGCGCGCTGGAATGCATCGTGATCGACATGCTGACGGCGCTGGACGACGTGGCCGACCGGCTGGCGCCCCTGCACGGGATGGTCGAGCGCGAGCAGCGCGCCTTCGAGCAGGGCGACCGCATCAGCTGGCTGCGCCTGTCCAACGCCTTCCACGTCGAGCTCGCCCGCCTGCTGGACAACCAGGTGCTGACGGAGATGCTGGCCGGCCTGTGCGCCCGCACCACGCTGATCATCGCCCTGGGGGACGCCCCCGAGGACAGCACCTGCTCGTACCTGGAGCACCGGGACATCCTGGACCATATCGCGCGGCGCGACGCTCAGGGCGCGCGCGCCGCCATGGACCATCATCTCAAGGACTGCGAACAGCGGATGGACGCGGCGCCCGGCTCCGGCGCCGATCCCTGGTCCGCGTTCCAGCGCCCGAGCCTGACCCCATCGATCTGACCCCATTCATCAGGAGACCCTCCCATGGCAGACAAGCACTACCCCCGCGACCTGGCCGGCTACGGCCGCACCCCCCCGCACGCCAACTGGCCGGGCCAGGCACGCGTGGCCGTGCAGTTCGTCGTCAACTACGAGGAAGGCGGGGAAAACTGCGTCCTGCACGGCGATCCGGGGTCGGAGCAGTTCCTGTCCGAAATCATCGGCGCGGCGGCCTATCCCGCCCGCCACCTGTCGATGGAATCCATCTACGAATACGGCTCGCGCGCGGGCGTCTGGCGCATCCTGCGTGAATTCGAGCGCCGCGGGCTGCCGCTGACGGTCTTCGGCGTGGGCATGGCGCTGGAGCGCAACCCCGAGGTCGCGCGCGCCTTCGTCGAGCTGGGCCATGAGGTCGCCTGCCACGGCTACCGCTGGATCCACTACCAGGACGTGCCCGAGGACGTCGAGCGCGAACATTTCCTGCGCTGCGTGGAAATCGTCACGACGCTGCTGGGCCGCCACCCCGAAGGCTGGTACACCGGGCGCGACAGCCCCAACACCCTGCGCATCGTCGCCGAGGAAGGCAAGTTCCTGTACGACGCCGACTACTACGGCGACGACCTGCCGTTCTGGACCGAGGTGGACCTGGGCGGCGGCAAGACCCATCCCCAGCTCATCGTGCCCTACACCCTGGACACGAACGACATGCGCTTCGCCTCGCCGCAGGGCTTCAACACCGCCGATCATTTCTTCACCTACCTGCGCGACGCCTTCGACGTGCTCTACGCCGAAGGCGAGACCGCGCCGAAGATGATGTCGGTCGGCCTGCACTGCCGCCTGATCGGCCGGCCGGGGCGTTTCGCCGGCCTGCAGCGCTTCCTGGACCACATCCAGAAGCACGATCGGGTCTGGATCGCCACCCGCGCCGACATCGCCCGTCACTGGGTGAACGAGCATCCCTACACGCCCGCCTGATCCCCCCATTTTCCGGAGCTTATCCCCATGGCCTCTCCCAATCTGCCCGTCGGCACCGTCATCGACGCCCCCGCGGTCGACCTGCCCGCCTTCGCCGTCCGCCACCCGAACCTCGCCAGCGAAAGCCTGGGCGCCCGGGTGCTGTCCTGCACGGACGAGTTCTTCGCTTCCGCGCAGCGCATGCTGCAGGACGCCGAGCCCGTCTTCATCGTCGGCAAGTTCGACGACCACGGCAAGTGGATGGACGGCTGGGAAACCCGCCGCCGCCGCAACGGCGGCAACGACCACGCCATCGTCAAGCTGGGCCTGCCGGGCACGATCAAGGGCCTGGACATCAACACCAGCCACTTCACCGGCAATTTCCCGCCCGCCGCGTCCATCCAGGCGGCGTCCTGCGAAGGCGAGCCCGGCGCCGGGACCGAGTGGGTCGAACTCGTCGCGGCCAAGTCGCTGCAGGGCAATGCCCACCACTTCGTCGAGATCGACGACGGCCGCGTCTGGACCCACCTGCGCGTGAACATTTTCCCCGACGGCGGCGTGGCCCGCCTGCGCGTCTACGGCCAGCCGGCCTGCGACTGGGACCGGCGCGGCCCGGACGAGCTGGTCGAGGCGTCGGCCCTGGCCAGCGGCGGACGCGTCGTCGCCTACAGCGACGCCCACTTCGGCATGCCCACCAGCGTCATCAAGGCGGGCCGCGGCGTCAACATGGGCGACGGCTGGGAAACCCGCCGCCGCCGCGAGCCGGGCAACGACTGGCTGATCCTGGAGCTGGGCCATCCGGTCGTCGTGGAGAAGATCGAGATCGACACGGCGCACTTCAAGGGCAACTATCCCGACCGCGTCTCGGTGCAGGGCGCGCTGGTGGCCGAATCGACCGACCAGTCCCTGGTGACCCAGGCCATGTTCTGGCCCGCGCTGCTGGGCGAGCAGAAGACCGAGATGGACAAGCAGCACTTCTACGAAGGCGACGCCATCCAGAAGGTCGGCCCGGTCTCCCATGTGCGCGTGAACATGTTCCCCGACGGCGGCATCAGCCGCGTGCGCATCTGGGGCCGCCTGGCCCGCTGACGATGGAAAAGTCCATTCCCGACCTGCACGCCGCCCTGCATGCCTGGGTGGACGAACACTTCGACGAGCAGGTGGCGCTGCTGCGGCGCCTGGTCGCCGTGCCCACCGACACGCCGCCGGGCGACAACGCCCCGCATGCCGAGGCCGTGGCCGCCATCCTCGAGGGCTGGGGCTGGGAAGTCGAGCGCCACCGCGTGCCCGACGAGGAAACGCGGGCCTACGGCATGCGCAGCATCACCAACCTGATCGTGCGCCGCCGCTACGGCGCGGGTGGCCCCGTGCTGGCGCTCAACGCCCACGGCGACGTGGTGCCGCCGGGCGAGGGCTGGACCCGCGATCCCTACGGCGGCGAGGTCGTGGACGGCCGCCTCTACGGCCGCGCCTCGGCCGTGTCCAAGAGCGATTTCACGACCTACCTGCATGCCGTGCGCGCCTTGGAGGCCGGCGGCGCGCCCTTGAAGGGCACCGTGGAACTGCACTTCACCTACGACGAGGAATTCGGCGGGCTCAAGGGGCCGGGCTGGCTGCTGGAACATGGCCTGACCAAGCCGGATTACGTGGTCTGCGCCAGTTTCAGCCATGCCGTGGTCACGGCGCACAACGGCTGCCTGCAGTTCGAGATCACCGTCAACGGCAAGGCCACGCACGGTTCCGCGCCCAAGACCGGGCATGACGCCCTGCGGGCCGCCAGCCGCATCCTGGACGAGATCTACCGCCAGGCCGACGCGCTCGACGGCATCCATTCCCGGATCGACGGCATCACCCATCCCACCATGATCGTGGGCCGGATCGACGGCGGCACCAACACCAACGTGGTGCCGGGCAAGGTCGTGCTGAAGATGGACCGCCGCCTGATCCCCGAGGAAGATCCCGCAACGGTCGAGGCCGAAGTGCGCGCCTTCATCGCCGCCGCCGTGGCCGGCCTGCAGGGCATCACCGTCGAGGTGCGCCGCATCCTGCTGGCACGGGCCCTGCGGCCGCTGCCGGGCCATGAAAAGCTGGTCGCCAGCCTGCAGGCGCACGCGCGCGCGGTGTTCGGCGAAGACATCCCGGCCGTGGGCACGCCCTTGTATGCGGATGCGCGTCTGTATGCCGAACACGGCGTGCCGACCGTCATGTACGGGGCCGGGCCGCGCACCGTCATGGAATCGCGCGCCAAGCAGGCCGACGAACACGTTATGCTGGAGGACCTGCGCGGCGCCACCCGGGTGATGGCCAGCCTGCTGGCCGATTTCCTGGTGCCGGCCGCCGCCCGAACCCTGGAATTCCGGTAGGACACGACCCATGAACGCAGCCGACATCGACCCCGCCGCGCTGGAAAAACGCCTGGTGGACCTGGAGGTCAAGGCGGCCTATGCCGACGACCTGCTGGACCGGCTGAACCACACTGTCTTTCGCCAGCAGCAGCAGATCGAATCCCTGGCGCGCGAACTGCTGGCCCTGCGCCAGCAGTTCGCCGCCAGCGGCGCGCCCGGCCCGGGCGGAACCGCCGACGAGCGGCCGCCGCACTACTGATCGCGGATCCCGCGGTCCGCGCCCCTCCGGCCGACGGGCCGAAGGGGCGTCCCCGTTCAGGCCTTGCGGGCGATCAGGCCGTAGATGAACAGCACGATCAACGCACCGATGATCGAGCCGATCCAGCCCGCGCCCTGGCCGGCCTGGTAGAAGCCCAGCGCGGCGCCCAGGTAGCCGGCCACGACGGAGCCGACGATGCCCAGGACCGTGGTCAGGATCCAGCCCAGCTTCTGGTCGCCCGGCATGATCGCCCGTGCGATCAGGCCGACGATGAAGCCGACGACAATCATGCTGATGATACCCATCCGCTACTCCTTTGAAGGTTGAATGAAGCCGGTCCATCATAGGGCCGGGCGGGGGGTTCGTCCAGCGGCGGCGCGCATGCCGCGCGCCGCCGCCGGGTCCGGTTCACAGCGCTGGCCGATGCTGTTACTGTAAATGCTTTTGCCGCTGCGCCGCCCACGGAGCGGCGGCTCTCCAGGAGCACGCAGCATGAGTCAGACGCCCGAATACCAGCCGCCCAGGGTATGGACCTGGGACCAGCCCAGCGGCGGCCGGTTCGCCAACATCAACCGTCCCGTGTCGGGGCCGACGCACGAGCGCGAACTGCCGGTCGGCGGGCATCCGCTGCAGCTCTATTCCCAGGGCACGCCCAACGGGGTCAAGGTCACGATCATGCTGGAGGAACTGCTGGCGCGGGGCTGTTCGGGGGCGGAATACGACGCCTGGCTGATCCGCATCGGCGAAGGCGACCAGTTCGGCAGCGGCTTCGTCGGCGTCAATCCCAATTCCAAGATCCCGGCGCTGGTGGACCGCGGCGGCCCGGCGCCCATCCGGGTCTTCGAGTCCGGGGCGATCCTGACGTACCTGGCGGAAAAGTTCGGCGCCTTCCTGCCGACCGGACTCGCCGCCCGGGCCGAATGCCTGTCCTGGCTGTTCTGGCAGGTCGGCAGCGCGCCGTATCTGGGCGGCGGCTTCGGCCACTTCTACGCCTACGCCCCCGTGAAGATCGAATACGCCATCAACCGTTTCGCCATGGAAGCCAAGCGCCAGCTGGACGTGCTCGACAAGCGCCTGGCGGCCCATGAATTCATCGCGGGCGACGACTACACCATCGCCGACATGGCGATCTGGCCCTGGTACGGCGGCCTGGTCCTGAACCAGGTCTACGGCGCGGCGGAATTCCTGTCGGCCGGCGACTACCGCCATCTGCTGCGCTGGGCCCGGGCCGTCGGCGAGCGTCCGGCGGTGCGGCGCGGGCGGATGGTGAACCGCACCTCGGGCGACCCGTCCGAGCAGCTCCTGGAGCGCCACGACGCGTCGGACTTCGACACCCGGACCCAGGACAAGATTCAGGGCTGAGGATCCACGTCGCGCCTTGCAGGGCGCTCCGATTCGTCGGGCGCGAGGCCATTTCCAACTTGTGGGATCTCTCCACGTCGCGCCTTGCAAGGCGCTCCGATTCGTCAGGCGCGAGGCCATTTCCAACTTGTGGGATCTCTCCACGTCGCGCCTTGCAAGGCGCTCCGATTCGTCAGGCGCGAGGCCATTTCCAACTTGTGGGATCTCTCCACGTCGCGCCTTGCAGGGCGCTCCGATTCGTCAGGCACCGATCAGTCCGCAGGGGACTGATCGGTGTCCGGACTCATCCATACCGACAGCCCCAGGATTGCCAGGCCGGCCAGCGCCAGGCCGGTGCCGACCCAGCCGGGCGAGGTCCAGCCGTAGCCGCGCGCGATGGCCAGGCCGCCCAGCAGGGGGCCCAGGGCGTTGGCGAAATTGAAGGCGGAATGGTTCAGCGCGGCGGCCAGGCCCTGGGCGTGCCGCGCCACGTCCATCAGCCGGGTCTGCAGGATCGTGCCCAGCGCGCCGCCGAAGCCGATGAAGAACACATCGGCCGACAGCGTCCAGACGTTGCCGGCCGCCAGGGGGAACAGCGCGGTCATGGCCGCGCTCCAGACCAGCAGCCCCGCCGCCGTCGGCATCGGGGCCCGGTCGGCCAGCCAGGGCACCAGGATGTTGCCCACCGTCAGGCCGACGCCGAAGACCGCCAGCACCAGGGGGACCGCGTCGGGGGACACGCCCGTCACTTCCAGCAGCACGTCGGCCAGGTAGGTGTAGACGGCGAACAGGCCGCCGAAGCCGATGGCGCCGACCGCCAGGGTCAGCCAGACCTGCGGCTGGCGCAGGGCGCCCAGCTCGCGCCAGGGGCTGGCCCCCGGTTCGGGCGGGTTGTGGGGCGCCAGCCAGGCGACCAGTCCCATGGTCAGCAGGCCGGACAGGCTCACCAGCGCGAAGCCCCAGCGCCAGTCCAGCGCATGCCCCAGCCAGTTGGCGAAGGGCACGCCGAGGATGGTGGCCACCGTCAGCCCCAGGAACATGCGGCCCACCGCCTGGTTGCGCCGGGCGTGCGGCACCAGCGACACGGCCATCAGCGCGCCGATGCCGAAGTACGCGCCATGGGGCAGCCCGCTCAGGAAGCGCAGCGCCAGCAGCCATCCGTAGCTGGGGGCGAAGGCGCACAGGCCGTTGAACAGGGCGAACAGGCCCATCAGCGCCACCAGCAGGGTGCGCCGCGCCATGCGGGCCGCCAGCACGGTCAGCAGCGGGGCGCCCACCACCACGCCCAGGGCGTAGGCGCTGATGACGCGGCCCGCCGTGGGCGCGTCGATTCCCAGGTCCTGCGCGAAGTAGGGCAGCAGGCTCATGGTGGCGAATTCGGTGGTGCCGATGGCGAACGCGCCGATCGCCAGGGCGAACAGCACCGGGCCGGCGGATGCCCGCCCGGCGCCGGCGGTTGATGGTTGAGACATGAAGAGTCCGGCGGATGGGAAAACCCGGTATTGTACTCAGGGAAAACCCTGATCGATGGACCTCCGGGGGCCGGACGCTTCCGGACCCGTCCCGAGGCGGGTCAGAGGACCATGCCGCCCGACGCCTCGATCCGCTGGCCGTTGATCCAGGCGCTGCCCGGGGCCAGCAGCGCCGCGACGGCGCCGCCGATGTCGTCCGCCTCGCCGACGCGGCCCAGGGCCGTGCTGCCGGCGATGGCGGCGTGGACCTGCGGGTCGTCGCGCACCACGCCGCCGCCGAAATCGGTGGCGATGGCGCCGGGCGCCAGGACGTTGACGCGGATGCCGCGCGGCCCCAGTTCCTTGGCGAGGTAGCGCGTCAGCACTTCGATCCCGCCCTTCATCATGGCGTAGGCCGCCTTGCCGGGGAACGAGAACCGGGTCAGGCCGCTGGAGACGTTGAGGATGCGGGCGTCGTCCGCCAGCAGCGGGACCAGCGCCTGGGTCAGGAAGAACACGCCTTTCAGGTGCACGTTCATCATCCGGTCGAATTGCGCCTCGGTGGTTTCCAGGAAGGCGGCGTCGATGCCGGTTCCGGCATTGTTCACCAGCGCGTCCAGGCGCTCACGGCCGAAGGTGTCGCGCAGCCGCGCCGGCAGCGAGGCGGCCAGGGCGGGGAAGTCCTCCGTCCGGGCCGTGTCCAGCTGCAGGGCGAGCGCGGCGCGGCCCAGCGACTGGATCTCCGCGACGACCTCCCGGGCCAGGTCCTCGCGGGATTGGTAGGTCAGGACGATGTCCCATCCCGCCCGCGCCAGGTGCAGGGCGGAGGCGCGCCCCAGGCCCCGGCTGCCGCCGGTGATGAGGGCGATGGGGTGCGGCGCGGAGGCGGCGGCGTGGGGAGCGGTCGTGGTCATGGCGGATTTCCTGTGAGAGGGGCGTTCGAGGCGGCCGGCCGCGATTTCCGGGCGTCCGTCGCGTGCGGCGCCGGGCTTGCGGGCCGGATGTGGACACTATATTGTTTGATCCTGGATGGATAAATCGCCTTGATTCAACAATACATGTCGAATTTTTCGATCAATCGGGATGTGCCCGACTCCGCGCCCGCCTATACCCCTTCGGCCGAGGACCTGCGGATCTTCATCCGGGTCGCCGCCCTGGGCAGCTTCACCCAGGCGGCAGAACAGCTCCGCCTGCCGCGCGCGACGGTGTCCACGGCCATCCAGCGCCTGGAAAAGCGCCTGGGCGCGCGGCTGCTCCAGCGGACCACGCGGCGGGTCGGCCTGACCGGGGACGGACAGGTCTTCCTGGAGCGGTGCGCGCCCGTGCTGGATGGCCTGGACGAACTCGGCGGCTTCTTCCGGCGTCCGGACGGGCCGCTGGACGGCCGCCTGCGGGTCGGCATGCCCCTGGGCATGGCGGCGGGTCCGCTGATGGCCCGGCTGCCGGAATTCCTGGCGCGCCACCCGGCCCTGCGGATGGAGGTCTCCAGCTCCGACCGGCGCGCCGACATGATCGTCGAGGGGCTCGACTGCGTCATCCGGGTCGGCGCGGTGGTCGACGAGTCGCTCGCCTGCCGCCCCCTGGGCGCGATGCCCCTGGGCAATTTCGCCAGCCCCGATTATCTGCGTGCCCACGGCCGGCCGCTCGGCCCCGACGATCTGGCGCGCCACTGGCTGGTGGACTACCGCCCCAATGCCTCGGACGGGCCGGCGATGTTCGAATACCGGGATGCCGCCGGCCGCGTCGTCCGGGTGCCGATGCGGTCCCGGGTCACCGTGGACAACAGCGCGGCCTATGACGCCGCCTGCCGGGCGGGCCTCGGGCTGATCCAGGTGCCGCTGGCCAGTGCCGCGCGCGCGCCGGGACTGGTCGGCGTCCTGCCGGATTGTCCGCCGCCGCCGATGCCGGTTAATCTGTTGTTTCCCCATCACCGCCATCCGCCCCGGCGCATGCGCGTCTTCGCGGACTGGGCGGCGGAAGTGCTGAAATCCCAGGCATCCCAGGCTGTTTTTTAAGCGGACAGATCCATGCAATTCACCACCATCGGCGCGGCCATCGTCGACATCGTCGTGTCCCGCGTCCAGCCCATGCGCGCCGCCAAGCAGGACGTGGAGCACATCGGCCTGTACGCCGGCGGAGGGGCGGTGAACGCCGCGCTGAACGTGGCCGCGCGCGGCGCCCACGTCACCGTCCATGCCTGCGTGGGCCGCGACCTGGAAGGCGACCTGCTGCGGGACATCCTCCGGCGCCACGGCATCCAGGCCGCCATCCCCGATCATGCGCTGCCCACGGGCAAGGCCGTGGTGATGGTGGACGAGACCGGCGCGGCGCGCGCCTACGCGCAGCGCGGCGCCAGCACCTGGGTCGGGGAACAGGGCTTTCCCGGCCTGGAGGCGGCGGACGTCGTCTACGTGACGGGCCTGTCGCTGGAATCCCAGGCCTGGCTGGAACAGGCCCTGGCGCGCATGGCCGCGTCGCGCCACCGGCTGGTGGTGACGCCCGGCGCGCGCCAGCTGGCCGATCCCCGCGCCCTGCGCGGCCTCTGGGAACGGGCCGACCTGCTGTGCGTCAACGCCCGCGAAGCCGCCCGGCTGTGCGGGGACGTGTCCCTGGACACCGACGCCCCCGCGCCGGACATCGCCCGGGATCTGGCGCGGCGGCTGCTGCGCCGGCCCGGCCAGTCCGTCCTGGTGACGCTGGGGCAGGGCGGCGCCCTGTTCCATGACGGCGAACAGGGCCATTTCCATCCCGCGCGGATCGTCGTTCCTCAGTCCACCATCGGCGCGGGCGACGCCTTCGCTTCCGCCTTCGTCCACGCCTGGGCCGGCGGGGCCGCGCCGATGGAGGCGCTGGCCGCCGCCACCGACAGCGCCGCCCGGGTGATCCAGGTGATCCCCGCCAACCTCGCCGGTCCGCTGCGGGCCTGAGGGCCGCGCGCCGCCGGTATTTCATATAACCAGAGGTTTTATAGGTATCGCCTGCCGTGCGATCGAATCTGGGAGAATGAACGATCGTTTCCTTATTTCCGAAAGGCATCGTCATGAAATCCCTGTCCGCCCGCCTGGGGGCGCTTTTCCTGGCTTTCGGGGCCGCCCCGGCCGCCTGGTCTGCCCAGCCGCTGCTGACGCCGGCCGAACTGGACGCCGCCCGGCAGCAGCCGTCGGTGCGGGTCATCGACATCCGGCCGCCGGACGCCTATGCCGCCGGCCACATCCCCGGCGCGGTGTCGGCGCCTTACGGCCAGTGGCGCGGGCCGGCGGACAATCCCGGCCAGCTGCCGCCGCTGGACAGGCTGACGCAACTGGTGCGCGGCCTGGGCGTCGACCAGGGCACGCACGCGGTGGTGGTCTCGTCGGGGGCCGACAGCACCGACTTCGGCGCCTCGGCGCGGGTGTACTGGACCCTGAAATACCTGGGCCTGAAGGAACTGTCCGTCCTGAACGGCGGGCTGAAGGCCTGGGCGGACGCCGGCCTGCCGCAGGACCGGGCGGCGCCGTCGGTCGCCGCGACGGCCTTCGAGCCGAAGCTGGACGAATCCATCATCGCCACCACCGGACAGGTGGCCGCGCAGGTTGGCAACCCCCAGGTCCGGCTGGTGGACGCCCGGCCGCTGGATTTCTACCTGGGCAAGGTCAAGGCGCCGACGGCGCAGGTGCCCGGCACGATCCAGGGCGCGGTCAATGTCGAAAACAGCCGCTGGTTCAAGCCCGGCACCTCGATCTTCGTCTCGGCGGACGAGGCCCGCAAGATCGCCGCCGAACTCCTGCCCGACGCCAAGTCCGAAACGATCTCGTTCTGCAACACCGGCCATTGGGCGGCCACTGACTGGTTCGCGCTGTCCGAGATCGTCGGTCAGAAGAACGTGCGGCTGTACCCCGAATCCATGGCCGAATGGTCCCAGGATCCGGATCGTCCGATGGAGCACGTGCCCGGCCGGGGCAGCCAGATCCTGGACAAGCTGAAGGGCGTGTTCGGTTGAGCTGACGCATGAAACGACTCCCTCTCGCGGTCCTGATCCTCGCGTTCTGCGCCTTCCTCGCCTGGTCGGTGGCCCTGCGTCAGGCGCTGCTGTTCCTGGTCGGCATCGGCCTGGGGGCGGTGCTGGCGGGCGCGCGCTTCGGCTTCACCACCGGCTGGCGCCGGCTGATCGAACAGCGCGACCCGTCCGGCGTGCTGGCGCAGCTGGTGCTGCTGGCGATCGCGGCGGCGGTGTCCATGCCCCTGCTGGCCGCCTATCCGACCGACCTGGGGGCCGCCCTGGGGCCGCCCAGCATCAGCCTGGTCGTGGGCGCCTTCGTCTTCGGCGCCTGCATGCAGGTCGCCGACGGCTGCGGCTCGGGCACGCTGTACAAGGCGGGCCTGGGCATCCCCCTGAACATGGCGATCCTGCCCCTGTTCGCCATCGGCAGCTTCCTGGGCTCGGCCACGCTGGACCGCTGGCTGGCCCTGGGCGCCTTGCCGCCCTATGGCCTGGTGGCGCATTTCGGCGCGCCCGTCGCGCTGCTGCTGACGCTGGCGGGCCTGGCCCTGGCCGGCTTCGGCGTGGTGCGCTGGGCTGGCCGCGCGGCGCCGCTGTGGAACCGCAAGCTGTTGTGGGGCGCGGTGCTGCTGGCGGTGTTGGCGGTGCTGAATCTGGTGATCGCCGGCCAGCCCTGGGGCATCGTCTACGGCTTCGGCCTGTGGGCGGCCAAGATCGCCGCGGCCGCGCATCTGTTCGACCCGTCGGCCAACGCTTTCTGGAGCGAACCGGTCAACGCGGCGACGCTGGCGCAATCGGTCTTCCTGGACGTGACCTCGATCACCAACATCGGCATCCTGGCGGGCGCCCTGTGGATCGCGGCGGGCAAGCCGGTCGCGGCCGCCCAGCCCATGAACGGCACGCAGTGGGCCGTGGGCCTGATCGCCGGCCTGCTGCTGGGCTACAGTTCGCGGCTGGCCTTCGGCTGCAACATCGGCGCCATGGTCAGCGGGATCTCCACCGGCAGCCTGCACGGCTGGATCTGGGTGCCCATGGCCTTCCTCGGGTCGCTCATCGGGGTGCGGGTGCGCCGCCGCTATGCCTTCTAGGAGCCGCCATGCGTGACCGTTACCGTTACCGTTTCCTGGCCGTCGCCTTCTGGATCGTGCTCGTGGGCTTTTTCGCCTGGGACTGGACGCACAGCGCGCCGGTCAACGTGCGCGCCGAACCGCCGCTGATCGCGGCGGGCTCGGGCGTGGCCCCCAGCGGCGGGCATTGCGCCTCGACGTTCTGAGTCCCGGCCGGCCTTTCCCGGATCGCGGGGGCGTCCGCGGCGCGCCCCGACCTACCGGGACGCGCCTTCGCGCAGGCCGTCCAGGTAGCGGGTCTCGAACCGTTTCTTGGCCCAGTGGAGCAGGCGCGAACTGGGCAGCATCCATGACCGGCGCGCGCCGCGGTAGACCAGCGTGCCCGCGTCCAGCGAATCGATCACGCACAGGAGTTCCGGCCGGGGCCGCGCGCGCGGCGCGGATCCCGCCAGTTCGGCCAGCAGGTTCCGCGCGGCCGCCGCGGCCTGCAGTTCCGCCATGTGGGCCTGCTTGGGCAGCCAGTCGGGGCCCGGATAGCTGCCGGCATCCCCGGCCACATAGACGCGTCGCGCTTCCTGGACGCGGCAGTGGTCGTCCGCCTGGAAGAATCCGCCGGGCGACAGGGGCAGGCCGCTGGCTTCGGCCCAGTCCGGTCCGGTCATGCCGGGCATGAACAGGATCATGTCCGCGGGGATCGGGCCGCCCGCCGTTTCCACGCCCTCGCGGGTGAAGGCCTGGGGCGGATGCCCCAGGGCGAGGCGGACGCCGCGCGCCCGCATCCCGGCGAGCAGGGCCGTGACGGCCCGTTCGCCCAGCCGCTGGCCCGGCCGTTCGCTGGCATGGAAGAAGATCAGTTCGAACCGCTCCCGGCATCCCCGTCGCCGCAGCCAGGTGTCGATCCCGAACAGCAGCTCGAACAGAGGACCGCCGCGCATGGCCGATGGTTCCCGGGGGTTGGCGCCGAAGCCGAAGGCCAGGCGGCCCCGGTCCATGGCCGCCAGCCGCTCGCGGATCGCCTGGACCGCCTCGGTGCCCGCGCATGGAATGTGGGCGTGCTCGATGCCCGGCAGCTTGCGGATGAAACGCCCGCCCGTGGCGATGACCAGGCCGTCGTTGGGAACCTCGTCCCGGTCGGTCAGCACGCGGCGTCCGCCGTCGGCCAGGCCCGTGGCCCGCGCCGCCAGGAACGCCACCCGGTGCCGTCGCAGGAAACTCTCCAGGGGAATGCGCAGCGCGTCCGCGTCGCGCAGGCCCGTGGGGATCCAGATCAGGCTGGGCTGGTAGACGAATTCCGGCGCCGGCGCCACCAGGGTGAGCCGGATGTCCGGCGCGCGCCGGCGGATTTCGCGGATGGCTTTCAGGGCGGCGAATCCCGCGCCCAGGATGACGATGTGGGGATCAGCGGGCATGACCGGACCTCTCGAGGGATGACGAGGACGGACCCGGGGCCCGCCGCGCGCCGCTATTTTTCCAGGCGGATGACGCCGAGCGCCTTGAGCACGTATTTTTCATAGATCGGTTCCGAGGTTCCCTGTCGCATCTTGCGCATGAAGTATTTTTCGAAGGCCACCTTGGCCAGGTGCACCCATTTCCCTTTCTTGAACCAGTTGACGTTGCGGGGCGGGATCTGCGGCAGCGCCACGAAGGCGGCCCCCGTATCCCCCATGTCCGCCAGGCAGATGGCGTTCCAGGTGCCCCGGGCGGTCGCCGGCCTGCCCGCCAGGTCCGCCGCGATGTTGTGGGCGATGGCGCTGACCATGGTTTCGATCATGTAGCCGGTCTTGGGCGCCCCGGTGGGCACGGGCGTGGCTTCCACCGGCGGGATCGCCACGCAGACGCCGGCGGAAAAGATATTGCGGTATTGCCTGCTGCGCTGGTGTTCGTCGACCAGGACGAAGCCGCGCGGGTTGCACAGGCCGGGCACGGCGGCCACGGCGTCCACGCCCTTGAAGGCCGGCAGCATCATGGCCATCCTGAACGGCAGTTCGTGTTCCTTGCGCGGTTCCCCCTTGTCGTCGACCTCCGTGAGGAACATCCGGTCGGCTTCCACCCGGGTCGTCCTCGCGTTGACGATCCACTGGATGTCCAGGTTGCGGAAATCGCTCTCGATCATGCCCTTGCTGTCGCCCACGCCGCCCAGGCCCATGTGGCCGACGTAGGGTTCGCTGGTCACGAAGGTCATGGGCACCTTGTTGCGCAGCTTGCGCCGGCGCAGGTCGGCCGCGACGATGAAGGCGAATTCGTAGGCGGGGCCGAAGCAGCTCGCGCCCGGCATGGCACCGATGACGATGGGCCCGGGGGCCTTCAGGAATTCCTGGTATTCCGCCCACCATTTCTCGGCGTGGTCCACCGTGCAGATGGAGTGCGTATGGCCGTCGATGGGGCCGGCGCCGGGCACTTCGTCGAAGGCCAGCTTCGGACCCGTGGCGATGACCAGGTAGTCGTATCCGAGCGCCATGCCGCCGTCGAGCGTCAGCGTGTTGTGGTCCGCGTCGATGCCCGTCACCCGCCTTGCGATGAAGTCGATGCCCTTTTTCCGCAGGAGCGGCGCGATTTCCATCGTGACCGCGGCGCGCGTGCGCCAGCCCACGGCGACCCATGGGTTCGATGGCACGAACTGGAAATGGTCCGTCGCGTTGACGACCGTGATCTTGTGCCCGGGCCCGATCAGGCCCCGGATTTCGTAGGCGGCCGGCATGCCGCCGATGCCGGCGCCCATGATGACGATGTGTGCCATGGTGTTGTCTCCTCGTGTTGTGTTTTTTTATCTGTTGGCCGTTTCAGGGCAGTGCGTGCCGCGCAGGACGCAGTTGGCCGCGGCCAGTTCGTGCTGGCCCAGGCCTCCGGCCAGCGCCCGCAGCTCCAGCCGGTCGATGACGAGGTCCGCCAGGGCCTGGTGGAGATCCAGTTCGGATTGGGCCAGGGCCTGTTCGGCGTCCAGCTGGTCCAGCAGGGTGCGGTCGCCCGCTTCGACGCCCAGCAGGGTCGCGTCGCGCCGCGCCGCGCTGGCCTGCCGCGCCTGGCGCAATGCGCGGATGCGGGCCGGCCCCGTATCCAGGCTCAGCCATGCGGCCTGGGTCCGCAGGTTCAGACGCTGCTGCGTCGATGAAATCCGGAAGCGCGCGCCGTCGCGTTCCGCCAGGGCCTCGCGGTACCGGGCGTCGCGCATGCCGCCCGTGTACAGGGGGATCCGCAATTCCAGGCCGACGGACCATTGCGTCGCCGCGTAGCCCGCGTCGCCGTACTGTCCGGCGCCGCTCAGGTGCGTGCGGCCCGCCCCGCCGACCAGGCTCAGCGTGGGCTGGGCGATGGCGCGCAGGCCCTCGGCGTGTTCGGCGGCCATGGCCGCCGTCTCCAGCGCCTGGCGCAATTCGGGGCTGGCCTTGCCGACCCGTTCCAGCCAGGCCGACAGCGGCTGGTCGGGCCGGGCCGTGAGCGCGGGCGCGTCTTCCCGGAGCGGCGCCAGTCCCTTTGCGGGCAGGCCCGAAGCCTGGGTGAAGGCGGACCGGGCGAGTTCCAGCCGGGTGGCGGCCAAGTCCACCTGGGCGTCGATCTGGCCCAGCCGGGCTTCGGCTTCGTGGGTGTCGAGAATGGAGGCGTCCCCGGCCCGGTAGCGGGCGCGCGCCTGTCCCAGCAGCCGCTCCACGGCGCGTTTCTGGGATTGCAGCGCGTCCAACCGCCGCATGCCCGTCAGGACGTCGAAATAGCGCCGGGCGATGCGCAGCGCGGCCTGTTGTTCGGCGATGGTCCAGGCCGCCTCGGCCCGCATGGAGGCATGGCGCAATTGCCGCGCCTGGGCGTCGCGGCCCAGGTCGATCAGGGGCTGGCGCAGCTGGATGCCGTATTCCGACCGGGAGCCATTGCGGATCGACGTGTCGAAATCCGCGCCGTCCATGGCGCCGAGCCCGGCCGCCGAGAAGTGGGCGCCCCGGGTCTGGCTTTCCTGGGTCGCGCGTCCCACGGAAGCCTGGGCCTCCAGCGTGGGGCGCCAGAGGCTGTCCGCCTGGTCGGCGCGCGCCTGGCCCGCCAGCAGGCCCTGGCGGGCCTCGGCGAGTTCCGGATCGTGCGTCCGCGCGGCCTGCCAGGCCTGGAGCAGGTCGGTCGCCTGGGCGCCCGGCGCGCAGGCCAGCGCCAGCGCGGCCGCCAGCGCGAGCGCGGCGGACCCCGGACGCCGCCGGCGGCGCTCAGGCCCAACCCTGCGGGAAGGCATGAAAAATCCGCCTGCCCCTGCGTTGCCCGTCTTGCGCGTATGGACATACGCGCTGCGCCAGACGCCTTGTTCAGCCAAATTTTTCATGCCTTCGCGACCCCTTGATGAGTGTGTACAAGGCCCTAGTCGCCCCGGCGCGCGCCCAGGCGGTGCATGATGCGCTCCAGCAGGCACCATTTCGTCACGCCGCTTTGCAGGATGTTCAGGCCGACGAAAACCGTGAAGGCCAGCCACCACTGGCTGTGGAACCAGGGGCTGGCGGGAGCGCCCAGCAGCAGCGACAGCAGGATGAAGAGGCCCGCGAGGACGCGGACGAGTTGCCAGGAAGTCATGAGGGGTCTCCTTGAGGAACGAGGGTGTGGGCGCGCTTGTGGAAGACGCTGAAGAACAGGATCGGGATGATGAGCAGCGTCAGCGCCGTGGAGATGGCGATGCCCGAGATCAGGGCGATCGCCAGGCCGCTGAAGATGGGGTCGTCCAGGATGAAGAAGGCCCCCAGCATCGCGGCCAGGCCGGTCAGCAGGATGGGCTGGGCGCGGGTGGCCGCCGATTCCACGACCGCCTGCGCGAAGCCGGCCCCTTCGCGCAGGCGCATCAGGATGAAGTCCACCAGCAGGATGGAATTGCGCACGATGATGCCCGCCAGGGCGATCATGCCGATCATGCTGGTGGCGGTGAACTGCTTGCCCAGCAGGGCGTGGCCCGGCATCACGCCGATCAGCGTGAGCGGGATGGGCGCCATGATGATGAGCGGCATCAGGTAGGAGCCGAAGTGCGCGACCACGAGCAGGTAGATCAGCAGCAGGCCCACCGCGTAGGCCAGCCCCATGTCGCGGAAGGTCTCGTAGGTGATCTGCCATTCGCCGTCCCATTTGATGGCGTAGCCGCCGTAGGCGTCCTGCGGCTGGCGGGTGAAGAATTCCGCCAGCGGCCGGCCGTCGGGCGTGTCCAGCCGCTTCAGGGCCGCGCGCGCCGCGAACATGCCGTACAGCGGGCTGTCGATCCGTCCGGCCATGTCCGCGGTCACGTACTGGAACGGCAGCAGATCCTTGTGATGGATCGGCTGTTCCCGCGTGGTCCGGATTTCCCGGACCAGTTCCCCGATCGGCGTCATCGCGCCGTCCGCGGCCCGGACGGGCAGGCGCAGCAGCGCGCCGGGGTCCCCCTGGTATTCCGGCGGCAGGCCCAGCACGATGGCCGTGGGCCGGGAATGGCCGTCGTGCAGGATGCCCGCGCGCATGCCGCTCAACCCGGCCCTCAGGGTCTGGATGATGGCTTCCTGCGAAACGCCCGCCTGGGCCGCGCGTTCGCGATCCACGGCCAGCACGATCCGCGGCGCGGCGGCCATGCGGCTGTCGTCGATGTCCACCATGCCCGCGGTCCGTTCGAACACCTTGCGCACGGCGCCGGCCAGGTCCCGCCGTCCGGCCTCGTCCGGGCCGTAGATTTCCGCCACGATGGGCGCCTGGACGGGCGGGCCGGGAGGCACCTCGACGACCTGGATGCCGGCGCCGAGGCGCGCGGCCGTTTCCTGCAGGATCGGCCGGATGCGCATGGCGATGTCGTGGCTTTGCGCGTCGCGCCGGGACTTGTCCGCCAGGTTGACCTGGATGTCGCCGAGCGCCGGGTCGCGCCGCAGGTCGTACTGGCGGACCAGGCCGTTGAAATTGATGGGCGAGGCCGTGCCGGCGTAGGTCTGGATGTCGGTGACTTCGGGTTCGGCCAGGATCAGGTCTCCGAGCGCCTGCAGGACGGCGTTGGTCCGCTCCAGCGGGGTGCCGGCCGGCATCCTGACCATGACCTGGAATTCGGATTTGTTGTCGAACGGCAGCATTTTCAGTTCCACCCAGCCGAGGACGGGCATCAGCATCGATCCGAAGACCAGTCCCAGGGTGGCCGATCCCAGCCAGATGCGGTTGCGCCTGGCGCGGGGCGCCGTCAGGAAGGGCGCCATCAGGCGCTGGAAGAGCCGCAGTGCGCGGCCGGGGCCCGCGGCCGGACGGGTTGGCGCGGGGGCGCCTTCCGGACCGTCCTCGCGCCGCGCATCCCGGCATTCGCCCGTGGGATGCTCCGGCGCGCTCATGCGCTTGGCCAGCCAGGGGGTCAGCGTCAGGGCGATGCCCAGAGAGATCAGCATGCCCATGCTGGCGTTGATCGGGATCGGGCTCATGTAGGGGCCCATCAGGCCCGTGACGAAAGCCATGGGCAGCAAGGCGGCGATGACGGTGAAGGTGGCCAGGATGGTCGGGCCGCCGACTTCGTCCACGGCCATCGGGATGCGGTACGCCGCGGGGCGTCCGGGATGCAGGCCGGCATGCCGATGGATGTTCTCCACGACGACGATGGCGTCGTCCACCAGGATGCCGATGGAAAAGATCAATGCGAACAGCGACACCCGGTTCAGGGTGAATCCCCAGGCCCAGGAAGCGAACAGGGTGGTGGCCAGGGTCAGGCCGACCGCCAGGCCGACGATGACGGCTTCGCGCCAGCCCAGGGCCAGCAGGACCAGCAGGACCACCGACAGGGTGGCGAAGATCAGCTTGTGGATCAGCGTGCCGGCCTTTGCGTCGGCGGTGGCCCCGTAGTTGCGGGTTTCCGTGACCTGGACGTCGGGCGGAATGAGGGCGTTGCGCAGTTCGCCGACGCGGCGCATCAGGGCGTCGGAGACGTCGATGGCGTTCTCGCCGGGCTTCTTCGTGATGGCGAGCGTCACGGTGGTCTCGGCGTCCCCGCCGCGCCCGGCCGCGCGATAGCCGACGTAGCTGTCGGGGGGCGGCGGCCCTTCCTCGACGCGGGCGATTTCCCGCAGGCGCACGGGGCGCCCGTCGCGGCGGGCCACGATCAGTTCGGCGACGTCCTCGCCCGAGCGCAGGAACTGGCCCGCATCCACCGTCAGGCTCCGGTTGGCGGCGATCCAGTCGCCCGCGTGGAGGCGATGGTTGGCGTCGTCCAGGATCCGGGCGATGTCCTGGGTCGTCACGCCCGCGGCCGCCATGCGCCCGGCATCCAGGTCCACGCGGACCGTGTGCTCGGCGCCGCCGATCAGCCAGACGTCGCGCGTGCCGGGAACGCGTTTGAGTTCGGGCTCGATGCTGCGGGCGATCCATTCCAGGTCGCGCGGGGATTTGTCCGCGGCGTGCAGCGTCAGCGCGACGATGGGGACGTCGTCGACGCCGCGCGGCCGGACCTCGGGCGGCTGGATGCCGAGCCCCGGCGGCATCCATGCGGACGATTCCGTCCGCAGCGTATCGTGCAGGCGCACCAGCGCCTCGGTGCGCGGGATGCCGACCTTGAACTGGACGGTCAGCACGGCCTGTCCCGGCATGGACATGGAGGCGACGTGCTCGGTGCCTTCCATCCGGGCCAGGACGCGTTCTCCGGGCGTGGCGACGACGCGCTCGACGTCCTCGGCCGAGGCCCCCGGCCATGCCACCGTGATCGTGGCCATGGTGACGTCGATCTGGGGCTCTTCCTCGCGGGGCGTGACGGCGAGCGCGAACAGTCCGGCCAGCAGCAGGGCCAGCGCGAGCAGGGGCGTCAAGCGGTTGTCCTGGAACAGGGCCGTGATGCGCCCGGCGATACCCGGCGTCGCGGCCTTCATGGCGTGCGCCCCTCCAGGGGCATGCGGCCCGGCTCCGGCACGATCGCTTCGCCCGCGGCCAGTCCGCTCAGGATTTCGACCCGGTCGCCGTCCTGCGGCCCCGGGCGGACCTGGCGCAGGCGGGGCATGCCGTTCGCGTCCACCACATAGACGCCGCGCAGGTCGCCGCGGCGGACGATGGCGCCGGCCGGCACCCACAGGCGGGTGCGCTCGGTGCCGTCGAGGTCGATCCCGATGCGGATGGGCGTGCCGGGCGCGGGGCCGGGCATGCCGTGCGGCAGGGCCAGCCGGATGGTGCCGGTCAGGCTGGCGGCGTCCCGCGCGGGCAGGACCTGGACGGGCAGGGTCGCGGGCAGGTCGGGAAAGCCGGGGGGCCATTCGACGCGCGCGCGGGGCGCCAGCTGGCCGATGTGGCGCTGGGGAACGGCGGCCTGGATCCGCAATGCGCCGGGGTCGAAGAGCGTGGCCAGCGGCTGGCCCGGCATGACCATGTCGCCCGGGTGGGCGTCCAGGCGGCCGATCAGGCCGTCGTGCGGCGCCCTGATCGTGAAATGGTCGCGGCGAGCCTGCGCGGCCGCCGCCTGGGCGTGCCGGGCCGCGGCCTGGGCCCGGGCCGTTTCCGCGCGGGCACGGGCCTGCTGATAGGCGGCCTGGCTGATATAGCGTTGCGCGTACAGGGTTTCGCGGCGCCGCAGCTCGGCCTGCGCCAGGGCGAGTTCGGCATCCGCTTCGCGGATCAGGGCCTGGGCCGCCCGCTGCGCCTGCCCGGCTTCCTGGCCGTCCAGGCGCAGCAGCACCTGCCCGGCATGGACGGCGTCGCCGGCCTGGATCTCCACGGCGGTGACCGTTCCCGCCACCTGGGCCGCCAGCGTGGCCTCGCGGATGGCCTGGATCGTGCCGTCGAGATTCAGGCGGTCGGGGGCGGAGAGGGCGTCGACCGGGACGGTTCGCAAGGGAGGGAGGGGTTGGGCGTGGGCGGCCAGCGCGGTCCCCGCGCAGAGCAGGCCGGCCCCCGCCCGGAGGGCGAGCCGGGAGAGCATGGACCGGGCGGGTGGGGGCGGACGGTGTGCGAGCATGGCTTCCGCGTCTTCGGTGGATACGGGATCGGATTCGATGCTATTATTTAACTAATCACGCAAATAGTCAATTAGATAAATTATTGATCTGCAGGGATCAGCGGGATACACTCATGGTTCATCTGTCATTCTGCGAGTTTTCTGGAATGGGACATCTGCCCCCCGAAGTGCTCGAGCCGGTCGCGGCCTATTTCCGGGCATTGTCCGAACCGACCCGGCTGCACATCCTGAGCCTGCTGCGCCAGGGCGAATACAACGTGGGCGAACTGGCGCAGCAATGCGACTACACGGCGGCGAACATTTCCCGCCATCTGTCCGTGCTGAAGAAGCACGGGCTGGTCGCGCGCGAGGCGCGCGGCAACAGCGTCTACTACCGGATCGCCGATCCCTCGGTCAATGCCCTGTGCGATCTCGTCTGCGGCAGCATCCTGCGGCAGATCGAGCAGTCGGCCGCCCAGCGCGCGGCCTTCGCCGCGCTGCGCGAGGACCTGCCCGACCCTCTCCCCGACTTTTCACGAAAGGAGTCCTCATGAAAGTCAATATCGGCACGATCGACCGTGTCCTGCGCCTGATCCTCGGCCTCGTTCTCATCGTGCTCGCCGCCAACGGCACCATCGGCTGGTGGGGCTGGCTGGGCCTGGTGGCGGTGGCCACGGCCCTGTTCCGCTTCTGCCCGCTGTACATGCTGCTGGGCGTCAACACCTGCCCGCTGAAGTCGCGGAATTGATCGCCTGATTTCCCAGGCCGGCGGGCGTCTCCCTCATCGAAGGGCGGGAGACGCTCGCCGGTTCAGGCGCGCCGCCGGATCAGCACGGCCCCCCAGGCCAGCCCCAGGATCGCGGCCGTCAGCGAACCCAGCAGCACGCCCAGCTTCGCGGCGGCGAGCAGGCCTTCGTCGGCGAAGGCCAGCATGGCGATGAAGATCGACATCGTGAAGCCGATTCCCGCCAGCAGGCCGATCAGGCATACGCCGCCCCAGTCCACCCCGGGCGGCAGGCGGCACCAGCCCAGGCGGACCGCCAGCCAGCTCGTGCCGATCACCCCGGCCGCCTTGCCGGCCACCAGCGCCACGGCCACGCCGGCCATCACCCGTTGCGGACCCGGCAGGGACAGGTCCACGCCGTCGAGGGAGACCCCGGCGTTGGCCAGCGCGAACAGCGGCATGATCCCGAAGGCCACCCAGGGGTGCAGCGCCGTCTGCACCCGCACGACCGGCGGCCGCATCTCCCGCTGGGCCAGGCGCAGCTGCCGGAGCGGTCCGGCCAGCTGGCCGACCTCCGGGGCCGTCCCGGCGTTCCGGCCGAGCAGGTCGCCGATCGCGCGCGACAGCGCATCCAGCGGCTGTTCGCGCATGGGGATCGAGCGCACCGGCGTCATCAGGCCCAGGACCACGCCGGCCAGGGTGGGGTGGGCGCCGGTGATCAGCAGGCCGCTCCAGACGACCGCGCCCGGGATCACGTAGGCCAGGGCCGAGCCGGCGCCGATGCGCTGCAGGCCGACGACCATCAGGATGCCCAGGATCGCCACCAGGAAGCCGCCGTACTGCAGTCCGCCGGAATAGAAGAAGGCGATGATCAGCACCGCGGCGATGTCGTCGATGATGGCCAGCGCCAGCAGGAACACGCGGACGTTGCCCGGGATCGAGCGGCCCAGCAGGGCCAGCACCCCGACGGCGAAGGCGATGTCGGTGGCGGTCGGGACCGCCCAGCCCTGGAGGCTGGCGGGGTCGGTGTTGAGCGCGGTGTAGATGATCGCCGGGACGGCCACGCCCCCGAGGGCCGCGGCCAGGGGCAGGCCCGCCTGGCGCAGGCTGCTGAGCGCGCCTTCGTGGATCTCGCGCCGGATTTCCATGCCGACGACCAGGAAGAACACCGTCATCAGGGCGTCGTTGATCCAGAAATGCAGGGATTGCGAAAAGACGAAATCCCCCAGTCCGATGGACAGGGGCGCGTGCCAGATCGCATGGTAGCTGGGGGCCAGCGGGGAATTGGCCCAGATCAGGGCGCCGGCGGCCGCCAGCAGGAGGATGGCGCCGCTGACGGCCTCGATGTGGAGAAAGCGTTCGAGCGTGGCGAAGGCGCGTTCGGCGAGCAGCTGGGCGCGCGGGATCTCGTGCGACGGGGTCCGGGACATGGTCGTGGGTTTCCTGCGTGGCGGCCCGACCAGCGCGTTGTCCTGTCCCGCCGCACGATGCGGCTAACACCCGGAACCGTGATTCTACAGGATCCGGATGCGCGCCCGCCCTTACCCCTCGGACAGGGGGGCGGTCGCTTCCAGCAGCCGTTTCAGCGTGCGCGGGCTGACCCCGTAATGGGCCGCGACCTGCGCGGGCGGATGGCCCGCATCGATCATGGCCCGGGCCTGCAGGCATTGCGGCGGACTCAGGGAAGGGGGGCGTCCCAGGCGGATCCCGCGGGCCCGGGCGGCGGCCATGCCAGCGCGGGTGCGCTCGCCGATCAACGCGCGCTCGAACTCGGCCAGGGCGGCCATCATGTGGAACACCAGCTTGCCGCCGGGGGAGTCGATGTCGATCTGTTCGCACAGCGAGCAGAAGCGCACGCCGCGGCGCCCGAGCTGTTCGAGCAGGGAAATCAGGCCGCCGAGCGAGCGTCCCAGCCGGTCCAGGCGCCAGACGATCAGCTTGTCGCCCCTGCCCAGGGATTGCAGCAGGCGTCCCAGGCCCTCGCGCCGCATCGTGGCGCCGGAGACGCCGTGATCCTGGTAGATCGTCTTGCAGCCGGCCTCGCGCAATGCCTGCAGCTGCAGGCCCAGGTGCTGTTCGTCGGTCGAGACCCGGGCGTAGCCCACGAGCCTGCCTTCGGGGGTGGATGAAGAGGTTTTCATGTCGCGACCTATTGCCCGGCGGGATAGGGCGCCCCGGTGGAACTGGGCAGGGATGATCTCCCACCCGATGATTTGGCATCCACGGATAAAAAATTTAATGTTTCTAATTAAATAATTCAAACACTTGTCTATTGATGTTTATAGCGTTTGTGCATTGAAAGACCAGCGAATATGGGGGTTGTGGTTTGACAATAAAGGTTCCTTTTTTGTATTCTTTGAAAAAATCAATTGCATCAATAATTTGATTGGATATTGACGGAATTGAATATATTTGATAATTGATCAAAAAGCCTGACAATTCAATATCTTATCTGATTC
>Ga0222419_100078_pt1 | contig 181385 bp, 160 predicted proteins | sample 1B20Ametagenome_FD_182474 | JGI IMG/M metagenome (GOLD analysis project Ga0222419, IMG submission 182474) | Enriched microbial communities from leaf-cutter ant dump, University of Wisconsin, Madison, United States - 1B20A (version 2) | ecosystem: Environmental > Terrestrial > Nest > Insects... | reverse complement strand
ATGTGTTCGATACCGTCACCACCCCGACCTACGAGGCCACGACGGGACGGGTGACGCAGATCAGCACGACCCCCGCGAGCGGGGCGGCGTCGGTGACCGCCTATGCGTACGACCTCGACGGGAAAGTGCAGACCGTCACGGTTGACGGGCAGCAGCTCGCTTCGGTGACATACGACTCGTTGCAGCGCCTGCAGCAGGTCACCTATCCCGATGGGTCGGCGCTCACGTCGGTCGGGCGTGACAAGGCTCAGCGGGTCACGTCGCAGACGTGGTCGGTCGCCGGGCAGACGGTCACCGACACTGTGGCGCTGTCGCAGTCGGGTCGTGTCGTACAGCAGACCAGCGCGACGGGGGCAACCACGAACACGTCGACGTATGGGTATGACGCCGCCGGGAGGTTGACGTCGGCGACGATCCCCGGGCATCAGCTGACGTATGAGTTCGCTCCCTCCGGCGGGTGCGGGGTGAACGCTGCGGCCGGCATGTCGGGTAACCGGACGGGTCTCACGGATGTGTGGACCGCGCCGGGGCAGGCGCCGGTGACGACATCGACCTCGTACTGCTACGACTGGGCTGACCGGCTCACGTCTTCCACGGTCACGGGGGCGATCTCCGGGGCGACGAGCGTCGCGGATGGCGTCGCAGCGTCGGAGATCGAGTACGACGCCCGCGGCAACACGACGCGCCTGGGCGATATGACGTTCTTCTACGACGCAGCGAACCGGCATGTCGGCACCGCGTACGCGGACGGGTCGACGGTGCAGATCGTGCGGGACTCGACAGGACGCATCGTGTCCCGCACGACCGACCCCACCGGGGCTGCGCCCGCAATGACGGTCACGTACCTGTACGCGGATGGCGAGGATGCGTCCTGGGGGCAGAAGACCGGTGTTGAGCTCACGCGATATGTCGAGCTTCCGGGTGACGTCTCGTGGACGAACGAAGCCGGGACAGGAACGTGGTCCTTCCCCGGCCTCGGCGGGCACGCGCTGGTCTCCAGGACCGGAACCACCACAAGCGGCTTGCTGCTGTGGGACCCGTTCGGTCAACCCCTTGATTCGAACACACGCGCGATCGGCACGATCAGCTCGGATGACAGCGGCCAGGTCGCTGGGAACACACAGTGGCATCAAGGCGCGTTGAAGCAGGCTGAGTCCGTCGGATCCACGACCGTCATCGAGATGGGAGTCAGGCTGTATGTTCCCGCACTGGGGCGGTTCCTACAGGTCGACCCCATCGAGGGAGGAGGAGCAAACGACTATGTCTGGCCACCAGACCCCGTCAACATGCATGACCTCAGCGGAATGTTCGTACCGTTCCTGTTGGCGGCTCTGGGCATAGTATTTAGTCCTGCGGTTCTGGTTGGTGTGGCCGTAGTTGTTGGCGTATTCGTGGTTGCTACAAATCCGTGGGTGCAGAAGCAGTTTGGTTACATTGGAGCCGCGATCTCCAATTTCAACAGGAGTATCTCCCTCGCCATTCCGCTAGCGGTGGCGGGCACCATTGCTTGGGCTGCAGAACATCGAACTAACAAGCGCAAATCCAACCAGCCCAAGCACGAGAAGGGGCAAACACGAAAAAATCAGAAGTTCACCGACAAGAAGCGTGGGAAATCTGGATGGTATCAGCGATGAACTCAGAAAATGAAACGTCAATCCCCAGCGAACGGCCATGGGAACAGTTGGAGGACCTCGCTCAGGAGGCATACGACTGTGGGAATCTCCTTCTAGCCCAGGACCTTCTTGTTGAAGCCTCCTTGACTCGTGCTCCGGGACCAACTGTGTTCTCAAACCTTGGCCTAGTCAGTCTGAATCTTGATGACTTCGTTCAAGCAATCAAGGCTTACAGCTCCCTGGAATCTTTGGACGTCAATCAGCATGTGAATCGCGGACTGGCCTATGATCGGCTCGGAGACGTCGATTCAGCGAAGGCGGACTATGAAGCGGCGCTGGAGATTGATCCCGATGATGTCGACGCTCTCATCAACCTTGGCACATTAGAACTCGAAACGGGAGATGGTGATGCTGCACGTTCGGCTCTTGAGCGAGCCTATGAACTCGACTTCCGTGCAGGTTGGCAGTTAAGTGACGCCCTGCGCGCCCGCGGCGACTTAGACACGGCAGTTGAAGTGCTCAACGCAGCGATCAAAGCCGGCGAGCTACGAGCATACATCGACCTCGCTGATGTCCAACGGGAACGCGGGAACGCAAAAGAAAGTGCAGCTGCCTATGAAGCGGCAATTGCTGCCGGCGTGGTAGAGAACGGTGACCAAGTACCGTAGCTAGCAACGGGCGCCCTCTTTACCGAAGAACCTCCTCTGGTCGCATGAGGAAACGGCGACCAGTGTCGCCGGTCCCGCCGGGACCGGCACGATCTCGACGACCACGACCCGGACGCCGCGCGCGACCGGGGGTGGGTACACGACCGTGACCGGTGGTGTGGCCGTGGCGGGCTCGACCAACGGGTCGACGGTGACCACGGTCACCGACCTGCTCGGACGCACCGTGACGTACACCGATGTGTTCGATACCGTCACCACCCCGACCTACGAGGCCACGACGGGACGGGTGACGCAGATCAGCACGACCCCCGCGAGCGGGGCGGCGTCGGTGACCGCCTATGTGTACGACCTCGACGGGAAAGTGCAGACCGTCACGGTTGACGGGCAGCAGCTCGCCGCGGTCACCTACGACGCACTGCAGCAGGTGGAGCAGATCGCCTATCCCGACGGGTCAGAGCTCAACCTAGTGACCCGCGATCGGGCTGGACGGGTCAGGTCTCAGATCTGGTACGTGGCGGGTGAGATGTTCACCGACACCGTGGTCCGGTCGCAGACAGGCCGGGTCGTGCAGCAGATGAGCGCATCAGAAGACGGCGTGTACCGATCGACGTATGCGTATGACGCGGCAGGGCGGTTGGTGTCTGCGGCGATTCCCGGCCACCAGCTCACCTATGCGTTCGCGTCGTCGGGCGGGTGCGGGGTGAACACCGCAGCCGGCATGTCGGGGAATCGCACCGGTCTCACGGATGTGTGGACTGCGCCTGGCGAGGCTCCGGTGACGACGTCGACGTCGTACTGCTACGACTGGGCCGACCGGCTCACCTCGTCCGCGGTCACCGGGGCGGTCTCGGGGGCGACGAGTGTCGCGGATGGTGTGGGGGCGTCGGAGATCGAGTACGACGTGCGGGGCAACACGACGCGTCTGGGTGACATGACGTTCTTCTATGATGCCGCGAACCGGCACATCGGCACCGCGTATGCCGACGGGTCCACGGTGCAGATCATGCGCGACGCCACGGGGCGGATCGTGTCTCGTACGACCGATCCGACCGGTGCGGCACCCGCGACGACGGTGAAGTATCTGTACGCGTCCGGCGGGGACGCGGCGTGGGGGCAGAAATCCGGCGGCGATCTGACACGGAGCGTCAGCCTCCCTGGCGGAGTCTCCTGGACCAACCAGGCCGGGACCGTGACCTGGTCCTTCCCTGGACTCGGCGGACACGCTCTCGTCACTCGCACCGGCACCACGACCAGCGGGCTGCTGCTCTGGGACCCCTTCGGACAGCCCGTCGACCCCACCACCTACGCCCTCGGCACCATCACCAGCGACGACATCGGACAAGTCGCCGGCAACACCCTCTGGCACCAAGGCGCGTTGAAACAAGCCGAGTCCGTGGGCCCGACCACCGTCATCGAAATGGGGGCGCGTGTATACGTCCCCGCACTCGCGCGGTTCCTGCAAGTCGACCCCATCGAAGGCGGTGGCACGAACGACTACGTCTGGCCAGCGGATACGGTTGGGCAGTCAGATTTATCCGGAAAATGCTTCTTGATCTGGTGTAACGTCGGAGACGCCGTTGATGATATCTCAGGTGTGTTGGGCGTCGCAGCGATGTTTGGCTGTGTGGTTTGTGGAGCAGTGTCAGCGGTACTCTCTATCGGCAGTGGCATCGTCAAAATCGCCAACGGTGATGCTGCGGGTTGGCTCGATGTTGCGGCGGGAGCCACTTTCGGTATCGGAAAGGCCGTTTCGGCGGTGTCTCGATCTGTTCAGTTGACCCTCAAAGGTATGTATCAGATGCCTATTCGAACGTTTAAGGCGGTGACGTCGAATAGTAAGGTTCCGAATGTACGAGATTGGGCTCGATTGGATCGCAAACTCTACACTCCAACTAACCGTGGCCTGGCAGCATTCGGTGCCGTTATGACCGCGAAGTGGGGTTGGGAACTGGGCAACCGCATCGGCATGTCCGTCAAGCGCTGGAAGGTGAGCGCGTGGTGAGGGGGCAGCTAGCGGAATTCGCATCTGAACTATGGAGCAGTGGCTTACTACTGGGTCTCGGAATCGGACTCGTGCTCATCTGCCTTGCACCGGGTAATTGGATCTATAAAGGGTTCGCTGCAGCATTCGCAAGTGCACTGGCTGCTGCTGCGGTGATATATCGATTGAGGAAGGGGGGCGAAATCAGAAAGGTAAGACTAGTTTATCCCGCTACCGAGAATCTGTAGAGGCGTGGGCCTCTCATGCAGGAGGGCGATCCGCGGATCGGTTGCTCGCCGAACAGGCGCTCCTTGCGCGAGAATTGGTTCAGACCGCAGAAGGCCGGCGTGCCATCGAGAGCATGACATTATCTGGCTCTCCTGGAGCCCAACTGCTCGCGGCCCACGCCGCGTACGCATGGAATAGGTCGCTTGCTGTGGTCGCGATGGAGCGGTTAGCTAGGGATGAACGCATAGATCCACTTGTTCGGTCGTACGCCGCTGAACTCCGAGAAGATCTTAAACGCGAGTACGAACGACCATAGGCGGATGGATCCCCAGAGCGCCTCACGGCGATCGGGTTCCCTTACGAGAACTCCCACAGCTAGAGCGACGGCGACGGCGATCACAAAGAATAAGGCGTCGACATCAAACGTCACTTCCGTGGACTCAACATCCAAGCGGGCTATCTTGAATATCAAGCCCTCCATGTCTGCGGCCAATAGGAATGCAGGCATCGACTGGGACACCATCTGGATGCTTACTATCGATGTGGCTATTGGCTTAGTCGCGTCTGCGCTGACCACTGCGGTTTGTGTGGGATCGATAGTGGTGGGATGCGGTTTCGCGATAGTTGCATTTGGCGGGGCTGCTATAATGTCCGTGGCTGCCAATCACGCTGCTTGGAGCGGTAGGGAGCTTGGGAGAGAAATTCACGAGGCGATTATCGATCCCTTTAATTGGGTAGATACGTTGATAGGTCAAGGTGGGCGCCCAGATGTTCCGAATTGATGGCCGCAGTAGCGCCGGATTGCGTAAACAAGCGATGGTGCTTCGGGTTATAGCTGCGTTTATCCTTGTTGTCGGCGTGGTACTTTTGGGCTATGGGATTGCCCTTTTGGTCGCAGGTGTGCGATTGAATGGTATGGCATTGGCGATGACGATAATGATTTTCGGGGTTTCGTTTACGCTATTGTGGGTGAGATCGAATAACCTGCTTCTCTGGTCGAGGGAGGAGCGCGAGCGTGAACTAGGTAGCCAAGACATCACTGGTCCGAGATAGTCTTGTGTTCCGCGTAACTATGTCGGGAGCATCCGTGTATCGATCGGCGTGCCTCATTAATAATGGGCGAAGCTCCCGACCGGGCGCTGGCGTGCCCAACCCGGCTCTTCGCAGTCGAGGGTTTAGTCGGGAGTCGACGGCGGGCTCGCAGATAGGGGCGAGGCCGTTTCGGCGGTGTCTCGGGTTTTGCCCTGACGTCAACCTTGTTCGGAGCCTTCGTTCCGGCAGGGGGCGACATGATAGGTGGTGCGATGATCGGAGTTAGCACCACAGGGGTCATCCTCTTGACCGCGTTGCCAGGCATGCCAGACAACAGACCGACGCTTGATTGGTGAGGGAGCAAGGAGATGAGTAGCGTCCTTGAGAGCAGAGCTTTCGGCGCGTCACGTGTGGGGGCGGCGGTGCTCTGTCTCATGACGGCAGCATTCTTCCTCGTGGTGCCCTGGCTTGTATCGCCCACCCAGAATGCACTCATGCTGATACCGATCGGCGTCGGGCTTATGGCCGCTGCTGCTCTCAATGCTCGTCCGTGGTTGGCAATTGCGGTGCGGTGCTCACGTGCAGAGGAAAAAGCCGATGCGCATGGCGGGTTCATCTTCTCCCATGGAACCACCAAGACCACCGGTGGACACGCAAAGAGAATGGGGGCGGGATGGGCGGTTGCGACCGATGATGGCGTGACCTTCCGATTCGCGCACGGGCGATCGTCGTTCGCGAAGCAGACCGAGACTTTGTCGCTTGACCAGGATGACCTCATCTCGGTTCGGCAAATCGCGCGCTCGGGATTTAAGTATCCAGCCGTTGAGATCAAAACGAGGACTGGGGATTGTCTCTCGGTCCAAGTTGTGGCTAAAAATGGTTCCGGTTTACGCGGGCCCAGCCAGGCGGAGATCGACGCGGCAATCAGGGTGTTGACTAGAGCCGCGTAACCGTCCAGTGGGGGTGACTTCACTGGGAAAGTCGAGTGGGGGCGGGGACTGCATGGTGGTCGCGTAAGAAGTTGCGCCGCACCGAAGCGCACTTCTACTATCTCGCGTAGGCGATCGCTGACGGGCCGCTCGCCAGCAGCGAGCTCGAGGCGGAGTCGGCCGACGGTCCGCCACGGCAGAGGTTGCAACCATGGTGTTTCCCTCGAAATCTCGCCTGAACTGGCATGAGGGCGACTCAGATAGGCAACCTTCATCTCGACCCCGGCGGAGGCGGGACGACGATTGGTGACGTGCTCATAGCGAGCATGCCAACTGCCAAGGTTCTTCAGAATCCGTGCCTTCTTGCTCACGAGTACCAGCACGCGAAGCACTGGGCTGGGTGGGGCCCCGACTTCGCAGTGGCTTACGCGGGGGAGATGCTCAAGAGCCATACCAGGCTAGGAGACTACGGTTGTGCCAACTGCTTTGAATACAGTGCGAATCTCGAGTGGGGTGGATATGTCTGTTGATACATCTCGTAGGAGGCTACTGAAGCACGTATCTGCAGCGACCATGCTTGTCACGACGATTCTCCTGTTACCAGGCTGCATGCTGCTGGGGGATTCAGGGAGGGGGCAGCCGATATCGATGACGGTCCGGGGCGGAGAGTTCGTGTTCCGATGGTGCGGAGAACAGACCGATGAGTTCCGATATCTTGAGCTGGGCTACGCGGAGTACACTCCAGATCGCGTTGATGAAAGGGTCCTTACTGGTACCGGGCAGGCAACACTGTCCCCGGGCGATGAGTTCTCCATAGCGGCGCCCCCTGAGGGCATCGTACCCATGACTATCGGGTCCTTTCCTCGATCAAAGAACCGTCTACTCATATTCCTATATACGGGGCGCTCGGAGTCAGTCCACAGCCAGCCATCAGCGACGTTTGATGTCCCTAGCGTCAGTGAGTTAGAAGGCAATTGGGCTTATGCATCTGGCGGAATTCATGACAAGCCGTGCGAGATGCGAGGAGCCGCCAGCGAGGGCGGCTGAGTCAATTCAGATCTACCGCGGCCTACGTCAGTCTTCTTGATCGGAATGAGGCTTTCCGGATAAGCGTCAGAACGTTCAGAATCATAGTGGGTGAATCGAACCGAGTTCGAATCGGAGGAATAAAATAATTGTCGTGTGTGGCGGCCGAATAGAGATCTCCTTCTGATGGCAGACAATCGTGCGGGGGAGCGACAGTTCAAAGCGGGCGACTGCGTTGGCTTCTTGAATGCCATGCGCTCGGCGTCCGCGGACTCTCGATCGCGCCTGCTGAGAGAGAGCCTTGGCCGCAGTGCTGAGAGCTTCGATCGGAACAACGGCGCTCCAGCCGCAGACCTGCTATACGATTTCGCCTCAGCATTGTGGGAATATGACGAGCCGACCGCGTTATCGGTATTCCGAGAGGCTGCTCGCTTGGGTTCGGACGACGCGTTCGCGGCGCTCGGGGATGCGCTCAACTGGATGGGTGCGGACGCAGAGGCGATCAGTTGGCTTCGCGCGGCCATTGAACGCGGCGTCGGGGACCGGAGTTGGCTTGAGGGGCTTCTAGGTGAGTCGCTTTTGAGAGCCGGTCAATCTTCTGTGGCCGAGGTTGAGTATCACTTGACTCAGGGCTTGAAGAGCTCCACTCGATTCGCGATTCCGCTCGCACAGCTGCTGGTTGAAAAAGGTGATTTTTATTCCGCGCGCGATCTCTTGGAGCGAGCAACGCAGGACGGACAGTATGGTGCAGCTATCGTCTTGGGAAACTTGCTCTGCGATCGATTCGATGATCACGAGGCTGCCGAGGCTGCGTATAAGGTCGGAATACAATCCGGGGATGCTTATAGTGCGCATAATCTCAGTGTTATGTTGTTAAATGATGGGGATGGGGAGCGTGCTAAGCACTATCACAAACTCGCGATGGATATGGGAGACTCGTCCCTGCTCTCGACGGAGTGAGCTGCCGTGAATTTGAAGAGAATCACTCCTGCTCTACACCTGGCAGACTTCTGCGTCGGAATAATCTTTCTCGGCGTGATGATCTGTGCGATGATTCCTTTTGCAACGTATGGCTCCGGTGGGTGGAACGAATTGGTTGCAACGATACTGATCTCGTTCACGGCAATGGGATTCGCGGCGATTGTGCTGTCGCGTGGTGCTCGGATACGCGCGGCGGCACGAGACTTTTCGCGAACGGGGGGAGGCGTCGTGCTTGCCTTCGACACTGCGCAGATCCAGGGTGCCGATCGGACCCCGCTCCGCGACCTCTCGGGTGGCCTCATCGGCGTTCGAGGCGGCGATCTGGTCGTGACCGAGGCAGGGCACAGTAGCCCGTCATACACGCGCCCAGTGAGTGATGTTGTGGGCGTACAGCCCGAGTGTGTGGTCCGATTCGTCTCTTATCCGCTTCTTATCGTCGAGTTCGCGGACGGAACCATGCTTTGTACACGTCCGATCAAGCAATCCGGTTGCGCTTGGCGCAGCGGACTGACTCGGCGCGAGGTCGAGGCAGCCGCAACCCGCTGGGAAGAGTCCTCGTCGTCTCGGCGAAGCTCCGACTGATGAGCCCTGGAACCACTGCAAGCCGCAACTTGGCGGCGGGAGTTGCGCTCTTCGTCGGCTGTGTCTGCTTCGTCGTTCCGTCAGTGCAAGGAGTGCCGTTTGCTGACGTCGTCTCAGTGGCTGGCATAGGCATGCTCTTCGCGGCTTCGGCGCTAATCATCGCGTTGCGGTGGAGGCCTCTGGTTCTTCGGGCTAGGCGAAGCGCAAGTGTGACAGGAGTGTCGTCTTACTTCTCGTTCATGCAGCTAGAAGTCGGACGGCCAACGAGTGCGCGACACAGCGAAGCGGTGAGGGGGTGGGTCCTGCTGTTTCCCGACCGGCTCGAGATTCATTCCAGCCCACCAGGTCGTCTCGCGGTGCGTCCCGACGGTCTACGCTCGATCGCCATCGGGGAAGTGGCCGAGGTGACCCGCCAGGGTGAGAGCTTCGCGTCGTTTGCCAGACTCGTCATCGGGCTGAACGACGGTGAGCTCCTCGAATTCACGCTGGTTCCCCGAAACGGCTCAGGGCTTCGGGGCCCGACTGATGACGAGATCGATTCGGCGATTGCTGCGATCGAAGGCCAACGGAACCGCTGAGCCATCAAGGTCGCAATAGCTCATAGGCCTACGGATAGGGCATAGTTGTCCCGGATGATTTGTCATTCGTGGGCGCACTAACCGTGTGGAGTGGCTATAGTCTTATTAGCGGTATAGCGAAAATGGACAGGGGCTCCATCAGTTGGCGGACGGCTTCCAGGAACCATTCCTCACCCGGACAACTTGGAGAGATTGGATACCGGCTGTTGCGGTTGATCTCCTACCGAAGTTCACGCCCAATCTGTGGGAGTTTTTAGGATCGATCATATGATCGCAGGTTTCGATTTCATTGTTCTGTTCTCTCTCTGGGTGTTCAGGGGGCTATATTTGTGGGTATTGATACCCGCAACTTTCCTTGCGTGGATTTCCATCCACGCGTGGCGACAGAAATCCAGTTATGGTGCATGCCTGGGGTGGTATGACTGGAATGTCTTTGTATTTCTCGCCACGGGATTAGTTGGAGTGCGCGCGGGCAAATATATTCCGAATGTTCGCTACGTTGGGCTGGTGGACATGAGCAAAATCTCACACAGAGTGGGAAGGATGCGTCGAACATTGCAAGACTTGAATATTGACTCATCGGAATCGGGGATTTAGATCGTCGATCCGGTTTCGAAAGGCGCAGGAGATCGACGGTGCGATCCGAACGCGGGGATTCAGTGTGAGCCCGGGAGGTTCTTGTGAAGTCTCTTGACGGTATTGGCTTGTTCTCGCTTCTGGTCATTCGAGGCCTCGCACTGTGGGTCGTGATTCCCATTTCGTTCCTGTCCTGGACTATTTGTCATTCGTGGGCGCAGAAAGCGTCTTTCAGACAGGTATTGTGCTGGTATGACCGCAATGTCATCTCACTCTTCGCGAAGAGCGTTCTTCGACCGCTGCTCCTTGCGGAGCATCGGCCGAGGTTCATAGGGCTTTCCGACATGAATCAGATCGTTCCTTATCGCATCACCTTGGCGGACTTCACCTAGAAGACCACCCGCTCGGGTGCTGGCTCCGCACGCTCGGCGGTACGCTGATGCCTCAGATCAGCATCCAGGTCTGACGGTGTGCGGGCTCCCGTTCGAGGGCGGCGTCGAGCGGGACGACGGTGGCTCGCGACTCGGCCTCGTGACGTGCCTCATCGAACACCGGCCGCAGCAGCGGATCGGCGACGATAACAGCGATGAGCTTGCGCCAGTCCTTCGCGTATCCGGGGTCGGTAGTCGTGAGGATGCCCTCGCCCCCCCACGACGACGCGAAGCGCCTCCGGTCATCGACGGTCTGGGTGGGCGGCTCGACGACATCGAGGTCGTGATCCCGCCGTGGTCGATGCCGCGAGTCTCTTTGGACGTCCGGGCCGCGGGTGACGGTCATCGGCCGAACCCCTCCGAGGGGTCCGTTAAACAGGAGTCGTCCATCGTCATACCACTCGTCCGCTGGTCGCGATCAGTTCGCAGCATCCCCCGTCTTCGCGCCGACGACGACGTCGTGCGTCGACTGCAGCACGAGATGCGCGCGCTCGTGCCCGGCGTGCAGGCTCTCCTGCGGGGTGAGCCCGGCGAGCACTCCGGCCAGGTACCCGGCGGCGAACGCGTCGCCGGCGCCGACCGCCTCGACGACCTCGGTCGGGATCGCGGGCACGAAGACGGCGCCGTCCTCGGAGAACTCCGTCGCCCCGACGTCGCCGTCCTTCACGACGAGGCGGGCGGGGCTCGGCACCAGCGCGCGGACCTCGACGGGCGTTCGGCATCCCCAGAGCGTCTCGGCCTCGTCGAGGCCGACGAAGACGACATCGGCGCGGTTCGCGAGGGCGAGCAGCACCGGCGCGGCCTCGGATGCCGGCCACAGTGCCGGGCGGTGGTTGACGTCGAAGCTCAGCAGGGCGTCGGATGCCGCGACCCGGTCGATCACGGCGTCGATGAGGTCGGCGCACTCCGGGGACAGGGCCGGGGTGATGCCGGAGACGTGCACGATCCGGGCGTCCTCGAGGGGCACGTCGGCGACGGACGCCGGGGTCATGCGCGATGCGGCTGAGCCGGCACGGTAGTAGTGCACGCCGTTGCCGGGGTCCTTGAAGTAGACGCCGGTCGGAGCATCCGGATCGAACTGCACCCAACGGGTGTCCACGCCCTGCGCCGTGATCGCGCGATGCACGCGGCGTCCCAGCACCTCGTCGCCGAGCCGGCTCACCCAGGCGGCCCTGTGCCCGAGGGCGGCGACGTGAGCCGCGACGTTCGACTCGGCGCCGCCGAAGCTGAGCCGCACGTCCGCCGCGTCGGCGAGCGAGGTGGCGTCGCGGGGGGTGACGAGGATCATCGTCTCGCCGATCGCGATCAGGTCCGGTGCGGCAGCGGAGGTCATCCTGTCATGATGACGAGACTGTGCATTCCTCGCAACGTGTGTTGCAGCATGTGCACATGATGCGATCGGGATGTAGGTTCGTCCCAGACTCGATCCACCGGGAGGACTCACATGGCACAGAAGCTTCTGCTCGACGGCCTCGGGGCCGAGCGGCTCTCGGCGCGCGACAAGGGCATCCCCGAGCGCGCCTTCGGCCTGACCGTCGACGAGTTCCTCGCCACCGGCCCCCGGCTCTCCGAGTTCTGGACGCCGCTGATCGCCCTCGACGACGCCGCGATGAGCGACAACCTCGCCCTCATGGCGCGGTGGTCGGGCGAGCGCGGTCTCGAGCTGATGCCGCACGGCAAGACGACCATGGCGCCCGCGCTCTGGCAGCGACAGCTCGACGCCGGGTCCACCGGCATCACGCTGGCCAACATGGACCAGGTCCGCGTCGCCCGCACCTTCGGCCTCGCCGACATCATGCTCGCGAACGCCGTGATCGATCCGCGGTCGCTGCGCTACCTCGCCGAGGAGCTGGCCGATCCCGATCTCTCCTTCGTCTGCTGGGCCGACTCGCTCGAGACGGTGGAGCGGATGCAGGGCGCCCTGCGCGAGATCGGCGTGCCGCGCCGCGTCGACGTGTGCGTCGAGCTCGGCGCCCCGGGAGGACGCACCGGCGCCCGCACCCTCGACGAGGCGGTCCTGATCGCACAGGCGGTGGCGGCATCCGACGTCCTCCGCCTCGCCGGCGTCGCCGGCTACGAGGGCAGCCTCGGCCACGATCGCTCCCCGGCCGCGCTCGCCGCAGTGCGGGGCTATCTCGAGAACCAGATCGCCCTGCACGACGCGATCGCCGATCTCTACGACGACGAGGGCGACGTCTTCGTGACGGCCGGGGGCAGCGCCTACTTCGACCTCGTCGCCGAGGTGTACGCGCCGGTGGTCGCGCGGGGGGAGCGCACCCGGTTGACCCTGCGATCGGGCGCCTACATCGTGCACGACGACGGCTTCTACCGCGGCATCTCCCCGCTCGACGGGGACCGCAGCGCCGAGGGGCGGCTGCGCTCCGCCATGCACGGCTGGGTGCGCGTCGTCTCGCATCCGGAGCCCGGCCTCGCCCTGCTCGACGGCGGCAAGCGCGACCTGCCCTTCGACGAGGGCCTCCCCGAGCCGCAGGGCCTCGCCGCCGATCTCGGCGCACCCCTCGCGGCGCTGTCCGGCGCCGTCGTCTCGGCCATGAACGACCAGCACGCCTTCCTGCGCGACGCCGACGTGCGCATCGGAGACGTGGTGCGGCTGGGGCTGTCGCATCCGTGCACGGCCTTCGACAAGTGGCATCGCCTGCCGGTCGTCGCCTCGCAGGACGACGACCGGGTCGTCGGCCTCGTGCGGACGTTCTTCTAGCCATGTCGCAGAGCGTGCGCAGGGCCGCCCTCATCGTCGACGCGATCGCCGCACGGCCGCAGTCCGTGGCCGAGCTCGCCGCGGAGTTCGGCCTGCACCGTTCGACGATGTTCCGCGAGCTGCAGACTCTCGAGGACGTCGGTTACGTGCGACGCCGGGCCGACGGGGCCTACGTCCCCGCCTTCCACCTCGTCTCCCTCGCCCAGGTCGCCCTCGAGCACCTCGAGCTCAGGAAGGCGGCCTCCGCTCCGCTGCGCGAGCTGCACGAGGTCACCGGCAACACCCTGCACGTCGCGGCCCTCATCGACGACACGATCGTCTACGTCGACAAGGCCGAGGATCAGGGCGGCATGCGCATGTACTCGCGCATCGGCGCCCGGGTGCTGCCCTACTGCACGGGCGTCGGCAAGGCGATCCTCGCCGACCTCGACGAGGATCGCAGGGATGCCGTGCTCGCCGGCGCCGAGTGGACCGCGCACACTGCCAACACGCTCACCAGCCGCGCGGCCCTCGACGCCGAGCTCGACGCCGTGAAGGCTCGGGGCTGGGCGGTCGACGATGCGGAGTTCGAGGACTTCGTCAACTGCGTCGCCGTCCCGATCCGCACGGCGACGGGCGTAGTCGGCGCGCTCTCGCTCACGGCGATACGCATGGTGCAGGACCTCGACGAGCTCGCGGTGCGGGTGCCGCTGCTGCAGCGCACCGCGGCCCTGATCGCGCGCGAGGTCGGCTGACGTATCGTGGGGAGGTGCCCGACTTCCCCTACGCGCGCCTGCGGCGCCGGCCCGACGTCGAGGCCGGGAACCTGCAGGCGCACGACGCCACCGATGCGCTGCTCGTGCAGCAGGCGCTCCAGGCGGGGCTGCCCGGCGAGGAGATCGTCGTCATCGGCGACGGCTACGGCGCGATCACGCTGCCGCTGACGGATGCCGGTCTCACCGGCGTGCGGGTGCATCAGGACCTCGCGACCGGCCGGCGGGCGCTCGCGCTCAACGCCGCGGAGCTCGGGCTGTCGGGCTTCGTCGCGCACGAGCTGTCGCCTGCACTGCTCGACGGTGCGCGGCTGGTGCTGCTGCAGCTGCCGAAGTCGCTCGCCGAGCTCGAGGAGGTGGCCGATGCGGTCGCCCGGTGGGCCGCGCCCGACGTCGCGCTCGTCGCCGGGGGCCGCGTCAAGCACATGACCCTGGCGCAGAACGAGGTGCTCGCGCGATCGTTCGGCCGCGTGCAGGCGCAGCGCGCCGAGCGGAAGTCGAGGCTGGTCGTCGCGTCCTCCGCGCGGCCGGTGCCGCAGCCGCCGCCGTTCCCCGTCTCGGCGCGGCATGACGGCCTGACGCTGGTCGCGCATGGCGCCGCCTTCGCGGGACCCCGGCTCGACATCGGCACCCGGGTCCTGCTCGACGTGCTCGACCGCATCCCCGACGCGGCGACGGTCGTCGACCTCGGCTGCGGCACGGGCGCCCTGGCCGTCTCGTACGCCCTCGCGCACCCCGGTGCGCAGGTGATCGCGACCGACCGCTCGGCGGCGGCCGCGGCATCCGCTCGCGCGACGGCGTTGGCGAACGGCGTCGCCGGACGCGTCGCGGTGACGCACGACGATGCCGCCTCCGAGCTGCCCGACGGGGGTGCGGATCTCGTGCTGCTGAACCCGCCGTTCCATCTCGGCACGAGCGTGCACACGGGCGCGGCGTCGCGCCTGTTCGAGGCGGCCGCCCGGCTGCTGCGCCCGGGCGGCGAGCTCTGGACCGTGTACAACTCGTCGCTCGGCCACCGCTCCGAGCTGGGCCGGCTGATCGGCCCCACCGAGCAGGTCGTGCGCACGCCGAAGTTCACGGTGACCCGCAGCGTACGGCGCTGACTTCTCCTGTACAGACTGCCTGCACGATGACTTATCCACAGATCGTGGGATATGCAGGTCACTGGACATTTCCATGCCGCGGGACACTGGCAATCTGGACGCAGCCGTTGGATGATGAAAGGGTGCTTCCCGTGAACGAACCGCAGATCTGGGCTGCGTTGGGCATCCTCGCCGCAGCGCTCACGGGCATGATCGCCGTGACCACGCAGCTGATGATGCGCACGATCTCTGCGCAGTTCGGCACCGTCAACGCGAAGTTCGACGCCGTGACCGAGAAGATCGACGGTCTGCGCACCGAGATGATGCTCCGCTTCGACAGCGTCGATCGCCGGTTCGAAGAGGTCGATCGCCGGTTCGAGCAGGTCGACAAGCGGCTCGACCGGGTGGAGCGCAGGCTCGACGGGCTCGACGCCGATGTGCAGGCGATCACGAAGCGCATACTGCCCGACTGACCCCCGCCCCGACCCGTCCAATCCCCCGGTCAGCCAGCGAAACCGAACGCCGCTCGGATCGGCGGATTTGCCCCTGATCGGCCATTTCGTTACGTTGGAATGCGGGCCTGACGGCCCAAGACCAGTCCGCGGCCGCGTCCTTCTTTCGATCTGCTGTGCTGCGAAGAGGCGTGGGCGTATGGTCGATGTCCTCTGCGACGGATCCGAAATCCGACGCCAGCGCCGCCACAGCGACACACTCGAAACGGCCGTGTGGACATCACCCGGGCGTAACCGAAGCGGGCGTGCCCCAGAGGGCGCGCCGCGGGGGAAACGTGTCCGAAATCGCACTTGAAGCGCGCCATCTGTACAAGGTGTTCGGGAGGAACCCGAACCAGGCCGTACGGCGGCTGAAGTCGGGCGAGAGCCGCACCGACGTCTCCGACGCCGGGACCGCCGCCGTCATCGACGCCGGGTTCACGGTCAACCGCGGCGAGATCTTCGTCATCATGGGGCTCTCCGGATCCGGCAAGTCGACCATCATCCGCATGCTCAACGGCCTGCTCACCCCGACCGACGGCGAGGTGACGATCCAAGGCCGCAGCGTCACGACGGCCTCGGCCGCGGAGCTGCGCGACATCCGACGCTCATCGGTCTCCATGGTGTTCCAGCACTTCGCCCTGCTGCCGCACCGCACCGTGCTCGACAACGCCGCCTACGCGCTCGAGATCCAGGGGGTCGCGAAGACGGAGCGCCTTCAGCGCGCCAGGGAGATCCTCGGCAAGGTCGGGCTCGACGAGTGGGCGGATTCGTTCCCCGACGAGCTCTCCGGAGGCATGAGGCAGCGTGTCGGGCTCGCCCGCGCCCTCACCGCGGGCACCGACATCCTACTCATGGACGAGGCGTTCTCGGCCCTCGACCCCCTGATCCGCCGTGAGATGCAGGAGCAGCTCATCGAGCTGCAGCAGGAGCTCGGTCGCACCATCATCTTCATCACCCACGATCTCAACGAGGCGATGTTCCTCGGAGACCGGATCGCCGTGATGCGCGACGGTCGCATCGTGCAGCAGGGGACGCCCGAGGAGATCCTCACCGACCCGGCCAACGACTACGTGGCGCAGTTCGTACAGGACGTCGACCGCACCAGGGTGCTCACCGCAGGAGCCGTGATGGAGCCCCCGCACCTGACCACCCCGGTCAGCGCCGGAGTGCGCGGCGCTCTGCGGACCCTGCGCGAGCAGCAGGCGAGCGCCGTCTTCGCGGTCGAGAACCGCCGGCTCGTGGGCGTGGTCACCGACCGCGCGGTGATCCGCGCCGTCAAGGCGGGGCAGACCGACCTGCGCACCGTCGTCGACACGTCCGTGCTGACCGTGGGCCCCGACGACCTGCTCACCGACATCGTCGAGCGCGCCGTCGAGACCCCGGTTCCACTGGCGGTGGTCGACGGCAGCCGTCGCCTGATCGGCGTGATCCCGCGGGTCACGCTCCTCGCGGCGCTCGGCAACGTCCCGGCCACGACGAGGGAGATGCCCATCATCCAGACCCCGATCGACATGGTGGCGCAGTTCACCCCGCTGGTGGATGCCGCCGCGAACGCCCCGGCGGGAGCATCCGCTCTCGAAGGATCGGCCGTGAGTGAAGGGGGTGCGAGCTGATGGGCATCGGCGAATGGCTCGGCGACGGAGCGCGCATCCCGCTGGGCAAGTGGGTCAAGGAGTTCATCAACTTCCTCAAGGACTATCTCGGCGGCGTGTTCGACGTGATCGCGGCGATCTTCTCCGCCGTCTACGACGCGGCGGCCTGGCTGTTCACGGAGCCCCCGGGCTGGGTGATCATCATCGTCCTCGCGGGCATCGCCTACCTCGCGAAGGGATGGAAGCTCGCGGTCGGCACGACGCTCGCCCTGTTGCTCGTCATGACGGTGGCGCAGTGGGAGAACGCGATGCTCACGCTGGCGCTGACGGTCGTGTCGGTGCTGATCGCCGTGGTCATCGCGATCCCGCTCGGCATCTGGGCGGCGCGCTCGCAGACCGTCTCCAGCATCGTGCGGCCGGTGCTCGACTTCCTGCAGACCATGCCCGCATTCGTCTACCTGCTTCCTGCGATCTTCCTGTTCAGCGTCGGCGTCGTCCCCGGCATCGTCGCGACGATCCTGTTCGCGGTGGCCCCCGGCGTGCGTCTGACCGAGCTCGGCATCCGCGGCGTCGATCGCGAGGTCGTCGAGGCCGGCAACGCGTTCGGCGCGACGCCCGGACGCATCCTCCGGCAGATCCAGCTGCCGCTGGCGATGCCGTCGATCATGGCCGGAGTCAACCAGGTCATCATGCTCTCGCTGTCGATGTCGGTCATCGCCAGCATGGTCGGCGCTCCCGGTCTCGGCAAGCCGATCGTGACCGCGCTGAGCTCGGTGAACGTGCCGCTCGGCTTCGAGGCCGGCATCTCGGTGGTGATGATCGCGATGATCCTCGATCGGATCACCGGCGGATTCGGAGGCCGCGGACGCTCCCGCCGCACGACGCGGCAGGCGAGCGCATCCCCGGCCGACGCGAAGGCGGCGAAGGCCGTGGCGACCGCCTGAACCAGACTGACGCGCGCCGACGGCGCGCTGACGGCCTACGCGCCTGCGTGGGCATCCCCAACACCTGCGCCACAGCACGCAGGAGGAAAGGAACGATCATGAACAAGCGACACATCCTGAGCACCCTGGCCATCGGCTCGGTGGCGGCGCTCGCCCTCGCCGGCTGCGCGAGCAGCGACGACGGCGGACCCGCGTCCGGCGGCGAGTCCAAGGACATCACCATCGGCGTCTTCAACGGCTGGCCCGAGGGCGAGGCGGCCTCGTACATCTGGAAGCTCGTGCTCGAGGACAAGGGCTACAACGTCGACCTCCAGTACGCCGACGCCGGCCCCGTCTTCCAGGGCGTCGCCGACGGCAGCTACGACGTGGCGCTGGACGGCTGGCTGCCGTTCACCCACGCCGACTACTTCGAGGAGTTCGGCGACGACATCGTCGACCTCGGCGCCTGGAACGAGGACGCGAAGCTCACGATCGCCGTGAACGCAGACGCGCCGATCGACTCGCTCACCGAGCTCGCCGATGAGGCGGATGCCTTCGGCAACCGCCTCATCGGCATCGAGCCCGGCGCCGGGCTCACCACGGCCACCCAGGAGAACACCATCCCGACCTACGGCCTCGAGGGCATGGACTTCGTCACCTCCTCGACGCCCGCGATGCTCGCCGAGCTGCAGACGAAGCTCGATGCCGGCGAGAACGTGGCCGTGACCCTGTGGCGTCCGCACTGGGCCTACGACGCCTTCGACATCAAGGACCTCGAGGACCCGGAGGAGACCCTGGGCGCCGCCGAGGGCATCCACTCCTTCGCCGGCACCGACTTCGAGAAGAACTTCCCCGAGGTGCACGGGTGGCTGTCGGGCTTCACGATGGACTCGGACGTGCTGTTCTCTCTCGAGAACGCCATGTACAACTCGGGCGAGGAGGACGTGACGGACTACACCGAGATCGTCCGCGCCTGGATGGACGAGAACCAGGAGTGGGTCGACGGCCTGACCTCCTGACCCCGTCCGGGCCCGCCGTTCTCCGCGTCCCGCGTCGGGACGGCGCAACCCCCTGACCCGTCCACGCGCGCAGGCGTAGCCTGTGGCCGTGGACGGGTTCGCGGCGGTCGACTTCGGATTCGCCCGCGAGGTCCTGCAGCGGGGCATCGCGGCGCTGTACCTCGTCGCGTTCGTCTCGACGCTGAACCAGTTCCGCCCGCTGCTCGGCGAGCGGGGGCTGCTGCCCGCCCCCGACCTGCTCGGCTGGGTGGCGGCATCCGATTCCCGGAAGCGGATGCTGAACCCCACGCTGTTCCGCCGCATCCGCTACACCGACCGTCGCCTCGTCGCGCTGTGCTGGTGCGGCATCCTCGTCGCGGGGCTGCTCGTCGCCGGCGTCCCCCAGCTGGCCCCGCCCTGGGTGCCGATGATCGCCTTCCTGCTGCTGTGGGGCGGCTACATGTCGGTCGTGAGCATCGGGCAGACCTTCTACTCCTTCGGCTGGGAGATGCTGCTGCTCGAGGCCGGGTTCCTCGCGGCGTTCCTCGGCTCGGCCGATCAGCCTCCGCCGACGGTCGTGATCGTGCTGTTCTGGTGGCTGCTGTTCCGGCTGGAGTTCGGCGCCGGCATGATCAAGATCCGCGGCGGGCGGGAGTGGCGCGACCTCACCGCGCTCATGTACCACCACGAGACCCAGCCGATGCCCGGTCCGCTGAGCCGCCAGGCGCATCTGCTGCCGCGGTGGTTCCATCGCGTCGAGGTCGTCGGCAATCACTTCGCGCAGCTGGTGGTGCCGTTCTTCCTGTTCGCGCCCCTCCTGAGCCTGATCCCGGTCGACGGGTGGCCCGGTCCGGTGCCGCAGCTCGTCGGCACGACGGCCGCCGCGATCGTGATCGCCACGCAGGCATGGCTCGTGCTCACCGGCAACTTCGCGTGGCTGAACTGGGCGACCATCGTCATCGCCTTCTCGGCGGTCTCGGTCCCTGCGCTCGGGGCCTCGGATGCCGGGTCCCTGAGCGCACCCTGGCTCGCGATCACCTGCGCCGTCGGCATCCTGTACCTCCTGATCAGCTGGCCGGCGCTGCGCAACCTGTTCGCGCGGCGTCAGCTCATGAACGCGAGCTTCAACCGCTGGCAGCTCGCGAACGCCTACGGGGCCTTCGGCACCGTCACGAAGCAGCGGATCGAGATCGTCGTCGAGGGGGCGGCCGACGAGGAGGGCGTCCAGTGGCGCGAGTACGAGTTCAAGGGCAAACCGGGAGACGTGCGCAGGATGCCGCGGCAGTTCGCGCCGTACCATCTGCGCCTGGACTGGCTGATGTGGTTCCTGTCGCTCGGACGCTCCCTCGACGACTGGTTCACGGCGTTCCTGGTGCGGCTGCTGGAGGCGGATGCTCCCACCCTCGCGCTGCTGCGGGTCGACCCCTTCGACGGGGAACGGCCGCGATGGGTGCGAGCGGTCTCGTACCGCTACCGCTTCGCGACCCGCGCCGAGCGCCGGGCGCGCGGCGTGCGCTGGGTCAGGACGGACCGGCGCGTCGTGCTCGGGCCGTTCGGGCTGAGGTAGCGGAGGGAGCGCGGCGCCCTTCGTCTCGCTTCGCTCGCTCAGGAACCGGGTTGCCTGATGGTCAGCTGATCCGCTTGCGGTACGCGAGCATCGCGAGCGCGTAGGCCACGATGAGGATGCCGACGCACCAGGCGAGGGCGATCCAGATGTCGTTCCCGGCCGGCGTGCCGGCGAACAGCGTCTGGATCGTGTTCACGATCGAGGTGACCGGCTGGTTCTCGGCGAACCAGCGCACCGGTCCGGGCATCGTCTCGGTGGGCACGAACGCCGAGCTGATGAACGGCAGGAAGATGAGCGGGTACGAGAACGCGCTCGCTCCGTCGACCGTCTTGGCGCTGAGCCCCGCGATGATCGCGAGCCAGGTGAGGGCCAGGGTGAACAGCAGCAGGATGCCGATGACGCCGAGCCAGGCGAGCACGCCGGCCCCGGTGCGGAAGCCCATGAGGAAGCCGACGGCGAAGATGATCGCCAGGGTGATGGCGTTCGCCGTCAACGACGTGAGCACGTGCGCCCACAGCACGCTCGACCGGGCGATCGGCATGGAGTGGAAGCGCTCGAAGATCCCCGACTGCAGGTCGGTGAACAGCCGGAACGCCGTGTAGGCGATGCCGGAGGCGATCGCGATCAGCAGGATGCCGGGCAGCAGGTAGTTCACGTAGTTCTCGGAGCCGGTGCTGGTCTGCAGCGCCCCGCCGAAGACGTACACGAACAGGAGCATCAGCGCGATCGGCGTGACCGCCGTGGTGATGATCGTGTCGGGGCTGCGGAAGACGTGGCGCATCGAGCGGCCGGTGAGCGTCGCGGTGTCCGCGGCGAAGTGCGTGGTGCTCATGCTGCGCTCCTTGGCGTGCGGGTCCCTGAGCCTGTCGAAGGGTCTGAGCCGGTCGAGGGCCCGATGAGGGCGAGGAAGACCTCCTCGAGGGTGGGCTGCTTCTCGACGTACTCGATCTTCGCGGCCGGCAGCAGCCTCTTCAGCTCGGCGAGCGTGCCGTTCGCGATGATGCGTCCCTCGTGCAGGATCGCGATGCGGTCGGCCAGCTGCTCGGCCTCGTCGAGGTACTGCGTGGTGAGCAGGACCGTGGTCCCGCTGTCGGCGAGGCCGCGCACGACCTCCCACACCTCGATGCGCGCCTCGGGGTCGAGTCCCGTGGTCGGCTCGTCGAGGTAGATCACCTCAGGGTGGCCGACCAGGCTCATCGCGATGTCGAGGCGTCGTCGCATGCCGCCGGAGTACCCGCCGACCTTCCGCCCGCCGGCCTCCGTCAGCCGGAACGTCGCCAGCAGCTCGTCGGCGATCGCACCGGGATCCGGCAGATGCCGCAGTCTCGCCACGAGCGCGAGGTTCTCGCGTCCCGTGAGCACCTCGTCGACGGCGGCGAACTGCCCGGTGAGGCTGATCGACCCGCGTACCCCGAGGGGGTCCGTGGCGACGTCGTGACCCTGCACGACGGCGGTGCCGGCATCCGCCCGCAGCAGCGTCGACAGGATGCGGACCATGGTGGTCTTGCCGGCCCCGTTCGAGCCGAGCAGGGCGAAGATCGACCCCTTCTCGACCTCGAAGTCGACGCCGCGCAGCACCCGGAGGTCCCGGTACGACTTCTCGATGCCGTGCACCGAGATGGCGGGCGCGGTCATGATCGGCTCTCCTTCTTCTTCGCGTCGTCGACGGCGCTGATGAGGCGGGCGCGCTCCTTGTCGATCCACTGGGCGCCGCCGTACGCCTGGGCGTAGTTCTCCGCGAACTCGACCGCGTCGTCTCCCACGATGTCGCCCACCGGGGTGCCGTCGATGGCGGCGCGCTCCCACAGGTCGGCGAGGTCGAGGAACATCTGCACGAGGGTGTCGCCGTCGGTGATCCCGCCGTAGTACATCGAGTAGCGGTGCTGGGCGTTCGCGACCGTGCGGTAGGGCTCGGGGAGGGCGTCGATGCGCTTCTTCGCATCGCGGTACTGCTTCTTCTGCTCGAGCGATCCGGTGAGCGCTTCGATCCATCTGGCGGCCATGTCAGTTCTCCTTGTCGGTGCGGTTCAGCTGTTCGATGCGCTGTGCGAGGAAGGCCCAGGTCGTCCAGAACTCGGCGAGCTCGTGCCTGCCCTGGACGTTGAGGGAGTACACCTTGCGGGGCGGACCCTTCTCGCTGGGCACCTTCTCGACGTCGACGAGGCTCTTCTGCTCGATCCGCACGAGCAGGGCGTAGATCGTGCCCTCGGCGATGTCGGTGAATCCGTGGTCGCGCAGCCGGGCGGTGATCTCGTATCCGTAGGCCGGCTGCTCGGCCAGGAGCGCGAGGACGATGCCCTCGAGCGTGCCCTTGAGCATCTCGGTCATCTGCTTGCCCATCGGCGCCCCCACTACTTGGTGTCATTGAGTACCGGTACAAAGTAACACTGAGTACTGGTACTTAGCAACACCGAATACCGACGTTCTCCTGGTGTCGTGCGTTGGATAGAGTTCTCAGGACGCGAATTCGACCAGGGAGACGGGAATCGATGGGAGACACGGCTGTGAAGAAGCATCAGGACTACAACCCGGGGCCGCGGGTGGGCATCACCTTCTCGACCTTCGACCTGCTGCACGCCGGACACATCATGATGCTCGCCGAGGCCAAGCGCCAGTGCGACTACCTCATCTGCGGTCTGCAGATGGACCCCACCCTCGACCGTCCGGAGAAGAACGCCCCGACCCAGACGGTCGTCGAGCGCTATATCCAGCTGCGCGGCTGCGAGTACGTCGACGAGATCGTGCCCTACTCGACCGAGCAGGACCTCGAAGACATCCTGCGCTCGTTCAAGCTCGACGTGCGCATCGTCGGCGACGAGTACGAGGATCGCGACTTCACCGGTCGCGCCTACTGCGAAGAAGCGGGGATCGAGCTGTACTTCAACAGCCGCGACCACCGCTTCTCCAGCTCGGGCCTGCGCAAGATCGTCGCCGCGAAGGAAGCCGAGCGCACCGCGAGGGGCTGATCGAGGCGGATGCTCAGAGCCACCGCTTGTACTTGAAGACGCCGTACAGGCCCACCGCGAAGGCGGCCATCGCCCCGATCGCGAGCGGATAGCCGTACGCCCACTTCAGCTCCGGCATCCCCTCGAAGTTCATGCCGTAGACGGTGCCGACCAGCGTCGGCGCGAAGATGATCGCGGCCCACGAGGAGATCTTCTTGATCTCGTCGTTCTGCGCGAGCCCGGCATCCGACTGCCGGCGTGCGACGAGCGCGGACTGCACGGTCAGCGCGTTCTCCAGGATCGCGCGGAACGAGTCCACTCGCTCGTTCACGCGGATGACGTGGTCGAGCACGTCGCGCAGCGACCGCTGCAGCTCCTCGTCGATGCGGTACTTGTCCGACCCGCGGCGCAGCCACTCCAGCATCCCGGTCAGCGGATGCACGGCACGCTGGAAGCCGATGACCTCGCGGCTCAGCTCGTAGATGCGCCGGGAGAGGGCGTCGTCGTCGCTGTCGCCGAACAGCTGGTCCTCGATCTCGTCGATGTCGTTCTCGAGCCCGGCGACGATCGGCTCGTACTCGTCGACGACCTCGTCGAGGATCGCGTAGAGCACGGCCTCGGGGCCCATCGCGAGCAGCTCGGGGTGCGCCTCCATGCGGCGGCGCACGGCGGCGAGGTTCGGCGACTCCGCGTGGCGGATCGTCACGACGAAGTCGGGGCCGATGAACAGGTGCAGCTCGCCGAACTCGACCGACTCCTGCTCGTCGCGGTACCGGGCCGGCCGCAGCACGGCGAAGAGCGTGTCGCCGTAGCGCTCCACCTTGGAGCGCTGGTGGCCGGACAGCGCGTCCTCGACCGCGAGCGGATGCAGGTCGAACTCGCGGGCGACCGAGTGCACCTCCTGCGCGCTGGGTCGGTACAGGCCGATCCAGGCGATGCCGCCGACCTCGTCGAGGATGCGGTAGGTGTCGTCGAGGTTCTTCGGGGTCTGGACGCGACGTCCCTGGACGTACACGCCGTTGTCGATGAGCGCCATGATGCGGCTCCGTTCTCGCAGGCGCACGCGGCTTCGTCGTGCCGGTGCGCAGAATCCTTCGGGGGTGCGGAGGACGCCGCCGACGGCTGCGGGAGATCAGGCCTGTGAGACGCGGAGCGGAAGCTCAACGCGAGAGGACGGCCGTGCGCGACGCAGCGGGGGCGGCGTCGTGACTATCACCGGACATCGCCATCACCGCCTCTCGCGCACTCGGGGTCTCGTGACCCCGACGGACAAGCTTACCCCTTCCCGGCGCGGGGTGTCGGTCGCGGCAGGGAGCGGATGCGCCGGGGAGGCGGATGCCGCGGGGAGGCGGATGCCGCGGGCTCAGCGCTCGTCGCGACGCAGCGGAAGCGGATCGGGCGCGGGCCGGGCCGGGGGCGCCGGCTGCGCATCGGCTGCCGGGCGCGGCTCGGCGGCGGGCGCCGCGGCGTCGGGGTTCGCGGGCAGCTCGCGCGCGACCTGCTTCTCGAGGACCTCGACCGCCTCGTCGCTGAGCAGGATGAGCCCGTCGAGCTCGTCGCGCACGCGCTTGTAGGCGACGTTGCGCTCGGCCTGCGTCGCCGACTCGTCGACGGCCACCTTCAGCAGCTGCTGCGCACGCTCCAGGCGCTTGCGCTCCGGCTCGGTGAAGGTCGAGTCGCGCAGGCGGCGGGCGTCCTTCTCCGCGACCTCGAAGGCGACCGCGTAGGCGCCGACGGCGTCGAGGTACTCGGAGATCTGCTTCTCGGAGACCTTCGCGTCGGCCGAGGCGGGCCTGAGCGCGTCGGCCGTCTTCTTCGCACGGAGGAAGGCGGCGACCAGCGGCTGACGTCCGTCGCTCATGGCCGGGAAGGCGATGAGCTTGGACACGTCGAGCTCGTAGTCGAGCCAGCGCGCGGTGATCTCGTCGTGCTCGGCGAACAGGCGCTCGAGCAGGTCGTTCGGGGCGACGGATGCCGTGGTGTCGACGATCGTCGGCCCCTGGCGCTTGCCGAGACTTCGTGCCTCGATCTCGGCGGTCTTGATCTGGGCCTTGAGGCGCAGGGTCTCCAGGCGGCGCTCGTGACGGCGCTTCGCGCCCCATTCCAGGCGCTTCGCGATGCCGCCGGCCACCCCCATGATCGGGAAGATGAGCCACCAGTAGTGCCCTGCGAAGGTCCAGAAGCCCTGGATGAACTCGTCCATGATGTGCTCAGCCTACTTCTCGGCGGGCCGTGCCGGAGAGCGACGATCGGCAGGCGGGCCGGCGCGCGAGGTGCGGCGGCGCCCGTGCGCTCCCCGCTCAGCCTGCGTGGCCGGAGAGGCGGGGAGCGGTGGCCTCGGGAGTCGGCGTCGGGCTGTCGTACCCCCAGGACAGGCGGACGCGGCCGGGGCCGAAGCCGCTGCGGGTGACGTGCACGGTCGGCGACGACGGGATGCGGCGGCGCACCAGGACATGGTCGTCGGCATCCTGCTCGATCTCCTCGCACCAGTCGGGCACCGTCCCCTCCGGGAAGCGGACCACGAGCAGGAGGTCCCGCGAGCGCCGGAACACCGCGTGCTCGATCATGCGCACGCGCGGGTACCCCTCGTCGGGGAAGGCGGCGGACCACTCGATGACGACGGTGTCGGCGGTCTCGAGCGGCAGCTCGGGCTGCATCACGATGCCGAAGACCCGGCCGCTCTCGTGCAGGTGACTGCGGCCGAAGCGGCATCCGGTGATCGCCGTGAACTCGGGCGGCGCGCTCATCGGCAGGTCGGAGACCTCGAAGTAGGGGAACTCGGTCACCGTTCCCGACACGCACTGCAGGACCGCCTGGTTGCGGATGCTGCGCACGCGGCCCCGCTCGTCGACGTCCGCGACGATGCGCGTCGAGATGTCGCGGATCCCTCCGGTCTTGTCGAGTGCGAGGGCGGCGGCGCATTCGTCGAGGGCGATGTTCACCGCGCGCCCTCCGGCCACCCTCGCCGGCGAGATGCGGCCGGTCCTCCGGCTGGGGCCGAGCAGCCTCGTGAGCGCGTGCTCGCCCATGCCGAGCGACCGCTCGATGTCGGCGACCGCCGCGAGCGATACCGCCCCCTCGGGGTTGCGCTGGCCGGAGCGCCAGTAGCCCAGCGTCGTGCGCGACACCGGGTTCCCGTGAGCCTCGAGCAGCTTCTGCAGAGCCGACAGGCTCATGCTCCTCTCGTCGAGCGCCACCCTGAATGCGTGCGCGAAAGACTCGCTCGCCGGGCCCCCGCCCGGGTTCCTGCTCCCCATGGCAGGAGATTAGCGCACATCCGTGTCACATAAGTCGTCGATGGTATGTGTGCGCGACCTCCCTAGGGTTGTCAACGTTTTCGGCGGCACGGGCCGCCGAGCGCCTGGGGAACGGTCCCGTGCGCCATGAAGACACGAGTCAAGGGGGCATCGACGATGCGAGAAGAACGACGAGGAGCGCGGTCCGTGGGGGTCCGCACCCGGGGGAAGGGCACGATCAGGAGGGTCGCGTCCGCGCTCGCCGCGGCATCCGTCGTCGCTGTCGGACTGTGGACCGGAGCATCCGCCGCCCAGGCCGCCGACACCCCGACCCAGGTCGACAGCGTGCAGTTCACGGGAGGCACGACCTTCCAGGACCAGTCGACTCGTCAGCTGTCGGTCGACTGGCACGCGACCGAGTCGCCGGCCGAGCCGACCGTCCGCGTGGAGTTCGACATCCCCGAGGGGCTCCACGGCATCCCCGACACCTTCGACATCGGCAACGGCAGCTGCACGGTCACCTCGACCCACGTCAGCTGCGTGGTCGACGACGCGTACGTGACCAGCAACCCGCTGAACGTGCACGGCTCGTTCACGATCGACGTGCAGGTCGACCTGAAGAACCGCGAGCCCGTCACCCGCACCTTCGAGATCGCCGGCGTGAGCACGCAGGAGGTCACGGTCACGAGCCGTTACTGCACCGAGAACTGCGAGTACGGCGGCACCGGGCCCTACAAGTACGGCGGTTACAACAAGGCGAACGACAACGTCACCTGGACGGTCGGCGTGCCCACCGTGGGCGCCGGCATCGTGTCGGCCGACGGCACCCGCTCGCTCGCCGCCGGTCAGAGCGTCACGGTCACCGACGACTTCACGGCCGGCGGCAACCCGTTCACCCTGGTCGGCACCCCGGTCGTCAACGTCGCCAGCTGCCTGGTGACCGACCAGTGGGACCGCGAGACGCCGACGGGGTGGCGGCAGCTGCCCGCGGACGAGTACACCGTCTCGCCCGACGGGACGCAGGTCTCCTTCACGTCCGCCGCCGCGGCGGCCTGCCCCGCAGGCACCGTGCAGCTGACCGGCTCGATCTACACGGTCTCCTGGACCGTGCACGCCGACGACCTCGGCAAGGGCGTCACCGGACCCGGCCGCTACCACAACGAGGCGAGCATCCAGATCGGCAGCGAGACCTTCCCGGTGCGCGCCGATGCCGCACGCAGCTCCAACTCCGGCACCGCGATCGGCGAGAACTTCGGCCGCTTCGGCCTGCACAAGGTGTTCGACCTCGGCGCCGGCATGAGCACTCCGTCGGAGATCCTCGTCGACTACGTCATCGAGTACCCCGGCGGCGTGCCCGCCGACTCCACCGGCACGATCACGCTGAACGCCGCGAACGGCTGGTCCTTCGTGAGCGACGACGTGTTCGTCGGGTCCACCGTGACGCTGCGCGAGCGCAGCCCGTGGTCGGCGAACGTGATCGGTGCGAGCGCCCAGCTGACCGGCACCGGCGTCACCGCCAACCCCGACGGCTCGTTCACCTTCGTCTCGGCGCACGCCGAGGCCGAGCTGGCCTACACGCTCACGAACACCGCCCAGCTGCAGACGCAGACCCTGTCGGCGCGCAAGGTCGTCGACAACCCCGACGGCGTGACGCTGCCGGAGGGCACCGAGTTCACGCTCGCGGCGACCTGGCCGGCGAACCCGGAGCTGTTCATCGCCGAGGGCGGCACCACCGTCGCCCTCCCGGCCGACGGTGAGACGGTGGCCCTCGGCGGGCTCCCGGTCGGCGCCGATGTGACGTTCACCGAGCAGGCTCCGGATGCCGTGCCCGGCGCGACCTGGGAGAGCTCCGAGGTGTCGCCGTCGACCCTGACCATCGGCGAGGGCTCGCAGGGCGTCACCGTCACGGCGACCAACGTGATCAGCCGGAACGTCGGCACGTTCAGCATCCAGAAGGAGCTCACGGGCGACGCGGCCGACCTCGTCGTGGACCGCACCTTCGACGTCGACTACTCCTACCCGGCGAACGCGGAGCTGGGCATCGAGGAGGGCAGCGGCACCGTGCGGGTCACCGCCGGTGGAGAGCCTGTCGTCGTCACCGCGCCGGCCGGGGCCGAGGTCACGCTCAGCGAGACCCCCGTCGAGATCGAGGGCGGCACCTGGGCGCAGCCCGAGTTCAGCCCCGGGGCCTCCTTCACCGTGGTGCAGGACGAGAACGTCTCCATCGGACTGACCAACCTCATCACGCTCGACACCGGCGCCTTCTCGGTGCACAAGATCGTGGAGGGCAACGCGGCCGGCCGCGTTCCCGCCGGCGCCGAGTTCACCGTGCGGTACTCGTACCCCGCGGGCACCGGCTTCGCCGCCGGCAGCGGAGAGCTCACCGTGCGGGCGGGCGAGACGGTCACCAGCCCGCAGCTCCCGTACGGCGCCGTGGTGACGCTGACCGAGGCCGCACCCGCCGCCGTGTCCGGCGCGACCTGGGGCGAGGCGGAGTTCAGCGCGAACAGCGTCCGCATCGGCGACGGCACCACGATCGCGGTGACGCTGACGAACACCCTCACCGACCCGGAGCTCGCGTCGACCGGCGGCGAGCTCGGCCCGCTGATCGTCCCCGTGGCGCTCGCGCTGGTCGCGTCGGGTGTGCTGGTCAGCGTGCACGCCGCGCGACGACGCCGCGAGCAGACCATGTCGTCCTGAACTTCGGCGCCGGACTGGGGAAGCCGGCGCTGAAGCGCGTCGGCATCGGACACGGGGAGCCGATGCCGACGCACGACCCCGAGACGGCCGCAGACGAGGGCCCGCCCCCCTGTCCTCGTCGCCGGCACGGCGCCCCGGCATCCGTCCTGTGAGAGCAGGCGGATGCCGGGCATGCGCCTCCGCCGGACCCTTCCGCGATGGGCGGTCTCGGACCGATCGGTCACGCGAGGAGGCGCCGCATCCGACGACGCTCCGGCGGCGCTAAGGTTGCGACATGGCAACACTTCACTACGGGACCAACGGCGCGCCGATCCACATCGAGGATCGGGCGCTCGCCCATCTGAAGGTCGTCATCGCCACCAAGCTGCGCCGTCAGGAGAGCTTCACCCTCTCGTGGAAGCACGCCGAGAGCGAGCCGGGCGGCCGCTCCACGATCTGGATCCACCCGTCGATCCCGCTGCGGTTCACGTTCGACGACCCGGAGTCGCCGTCGCTCAACGCCAAGTGGATCGAGGAGCTCATGCACTCGGTGAACTCCACCGGCGGCATCCTGCTCGTCGACGAGGTCCTCGACCCCGCCGAGGACGGCGTCGCGGCGTCGGCGGGCTGAGCACCCGCACCCTTTCCCCGGTCGTATCGGTACCCGTACCCGTTCCTGGCTCGCACCGGTCCCGTTCCCGGGTCGCACCGGTCCCGTTCCTGGGTCGCTGAGCTCGTCGAAGCGTCCCCGGTGGCCCCTCGACGGGCCCAGGGCGGCTAGCGTCCGAGCCTCTCCGCGCAGCTCACGCAGTGCGTCGCGAAGGGCCGTGCCTCGAGCCGGCCGGCCGGTATCGGCCGGCCGCATCCCGCGCACACGCCGTAGGCCCCCGCGTCGAGACGGGCGAGGGCCTCGTCCACCTGCCGCAGCTCGGCCGCCGCAGCATCCGCCAACCCGGTCAGGCGCGACCATTCCGACGACAGCGTCACGCCCTCGGGGTCGTGCTCGTCGTCGTCGTTCGAGCCTTCGCGATCGCGGGTGAGATCGTCGAGCGCCGATGCCGAGGCGGCGACCCGGGCCGCGGCCTCGGCGCGCAGCCCCTCGAGCAGGGCGCGCGGCTGCGGCTCGTCGACGGTCATGACGTCACTCTAGGCCGCGGCGGCGACACCGGGGCCGCGCCCGGGGGCGTGCGTGCGTGACAGGATGAGAGGCAGATCGGCTCGCGGTGGGCCGAGCCCCGTCGGGAGGAGCAGACATGCAGCTGGCCATGATCGGACTGGGACGGATGGGTGCGAACATCGTGCGCCGTCTGATGCGCGACGGGCACGAGTGCGTCGTGTACGACGTCAACTCCGAGGCCGTCGCCGCGCTCGTCGCCGAAGGAGCGATCGGGGCCGACAGCATCGCCGACCTGGCGTCCAAGCTGCAGAGCCCGCGCGTGGTGTGGCTCATGGTGCCGGCATCCCTCACCGGCCGTGTCGTCGACGAGGTCGCCGCCGTGCTCGATGCGGGCGACATCATCATCGACGGCGGCAACTCCAACTACCGCGACGACGTGCGCCGCGCGGCGGCGCTGCGCGAGCGCGGCATCGAGTTCGTCGACGTCGGCACCAGCGGCGGGGTCTTCGGCCTCGAGCGCGGCTACTGCCTGATGGTCGGCGGATCGGATGCCGCGGTGCGGCACATCGAGCCGATCCTGAAGACGATCGCCCCGGGCACGGGCGACATCGAGCGCACTCCCGGGCGCACGGGCGAGCCCGCCCCCGAAGAGCAGGGCTTCCTGCACTGCGGCCCCTCGGGCGCAGGGCACTTCGTGAAGATGGTGCACAACGGCATCGAGTACGGCATCATGGCGTCGATCGCCGAGGGCCTCAACCTGCTGGAGAACGCGGACGCCGGCGTGCGCGAGGCCGAGCACTCGGCCGAGGTCGCGCCGCTGGAGGAGCCGGAGTATTACCAGTTCCCGATCGACACCGCGAAGGTCGCCGAGCTGTGGCGGCGCGGATCGGTGATCTCCTCGTGGCTGCTCGACCTCACCGCGGCGGCCCTGCAGCAGAACCCGACTCTCGACGGGCTCGCCGGACGCGTGTCGGACTCCGGGGAGGGGCGCTGGACCGTCAAGGCCGCGGTCGACGTGGGCGTGCCGGTGCCCGTGCTCGCGGCATCCCTCTTCGAGCGCTTCGCCTCGCGCGACGAGGACCGCTTCGCGAACCAGGTGCTCTCGGCCATGCGGCTGCAGTTCGGCGGGCACCAGGAGCGTCCGGCCGGAGATGTGCTCGAGGCGGGCGGTCGCAAGTCCGACGCGGGCTGAGCCGCAGGGGCCCCGCCGAGGAGCCCTCGCACGACGACGCCGCATCGTCGGCCGACCCCGCCGGTCATCCGGTCGGGTCGGCCGGACTCGGTGCCTCAGCCGTTCCTGAGGTCCTGCGCGAACATCACGAGGATGCCGCTGGGACCGCGCAGGTAGGTGAGCTTGTACACGTCCTGGTAGTTCGCGACGCCGCGGAGCGGGTGGAAGCCGTGGCGAGCGGCGATCGCGAGGGCGTCGTCGATGTCGTCGACCGAGAAGGCGATGCGGTGCATGCCGATCTCGTTCGGCAGCGTGGGCGCGGTCTCGATCGCATCCGGGTGGATGTACTCGAACAGCTCGATCCGCCCGTGCCCGTCCGGCGTCTGCAGCACCGCGATCTTCGCGTGGTTGCCGTCGAGTCCCACCGCGGTCGACGCCCACTCGCCGCTCACCTCGTCGCGGCCGAGCACGGTGAGCCCGAGGTCGGTGAAGAAGGAGATCGCGGCGTCGAGGTCGCGCACGGCGATCCCGACGTTCTCGAGCGTGATGGGCATGAGGGGATGCTACCCGCGAGTCGCCGCGCGCGGCACCCCGGCAGGCGTCAGCCGAACAGGAGGGTGAGCACGGTCGCGCCGCCGCCGCCGAGGATCAGCGCGATGATCACGGTCCAGGCGATGATGCGCACGCGCCGGTTGCGGCGGACGTCGAGGTCGCCGTAGTCCTCGGTCTCGTCGCTCATCAGGCGACGGGCTCGGAGACGGTCGGACCGAAGGCCGCGGGCAGGGTGGCCTGCGAGCGCTCGCGCAGCTCGGCGGCGGTCACGGTGAACACGTCCTGCACCTCGAGCTGCGGCTCGCTGTCGGTCACGCCGATGCGCAGCACCGGGTAGCCCCGGCCCTCGCACAGACCGCGGAACTTCACGTCGTCCTCGCGCGGCACGGTCACGATCACGCGACCGGTCGACTCGGAGAACAGGGCGGATGCCGCGTCCACTCCATCGCGCTCGACGATCTCGTTCAGCCACACCCGGGCGCCGACGCCGAAGCGCATGACGCCCTCGGCGAGGGCCTGCGCGAGGCCGCCCTCGGACACGTCGTGCGCCGAGGAGATCAGCCACTCGTCACGGGCGGCGGACAGGAGACCGGCGAGACGCTTCTCACCGGCGAGGTCGACCTTCGGCGGCCGGCCGCCGAGGTGCTGGTGCACGACCTCGGCCCACGCGGAACCCGAGAGCTCGGTCGAGGTGGTGCCGAGGAGGTAGATGTTCTGACCCTCGTCCTGCCAGCCCGACGGGATGCGCCGCGAGACGTCGTCGATGATGCCGAGCACGCCGACCAGCGGGGTCGGGTGGATCGGCACGTCGCCGGTCTGGTTGTAGAACGAGACGTTGCCGCCGGTCACCGGGGTGCCCAGCTCGAAGCATCCGTCGGCCAGGCCGTCGACCGTCTGGCCGAACTGCCACATGACCTCGGGGTTCTCGGGGGAGCCGAAGTTCAGGCAGTCGGTGATCGCGGTGGGCACGGCGCCGGTGACGGCGACGTTGCGGTACGCCTCGGCGAGGGCCAGCTGCGCGCCCGCGTACGGGTCGAGCTGGCAGTAGCGGCCGTTGGCGTCGGTCGAGATCGAGAAGCCCAGGCCCGACTCCTCGTCGACGCGGATCATGCCGGCGTCGTCGGGGAAGCTCAGGGCGGTGTTGCCGAGCACGTAGTAGTCGTACTGGTTGGTGATCCAGCGGGTGTCGGCGAGGTTGGGGCTCGCGACCAGTGCGAGGAACTGCTCCTTGAGCGCCTCGGGGTCGTTCGAGCGGGGCAGGTCCTCGGCGGCATCCGCCTGCAGCGCGTCGATCCACGCCGGGTACGCGACCGGACGGTCGTAGACCGGGCCGTCGACCGCGACGGTCGAGGGGTCGACGTCGACGATGCGCTCGCCCTGCCAGTCGATGATGAGGCGGCCGTCTCCGGTGACCTCGCCGAGCACGGACGTCTCGACGTCCCACTTGTTCACGACGGCGAGGAACGCGTCGAGCTTCTCGGGGGCGACGATCGCCATCATGCGCTCCTGCGACTCCGACATGAGGATCTCCTCAGCGGTCAGGGTGGGGTCGCGCAGCAGCACGTTGTCGAGCGAGACCTTCATGCCGCTGTTGCCGTTGGCCGCCAGCTCGCTGGTGGCGCAGGAGATGCCGGCGGCGCCCAGGTCCTGGATGGCCTCGACGAGCTCGTCGCGGTACAGCTCGAGGCAGCACTCGATGAGCACCTTCTCGGCGAAGGGGTCGCCCACCTGCACCGCGGGGCGCTTGGTGGGGCCACCGTCGGCGAAGGTGTCGGACGCGAGGATGCTGGCGCCGCCGATGCCGTCGCCGCCGGTGCGGGCGCCGAAGAGCACGACCTTGTTGCCGACGCCGGTGGCGTTCGCGAGCTTGAGGTCCTCGTGGCGGAGCACACCGACCGCGAGCGCGTTGACGAGGGGGTTCGCCTGGTAGACGGAGTCGAACACGGTCTCGCCGCCGATGTTCGGCAGACCTAGGCAGTTGCCGTAGAAGCTGATGCCGGCGGTGACACCGTGCACGACGCGGGCCGTGTCGGGGTGGTCGATCGCGCCGAAGCGGAGGGCGTCCATCACGGCGACCGGGCGGGCGCCCATCGAGATGATGTCGCGGACGATGCCACCGACGCCGGTCGCGGCGCCCTGGAAGGGCTCGATGAACGAGGGGTGGTTGTGCGACTCGGCCTTGAAGGTGACGGCCCAGCCCTCGCCGACGTCGATGACGCCCGCGTTCTGGCCCATGCCCACCATGAGGCGCTCCTTCATCTCGTCGGAGACCTTCTGGCCGAAGCGGCGCAGGTAGTTCTTCGACGACTTGTACGAGCAGTGCTCGGACCACATGACCGAGTACATGGCCAGCTCGCCGGAGGTGGGGCGACGGCCCAGGATCTCCTTGATGCGCGCGTACTCGTCGTCCTTCAGACCGAGGGCCGCGTACGGCTGCTCCTTCTCAGGAGTCGCGATCGCGTTCTCGACGGAGTCGGGGACGTGCTTGGTGGGGGTGTTCGGGGCGGTCACGCGCACTCCAAGATCGGGGCCAGGCGGGGCTGGTCCAGTCTACCGGCGGATGCCGGCCCGCACTCCTCATGGGTCGGAGGCGTCCCGCAGCACCTCCGACCGGCGAGGTGCAGGGTTCCGACGCCGCGCAGGCCGCGAACTATGTCACAGCGCGGCGGCGGCCGCACGAGTGTGACGCCGCGCTAAGTCGGATGACGTCGCGATAAGGCCGGTTACCGGCCGTGACCGCTCACATCGCATGACGACGCCGGTGGGGACAGCATGGTGCTGCCGCCCCATCCCGCCGCGTCGAAAGGAGTCCCGATGAGCGACGATGCGCTCCGTGTGCACTGGTACCTGCCCACGGCCGGTGAGTCCCGCGACGTCCTCCGCGGCGGCACGAACGTGCATCCCGTCGGAGACGGTCCGCTGCGCTCCCGCTTCCGGGCGCCGTCCCTGTCCTATCTGACCCAGGTGGCTCTCGCGGTCGAGGACGGCGGCCTCGACTCCGTGCTCGTCCCCACCGGCTCGTACTGCGAGGACCCGTGGATCGTCGCGGCTGCGCTGACCTCGGCGACCCGAGACCTGAAGTTCCTCGTCGCCCTGCATCCGCGCACCACGACTCCCGCCTACACCGCGCACCGCGCGGCCACCCTCCAGCGGCTGAGCGGCGGCCGGCTCGCGCTCAACGTCGTCACCGGAGAGCCGGGACAGGAAGCCTGGCTGCACGGCGACTTCGGCGACAAGGCCGACCAGTACGCCCGGACGGCCGAGTTCCTCGACATCCACCGATCCCTGTTCCGCGGCGAGACGGTCGACCGCGACGGAGGGCACTACGCGGTCCGCGGCGGAGCCATAGGCCGCATCCGCGGCGGTCGCGCAGACATCCCCGACGCCCCGGAGATCTGGTTCGGAGGGTCGTCCGACTACGCCGGCGATGTCGCATCCGTCCACGCCGACGTCTACCTGTCGTGGCTCGAGCCGCTCGACCAGCTGGCGCAGAAGATCGAATGGATCCGCGTCCTCGCCGCCGCCCAGGGGCGGACGGTCCGCTTCGGCGTGCGCGCATGGATCCTCGCCCGTCCGACCGACGAGCAGGCGGAGCGCGACGCCCTCGCCCTCCTCGACGGAGCGACGGCGGAGCAGCTCGCCGCGGCACGGGCACAGCTGCTCTCCCGGCAGTCGGTCGGGCAGCAGCGCGGCCAGGCGCATCTCGACGGCGCCGATCCGGCGGACCCCGGCTCTCTCTGGATCGCCGAGAACCTGTGGGGCGGCTTCGGGCTGATCGCCGGCGGGCCGGCCCTCGGATTCGTCGGGTCGTTCGAGTCCATCGCCGACCGCTTCGCCGAGTACCGGCGGCTCGGGGTCAGCGAGTTCATCGTCTCGGGCTTCCCGAACCTCGAAGAGGCCCACTGGGTCGCAGACGGGCTCATGCCCGAGCTTCGGCGTCGCGGCGATCAGACGCCGCCCGCCGAAGCGGACTCCGCGCACGACGCTCCCGCCCTCGCCAGGACCTGAGCGCACGGCGGCACAGCACCACCGCGACACAGACACGCACCCCGTCACAGCACGACGGCGGACCGCAGGGGCGCACGGCACCCGCGGCGTCCGGCATCCGTCACACCCTTACCCGAAACCTGCACCACAGAGGAGCACCCATGTCCGTCCCCCCGATCAGGAGGCGGCGTCGCGCCGCCGCATCCGCCGCTCTCGCGGTCACCGCAGCCCTCGCCCTCTCGGCGTGCTCGGGCGGCGCCGCAGGCGGCTCGGCCGCGCCGACCGCCGGCGAGGCCGTCGCCGGCGGCTCGCTGACCTGGGGCGTCAGCGTCGAGCCGGTCTGCTACAACCCGCAGCGCTCCGGCCAGCAGAACTCGTACCCGATCATCCGCAACTTCGCCGAGTCCCTGGTCGGCAAGGACACCGAGGGCGAGTACACGCCATGGCTCGCCGACTCCTGGGACATCTCGGACGATGAGACCGTCTACACCTTCACCCTGCGCGACGGCGTGACGTTCTCCGACGGCACACCGCTCACCGCGCAGATCGTCAAGGACAACTACGACGCCTTCGTCGCGCCGGAGTCGACGCTGAGCGCCCGCGTCGGGTTCTCCGAGGTCGCTCAGATCGACGCTCCGGACGACGCGACGCTCACGATCACCCTCACCAAGCCGGATGCCGCATTCCTCGACGCGGTGGCCTCGATCGGAGCGTCCATCCTGGCGCCGACGTCGCTGACCGCCGACGGCGACCTGTGCCAGCCCGGCGACGACCTCATCGGCACCGGGCCGTTCACGCTCGCGGACTGGCAGGCGGGCCAGGAGATCTCCTTCGACAAGCGCGACGACTACGACTGGGCCCCGGGGTACGCCGCCCATGAGGGCCCCGCCTACCTCGACGAGGTGACCTACCGATTCCTCCCCGAGGCGACGGTGCGCACCGGCGCGCTCACCGCAGGTCAGGTCGATGTCATCGAGAACGTGCAGGTCACCGACACCGCGGTGTTCAAGGACGTGGCGGGCTTCCAGTACCTCACCGGCCCGAGCAGCGGCACCGCGTTCAGCCTGAACATCAACACCCGGATCGCGCCCGCCGACGACGTCCGCGTGCGTCAGGCGCTCCGCGACGGCTTCGACCTCGACGCGCTGATCGAGGGCCAGTACCTCGGCACCGTCCAGCGCGCATACTCGAGCGTCGGACCGGACAGCCCGTACTTCGACGAGGACCTCGTCGGCACCTGGGGCGACGACGTCGACGGAGCGAACGCGCTTCTCGACGAGGCGGGATGGACCGGCCGGGACGACGAGGGCTACCGCACCAAGGACGGCCAGCGCCTCACGATCGTCGTCGGCTACCCCGAGCCCTATGTGCGCGACGAGCGCGACGTGCTGCTCCAGGCCGTCAAGGCCGAGGTGAAGGAGAACATCGGCCTCGACCTCGACGTGCAGATCATCACGGGTGCGCTGTTCTCGGACCAGCTCGCGAACTCCACGTGGACGGTCTATCCGAACACCCTGCCGACGAGCGATCCGTCCAACCTGTTCCGCAGCATCTTCACCAGCACCGGATTCCTCTACACCGGCGCGACGGATGCCACGGCGGGACTGGACGAGCTGGTCGCGGAGAGCCGTTCCACGATCGACTTCGCGACCCGCAAGAAGGCGCTGGACGCCGTGCAGGCCGCCGTCGTCGACGACGCCCGCTACATCCCGCTGTACAACTCCGTGTACACCGTCGCGGCGAAGGACACCGTCGGCGGCCTGTCGTTCGAGCCGCAGCTCGACTCGCCGGCGAGCTCGTACGACATCTGGGTCCAGAAGTGACCTCGGCCGCCCTCGACGCACACGAGCTCGCCCCCCAGGCCGCACCCGCGGCCCAGGGGGCGGGCCCCCGGCGCGGCGCGCATCCCGTGCTCCGCCGGTTCGCGACCCGTGTCATCTCGGGGATCGTCGTGCTCTGGGCGGCCGCGACTCTGGCGTTCTGGACCCTCCAGCTCGTCCCCGGATCGGTCGTCGACATCCTCGCCGGCGACCTGTCCGACCCCGTCCTCCGCGACGCCCTGATCGCCGAATGGCAGCTGAACCTGTCGGCATGGGACCAGTACGTCGCCTTCCTCGGCCGTCTGGCGACCGGCGATCTGGGCACCTCCTATGTGCAGCGTCAGCCGGTGCTCGCCGTGATCGGCGATCAGATCGGCCCGACCGTGATCCTCGCTCTCACGGCGGGCGTGCTCGGCGTCGTCGGCGCCGTGCTGCTGTCGACGTTCTCGATCGGCCGCAAGCGCGCCGTCAGGGCGTCCCTCTCGACGATCGAGCTCGTGTTCGTGTCCACCCCCGTCTTCTGGTCGGGCATCCTGCTGCTGCTCGTCTTCTCCTTCGGCCTCGGGCTGTTCCCCGTGGCCGGCGCGAACGGCGTGCAGTCGCTGGTGCTGCCGGCCGTCGCGCTCGCGCTGCCCACCGCCGGGCTGCTGAGCCAGGTGCTCCGCGAGGCCATGGAGCGCACCATGCTCGAGCCGTTCATCGTGACGGTGCGGGCCCGCGGCGTGCGCGAGGCGCTCGTCGTCTGGCGCCACGCGCTCGTGCACGCGCTGCTGCCGGGCATGACCGTCGCCGGAAGCCTGGTCGGCGGGCTGCTGGGCGGCGCCGTCATCACGGAGCAGGTCTTCGGCCGGCCGGGCCTCGGATCGGTGACGCTGCTGGCCGTGACGAACAAGGACGTGCCCGTCGTGCTCGGGGTGGTGCTGCTCGCCGCGGCGGTCTACGTCGTCGTCTCCACCGCGCTCGACATCCTCTACACAGCCGTCGACCCCCGTCTGCGAGGCGCCAGATGACCACGACACTCGAACGTCCGCCGGCGACGGACGCCGCATCGTCGGCATCCGTCTCCGCCCGCAGGGCGCGCACGGCGCGCCGGGCGCGTCCGCCCCGCCCCGCCGTGGTCGTCGCTCTCGTCTTCGTCGCCTTCCTCGTGGCCCTGGTCGCGCTGCCCGGGGTCTTCGCCGCGTACGATCCGTACGCGACCGACATCGGATCCTCGCTGCGCGCGCCGTCAGCCGAGCACTGGTTCGGCACCGACCGCCTCGGCCGCGACATCTGGTCGCGCATCGTGTTCGGGGCCCGCTTCTCCGTGCTCATCGGGCTCGCCGCCGCGGCGATCTCGGTCGTCGTCGGCACGGTCGTCGGCATCGCCGCAGGGCTCTCCGGCGCCTTCCTGATCGGACGATCCGGTCGTGTGCTCGACGAGGGGCTCACCCGCTCGATGGACGTCATCTCGGCGTTCCCCGCCATCCTGCTCGCCATGCTCGTGGTGACCTTCACCGGACCGGGCGTGTGGAACATCGCGCTCGCGATCGGCATCGCAGGCATCCCGCTGTACGCGAGGGTCGTGCGGGCACAGACCTTCGTGGTCACCAGGGCCGACTACGTCGCCCACGCCGCCGTGTACGGCCGCTCCCGCTGGGCGGTGCTGCGCGAGCACGTGCTGCCCAACGCGCTGGTCGCGGTGCCGGTGCTGGCCGCGATCGACATCGGCACCTCGATCCTCGCCGTCTCCGGGCTCAGCTTCCTCGGTCTCGGCCCGCAGGCTCCGGTGCCGGAGTGGGGCGTGATGCTCGCGGAATCCCGTGACGTGCTGCGGGTGGCGTGGTGGGCGGGGGTCTTCCCCGGCCTGTTCATCACCGGAAGCGTCATCGCCTTCACGACGATCGGACGCTGGCTGCAGACGCGCGACGACGGGAGCAGATCATGAACGCCGCAGCGCCGCTGGTCGAGGTCGAGGACCTCACCGTCGCCTTCGCCGCTGGCTCGGGCCGAAAGGCCCCGTCCGTCCCGGTGCTGAGGGGCGTCTCGTTCTCGGTGCGCGCGGGGGAGACCCTGGCCATCGTCGGCGAGTCCGGGTCGGGAAAGTCGGTGACGGCGAGGACGCTCCTCGGCCTCACCGGACCCCGCTCGACGGTCACCGCCGCCCGGCTCGAGATCGCGGGGGAGGATGCCACGGCCTTCGGCGAACGGGACTGGCGGCGGGTGCGCGGCGGCCGGATCGGCATGGTGCTGCAGGACGCGCTCGTGTCGCTGGATCCCCTGCGCACGATCGGGAACGAGATCGGCGAGGTGCTCGTCACGCACCGTGTCGTGCCGGCCGGGCGGACCAGGGAACGGGCGATCGAGCTGCTCGAATCGGTCGGCATGCCCGGAGCGGACCGACGTGTCGATCAGTACCCGCACCAGCTCTCCGGCGGGCTGCGCCAGCGTGCGCTGATCGCCTCGGCGATCGCGGCCGGACCCGACCTCATCATCGCCGACGAGCCGACGACCGCCCTGGACGTCACGGTGCAGGCGCAGGTGCTCGACACCCTCGCGGCGCGCGTGGCCGAGGGGGCGGGGCTCCTGCTGATCTCGCACGACCTCTCCGTCGTCTCGGGCATCGCCGATCGTGTGATCGTGATGCGGGACGGCGTCGTCGTCGAGGCCGGCGCCACGGCCGAGGTGCTCACGAACCCCCGCGACGCCTACACGCGCCGGCTGCTGTCAGCCGTGCCGTCGGCCTCCTCCCGCGGGTACCGGCTCGGCGATGCGAGCGGGTCGGCGGAGCCCCGCGAGCGCACCGCGCTGCCGCCGCGGGCGGTGCAGCGCGAACGCATCGTGCTGCAGGCCGACGGGCTGTCGAAGTCCTTCGCGATCGGACGGGGCCACAGCACCGTCGCCGTCTCGGACGTCTCCTTCGAGCTCGCCGCAGGCGAGACGCTCGGGGTGATCGGCGAATCCGGTTCGGGCAAGAGCACGCTGGCGAGTCTCGTGCTCGGCTTCCTCGAGCCGGACGAGGGCGTCGTCGAGGTGCTGGGCGCGCCGTGGGCTCCGCTCGCCGAGCGCGCACGCCGTCCCCGCCGCGGGCACGTCCAGCTGATCTCCCAGGACCCGCTGTCGTCGTTCGACCCGCGATGGACGGTCGACCGCGTGATCGCCGAGTCCACGCTGCGGCTGGAGCTGACCGCCGCCGAGGCGAGGGAGCGCGCGGTGCGGCTCCTCGATCGTGTCGGCCTGGACGAGTCCGTCCTCGCCCGGCATCCCCGATCGCTCTCCGGCGGCCAGCGTCAGCGCGTCGCGATCGCGCGCGCCCTCGCCCCCGAACCCGAGATCCTCGTCTGCGACGAGCCGACGAGCGCCCTCGACGTCTCGGTGCAGGCCCAGGTGCTCGACCTGCTGGCCGACATCCAGGCCGAGCGGGGGCTGTCGCTCGTCTTCGTGTCGCACGACCTCGGCGTGATCCACCACGTCGCCGATCGCGTGATCGTCCTCAAGGACGCCCGGGTCGTCGAGACGGGGGATGCCGACGACGTGCTGCTGCGCCCGCAGCACGACTACACCAGGGCGCTCGTCGCCGCGCTGCCGCAGGAGGTGCGGGCATGAGCACGGCCGTCGCGGATCAGCAGGTCGTGCGCGCGGCCGTCGAGGCGTACATCGCGGGCGGTCCGGGCGGCGGGGCGACCGTGCGGGCCAACATCAGGGCCTGGGAGAGCATCCCGCTGCGCCCGCGCGTGCTCCGCGACGTCACCGAGGTGTCGACCGGGCTGTCCCTGTTCGGGCTTCGGCTGCCGATCCCGCTGATCGTCGCGCCGTGGGCGGGACACGGCTTCCTCGACCCGGAGGGCGAGGTCGCGACCGCCCGCGGGCTCGCCGCGGGCGGGCTGTCGATGGTGCAGGCGTCGGGGTCGTCGGTGTCCGTCGCCGAGGTCGCCCGCGAGAGCGGGCCCTTCTGGCAGCAGATCTACGTTCCGGACGACCGCACGCTGATCGACGGGTTCCTGGAGCGGTCCGTCGCCGCGGGGGCGACCGCCGTCGTGCTCACGGTGGACCATCCCGCGGTCGGCAACACCCTCCCCTTCCGCGCCGGCCTCGGCGCGGCGCTGCAGGGAACAGGCCGTGGCTGGACGAACCCCGACTTCGCCGACCTCCCGGCCGGCGCGTCGCTGGGCACCGCCACCGACCTCGGTCCGGCGGACATCGCCCTTCTCGCCGAGAAGACCGGGCTCCCGGTGCTGGTGAAGGGCGTGCTGCGCGCCGACGACGCGCGCGTCGCGGTGGACGCGGGGGCGGCGGGCGTCATCGTCTCCAACCACGGCGGTCGTGAACTCGCGGGATCCCTCACGACGGCCGCGGCGCTCCCCGAGGTCGTGGACGCCGTCGGCGGCGCCGTGCCCGTGCTCGTCGACGGCGGCATCCGCCGCGGCGAGGACGTCGTGCGCGCGCTCGCGCTGGGGGCGACCGCCGTGCTCGTGGGGCGTCCCGTGGCCGATGCGCTCGGCGCAGGCGGCGCGGCCGGCGTGGAGAGCTGGGCGCGGGCCACCGTCGACGACGTCCGTCGTGCCCTCGTGCTCTGCGGCGCGCCGACGCTCGCCTCGGTGGGCCCGGACCTCGTGTCCCGCCCGCAGGGCGGAGCCGCGTCGTGACCGTCGACGTCGCACTCGGGACCGTGACGGGCGACGCGGTCGTCGCCGCGCTCGCCTCGACGCTGGACCCGGCCGACGTGCTCACCGACGTCTCCGCCCTCCGTCCCTTCCGCACCGATCTCGCCGGAACGGTCGTCGGCCCGGCGCCGCTCGTCGCGGTGATCCCGCGCACGGTGGACCAGGTGCAGGCCGTCGCCCGCATCGCCACGGCCCACCGCGTGCCGCTCGTCGTCAGAGGCGCGGGAACGGGACTCTCCGGGGGCGCGACCGCGCCCGCGGGCGGGATCGTGCTGTCCACCGCGGGCCTCGCGCACATCCGCATCGATCCGGCCGATCAGGTCGCCGAGGTCGGCCCCGGCGCCATCACGGATCAGGTGGATGCCGCGGCGCGCGAGCACGGGCTGATGTACGCACCGGATCCGGCGTCGTCGCAGTGGTCGACCATCGGCGGCAACATCGCCACGAACGCCGGCGGGCTGCGCTGCGTGAAGTACGGGGTGACCAGGGACGCCGTGCTCGCCCTGGACGTCGTGCTCATCGACGGCCGGCTCATCCGCACCGGCCATCGTTCGGTGAAGGGGGTCACGGGCTACGACCTCACCGCCCTCATCGTCGGCTCGGAGGGCACCCTCGGCATCGTGGTCGGCGCGACGCTGCGCCTGCTGCCCGCGCCGGAGCGGGTGCGCACGCTCGTCGTCTCGCTGCCCCGGCTGCGCGACGCCGGCCGCGCCATCGAGATCGTCACGGGATCCGGGATCCGGCCGTCCTGCGTCGAGCTGCTCGACCGCGCGAGCCTCGAGAACATCGACGCCCACAGCGGCACCGGGCTGGTGGAGGCGCACGGCGAGGGGCTCCTGCTCGTGCAGACCGACGGTGCGGGCGCCGACGCCGAGATCGCGGTGCTCGACGCCCGGCTCGGCTCCGCGGGGATCTCGTCGCGCGTGCTCGACGACCTCGAGGGCGAGAGGTACTACGAGCTGCGACGCACCGGTCGCGGGTTCGACGCCGACGCGTGGTCGATCGGCGAGGACATCGCCGTGCCGCGCTCTCGTCTCGTCGACATCCTGGTCGAGATCGAGTCCATCGCCGAGAGGCACGGGCTCTCCGTGCAGGCCGTGGCGCACGCGGGAGACGGCAACCTGCATCCCGGCTTCTCCACGCCCCGGCGCGATGGCGAGACCGAACCGCCGGCGAGCCTGGCGCTCGCCGCCGACGAGCTGGTCAGGGCGGCGCTCGCCATGGGCGGCACGATCAGCGGCGAGCACGGGATCGGCTCGCTCAAGCGCGACTGGCTCGTCGACGAGCTGGGCTCCGCGCAGGTCGACATCCAGCGCGGGATCAAGCGCGTGCTCGACCCGCACGGCCTCCTCGCCCCCGACAGCTTCCTCGCCGAGGCGACCGCCGCCCGCTTCGCGGCGATCGTGCCCTGAACCGCCCGTTACGCAGAAGGTCCGAATGACAGACGTGATCCACACCACCACCCCTCCGTCGCTCGCCGTGCGCGTGGCGGGCCTGACCGCCCCCTCCGCGTTCGGCCGCGTGCTCGGGCGGCCCCCGGCCGACGCGATCTCCCTCGCCGGCGGCTCGCCCGCGGTCGAGGCGCTCCCGAGCGCAGACCTCGCGGCAGCCGTAGCGGACGTGCTCCGCGAGCAGTCGCGCGCGGCCGCGGCGCTCGACTACTCCGCTCAGGCGGGATCCCCGGTGCTGAGACGCTGGCTCGCCGACCGCGAGGGCGTCGACGCGGACCGCGTCGTCATCACGAACGGGGCGCTGCACGGACTGTCGCTCTCTTTCCTCGCGACGGTCGACCCGGGTACGACCGTCGTCGTGGAGGATCCGACCTACCCGCTCGCGCTCAAGGCGCTGCAGCTGACCGGGGCCGACGTCACCGCGATCCCCGTCGACGGGGACGGGCTGCGCACCGACCTGCTCGAGGAGCGGCTGCGCGCGGGCCTGCGTCCGAGCGCCCTGTACACCGTGCCCGACTTCCAGAACCCGACCGGACGCACCCTCTCGGTCGAGCGGCGCGCGCACCTGGTCGAGCTCGCGGAGAAGTACGGCTTCGTGGTCGTGTCGGACAACCCGTATGCGGAACTCCGCTGGCAGGGGGACCGGCCCGCCGATCTGGACGCGTCCAGCGATCGGGTGATCCGGGTCAACACCTTCTCCAAGACGCTGGGACCGGGGCTGCGTCTGGGGTGGGCGGTGCTTCCGGAGTGGGCGCATCAGGGGTTCATCGATCTGCGATCGCGCAGCGATCAGCATCCGTCCAGCCTGACGCAGGCCGCCGTAGCCGAGCTGGTCACCCGGCCCGGCTTCTTCGACGGGGTGGTCGCGGCGGCGACGGCTCTGTACCGGCACCGCGCCGCCGTCTTCATCGACGCACTGCGTGCCGAGTTCGGCGACGCGATCGAGGTCGAGGTTCCGCAGGGCGGCGTGTTCGCCTGGCCCCGGTTCCTCGACCGGCGCGCCGATGTCGACGAGATCACGGCCAGGGCCGCTGCGGCAGGAGTCCTGCTGCTGCCCGGCAGCCAGTTCGCGGTCGGCGACGCCGCGGAGATCTCGCGGTACGCGCGCGCGTCGTTCGGGCAGGCCGACGACGACGCGCTCAGAGAAGGCGCCCGGCGACTCGCCGTGGCCTATCGGGAGGCGGGACGATGACCGACGTGAGGATCGTCGAGGAGACGTGGGACGGTGCGTCCGCGACGCTGCTGCGGGAGCGGATGGATGCGGAGATCCGCCCCCGTTACGCGGACCTCTTCGCGGAGCGGTCCGCGCCGCCGGTCGTCGTCGATCCGGAGGACATCGTCTTCACGCTGGTCGCCTACGCCGCGGGCGATCCGGCCGGCACCGTCTCGCTCAAGCGCACCGGAGGCCATTCCGAGATCAAGCGGGTCTTCGTCGACCCTGCGTTCCGTCGCATCGGCCTGGCCGCGCGGCTGCTCGCCGCGGCCGAGGAGCGGGCCCGAGCGCTCGGGGTGCGCGATCTCGTGCTGCAGACCGGATCGCGGCAGCCCGAGGCGCAGGCTCTGTACGAGCGGGAGGGGTGGGCGCCGATCCCGCCTTTCGGACCGTATGCGGGCGATGACGAGGTGAGCCGCTGCTACGCCAAGCCGATCGTCCCGCTCACGCTGGGCGTCGAGCTCGCGGTGCGCGGCGACGGCGCGGGGCTCGTGGCCGATGTCGTGGCGCAGATCGCGGCCTGGGAGGCTGCCGGCGCCGATTTCGCGGTCGTCCCCGATCGCTATCTCGAGGCGGCGGGGGAGGTGGCCGTCGACGCGCCGACGCTCGCCACGTTCGCGGCCGCGCAGACGTCACGGATCGCGCTCGTCCCGGAGATCGCCACCACCCACACGGAGCCGTTCCACGTGGCGAAGGTCGTGCAGACGCTCGACTTCGTCAGCCGGGGCCGCGCCGGGTGGCAGGTCGCCGTGACCCGGGGAGCGCAGGAGGCCGCCCTGTTCGGGCGCAAGGCGCCGGCATCGGACGATGCGCTCTGGGCGGAGGCCGAGGAGGCGCTGGAGGTCGCCGCACGGCTCTGGGACAGCTGGGAGGACGACGCGGAGATCCGGGACGTCGAGACCGGGCGCTTCATCGATCGCGATCGCGTCCACCACATCGACTTCGAGGGCCGGTTCTTCTCTGTGAAGGGGCCTTCGATCGTCCCGCGCAGCCCGCAGGGGCAGTCGCCGGTGGTCATCCGGGTCTCCGGAGACGGTCCGGAGCTCGCGGTCGCCGCGCGCCGGGCGGACGTCATCCGCGTCGCCGCGGACCGGGTGCCCGCGGCGAGGGCGGCGCTGGCCGAGGCCGGACGCGAGGCTGTCGTCGTGGTCGACGTCCCGGCCTCCGCCGGCGCGCGGGACGTCCTGTCGCAGGTCGCCGCCGTGCGCATCGAGTCGGGAGCGGACGGGGCCGTCGTCGTCTTCGCCGAGGCGCCGTCCGATGCCGAGGGGTTCGCCTCGGCGTTCGCGTCGACCTTCGCGTCGGTGTTCGCCTCGGCGGGAGCAGCCGCATCGACGAGCTTCCGCGGACGCCTCGGACTCGACCGCCCGGCCAGCCGTTACGCACGTCAGGAGAGCAACGTATGACCGAGAGACGACGCATCCACCTCGCCGCGCACTTCCCCGGCGTCAACAGCACGACGATCTGGACGGACCCGGCGTCGGGGAGCCAGATCGACTTCTCGTCGTTCGAGCACTTCGGCCGCACGGCCGAACGCGGACTGTTCGACTTCGTGTTCCTCGCCGAGGGGCTGCGGGTGCGCGAGCACGCCGGCCGCATCCACGATCTGGACGTCGTGGGCAGGCCCGACTCGCTCACGGTGCTCGCAGGTCTCGCCGCGGTCACACGCCACGTCGGGCTCGTCGCGACGCTGAACACGACGTTCAACGAGCCCTTCGAGCTCGCTCGGCAGCTGCTGTCGCTGGACATCGTGTCGGGCGGACGGGCCGGATGGAACGTGGTCACGAGCAACGACGCGTTCACCGGGGCGAACTTCCGACGGGGCGGGTACCTGGACTCGGCCGACCGCTATCGGCGGGCGAGCGAGTTCGCCGACGTCGCCGCCGCCCTCTGGGATCGCGCCGGCACCGGGCAGGACACGACGTTCCGGGGGGACTTCTTCGACGTCGTGGCGCGGCTCGACGCGCCGCCGAGCCCGCAGGGGCGGCCGGTGATCCTGCAGGCCGGGGTGTCGGACGAGGGCCGCGACTTCGCGGCGCGGCATGCGGATGCCATCTTCTCCCCGTTCTCGCAGCTGCAGCCGGCGCAGGAGTTCTTCGCCGACATCAAGGGCCGGCTCGTCTCGTACGGGCGCAGCCCGGACGATCTGAAGATCCTCCCCGGCGCCACCTTCACCCTCGGGGACACCCCGGAGGAGGCGGAGGAGCGCTTCCGGTACGAACGACGGGAGCAGGTCAGCGGAGCGACCGCGCTGCGCACGCTCGAGGCGGTGTGGGGGCGCGAGCTGAGCGACTTCGATCCGGACGGGCCGCTGCCGCCGCTGGACCTCGTCGTCCAGGGGCAGCAGCTCGCCGAGGGACGGGCGAGAATCCATCAGGACCAGCGCGGGATCGCCGAGGAGTGGCATGCGCGGGCGGCGGTCGACGATCTCAGCATCCGCGAGGTCGTGATGGCGAAGGACCCGAGGCCGCGATTCATCGGCACCCCGGATCAGGTGGCGGGGTACATCGACGAGTTCGTGCAGGAGGGCGGCAGCGACGGCTTCATCCTCGTGCCGACCATCACGCCGACCGGTCTCGACGAGTTCACCGACAAGGTCATCCCGCTGCTTCAGGAGCGCGGCTCGTACCCGACAGCGTTCGAGGGGGAGACGCTGCGATCGCATCTCGGCGTGCCGCCCGTGGAATCGGTCCGAGGGGAGCTGGTGGCGGAACAGCCGGCACGCCGCCTCTGATCCGCGAGGGCGCGTGCGCATGGCCCCTGCCGACGCGGCTCTGCGCAGGGGCTATGCTCGCACAGTCGTCGAGCGCGCCCGAGCCCGGCGGCTCGCTCTCGGGACGGAGGCCGGATGCGCACTGCCATCGTCGGCGCCGCGCTGCTCGTGGCCGGCGCGGCCGCTGCCGCGACCGGCATCCTCCCGCTGTCCGACGTCGCCGAGCTGTGGGAGCGCGTATGGCCGATCCTGCTGTTCGTCGTCGCGATCACGGTCGTCACCGAGCTCGCCGCCGCGGCCGGACTGTTCACGGCGATCGCGCAGCGCACGGTCCGCTGGGGACGCGGCAGGGCCTGGGGACTGTGGCTGCTCGTCGCGCTCTTCGCGGCGCTGAGCACGATCTTCCTGTCGCTGGACACGACCGCCGTGCTGCTGACCCCGGTCGTCGTGGTCCTCGCCAGGCACGCGCGCCTCGACCCGCTGCCGTTCGCGCTCACCACGGTGTGGATCGCGAACACGGGATCGCTGCTGCTGCCGGTCTCGAACCTCACCAACCTGCTCGCGCAGCACGCGATGGGCGACCCCAGCCCGTTCGCGTTCGCCGCGCTCATGGCCGCTCCGGCCGCGGTCGCGATCGTCGTGCCGCTGGCTGCGATCTTCGTGCTGTACCGGGGCAGCCTGCTCACGCGGTACGAGGCGGGGAAGCCCGCCGCGGCCGACGACCCGGTGCTGTTCCGGTGGAGCGCGGTCGTCGTCGCTGCTCTCGTCCCTCTGCTCGTCTCGGGGCTGCCGGTGTGGATGCCGGCGGTCGCGGCCGCGGTGGTGCTCGGCGCGGTGTTCCTCGTGCACCGGCCGGGAGCGCTGCGCGTGGGGCTCCTGCCCTGGCAGCTGATCGTGCTGGCGTCCGGACTGTTCCTGTTCATCGAGGCGCTGCACGCGATCGGGCTCGGCGTCGTGCTCGCGGCGGTGTCGGGTGAGGGCGAGTCCCCGCTGGCCCTGCTGAGGCTCGCGCTCACGGGGATGGTCGGCGCGAACGCGATCGACAACCTGCCCGCGTATCTGGCGCTCGAGCCCTCGGCGGGGAGCCCGCTGCGGCTGGCCGCGCTGCTCCTCGGCGTCAACGCGGGCCCGCTCATCACCCCGTGGGCGTCACTCGCGACGCTGCTGTGGCACCAGCGGCTCACCTCGATGGGCGTCGGGATCCGGTGGCGCCGGTACATGCTGCTCGGCGCCATCGTCGCGCCGCTCACCGTCGTGCTGTCGACGCTCGCCCTCGCGCTCGCCGCGGCGGTGTAGCGGCTGAGGCTCTGCCCCTTCCTGGTCGGATGCCGGAGCGGTCCTGCGTCAGACGCGGATGTACGCCGCGCCCTCGAACTGGGCGTCGCTGAGCGCGACCGCGGCCGAGGGGACGGTGATCACGCCGGGCTGCAGCTGGTCGGCGGTGATGCCGTGGCCGCGCATGCCGCCCTCGCACGCCTCCACCGTCGCGGCGTCGGTGACGGTGAGCGGGGCGGCGTCGATCGTGAGCCCCGGGACGGCCGGCCCGTTGACGATGACCCGGATGCGCGTGCCGGGGCGCGCCTCGTGCAGGATGCCGGCGATGCCGAGGGCGCGGGCGATGCCGAGGGCGCGGGCGATGTCGTGGTGGCTGTCGGAGACGTGCAGCAGCACGGTTCGCGAGGTGGTCATGGTCCTCCGTTCGTCTGCCGCCATTCTCGCGCGTGGCCGATCGCCGCGGAGGCTGTCAAGGCCGTTCCGGATGTCGGTGGCCAGGCGTAGGAAGGAGCTGACGGAAGGAACACGCATGGCTGCAGGAGACATCGAGACGTATCGCCGCAACGGCATCTGGTTCAACCGCATCGAGGGCGAGTCGACCACGTTGGGGATGAGCTTCGAGAGCCGGGCGGATGCGGTCAAGGTCGGCCGCAGTGCGGCCGCCGCCCGTCAGGTGGGGCATACGGTGCGCATCGAGGAGGGGCCGTCGGATGACGCGGGCGTGTACGAGCGGCACCCGCGCGAACTGATCGCCTGATGCTTCAGGTGTGCCTCAACGGTGCGAGGGACGACGCTGTTCGCGGGCGCCGACGTGCGGCGATCGCCGGACGCGTGGCAGAAGCGTTCTGTGGAGAACTCGTCGAGATGCGGGAAGGGTGCAGCGAGCAGGGCTCCGGATCGCCCGGCCGCAGTGCTGGTCTGAGTAGAAGCGGCGGGCCCTTCCGCTGCTCGGGAAGGGCCCGCCTGTGTCGTCGATGGCGCAGTGCGGTCGGCTCAGCCCTGGCCGAGCCGAGCCCTGCGCGCTGCGACAGCCGCCTCGACCATCCGCTCCTCGTCGAATTCGGGGACGAACCCGAGAACGTCATGCGCGCGCGTGTTGCTGGTCGTGTATGCAGGCGCGCTGGCCGGCAGGATGACCGGCGTGGTCGTCAGGCCGGCGGCGTCGGCCAGTCGCGCGGCGAACGCGCCGAGATCGGTCGAGGCGTCCGGGCCGAGCCCGATGACCTCGTGGTTCTGCGTCTCGGCCTCGAGGGCGAGCACGACCCCGTGTGCCAGATCGGGAGAAGCCATTATGCCCATCGTCGTCGGCGTGCCGTCTGCGCGGGACGCGATGATCACGGTGTCGTCCACGTCATCGGCGAATGCCCGCAGCTGGTCGGCGACGGCAGCATTGCCGGCCGCCTCCTCCTTGGCGAACCGTGCCTTCGCGAAGAAGCGCGGACCGGAGAAGAACGACGACGGGTCCAGCAGTTCCGCCGGATGCTGGGTGTGCGAGAACCGCAACACCACGGTGCTCCATCCGAGGGTGCGGCCGGCGAACGCGACGATGTCCTCCGCGAGTACTTTGCTCAGCCCGTACCACGTCCGCGGAAGGCGCGGATGGCTCTCGTCGAGGGGCTGGTACTGAGGAGCGTTCTCGGGGTAGACCTCGCCGGTGCTGGCCAGAACGAATCGAGTCACCGGTGATCCGGTCAGCGCGCGGACAAGCGCCATGGTGCCGGTGACGTTCGCGTCATAGAGGGCCTCGGCGTCGTCGTCCCGCCAGGACATGTACGCGCCGAGGTGCGCGACGGCTTCTGCGCCGGCGAGCCGCGGGTCTCCCACCTTCAGGGCGGTCAGGTCGGAGACGATGTAGTCGACTGCGGGAAGAGGCGTGGCAGGGGCGACGCGATCGATGCCGATCACCTCGTGTCCGCGCTCCACGAGCTGGGCGGCGACGGTCGAGCCGACACGGCCCGAGGTTCCGGTGACGATGATGCGCATGAGCGATCAGCCTTTCTCAATCAGGGGACTCTTGGCCGTCTCGCGGGCGCGGAGGACGACGAGCAGGGTGATGACGGCCGCGCCCATCACGTAGAAGGCAGGAGCATAGGTGTTGCCGGTCCATGAGATCAGACTCTGCGAGAACCAGGGCGTGATGCCGCCGAAGGCGGCGACCGAGATGTTGTAGGCGATCGCCATCGAGCCGTAGCGGATGTTCGTCGGGAACAGCTCCGCCATCGCCGCGCTCATCGCGCCGTCGTACGCCGCCATGAACACTCCGAGCAGGACCATCGCGACGACGGCGGCGGCGAATGCGCCGGAGCCCATCAGCATGAGAGCGGGATAGGTGAGCACGATGAACCCGCCGGCGCCGATGATCATGACTGGCTTGCGGCCGATCCGATCGCTGAGCAGGCCGAACAGCGGGACGAGAAGCATGATCGCTGCGAGGCCGATGGTGGTGACGGCGTATGCGGACTGCTGATCGAACTTCAGATCGGTCTGCAGATAGGACGGCATGAACGTCTGCAGGATCCAGTGGCCGACGGCCTTCAGGACGACGAAGCCCACGCAGAACAGGAGAGCCTTCCACCAGCGGGAGATCGAGGTGCGCAGGGGCTTCTTGGTGACCTCGCCCTTCTGCTTGATCTTCTGGAACTCGGGGGTGTCCTCGAGCTTGATCCGAAGATAGAGGCCGGCGAGTCCGAGCGGCAGGGCGAGCAGGAACAGCAGGCGCCAGCCCCAGGAGTTGAGCGCATCGGAGCCGAGCGTGGCCGTGAACAGGAGCACCAGTCCCGAGCCGACGACGAAGGCCGCGAATCCGAAGACGTCGACGAAGCTCGATACGAATCCCCGGCGATTGCTCGGCGCGTACTCGGCGAGCAGGGTCGTCGCGCCGCTGCTCTCGCCTCCGGCCGCGAATCCCTGGACGAGGCGGACCAGAACGAGCAGCACAGGGGCGAGGAGGCCGATGCTCTCGTACGTCGGCAGGATGCCCATGACGAACGTCGCCCCGGAGGTGACCATGATGACCAGGCCCAGGGTGGTGCGCCGCCCGACCCGGTCGCCCATCGAGCCGAAGAAGAGGCCGCCCAGGGGGCGCATGATGAATCCGGCCGCGAAGACGCCGAACGACGACAACAGGGCAGCCTGCGCGTCACCGCTCGCGAAGAAGTGCATTGCGATGACGGTGGCCAGCGTGCCGTAGAGACCGAAGTCGAACCACTCGACGAAGTGGCCGATACCGGCGGCGGTGATGACCTTGCGCATGCGCCGCTGGCGCTCGGCATCGGTGAGAACCGCAGTGCCGACGTCGTCGGCTGTGTCAGGAGTACCCATTACGCGTCCTTGAGTAGGTGGATTCGGCGCCCCATTTCGTGGCGCCTGTCGATACATTAGTACCGCTCAGTGGTAATCTGCAACCTCTGAATGGTAATGTTCTGAGGGACGAGGAGGTCACATGATCAATCTGACGGAACGCGCGGACGTCGTCGTCGTCGGCGGAGGGCTGGCCGGGACATGCGCGGCGATCGCCGCGGCGCGCATGGGATCGCGCGTCGCCTTGCTGCAGAATCGACCGGTGCTCGGGGGCAACTCCTCCAGCGAAGTGCGGGTGTGGGTGGTCGGTGCGACGGCTCACGGAACGCAGCGGTTCGCGCGCGAGAACGGCATCGTCGGAGAGCTCGTCCTCGAGAACCAGTACCGCAACGCGGAGGGCAATCCCTTCTATTGGGATCAGGTGCTTCTGGACGCTGTGAGATCCGAACCGAACATCTCGCTGCATCTCAACACCGATGTGCGCGAGGTTCGCATGCATGACACGGCAGCGGGGGAGGCCCCGCGGATCGCCGCGGTCGTCGGCTGGACCATGGGCAGCGAGATCGAGACGGTGTTCGAGGCTCCGGTCTTCCTCGACTGCTCGGGAGACGGTCTCGTCGGACATCTCGCGGGCGCGGGCTACCGGGTCGGGCGCGAATCGCGTGCGGAGTTCGGCGAGCAGTGGGCTCCCGAGGTTGCGGACCGCGAGCTGCTCGGCAGCTCGCTCTTCTTCTACACGAAGGATGCCGGTCGGCCGGAACGATTCGTGCCTCCTCTGATCGCCAAGGACATCCGCGAGACCCCCATCGTCCGCAATCGCATCATCCGCACGGGAGACAACGGCTGTGACTACTGGTGGATCGAGTGGGGTGGGCACCTGGACACAGTGTCGTCGAACGAGCAGATCCGCGACGAGCTCTGGTCGATCGTGTACGGCGTGTGGGACTACATCAAGAACTCCGGCGAGTTCGATGCGGATCGGTTGACTCTCGAGTGGGTGGGGTCGATCCCCGGCAAGCGGGAGTATCGGCGCTTCTGGGGCGACTACACGATGACGCAGCAGGACCTGCTGGAACAGGCCGAGTTCGACGACGCGGTCGCCTTCGGGGGCTGGTCGATCGATCTGCACCCCGTCGAGGGCGTCTACGCGGAGAAGGCCGGGGCCCTGCAGCGCTACAGCGACGGCATCTATCAGATCCCCTTCCGCAGTCTCTACTCCCGGGATGTCGCGAACCTGCTCTTCGCCGGACGGAACATCTCCGCGTCGCACATCGCATTCGGCTCCACCCGTGTCATGGCGACCTGCGCGACGCAGGGGCAGGCCGTCGGCACGGCGGCCGCGTTGCTCGCGCGGAGCGGATGGACGCCACGAGAGCTTGCGTCGTCGCATCTGGATGCTCTACACACCGCGCTGCTGCGTGAGGATGCGCCGGTCTTCGGCATCTCCATCGACGACCCCGACGATCTCGCACCGCGGGCGACGATCACCGCCTCGAGCGAACTGGGCGTTGTGTCGACACGTGAGCACCGGACAACGCGACTGCTGCCGCTCGATCGAGACGTCGCCGTGATGATCCCGGTGGACCCGGCGATCTGCGGAGTCGACCTCGACGTCGTGGTCCATGAGGCGACCGCTCTGCACGTGGAGCTGTGGACGACGGGCAAGCCGCAGAACGCCGTACCGGTCGATCGTGTCATCGAGGTCGATGTCGAGGTCACCGCCGGTGACACGGCGGCATTCGCCCCGCTCGAGTGGAGGCCTGAGTCACCGGGCAACGCCGTTGTCATCGTTCGCGCCAATGCAGGCGTCTCCCTCGTGCTCACCGATGATCGTCCATACGGTGTGCTCGCGATGGGCGCGAAGAGAGCCGGTGATGCGGCTTTCGACGATCACATCGCGGAGGAGCAGCACCAGCTCGTGACCGACTGGAACGCGAGGATGCTGCGACGCCGGGGCGTCAGTCTGAGTGCTGTCGGCGACTCCCAGGCCTGGTCCGCCGACAAGGTGGTCGACGGCAGCAACCGGCCGTATGGAGGCCCTCGGATGTGGTCGTCGCAGTTCGTGGACCCGGAGGAACTCGCCGCATCTCCGGAGTGGATCGAGCTTCGTTGGGACGAGCCGACCGAGGTGGCATCCGTGCGCCTGGTCTGGAACGACGACGTGGATGAGGACCTGATCAACTTGCACCACCACCGGACCGACTTCGAGATGATCCCCGAGCTCGTGGCCGACTACGAGGTGCAGGTGCGCGTCGACGGCGAGTGGAGGACGGCGGCGGAGGTCACCGGCAACCGGCATCGTCACCGCATCCACGACTTCGCTTCCGAGGTGTGCGACGCGGTGCGGGTGAAAGTGCGTCGCACCAACGGATATCCCTACGTGACTCTCAGCAGTGTGCGGGTGTACGCCGAGCCGAGCGGTCGATCCGTCACGTTGCCCTGGTGACCGGCGCGATTGCGAGAGACTGAGGTCATGGCGGCTGAGGTGCAACAGGGAGTCGGGCGGGCGGCTGCGGTGCTCGAGGCGATCGCGAGTGCGACGGGTGGTCCGCCGCGTGCGTCCGACATCTCGCGGGCGACGGGGCTCGGTGCGTCGACCATCGCACGGATGCTGACGACGCTCGAAGAGCTGGGGTACGTGGCTCGGGTCGACAACGGCTATGCGATCGGCACCGCAGTGATGTCGCTGTCGAGCAGGGGACTGAATCAGTATCCGATCCATCGGGAGAGTCGCACCCCGGTGCAGGAGCTCGCGCAGCGCACCGGCTTCAGCGCGAACGTCGCCGTTCGTGTCGGCGATCGGGCCGTGTATCTGTCGCACGCCGAGGGCGAGCGCGCGCGGAAGTCGCACACGATGGTCGGGCTCGGGCAGCCGCTGCATGCGTCTGCCCTGGGGAAGTGCCTCCTGCTCGGATTGTCGCCTCAGGAGCGACGTGAGCTTCTCGGCGACACGCTGGCCAAGTACACCGTCAACACGATCGGCGATCATGAGGCGCTCGACGCCGAGCTCGAGCGGGTCAGTCGTGACGGATTCGCGACGGAGGATCAAGAGCTCGCCCTCGGGCGGCTGTGTGTCGCAGCGCCTATCCGAGACGCGACGGGCCGCGCGGTCGGCGCGATCTCGCTCTCCGGCCGACTCACGCTGATGCGCGAGTACGGTCTTGAGCGGTTGCAGGAGGACACCGTGGAGTCCGCGGATCGCATCAGCGTCGCCCTCGGGCTCATCTCCGCGGTGCCGCCCACGAGTGCCTGACGAACCGGGCGGTGATCACGAGCTTCTGGCTCTGCCCAGCCGGCTCCCGTCCTGATGGTCGGTGCGGCGGCCGTTCGCCCGCGATGACGCACGGCACAGCATCGCGCGATCTTGTGAAGAGACCAGGGATCCGCTCCTCGGTCACGGCTGCTGTCTTCGCTGCGGACCGACACCTCTTTCGCCGGTGTTCGCCTGTAGGCCGGAGCTGCGCCCGCTGACGAAGGCGCCGGCATCCGCTCCACGACGTAGGCGTGCCTTGCCGGTCGCCAGGGCGTCGACGACGGCGTCCACGCGTCTGCGTCGCGAAACGAGGACGAGATCCGTCCCCGCGCCGGACTCCTCGACGATCACGCGACGGTTGTCTCGGATGCGCTCCGCCGCCCCGGCTCCGAAGCCGCGGACGAAGCCGCTTCGTGCACGTCGCCGGTCGCCATCGGCGTGATAGCGGTAGCGGTGGCGCTCGACGGACCACCATTCATGCATGGCCACCATCGCCTGCACCTGCAGGCTGGACAGCAGCACCTGAGCCTGCGCCACGTCGGATGCGCAGCCGACGAGGACGAGAACCGGACGTCCGTCGGCGGTGTCCGAGTACAGCGGACGCAACGTTCCCAGGGCGACCGCGACGCCCGCGCCCATCTCTCTCATGTCGCGGGCGTACGCGCCGGTGAACGGCATCCGCTCTTGGACGATCTCCTCGTGTCCGCTGCCGTCTCTCATACGCTGCTCATCGATGCGTGCCTGTTCGATGCCGTATTTCAGCATCAGGCGCTCGGCGTGCTCGGTCAGCGCCTCGGCCTCTTCGGGGGTTGTGCTCTCCGCCTTCGCGAGCAGCTTGGTGATCAGGTCGAGTTTGTCGTCGGTCATGTCTCCTCCTTCGGATGCTTCGTATCCTCCGCGGCCTCACCGACACCGTGAGGCGGATACTCAGGAGCTGTGGGCAAGTCCTCCGAAGCGAAAAGTGTGCAGGAAAAGAAGACGGCGGGCCTCGATCACCGAAGCCCGCCGCCGTCCGCTGTCGCCGCCTACTGCACCGACCAGCCGCCGTCGGATGCCAGGACGGCGCCGTTGATGTTCACGGCGTCGTCCGAGAGCAGGAACGTGATCGACGCGGCCAGGTGCTCGGCCGTCGCGACGGTGGGGATCGCCTGCTGGAACGGGGCTAGGCGGCCGGAGCCGTACTCCGACATGTTCGGCGGCATCGGGATGCCGGTGGCGACGCCGCCGGGTGCGACGGAGTTCACGCGGATGCCCTTCGGCCCGTACATGAACGCCGCGGACTTCGTCACGCCGATGATGCCGTGCTTGCTTGCCGTGTAGGCGTTGCCCGAGGCGTTGCCGCGCAGGCCGGCCTCGCTCGACACGTTGAGGATCGCGCCCGCTCCTGCGGCTTCCATGATCGGGAGGACCGCGCGCATGAGCTTGAACGGGGCGGTGAGGTTGATCGCGATGACTCGGTCCCAGACGGCATCCGTCGTCTCGCCTGCAGGGGAGAAGTCGTCGTTGATGCCGGCGACGTTGGCGAGGGCGTCGATGCGGTCGCCCGCGGCGGCGATGACGGCGTCGATGGCGCTCTGCTGGGTGAGGTCGCCGGCGACGGTGACGATCTCGGGGAGCTCGGTCTTCAGAGCGTCGAGCTTCTCGGCGGAGATGTCGGCGGCGATCACGCGTCCGCCTTCGCGGGCGATGCGGGACGCCGTGGCCTTGCCGATGCCGGATGCGGCCCCTGTGACGATCACGGTCTTGCCGGCGAAGCGTCCGCTGGTGGGCTTCTCGGTCCAGCCCTCGGTGCCGGTGTCTTCGGGGATCTCGCCGCCGTTGGCCGCGCGGACGAGATCGTCGACCACCGACTGCGGCAGGGCGCCCTGACTCATCGCGACGAGCTGCTGCAGCGGAAGGCCGAGCACCGGGGTGAGGAGCTCGGGGTCGGCGCCGGTCTTCTCGAACAGGCCGCGGATGAGCGGTCCGCCGACCTCGTCGTTCAGCCATTCGCCGATGGTGGAGTGTGCGGTGAGGGCCATTCTCGGTCTCCTTCTGTTTCGCAACGGTGCGTCTAGTTATTTCTGATCGTACTCCTGAGTAGCCTGTGAACGTGCCCAGACCTCGAAGCGAGAAAGCCCGGCAGTCCGTGCTGGAGGCGATGCGCGCGTCGGTGTCGTCTTCGGGCTACGAGGCCGTGACGATCGAGGGCCTCGCCGAGGTCGCGGGAGTCTCGAAGCAGACCATCTACCGGTGGTGGCCGTCGAAGGCGGCGATCCTCGGGGAAGCGCTGCTGGAGGGGGCGCTGCCCTCCGTCGAGCTGCCGATGACGGGCGACCTGGGCGCCGATCTGCGTGCGTTGTTCTCCGCTCAAGGGAAGGATGCCGAGACCATCGCGCTCGCGCGGGCGCTCATCGTGGTCACGGCGACCGATCCCGAGCTCGGGGCGCGGTTGAACGAGAGACTGGCGGCGCCGATCCGAGAGTGGACCGCGCAACTGCTGGCTCGAGGCATCGCGGCCGGCGACGTGCGAGCGGATGTGGATGCCGCGGTCGTGGCAGATCAGCTGATCGCCCTGGGGTCGTACGGGGCGCTGTTGGGGGTGCCGCTGGATCGGAAGAGGGCGGATGCTCTCAGCGAGCTCGTGCTGCGGGGGATCGGCGCTGAAGGTGAACCGACGACATCCACGGTGTAAGCACAGCGGTTCCAGGGGTCATCGACTGTCCAGCAGGCTCTGAAGTCGCTCGCGCACTCCCGGATCACAGACGTACACATAGGTACCGAGCATCCCGCGCGTCAGCAGCACTCCGTAGATGTTACGGATGAACACGAGCAGATCGTCGTCGCTGAACGCGTCCTTCAGATGACCGGTGTTCTCCTTGCCCTTCTTGTCGCGGTAGTTCTCGCGGTCGGCGGCGATGCGACCGGAGGCGTCGAGCCGCAGATCGGGCCCGATGATCACACCGGCGTAGTTGAGGTCGTAGCCCTGCACGGTGTGGATCGAGCCGACCTCCTCGAGCGAGCCGCGGGAGTTGATCCAGTCCTTGTCCGTGCTGTTCCATCGCATCCGCTCGCCGTCGACCTCGATATCGAACCGGGCCGGGTCGCGGCGAGACACCCAGTCCCACGCGTACCCCGCGACGAGCCGCGACAGCCCGACCTCGGCGTCCCTCGCGCGGATCTCCGCTCTCATCTCGCCGAGGTCGTCGAAGAACCGCAGGTCGTAGTCGCCGAGATCAGGACGCGTGACCTCTTCGCCGCGAAGCGCAGCCCGCACGAACTCCACGTAGTCGGCGCCGGCGTGAACGCGCATCTGCGTCGTGAGCATGTAGTGCCTGTGCGCGTCCTTGGCCGCGCTGAGCTCGGCGCCGAGCACCGCCGGAGAGAGATCATGCGGACGCACCGACTGCGCGCCGTCGACCAGCAGCAGTCGATACTTCGACCGCGCCTTGATCCAGTCAAGCTGCGTGTAGTGCGCGGCATCCGCTCCGAAGAGCGCGGCATTGATGTCGCGGAACTTCTTGTTCTGCACTCCTGACGCTTGGTTTGCGCGCTGTCCGAGCCGATGCGTCTCATCGACGAGCACCAGGTCGTAGACCGCATCCGACTCGCCGAGCTGGAACGGCGTCATCACCATCGACGGATCGAGCTTCGGTGTCTTCTTGAAGACCTTCCTGACCGATTCGCGCAGCGACTGCTGGGGGATCACGAGGGCCATCCGCAGGTCTTTCAGCAGCTCGCGGTTCTCGGGAACGAAGAACTCCGAGAACATCGAGTCGGGTTCGAGTTCATCGCGGGTCTCGAAATCACGGATGTCGGCGAGGAGCTTCATCAAGTAGATCGCGATGATCGTCTTGCCCGTGCCGGGGTCGCCCTGCACGACGAGCGTGGACCTCTCCTCGGGGCGCGCAAGATCTCTTAGCAGCCCGCTGACGATGTCCTCGATGGCGGCGGCCTGATCGGTGGTCAGCGCCTTGAACGGAGAGAGCTTGAAGAGGTCGGAGTTCTCGATCTCCGGGATGCTGCGCGTGAACAGACCCTCGGCGCGCAGGGCCTCGAACACGTCGCGGAACGACTCCCGGTAGAGCTCTCGGTCGTAGTACTGGGCGTCGGTCAAGCCGTCGTTGCCGTTGAGGAGGCTGTAGTGCCCGTCTCCGGAGAACCAGCGGATCAGGTGCGACTCGAGATCGAGGCAGGCCGACTTGTTGAACCGGTCGTCGATCACGACGCGGATGCTGTCGAGCCCGGCGTCTCGCTTCGGGCCGTCGAGGTGCTGGCGCATGCGCTTCTGCGCCCCGGTGGTCTCGCCGACATAGAGCTGCTGCGTTCCGTCGAGGACGTAGACGACCGGCCAGTTGGTGTGCCTTCTGTCTTCACCGGCCCACGCATCGACAGCCTCGCGCGTGAACGTCAGACGCCGGATCTCACTCACAGATCGGTGTACTTCGTCATGCGGCCCTTCGCGAGCTCGACAGGGTACTTCTTCGCCGTCTTCTCGAGCTTGCTCATCACGATGTCATCGAGATCGATGCCCAGCTTGTTCGCCAGGTGGATGCAGTAGGTGATGACGTCGGCGAGCTCTTCCTCGACGCGCTCCTGATCAGGCGTGCTGCCCCACTGATAGCACTCGAGGAGCTCGGCGGCCTCGATCGCGATGCTCTTCGCCAGGTTGTCCGGGGTGTGGAACTGGTCCCAGTCGCGGGCCTCGACGAAGGCGCGGAGGGCGGCGAGGGTGGAAGGAGACGGCATGATGTGACCGTAGCAGTCGGGACCACGCTGTCGAGCGGTTGCCTGACACGAGATCAAATACGGCTGCGTCGCCGTGAGAGTCGGGGAATCAAGCCCCGATATTCCGCTATCGTCTTGATCAACACGCAATCAATGAAGATTGGACCGGAGCATGGAGTTCGCAGATCGATTGGACGCGTTGGCTGTCAAGGTGAAGAACCAGGCGGGCGCGATCGGCACAGAAGAGGCGACAAAGAACGCGTTCGTCATGCCGTTCATCTCATCGATTCTCGGATACGACGTCTTCGACCCTATGGAGGTCGTTCCGGAGTTCACGGCTGACGTAGGCATCAAGCGCGGCGAGAAGATCGACTATGCGATCATGCGCGACGGCGAGGTGCAGATTCTCATCGAGTGCAAGCCGTCGATGGGTTCGCTGAAGATTGAGCACGCCTCGCAGCTCTTCCGCTACTTTGCGGTGACGAACGCGCGCATTGCGGTGTTGACCAACGGAGTCGTCTGGCAGTTCTACTCGGACATTGACGCTCCCAACATCATGGATTCGAAGCCTTTCCTCGTGCTTGACCTCCTCGACATCGATGCCACTCTCGTGACGGAGCTTCAGAAGCTCAGCAAAGAGAGCTTTGATCTGGAGTCGATCATCAGTGCGGCAGAGGAGCTCAAGTACGTCGGGGCGTTGAAGCGTGAGATTGGTGCTCAGTTCAGGGAACCGTCTGACGAATGGATCAAGTTCTTCGCGACTCGTGTCTACGACGGCTCTTATACGCAGAAGGTCCGTCAGCAGTTCACAGTTCTGGTCGCTAAGGCCGCGCAGCAGTTTCTCACTGAGCGGGTGAACGATCGGCTGAAAACGGCCCTGCGCGCGGGAGGGGGCCAGGAAGCCGAAGTGGAGATTCATCCATCTAGTGCTGAGGTGGCCGTCGCAGATCTCGATCGCGATACGGAGATTGAGACGACGCTCGAAGAGCTTGAGGGGTATCAGATCGTGAAGGCGATCGCATGCGGCGTGGTGAAACCGCAGCGCATCGCTCAGCGTGACTCAAAGAGCTACTTCGCAGTGCTACTCGACGATAACAACCGTAAGCCGATTGCCCGCCTCCATTTCAACAGTAAGCAGAAGTATCTCGGTCTTCTCGATGAGGAGAAGGTGGAGACACGGCATCCGATCGACGACCTCGACGACATCTACGCTCACGCGGATGCTATTCGAGAGGCCGTGAGTCGGTACCAGTAGGGGACCTTTCGGTCCGCGGGCAGAGAGCCGATTCCTCGACCGATATCGCTCTCTGCCTCAGCTGTGCCCCGGCGCCCGTAGGTCGATTCCACCCCGGTCATATCCCGCCCTGACTTCCCTCTCCACCCCGTTCTGCCTCATCAGCCGCAGCATGTCTTCCTGCCGCGGTTGCCCGAGCGTCAGCCGATACAACGTGAGAGCGTCCAGCAGCCGCTCGTACTTGTCGTGATCGCGGCTCAGTGTGAAGGCGGCGATCCTCCGATGAATGCGCGCCTCCCCGTCGTACACCCACCAGGGTGAGAACTGATTGGTCGAGACCGACTCGGCGGCGGAGAGCGCGTCATCCCACGCAGCCTCGCCTCCAGACAACACCTCAGGCCAGTGCCGCGCCGCGACGTTCTTGCGCACGGCATGCCCCATGTACCGGTGCACTCGTCCCTCGCGCTGCTCGAAGTCGACGGGGTTCGAAGGCAGGTTCCAGTGCACGACCGCATGACTCCACCAGTGGAAGTCGATGCCTTCCTGCCCGACGCTGGTCGAGGCGAGCACGAACGGCGCGAACGGGCTGTTGAACGCAGCCCGCACACCGCTCTGACGCGCGGCGACCTTCTCGTCGGCATCCGTCCCCGAACCTCCGTACCGTACGGCGAACCTCGTCGGGAACCGGATCGGCTTCCGCGCGGGCGTCGCCTCGTGGCCCTGGAGCATGGCGGGCTTCATCCGCACCGCTCCGCCGATCTGCTGCGCCGCGAGCATCAGCCCCTCGTCGTCGAGGAGTCCTCCGCCCGCCTCGCTGCGCAGCTGGTGCACGTACTCGTCGAGCACGGCCTGCAGGTTGCCGTCGGCGCAGTAGTCGAGCACGACGCTCCAGTACGGAGCATCCGTCTCGTCCAGGGTGTCGAGCAGCGCCGCGGTCTCGGGCCTCGCGAACAGCGAACGCAGCGCGAACGACAGCTCCCACGCGGCACGCCACACTCCCGACGGGGTGGCGGAAGGCGATGCGGCGGCGCGCAGCGCGCGGTACGCGATCGATCCCGGCGCATGAGCGGCCAGCCGGCCGAGATCGGGATGTCCGACGGGATCTCCGTGCAGCGCGATAGATGCCGCGTCGAGATAGTCCCCGAACCGGCCTCCGGCATCCGGCTCCTCATCGTCGGAATCACCGCCGATGAAACCCGCTACCCGTGACGGATCCACCTCCTCGGGCACGGCCCCCGGATACGCGAAGAACGCCGATGACGGCTCCAACCCCTCTCCCTCCAGCGGAACAGTCGAATCGGCGAACGACGGATGGACCACACCGCCACGCGAACGCGCGGCGGTCAGCGGATCGCCGGCCGCGGCCAGTCCGGGATGCGGCCAGAACAACGCCAGCGTGCTCATCTGCGTCGGGCGGCCCTCCTCGTTCAGCGACCAGGCGAGACGCGCGGCCGACGAGTCCGAAGAACGGCTCCGCCCCCGGTGCGACAGCCGCGACGCCTCGTGGCTCAGCAGCGCGGCGATCGCGGTGGGAACCCCGTTCCACGCCGAGAACACCACGTGCTTCGTCACATCCCCGATCGACGAGTAGACCGGGCCTGGCCGCAGATATGGCATTGACGGCGGCATCCAGAGCAGCTTCCACCACCCGCGACCGACCGTGTCGGCGGCGAGAGTCCGCAGCATCCCGTTGCCGAGGTCGATCTCCGCCCGTTGCTCGACCTGCTCGGCGGTGAGCCCGCGCGTCGCCGACAGCAGCGGCGCGATCGCCTCGGAACCCGAACCGTCGAGCAGCTCGCGCACGCGCGACCCCGCCTTGTATGTGTCCATGAACGTCGCGAAGTACGGGATCGACTTCCACTGCTCGATGTCGATGTGCGCTCCGAGGTGCTGGTCGAGGCGGTGCAGCGCCGCCCAGTCCGCGATCTCGGCCCCGCTCGGCACGCCTCCGTCAAGCGGGCGATCGATCACCATGTCCTGATTGCGAGCCAGCGGCGGACGCTCCGATCGCGACATATAGGGCAGCAACGCGTCCCGAACGGATGCCGCGGTGACCGCCGCGTCACCGCCGGTGACCAACGCCAGGCGATGCGCCTCCAGCGCCGCCTTCACCTCGACGACCCGCGCCGGGTCATGCCCGGCGAGGAAGCCGATGGTCGCCAGGAAGTCGCGCTGGTGGTCGTCGTCTCCGTCATCGGCAGTCGTGAACGGCTTGTACGGCGTCGCCGAGAGCAGCAGTACCTTGGCGTTGCCGTAGGTGAACAGGCTGTCGGCGAGCTCCGCGGCCTCGCTGCCCGTCGACGGATCGAGCAGCGCGCGGAACCGCTGGAACTCGTCGAGGATGACGAGGTCGGGCTCCAGCGCCTCGACACCTGCCTTCGCGAGGTTCCTGCGCAGCGCCGCCGTGACCTCGGCCGTCTCGTGCCAGAGCTCTCCAGACGTCACCCTGCCGCGGTGCTCGCGCACCCGCTCTCGCAGCAGCAGGAACCTCGCCAGGGTGCCGTCGGCCTCGATCAGCTCCGCGAACTCCTCGGCGATGCGGGCATCGGGTCCCGCTTTCCCGAGCTGCTCCCGCATCCTGGCGATGCGCTGCTCGAAGCCCGACAACTTCGCCACGCCGCCCTGAAAGAGCTTTCGCATGGCGTGCTTCTCTCCGCGGTCGGGGCGCAGCAGGTCCTCCAGCAGGATGCAGAGCAACGCCCTCTCCTCAGCGTTCCCTGACCGCCAGCCGCCATCCTTGAACGAGGTCCCCGGGGTAAACGACACGAGGTTGACCTTCTTGCCATTCCCGTCGTGCTCGGCCAGCCGGTGGCTCTCGCGGGCGAGCAGTGTCAGCCGGGTTGCCATCGCAATGTGCTTGTCTTCGGTGACGTTGAGGCGGCGCAGGTTCTGATTCGCCAGATCGGCGTTGCTGCAGATGTACACGATGTCGATGCGGTCGACGGAGTCGTTGTGCTCCAACTGCTCGATCGTCTTCGCGATCACCCCGCGTGCGATCACACTCTTGCCGAGGCCGGTCTCGTCGGCCACGAGGAACCGTCCACTGCCGGCGTTCGCTCCGAAGAACCGGTCGACCACATGTTCCACCGCATCGCGCTGGAATCCCTTCAGCCCGCGCATTACGCCCTCGACATCAATGCTCACCGATGGCCTCCGATCCGAGCGCATCGATGACGGATTCCCACACCTCACCGAAACCCGGTGGCAGCGCTGTGGACCTCTCGTCGGCGGACAGGTGGGACAGCACACCGGAGATGTCGGCGAGGGCGTGTCGGTTGGTTGCCGCGGCGCGTACCAGCAGCTCCAACAGTCCAGATCCGTCTTCAGCGACACCGCTGCCGAACGCTGACCGGAATGAAGGGAACGAGGCATCCGTCGTCTCGCCCGCTTGCCCTGACTGCTGCAGCATCAACCGGATGAATCTCGCGAACGCGCCCGGCTCGGTGAGGTGCGTTGCGACGATCGCGTCCTGGCGTCCCGGCACGTCGTCGACGATCTCCGCCATGACGACCGTCTGGCACCGCCGACCGACGGCATCCTCCAGCATCACGACGAGGAACGGGGTGATCTCGGCGAGCGCGAGAGGCCCGAACAGGTGAGGTGACGTAGCCTGCGGGAAAGCGCCGGTGACGACATCCGTCTGCGTCAGAAGTCGCCACGAGAGTGCGAGGCCTTCGGGAATCGCGGGCGCCGTGCTGTCGGCCCAGACCGAGGCGGAATGGGGATCGTCCCCCTGCACGCGCAGGGTGAGGCGGGTGGTGGCGATCATGTGGAGCGCGCTGTCGAGGTCGCGTTCGGCCCTCTCGTCATCGGACGCCATGGCCCCGCCCTCCGTCGCGTACTCCTCGAGCAGCGGGGCGAGGGCGGCGGAGATCGGTTCGACGCCGAACTGCTTCGTCGGCCCGTCGAGCTGCACCATGACCTCGACGTTCGAGCTCCATGCGGGACCTGTGGCGTTCGCTGAGCCGATGAGCACTGTGGACCCGCCGCCGGCCCGGTCATGCACGACGATCTTCGCGTGCAGGCCGGTCAGTGCGGTGGTTGCCGCCTCTCCGGCCTCGGAACCCGTCAGCGCCTGGTCTACGAAATCATCGAGGATGCGCATCGACAGACGATCGAACGACGGCGGGTTCAGCCGGTCGAGCTGCTCGGGGCGGCTGACGAGTGTGGTGTCGTATCCGTGGCGGGCGCGGAGACGGGAGAGGCCGTCATCAGTGACGAACGGCGACACGATCAGGGCGCGGACGCCGTCGAGAGAGGGGGCGGTGTCGGTGCCGACGCCTGCCACGTGGACGGCGAGGCGGCGCACGTGCTCCGGATGCTCCCACCGGATCGTCCGCCATGACTCGGCGAGGGTGTCGATGCGCGCGCGGCGGGCATCCGGCATCCGCGGTGCGGTGCGCTCCTCGGATACGAGCCAGCGCAGCAGTCGGACCATGCCGTCGTTGATCTCATCCGCCCGGTCGGCGGGCTCACCGTCGAGCGCCACGACGGCATCCCACGTCCGATCGTCGGTGAGGTTGCGGCTGCTGCAGACGAAGCGGCAGCTGCGCTCATCGCCGTTGGTGAACTCGAGGAACCACACCTTCGGGTGGAAGAGCCGACCCGTCGGCATGATCACCGGATGGATCATGGGCTCGAGCACGGTGACGAGATCGCTCGTGGCGCCGAGTCCGACGTAGCCCGCCTGCGCGAACACGTCGATGCGGTCCACCGCTCTGCGCACTGCGCTGAGGATCCCCACGGCGTCGTCGGCGATCGTGCCCGAGTCCATGAGTGAGAGTGGCACGGCCAGCGCGGTCTCGAGCGTCAGCGTGAAAGTCGTGCCGACAGCGTGCGAGAGTCTGAAGCCCGGTGGCGGTCGCAGGAGTTCGGAGAGGAGCGAGCGGGAGTCGGGTTCAAGCACGCTGTAACCCCTCATGGATATCGTCGAGGATTCCTCGCACGGTCGCCCAGCGGAAGGTGAGGCGAGCGCTGCCGGATGCTCCACCCCACGCCGCGAGCCGTCGCGAGTTATTGAGCCTCGCCTTGGAGCCTTTCGCGATCCGCTCACGCTGCCGGACGAGACTGCGAGCGTCGTCGTCGTCGACGAGCGTCCGCGGATCACCGTCGCGCACGATCGCCGACCAGCGGACGATGAAGTCGCGCGTGCTGGGCGCGAGCGCTGGCGCTGAGCCGTGTTCCCCGCGGAGGACATCGAGCAGGTCCGCCAGCCGCCACTCGCGTGCGCGCGACGTCAGCTCTCCGGCCCAGACGTCGAGACGGTCGCGATAGTGCGAGACGGCGGACTCGTCGCCGACTTCGAGTCGGTGCGCATCCGTGGCGAGCAGGAGGTTGTAGAGCAGTTGGGCGCCATGCATCACGGCGGAGAAGTCCTCGGCCTGCTGGAGCATCCGGGCGACGCGATCGGGAGATGCGACTGTCGCGGCATCCGTCCACGGCGCGGTGCTCGCGGCATCCGGTCGATGCTGTACGAGATGCGCGAGCAGAGAGCCATGCGCGTGCTCCAGGATGCGATCGCGCAACCACCCTGCCTCGTCGTGCGTAAGGGCGAAACCATCGGCGATCTCCGAAGGGAAGCCCTCCGGCATCGGAGGTGCCGACCAGATCGTCGATACGGTGGTCTGCCCATCGTCGTCTGTCTTGCGGCTCGGCGTCGACTCGCTGAGAGCCTCGGCGCGCGTCGCGGGACGCGACAGGATGCCGTAGCGCTGCAGCATCGACCAGTACACCGACGAGGGAAGGTTCTTGAGGGCGACGCCCGCGCGTTCGCCGAGGAGTCCGGCGGGATCGGTCGAAGAGCGCAATGGCGAGATGATCGACCGCTCGACCTCATCGAGCCGTCGCTGGCGCTGGTCAGGTCTCGCCCGCGCAGCGTGCTGGAAACACCACGGCACGAAGAGCAGATAGCGGGCGCGGGTATGCAGGGTAGACGTGCCGGGGAAGAGCGCATCCCCGATGCTGTCGCGCAACAGCCCGATGCCGAGCTCATCGCGGCTGTCGCGCAGAGTGAACAGGGCGGCGAGCTCCCGCATCCGCCTCTGCTCGTCGACCGATACGTCGAGCCAGGAGACCAGCGAGCCCATCAGCCGGCTGTCCGTTGGGCTTCGTATGCCTCGCGTACCTGGATCCGGATGTCGAGAGCATCCGCCTCCGCCTCACGCATGAGATCCAGCAGGCGTCGATGGTGAGCCCAATGGCGCTCCCATAGCTCTTCGCCGACGACCGCCTCGAAGTCGATCTTCGTCGGGCGTCCCCGCCGCTCATACTCCTGCAGTCGTGTGATCCGCTGTTCGATGTCTGCGACGCCACGCACGGTCGGGGACAGCGGGGCAGCGCTGAGCATCCAGGTCAGCCAGTTCTTATTGCCCTTGCTCTGGTTGCATTTGCCGCACGCCGGCACGAGATTGTGGATCTCCGAGATGTACCCTGTGGGTCGCTGCTTGTCGACCAGAGGACGCAGATGGTCCCATTCGGTGCTCGTGTCGCCGCAGTATGCGCACGCGATGGCATCCAGCATCCCGAGAATCTCCAGAGCCTCGCGCACTTCCTGTTCGGTGGGCGGGACGACCGGGATCACTCCGTTGACGAACGAGTTCGTGATGCTCGAGCTGCGGCCGGTGATGCGGACTGGCTTCGGCATCGCGAAGAAGGGCAGGTACGACATGGTTCGATCTTGGCGGATGTCTGTGACAGGAGCTGTTCGAACTCGCGCACGACGAGAAGCGGTCCGCCATGGGACTCGGAGTTGTCGCCCGCAACAGCGACCGTCTGTCCCTCTTCGATGATCAGATGAGACGCGAGAATCCGGGACTTGAGCTGGTGCCAAGACCACCTCACCGGGACCGGTGGTCACGTCACGACAATCAGAGCAAGCAACGGGCCTGATGCGAGTGACCGGGTCGTCGAGACGCCCCTTCAGTCGCCTGTTGAATTCTTCGATGTCGATGACTCTGTTGACGGGTGGGGGATCGGCGAGTCGATGACGGCAGCTTCCGCTACGAGGCCCGTTGACGGAACGCTTCCATTCGCCGGAGCCTGTCCTTCAGCATCCTCTGCCACCAGCTTCTCCCCGTTCGGACCCTCCAATCCCTGATACTCGAACATCCAGAAGCCGTTGATCTGAGTCTCACTGGTGCACTCATAGACGGCGTACAGACTGTATTCGTGAGGCTGGCTGAGTGGCATCTTCGACACCATGCCGGTCAGCTTCTTGCCCGAAAGCGGGGCGGGCAGATCGCCCGTCTTGAGGCCGTCGCGAGGTCCGCCGAAGTAGGCGCAGTAGAGCGACGGGTCCTGGTTCTTCGCGGACTCGTGCGTGGTCATGCCTGCTCCTTCGGATCGGTCTCCGACGGCGCGAACACGGGCCGATTCTCATCATCCGGCCATCCGCCGGTCGGGCGAGGGGTGTGATCTGCGTTCATCGGATCGTCCTTTCTGAGAAGGGCCCGGAGGCCCATCGACTTGCCCGCACGCGGTCGCGCCGGGCCGGTTCTTCCCCTGGGGCACCCCGCTCGATGGAGGAGGGTTGCCGTGCAGCCGGCCAGGTACCGATGACTGCAGCTCTTGAACCTGAGGCGAGAGTAGCAGGGCCCGCCGACATCGCCGTCGGGCCCCACGCCACTAGAGGACGGCGTACGCCTCGTAGGTGGTGTCTCCGGGCAGCGGATCGAAGAACCGCACCTCGAACTGCGCGGTTCCACCGCTGGGAAGACGGTCGATGTACCCGGACTCGGCGGCGACGATCGCCCCCGCGCCGTTGCGCGCGATGACCACGACCTGGACGAGTTCCTGATCCTCGGCGAACGTGCTCGTGACATTGCCGTGCACGTTCGTCGAGTAGTCATCCGTCGTCGGCAGTACGTCGGCGATCTGGAAGCCTCCCGTCGTCGAACTCGGTGCTCGGGTCGCATCCGTTGCGGCAGGGCCGCGCACGTTGAGCTCAGTGATCTGCCCGTCACCGACCGAGAAGAAGGTACCCACGACCGCCGTGCGACCGGCCAGGATCGTCCGATAGTCGCTCGACGAGTCCAGGATGGTTCCGTTCGCATCGAGCGCCTCGACGTCGATGCCCGCGAACGAGAAGATGTAGTCCTCGTTGGGGTTGTCGACCACAGCGACGTACCACCATGTGCTGCTGTCGTACGAGCTCTGACCGAAGGCGGTCTCGACCAGCGTCAGCTCCTGACGCGTGTCGGCGGGCGCCTCCTCGGCCGCGGGCTCATCCTCCGCGGGCGCCGAGTCGCTCGCCACCTCATCACGTTGCGACTCCTCGATCGCGGCCTGACCGATCATGCCGAACGAAGCGATCGTGACGATGATCGAGACGATCCAGCCGACCACGGAGACCACGACGGCCCCGATGGCGAAGCCCTTGCCGCCCTGCTTCTTGTTCACGAGGGCGACGAGTCCGATGATGAAGGCGGCGAGCAGGGCGGCCCCGGCGAACCAGGTCACGACGGGGATGAACGCCATCACAAGACCGATGCCCGCGAGCACGAGCGCGATCACGGCGAGCGTCTTCGGGCGGGGCGGCGCCGGCGCAGTGGATGCCGGATACGCGGAGTACGCCGGCGGCACAGCCCCGTACGCCGGCGGCGCCGTCGCCTCCGGCCCCGCGTAAGGTGCGGGAACCGTCGGCACGTAGGCCTCGGGCGCGACCGGCGCGTGTGCCTCCGGAGTCGGCGAGACGGGAACATCCGGCGATGCCGGAACAGTGGGATCGGACATGTGATTTCTCCTTCGGAGAGCGTGCATGGAGCACCGGCCTGCCCCACGACGGATGCCGAGGGGCGCCGGTCCGCAGGCGCGACGAATACCGCCCTCGATCGGGCGTGAGATGACGCGTCCCCGGTAGTGCTTGAGGTCCCCATGGACCGGCTGAGCATGACTGTAGGGAGGGGGTCGGACATTGGCGATATACCCGTTGGTGACAGGGAGTTTCGCCTTCTCAGCTGGATCTGGACGCCCTACCCGAACCCGCCCGTCAGCCTCCCCCGCATCCGCTCGCTCGCGTCGTTCATCCCGACGATCTCCACGCTCTTCCCGAGCGCTGCGTACTTCGTCTCGATCGCATCCAATGCGGCGACGGTCGATGCATCCCACACATGCGAAGACGACAGATCGATCACGACACGAGAGGGGTCGTCAGAATACGAGAACAGCGTCGTCAGGTCGTTGCTCGATGCGAAGAACAGTTCCCCGTCGACGACATAGCGAGCGACATCATCAGCCTCAGAACGGCTCACCGTGACGAAGTGCGCCACCCGCCTCACGAACAGCACCGAGGCCACGAGCACTCCTCCGACGACTCCCACGGCCAGATTGTGCGTCAGCAGCACCAGGACGACGGTCGCGATCATCACGAAGGTCTCGCTCTTCGGCATCCGCTTCAAAGTCGACGGACGCACGCTGTGCCAGTCGAACGCTCCGATCGCGACCATCACCATCACCGCGACCAGCGCCGCCATCGGGATCATCCCGACGAAGTCGCCGAACACGACCACCAACAGGAACAGGAACACCCCGGCGCAGAACGTCGAGATGCGCGTCCGCGCGCCCGACGCCTTGACGTTGATCATGGTCTGACCGATCACCGCACAGCCGCCCATACCGCCGAAGATCCCCGACAGCACGTTCGCGACTCCCTGTCCCCACGCCTCCCGGCTCTTGCGCGAGTGCGTGTCGGTGATCTCATCGACGAGCTTCGCGGTGAGCAGCGACTCCAGCAGGCCGACGACGGCCACCCCGAGCGCGAACGGCGCGATGATGCCGAACGTCTCCCAGGTCAACGGCACGTCGGGGATGAACAACGACGGCAGACTCCGCGGCAGCTCGCCCTGATCGCCGACCGTCGGCACCGCGATGCCGAACGCGAGCACCACGGCGGTCACGATGATCACCGAGACGAGCGGCGCGGGTACGACCTTCGTGATCCTCGGCATCACGATCATCACCAGGATGCCGAGAGCGACCACCGGATACACCAGCCACGGCACGTCGATCAGCTGCGGGAACTGAGAGCTGAACACGAAGATCGCCAGCGCGTTCACGAACCCGACCATGACGCTGCGCGGGATGAACCGCATGAGCTTCGCGACGCCGAGCACCCCGAGGATCACCTGGAAGATCCCGGCGAGGATCACCGTCGCGATGAAGTAGTCCAGCCCGTACATGGGGGCGACAGGGGCGATCACGAGCGCCACGGCGCCAGTCGCCGCGGTCACCATCGCCGGACGTCCACCGAGGAACGCGATCGACACCGCCATGATGAACGACGAGAACAGTCCGACCTTCGGGTCGACTCCGGCGATCACCGAGAAGGCGATCGCCTCGGGGATCAGCGCGAGACCGACGACAAGACCGGCGAGCACCTCGCGCGTCAGCATCCGCGGACTCTTCAGTGCGGTCAGCACAGACGGATTCGCCCGATAGCGGGCACGGTCGTCGACGGTCGTCACAGACATGGAGACTCCAGGGGGCGTGCCTCGAGACGAGGCGGAGCTTCCAGCGTAGGGCGGATGCCGGGGCGTCCGTGACGTGTAAAGCTCCCTTGCACCCTGTTCTGAGAAGCCCGCCGGATGCCCCGGCTGCTGGCGACACTCGACGGTCTGCTCCCGCCCAGCTTCGCGCGCTGGTCTGATTCTTGCTGCACATTCTGTGCTCAGGTGGAGTTCTCCACAGCTGGCGGCCACGGGGTGTCCCTGAGCCGTCCGGTGTCGTTGCACGTTCCTACCGTGAACGACATGAACCTTCGCGAACACGTCCACGTCACGCCCACTGTCTATGCGCACTTGTCTGTGCGAGAGGATCCGACGCTGGACCGGGTGATCGAGCTGCCGAGCGGAGCGCCGGGCTACTGGATCGCCGAGGCTTATCTGCTGAGCATCGGTGTCGTGCGCGAACACTCCGAGTACGACCGCGATGACCAGTCGCTGGTCACAGCCGAAGGGCTCGGGTGGGGCCGGCGGATGCAGCAGCTGGAGGTCCCCGAGGTGCCCTTCGTCGTCGATCTGCAGGTGACGCACGGACGCACGCCGGCCATCGGCGATCAGCTCGTGGCCATCGTCTCGAGCGGTGACGGAGAACGCCCATCGGCGATGTCGGACTGGCGGACCGAGGCGCCGCCGTTCCATCGCGAACACGTCGATGAGGAGTTCGTCCGGCGCTTCGGCGTCGTGCTGCCGCATTTCCATAGACCAGGTCTCGCCGCGCCGGCACCGGGGCGGATCGGCTCGCTGCTCAACGCGCTCCCGCCCGTGCGCCGGCTCGCGCTTCGCGCCCATCTCGACGCATCGGGGATCCTGGACGAGCCCCCGCGAGACCTGGCTCTGGTCGAGTCCGCCACCGAGTCGCTGCGCACCCTGCTCGCGCACGTCGGTCGTGATGGTCTCGCGCAAGACCCCGACACCGGATGGATCCGCCCGCCCGACTCCGCCGAGATCGTCAGCGCGCTCGGGTGGACGGAGCCGGAATCGGATGCTGTGAGCGATCCCGCCGATGCCCTGCTCGGATTCGCGCGTCGCGCGAGGATCCTCCGCCGCCTGAAGGGGCGCATCGTCGTGACGAACGCCGGGTGGGAGATCGTCGAGTCGGATCGGAAGACACTGCATCGGCTGGCGGATCACGTCGTGGAGACCGAACGGGGACACTCCGATGAGCTTGACGATCGTCGCGCTCAAACGACCTTGGCATTGCTGGCGATCGCCGATGGCTCGGCTGAGCGCTACACCGACGTCCGAGACTTCGTCGTGCTCGACGATGGCTTGGTCTGGCCGCGCTACGGCTATGACTACGACGAATACGACTTCTGGCACTACGCGCGAAAACCGAAGAGCATCGGCCTCGGCGCCCAGACCAAGAGCACGCTCGATGCGCTGGCCGCATTGTCAGCCCCGTGCCGTTTCGGAGCGATCACGCCGGCCATACGCGCGGTCGCACGGGCGGCGCTGATGGCGCCTGCGCGGTGGTTCTGACCGGACCTGCCGCGCTCAAACCCGCACGCGGAGGCAGCACGCCCAGAGCCGGCCGGTTCGCCGCCGCATTCAGTCCTCGCTCGAGTGCAGCCCCCGCCACGCCGACAACACGGTGATCTCCGGATGCTGCTCCGACAGCATCCGCTCGGCCTGATCGAGCACGTCGCGCACGTGCGAGGCGTGTGTCGCGACCACCGAGACCCCGATGGCGGTGCGGCGGTGCAGGTCTTGCGCCCCGACCTCGGCGGCCGCAGCCTCGGTGCGCCGGCTGAGCTCGGCGACGAGCGGCCTGATGATGCTGCGCTTCTCCTTCAGGGAGTGCACGTCGCCCAGCAGGATGTCGAACTCGATCCATCCGATCCACATGTCGTCAGTCTCGCATCGACGTGTCGCCGCGAAGAACGGCGGAGATCGAAAAGAGAAACAAATCCTCTGTTTCATATGCAGAAAGGCAATTGAATCGGGATTCTTGCATCGCGTCCTGCTCTCTGATTTGGAGCGGATGCCGTCGCGGGCGGATACTCATCCCATTCGGGCCGCCCGATCCCGGCCCGGGAATCGACATGGAACCCCTCCCTCTCCGCGCGCCTGAGACGTCCATCGCCGTCATCGGCGCCGGCCGCCTCGGCAGCGTCATCTCCCGCGCCCTCCGCGCCGCCGGGTTCGACGTCCGCGGACCGTTCGGACGCGGCGACGAGGCGCCTGAGACCGACCTCGCTGTCCTCGCCGTCCCCGACGCGGCGATCGCGGACGCGGCCGCCGAAGCGCGCGCCACCAAGAAGGTGCACCTCTCCGGCGCCACGGGGCTCGACGCCGTCGACCTCAGCATCCATCCGCTCCAGACCTTCACGGGCGCCGAGTCGCCCGAGGCCTTCCACGGCATCGGCGCCGCGATCGACGGGCGAACGGGCGTCGACAGGGCGATCGCCGAGCGCATCGCCCGTTCCCTCGGCATGATCCCGTTCACCGTCTCCGACCGTGCGGGCTATCACGCCGCCGCATCCTTCGCCTCGAACTTCGTGCTCACCGTGCTCGACGCGGCCGAGCAGCTCGCCGCATCCGCGGGCGTCGAGAACCCGCGCGACATGCTGGCCCCGCTCGTCCGTCGTTCCATCGACAACTGGCAGAGCCAGGGCGCGGAAAACGCCCTCACCGGCCCCATCGTCCGCGGCGACGAAGCCACGGTCGCCGCGCAGAGAGCGGCGTCCGGTGAACATGGAGAGCTCTTCGACGCGCTCGCCGCCGCCACGAGAGAGATCGCCGCCACCCGCGCCCGGAAGGACCGCGCATGAGAATCCTCCGCACGATCGCCGAGGTCCGCGCGGCGGTCCGAGACGCCAAGGCGCAGGACGGGTCCGTCGGCCTCGTCCCCACGATGGGCGCCTTCCACGAAGGTCACCTCTCGCTCATGCGCGAAGCGCGTGCGAACAACGATCTCGTCGTCGTCTCCCTCTTCGTCAACCCGACCCAGTTCGCGCCGAACGAAGACCTCAGCACCTACCCGCGCAACGAAGAAGAAGACGCGAGGGCTGCAGAAGAAGAGGGCGTCGACATCCTCTTCGCGCCCGCTCCCGACGAGATCTACCCCGACGGATTCGCCACGAACATCCATGTCTCAGGCCTCACCGATGTGCTCGACGGGGCGAGCCGCGGCGCCCACCACTTCGACGGCGTCGCCACGGTCGTCACGAAGCTGTTCGGCATCGTGCGCCCCGACGTCGCCTACTTCGGCCAGAAGGACGCGCAGCAGGTGCTCGTCGTGCGCCGTGTCGTCCGCGATCTCGACCTCGACGTCCGCATCGTCGCCTGCCCCATCGTGCGCGAGCCCGACGGACTCGCCATGAGCTCCCGCAACGTCTACCTCGACCCGGAAGCCCGGCAGCAGGCGACCGCGCTGAACCGCGCCCTCGACGCGGCCCAGGCGCTGCATGACAGCGGAGAGCGGGACGCCGACCGCATCCGCACCTCCGCCCTGACGGTGCTCACGGATGCCGGCATCCACCCCGAGTACCTCGAGCTCCGCGACGCGGAGACCCTCGAACCCGTGACCGTCACGACCAGCGACGCCCTCCTCGCTGTCGCCGCCCGCGTCGGCGCCGCCCGCCTGATCGACAACCACGTACTGAAAGCGAGCCGCTGATGCGACGCACCATGCTGAAGTCGAAGATCCATCGCGCCACCATCACCGGCAGCGACCTGAACTACGTCGGATCCATCACGATCGACCCCGACCTGCTCGACGCCGCCGACATCCTCCCGCACGAGCAGGTGCACGTGGTCGACGTCGACAACGGAGCCCGCTTCGTGACCTACACCCTCGAGGGGGAGCGCGGAACCGGCGTCATCCAGGTCAACGGCGCGGCCGCCCGTCTCGTGCACACCGGTGACACGATCATCGTCATCTCCTACGCCGACTACTCCCGCGAAGACCTCGAGCGCTATGAGCCCGCGGTCGTGCACGTGGACCGTACGAACGCGATCGTCCGCATCGACGACGCCGTCGGAGAGCTGGTGACCGCATGAGCGCGCACGCCGCCCCCGCCAAGCGGCTCACGCTGGGCGACCTCGCCGCCAAGAAGGATGCCGGTGAGCGCATCGTCATGGTGACCGCCTACGACCACCCGAGCGCGCAGATCGCCGAGGCCGCCGGTGTGGACATCGTGCTCGTCGGCGACTCCGCCGCGATGGTCGTGCTCGGCTACGACAGCACTGTGCCGGTCACGACCGATGAGATGCTCATGCTCACCAAGGCCGTCCGTCGCGGGCTGAACCGTCCGCTGCTCGTGGGCGACCTGCCCTTCGGCTCCTACGAGGCCTCCGACGAGATCGCGATCGCGACCGCGCAGCGCTTCGTCAAGGAGGCGGGCGTCGACCTCGTGAAGATCGAGCGGGGCGGCACCACCGTCGACCGCGCCCGTGCGCTCGTGAGCGCCGGCATCCCCGTCGTCGGTCACGTCGGTCTCACCCCGCAGACCGCCACTGCCCTCGGCGGCTACCGCGCCCAGGGCCGCACCGCCGAAGCGGCGCTCGCCGTGATCGACGACGCCCTCGCGCTGCAGGCCGCTGGTGTCTCGCTGCTCGTCGTCGAGGCGGTGCCCTCCGAGGTCACCGCCGCGCTCATGCCGCTGCTCGACATCCCCGTGATCGGCATCGGCGCGGGATCGGATGCCGACGGGCAGGTGCTCGTCTTCCACGACCTCCTCGGCATCCACGCCGGCGGCGCCGCCAAGTTCGTCAAACGCTACGCCGACCTGCGCACGGCCGCCGTCGACGGGGTCGCGGCCTACGCCGACGAGGTGCGCGAGGGCGTCTATCCCGCTCCCGAGCACGGGTACCGGATGCCGGAGGCGGAGGCCGCGCGGCTGAAGGAGCTGCGGGTCGCCGGGTAGGGGCCGGCATCCGCACCCCGACCCTCCCGAAGAAGCGACGCCTCCTCTAGAGTGAGCCCATGCCGGACGAACCCGCGGAGTGGACGCAGGTCGAGCTGACCAGCCCTCGCAGCGCGGTCGGCCAGCGCTGGATCGCGGCGATCCTCGTGATGACGGGCGTCGTCGGCGGGGTGCTCAGCTTCTTCGCGGAGCCCGAGGGCTGGGTGGTCGTCTCCGTGGGTGTCGTGTGCCTCCTCATCTGCGTCACCGGCATCAGTCTGTGGTTCAACGCCGGCATGAACGCGGACGCCACGGTCGGACTGCTCGAGACCGGGACGCACGTGATCCTTCCGGTGATCGCGACCGAAGAGATCGCCGACGACGGCGTGATCCACCGACTCTCCCTGCGCCTTCCGGGCGATGCGATCGTGCAGCACCAGTGCGGCCAAGGTCAGTGCGTCGATGCCGGGCGTGAGGCGCCGCACTCGCAGGTGCCGGCGATCCTCGACCCGGTCGCGAAGTCGTGGGGCGTCGTGCACGGCCGCCTCGGCGGCTGAGATTCCCACCCCACTCTCAGACTCAACGACATATCGTTAGCTATCGCTACCGATATCGGGAGGTCATCATGAACAACGCATTCCCCACGGGTCCGTTCGGCGGGGCGAATCCGGCATCCGCCTTCTTCGAGGCCATGGAGCAGCTCCGCAAGTCCTTCGACCCCCGGCCGGGCGGCGGCTCGCGCATGGCCCGCGGCGACGTCCGCACCGCCGTGCTGTCGCTGCTCGCCGAGAAGCCGATGCACGGCTACCAGATCATCTCCGAGATCGCCGAGCGCAGCGGCGGCGCCTGGCGGCCCAGTGCCGGCTCGGTCTATCCCACCCTGCAGCTGCTCGCCGACGAGGGGCTCGTCACGGCGGAGGAGCAGAACGGCCGCAAGACCTATTCGCTGACCGAGGCCGGAGCCGAGGTGGCTGCCGAGGCGGCCCCCGCGCCCTGGGAGACGACGCCGGCGGGCGACGGAGCGCGCGACCACACCCGGTTCAGCGCCCTGCCCAAGGCGGGGGTCGATCTCGCCGCCGCAGCGGCGCAGGTCGGCCGCACGGGCTCGCCCGAGCAGGTGCAGCAGGCCGTCGACGTGCTCGACGAGGCCCGCCGTCGTCTGTACTCGATCCTCGCCCAGGACTGAGCGGATGCCGGAGCGGCGGTCTGCGGGAGGGAAGCGATGACGGATGCCGAGCCCGGTCGCGCCACGAGCGAGGAGGCATCTATGACCGAGCCCGGCGCCGAGCCGGTGGAGCGACCCGAGGCGACGGATGCCGTGTCTCCGTCGGGCGCGGACGACGTCCCGGCGGGAGACGCGGAGGAGAAAGGTGCCGCGAGCCCGGCATCCGCACCCGTCTCCGCCGACCGCGCCCGCTATCGCCGCATCCTCGGCTTCGCCTCGCGGCAGCTGATCCAGCTGTGGTGGTTCGAGCTGTTCCTGCCCCGCGTCGGCCTCGGACGGCTCTCCGACCGCTCGCGCACGCACCGGCTGCAGCTGCTCGCGCGTCGTTTCCACGATCTCGCCGTCGAGCTCGGCGGGCTCATGATCAAGGTCGGGCAGTTCCTCTCCTCGCGCCTCGACGTGCTCCCACCAGAGATCACCGACGAGCTCGCGGGCCTGCAGGACGAGGTGCCCGCGGTTCCCTTCCCTCAGATCCGCTCCCTCGCCGAACAGGAGCTCGGCGCCCCTCTGCACAAGATCTACGCGTGGTTCGACGAGACGCCCGTGGCCGCGGCATCCCTCGGTCAGGTGCATCGTGCCCGCCTCTCCGCTCCGGATGCCCTCGACACCGGACTCGGCGAGGTCGTCGTCAAGGTGCAGCGCCCCGGCATCGACCGGATCGTCGCGACCGACCTCGCCGCCCTCCGCAAGGTCGGCGGATGGCTCAGCCGCGTGCGCGCGGTGTCGAGCCGGGTCGACGCCCCCGCTCTCGTCGAGGAGTTCGCGCACACGAGTCTCGAAGAGATCGACTACGTGCACGAGGCGGTCAGCGCCGAGCGCTTCGCCGCCGACTTCGCCGATGACGACGGCATCCGCACCCCCGCGGTCGTATGGGCGCGCAGCACCCGTCGCGTGCTCACCCTGCAGGACGTCACGGCCATCAAGATCAACGACACCGAGGCGCTGCGCGCCGCCGGCATCGACCCCTCGGCCGTCGCCGACGCCTTCGCGCGCGCCATGTTCGACCAGGTCTTCGCGCACGGCTTCGTGCACGCCGACCCGCACCCGGGCAACGTGTTCGTCGAGCCGGACGCTCCGACGGGCTCAGGGGCCCAAGGTCGGACGGGCGCGGGGGCCCTCGACCGGAGCTTCCGCCTCACGTTCATCGACTTCGGCATGATGGCCGAGGTGCCGGCATCCCTCCGCGGCGGCCTGCGCAGCCTGGTGATCGCGATCGCCGCCCGCGACGGCCACGCCATGATCGAGGCCGCCCGCGCGATCGGTGTGCTCATGCCGGCCACCGACACCGCCGACCTCGAACGCGCCCTGACCGCCCTGTTCGACCGCTTCGGCGGCATGGGCTTCGGCCAGCTCAAGGATGTCGATCCGCGCGAGTTCCAGGACTTCGCCGATCAGTTCGGCCACGTCATGCGCTCGCTGCCGTTCCAGCTGCCCGAGCGGCTGCTGCTGCTCATCCGGGCGGTCTCGCTCACCTCGGGCATGTGCAGCGCGCTCGACCCCGACTTCAACGTGTGGGACGCCGTCGAGCCCTACGCCACGCAGCTGCTCGGAGAGGAGAGCGCGGGGCTCGTGCAGGACATGGCGAAGCAGGCGGCCGTCAGCGCCGGCATCCTGTGGCGGATGCCGCAGCGGGTCGACGCCCTGATCAGCAGCATGAACGACGGCACCGTCACCTTCGACACCTCGCGCCTGGAGCGCCGCCTCGACCGGCTCGAGCACGTCGCCCGTCGCATCGCCTCCGGCGTGCTGTTCGCGGCGATGCTGGTGGGCGGGGCGATCCTGGTGACACCCGTGCCCCCGCTCGGGATCGCGCTCATGGCGGCATCCGTCCTGCCGTTCCTGCACGCCGTGTTCGCCCGCCCGCCGCGCTGACCGTCCCCGTCCTCCATGCTGACCCGTCCCGTCCGTCGTGGTGACCCGTCCCGTCCGTCGGCTCAGATTCCGTCTGCATGCCGAGATCGGCGAATCCGGCATCCCGACGGGATCTGAGCATGCAGACGGCACGCCGTTCCCCTGAGCCGATCCGGGACCCGTGCAAGGATGGGGTGTCATGGACACCCCAGACGAGTCTGCTGTTCAGAAGACCGGATCTGTGCGCCAGCCGGGAACGGCGGCGGAGACGGCCCGCAAGATCGTCCGTGACATGGCCGCCGTGCCGCCGCGGAGCGTGCATCCGGCGCTCGTGCCCGGCGTCTCGGTCGAGGAGACGGGCCGCACCTACCGCACCGACCCGCTCGTGTTCGGCGTCGCCGTCGCCCTGACCCTCGCCTTCATCGCGTGGGGCGTCTTCGCCGGCGACAACCTCGCCGGCACGACGAGAGCCGTGCTCGACTGGGTCGTCGAGTACACCGGGTTCTTCTTCACCACGATCGCGACCGTGATCCTCGGCTTCATGCTGATCGTCGGCTTCAGCCGCTACGGACGCATCCCGCTCGGCCGCGACGACGAGGAGCCCGAGTTCTCGATGTTCTCGTGGATCTCGATGCTGTTCGCGGCGGGCATGGGCATCGGCCTCGTGTTCTGGGGCGCCGCCGAGCCGCTCACCTTCTTCGAGACTCCGCCGCCCGGCACGGTGGAGGCGAACACGCTCGACGCGATGCACACGGCGCTGACCCAGGTGCTGTACCACTGGGGCCCGCAGGCCTGGGCGTTCTACGCTCTCGTCGGCGGTGCGATCGCCTACGGCGCGTTCCGCCGAGGCCGCACCCCGCTGATCTCGTCGATCTTCGCCCCGCTGCTCGGCGAGGGCAGGACCACCGGCCCGATCGGACGCACGATCGACATCTTCTCGATCATCGTGACGCTCTTCGGCACCGCCGCCTCGCTCGGCCTCGGCGCGCTGCAGATCGGCCACGGCGTCGAGATCGTCAGCGGCATCGGCGACCTCGGCAACGGCGTGCTCGTCGTCGTGATCGCCGTGCTCACCGCCTGCTTCATCGCCTCGGCCGTGTCGGGCGTCTCGAAGGGCATCCGGGCGCTGTCGAACATCAACGCCGTGGCGGCGCTGCTGCTGGCCTTCTTCGTGTTCTTCGTCGGCCCGACGCTGCTCATCCTCAACGTCATCCCCTCCGTCGCCGTGCAGTTCCTCGGCGACCTGCCGCAGATGGTCGCCCGCTCGGCGTCGCAGGGCGATGCGGCGCAGGCGTTCCTGTCGAGCTGGACGATCTTCTACTGGGCCTGGTGGATCTCGTGGTCGCCCTTCGTGGGCATGTTCATCGCGAAGATCTCGCGCGGACGCACGCTCCGGCAGTTCGTCTCGGTCGTCATCCTCGTGCCCGCGGTCATCTCGCTGGTGTGGTTCTCGATCTTCGGCACCACGGCGATCCAGCAGCAGCTGGACGGCGCGGGCCTCATCGTGGCCCCGCCGGAGGAGGTGCTCTTCGGCGTGCTCGACAACCTCCCGTTCCCGCTGATCACCAGCATCCTGCTCATCCTGCTCATCGCGATCTTCTTCATCACCGGCGCCGACTCCGCCTCCCTCGTGATGGGCACCCTGTCGCAGCAGGGGCGGCCGGAGCCCTCGCGCTGGGTCGCGGTGGTGTGGGGCTCTCTCGTGGGCGTGATCGCGGCGGTGCTGCTCGTCACCGGAGCGGAGGGGAGCGGTCTGCGCTCGCTGCAGAACGTCACGATCATCGCCGCGCTGCCGTTCGCGATCATCATGGCGTTCATGATGGTCGCGTTCATGAAGGACCTGCGTCGCGATCCGATGATCCTGCGCGACCGCTACGCCCGCATGGCCGTGCGCCACAGCGTGATGTCGGGCCTCGAGGAGTACGGCGACGACTTCGCGCTCGTGCCGGTCGAGTACGACCACTCCGACGACGAGCTCGCCTGGATCGACCAGGCCGACGTCGACGACACGCTCGCCGAGGTGTACGAGGCGGCCACCGAGGCCATCGACGTCATACCGGATGCCGGCGGCGACCCCGAGGGCCTCGCCGAGGAGACGGCGCAGACGGCGGATGCCGCGGGGGCGAATGCTGCGGACGCGGCTACCGAGCGGGCGCCGCGGTCTCCGTCCGTGTGATGCGCTCGATCGCGATGCGGGCGATCTCCGGATCGTGCGGTGTCGTGTCGAGCGCTCGGTGCAGGCTCAGACCCTCGATCAGCGCATCGATGAGGCGCGCGGTCATCGGGTCGAAGTGCCGCTCCAGGGCCGCGCGGCTCCGTGACATCCAGGCGCTCGTGAGCGTGCGGTAGCTCTCGTCGCGGGCGGCCAGGGTGTACAGCTCGTGCAGCAGCACGAGGTCGCGGCGCGTGCCGAGCACCACCTCGGTGATGAGCGTCACGACCGCCGTCCTCGCCTCGTCCAAGTCGGATGCCGCCTGCATCCGCTCCTCGAACTGGGCCGACACCGACTCCGCGTAACGCCCGAACGCCGCGCGGAGCAGATCGTCGAACCCGTCGAAGTGGTAGGTCATCGACCCGAGCGGCACGCCCGCCGCCGCCGCGATCTTGCGGTGCGAGGCGCCCGCGACGCCGTGCTCGGCGATGACGTCGAGGCAGCTGTCGATGATGCGGTCGCGCCGCGTGGGGTCGTAGCGGGGGTGCGCCGCCGGGCGCTCGGTTGCGGTGGTCAACGCGCGATCCTCTTCACATGTACGATCGTACATGTGACATCCATCGAATCGATTCGATCCGCGATCCCCGACCGGGTCTCGCGGCGCGCGCGAATCGCCGTCTCGGCGCTCTTCCTCACCAACGGCGCGCTGTTCGCGAACATCCTCCCGCGCTATCCCGAGATCAAGGCCGCGCTCGGACTCGACAACGTCGGCTACGGCTTCGCGATCGCGGCCTTCCCCGCCGGCGCGCTCGCCGCGGGGCTCCTGGCGGCCGTTCTCATCCGGCGTCTCGGATCGGCGCGCGTCGCCGTGCTGGGCACGATCCTCACCAGTCTCGGCATCCTCGCCGCCGCCCTCGCCCCGTCAGGCATCCTCTTCGCGACCGCGCTGTTGATCGGCGGGGCCTCCGACGCGATCACCGATGTCGCGCAGAATGCGCACGGACTCCGCGTGCAGCGCCGCTACGGCCGCTCCATCATCAACTCCTTCCATGCGATCTGGTCCATCGGCGCGGTGCTCGGCGGAGGGATGGCGGCGCTGGCGATCGCCCTCCGGGTGCCGCTGGGTCTGCACATCGGCGTATCCGCCGTCCTCTTCGCCGTCGTCGCCCTGGTCGCGCTGCGGCTGTGCCTGCCCGGACGCGAGGAGGACGACTCGGAGGAGGTGGTGGCAGAGCCGCGCGCAGCGCGTCGCCTGCGGGTGAATCCCCGCGTCGTGCTCGCGGTCGTCGCGCTGACGCTGATCGCGATGGCCGGCGCGGTGGCCGAGGATGCCGGCAACTCGTGGGCGACCCTCTACCTCGCCGAGTCCCTCGGCGCTGAAGCCGCGATCGCCCCGCTGGGCTTCATCGCCCTCGTCGGCGCCCAGTTCGTCGGGCGGATGCTCGGCGACGGCATGACCGACCGGTTCGGTCCCCGGGCGGTCGCACGCGTCGGCGGACTGATCGCCGCGGTCGGCATGGGGCTCGCCCTCGCCTTCCCCAGCGTGCCGGGCACGATCCTCGGGTTCGCCGCGGTGGGCTTCGGCATCGCCACGCTCATCCCCGCGGCCATGCACGCGGCCGACGAGCTCCACGGGCTGCGTCCGGGCGTCGGACTCACGATCGTGTCGTGGCTGCTGCGCCTGGGCTTCCTGCTCTCTCCGCCCTTCGTCGGCTTCGTCGCCGAGACGGAGAGCCTGCGCACCGGACTGCTCGTCGCCCCGGTCGCCGCGCTCGTCGCCGTCGCGCTCGCGGGAGTGCTCGGGCGCCGCCGGGCCGGCCGACCGGTCGGGCGTGTGACCGGCGCCCGTTGATCGGAGACGAGGAAGCCCCCGACGCCTCGGGGGCTTCCTGTGTCGTGCGTCCGGCTCAGGCGCGGACGGCGAAACCGCCCGTCCACGCGACCTGCTCGCGAACGGCGAGGACCATCTGCAGGAAGCCGACGGCCTCGAGCTCGCGAGCCCGCGCGAGGCCGCCGGCATCCGCGACCGAGACGCCGCCGGCCGAGACGACCTCGGTCAGCTGCGCCTTCGCGTCCTCGTCGTCGCCGGCGATGATGACCGTCGCGGGGACTCCGCCGACCGCTCCGGAGAACAGGGTGGCCGCGAAGTTCGTGTTGAACGCCTTCACGACGTGCGCGCCCGGAAGCTGAGCCTGCAGCTCGGCCGCCGCCGAGGAGTCGGCCGGGACGGTGAGCGAGTCGAAGGTGGCGAAGTCGACGGGGTTGGTGACGTCGACGACGGTCTTGCCGGCGAGCTGCTCGCCGTAGACGCCGACGACGTCGGCCAGGGCGGGGTACGGCAGCGCCAGGACGACGATGTCGCCGGTGAGGCTGTCGCCGAACGATGCCGCCTCGCCGTTCACGCTCTCTGCGAGCTGGGTCGCCTTCGCCCTGTCGCGGGCGACGACCTGGACGGATGCGCCGCCCTTCGCGACGATGCCTGCGATCGCCGATCCCATGTTGCCGGTGCCGATGACGGTGATGCGTGCCATGATGGTCCTCTCAGACGGTTTTGCTGTAAGTGCAACTATCTGGTCCAACCCTGTTGTAGGTGCAAGTATTCCCGAGCGAAGTGATGGGATCCGGTCGGCACATGAGCTATCACGTTCCTCGAATGGACGAGCGTCAGTCACGGGCGTGGCTTTCGCTCGTGTGGACCGCAGAGCTGCTGCCGGCGGCGCTCGACGCGCAGCTGCGGGCGGACTGGGGCCTCACCCATTTCGAGTTCATGGTGCTCAGCACCCTGCAGCAGGCCCAGGGAGGGATGCTGCGCACCAAGGACCTCGCCGAATCCGTCAACGCGACGCTGCCTCGGCTGTCACGGGTGGCGGGCAAGCTCGAGGAGCGAGGGCTCGTCGTGCGCTCCTCCGACGACGGCGATGCGCGCGTCGTCCACGTGGGACTCTCCCGCGAGGGGCGTCGCGCACTGGTCAGGGCGATCCCCTCGCACATCGCCCTGGTGAAGGACCTCGTGATCGATCGGCTCACCCCGGACGAGCTGGACGCGCTCATCGGCGTGCTGGAGCCGCTGGTCGCCCGCCTCGATCCCCAGAACCGGGTCGGGTTCACGGCGGCGGCGCATGCGCCGCGCGCCCCGCGCGCCTGATCGGCCGGCGTGCGGCGCCTCAGCGGTCCAGCAGGTCGTCCGCCGCCGCTGACGGCAGGCCCACCGTGACCTGGGTTCCCCAGGGGTCGGCGACGACGATGTCGCGGCAGCGATCGGCGAACTGCAGGCCGTGAGCGCCGAGGCGAGAGGCCAGAGCGTCGAGGTCCTCGCGTGCGGGGACGGTGATCGCGACGTCTCCCAGTCCGAGGCTCGCGGCGCGCGGGCCTGCGCCGCCGCTGTTCCACGTGTTCATCGCGACGTGGTGGTGGTAGCCGCCCGCAGAGGCGAACAGCGCGCCGGGGTAGCTGCCGACCGTGGTCTCGAAGCCGAGCGCGTCGACGTAGAACCTCTTCGCCGTCGCGATGTCGCCGACCTGCAGGTGGACGTGGCCGACCGTGCCGCGCGTGTGCGGGAGATCGGACAGCGCCTCCTCGGTGAGGTGTTCGCGGAGGTAGGCGTTGGGGTCCAGGTACAGCGTCGACATCTGCAGTTCCCCGGCCGCATAGCTCCACTGGTCGCGGGAGCGATCCGCGTACAGCTCGACCCCGTTCCCCTCGGGGTCGGTGAAGTAGAAGGCCTCGCTGACGAGGTGGTCGCTCGATCCTGTGAAGCGGCTGCGCGGGTCCTGCGCGGCGCGATAGACCGTGGCGGCGAGCGACGGCGCGTCGTCGAAGAGGAACGCGGTGTGGAACAGCCCGGCGTCCCGCGGGTCGGCGACGGGGAGTCCGGGGGTGGCGATCAGGCGTACCAGCGGCGTCTCGCCACGGCCCAGCACCCGATGCACCTCGGTTCCCCGCGCTCTTTCCTCCAGCGGTTCCAGGGCCAGTGCGCCGGCGTAGTACGAGGACATCGTCTCGAGGTCGCCCACGCGGAGCGTCACGGCGTCCATGCCGGCCGCCGGGTTGATGACGGCATCCGGTGTCGTGTTGTTCGTGTCCATTCCGATTCCCCTATCTAGTTGCATCTACAACGAAATGGCATCGGATCGTATTCCGAGAAGTTTTCGACGTCGTGCTTGACATGCTCCCCGCCCGGGCATAACGTACAACCAAATGGTTGCACAAAGAGAACTCAGCGAAGCGGAGATCGACCGTGTGTTCCACGCACTGGCGACGTCGACCCGGCGCGACATCCTGCGCCGGACGATCGAGCGTGAGCAGTCCGTCTCGGCCCTCGCCTCCGAATACGAGATGTCGTTCGCAGCGGTGCAGAAGCACGTGGCCGTGCTCGAAGCCGCGGAACTCATCGTCAAGCGCGCCGAGGGACGCGAGCGGCTCGTCCGCGCGAACCCCGAGATGATCGCCCGTGCCAGGGCGCTCCTCGCCCGATACGAAGAGCTGTGGCGGTCGCGCATCGCCCGACTCGACGACCTGCTGGCAGAGCCGGCATCCACCGAACCGAATGAGCAAGGAGACTGACATGCCCGTCACCGACGTCACCACCGACCCGGAGAACCTGACGATGACCATCGTCGCCGAATTCGCCGCCCCCGTCGAGAGGGTGTGGAGCGCCTACAGCGACCCGCGCCAGCTCGAGCGCTTCTGGGGTCCTCCCGGATGGCCGGCCACGTTCACCGCCTGGGACCACACCGTCGGCGGCCGCGCCTACTACACGCTGACCGGCCCCCGGGGCGAGCGCTCGTCCGGATCGTGGGAGTTCCTCTCGATCGACGCTCCGCACAGCTTCGAGGTGCTCGACTCGTTCGTCGACGACGACGGCGACCCGCTCGAGGGCTTCTCGCCGATGCGCATGAAGCTGTCGTTCGAGTCGACGTCCGAGGGCACCCGCATGATCGGCGAGAGCCACTTCAGCACTCTCGAGGCCCTCGAGCAGGTCGTCGCGATGGGCGTCATCGAGGGCACCAAGATGGCCATGGCCCAGCTGGATGCGGTCCTGCAGGACCTCCGCGACTTCGCACAGGGCAAGGGCACCGTCGTCGAACTGCTCGACGACACCCACGTGCGCATCACCCGCCTCGTCGAGGGGCCGCGCGAGCTGGTCTGGCGCGCCTACAACGAGGAGGAGCTGATGAGGCAGTGGATGCTCGGACCCGATGGATGGGAGATGACCGAGTGCGTCATCGGCACCGAGCCCGGCACCTCGCACCGCACCTCCTGGGCTCCCGTCGGAGACACCGAGGGAGAGCCCTTCGGCTTCGAGGGCGAAGTGCTCATCGTCGACCCGCCGCGCCGCGCCGTCACGACCGAGCGGATGCAGGGCACCGACGGTCCCGAGACGCTCAACGACCTCACCCTCTACGAGGAGGACGGGGCGACCCTCATCACGGTGCTCATCGAGTACCCCGACAAGGACACGCGCGACATGATCCTCGCCACTGGCATGGCCGAGGGGATGGAGGCGTCGTACGCCCGGCTCGAGCACGAGGTGCTCACGCCGGCCGATCGCTGACAGTGCCGGAGCGGGCCGGATCCTGCGGGATCCGGCCCGCTCCGTGCTGTCAGGACGACGCGGCGGGGCCCGATGCGATCACCGGGCCGGGCCCGGGCGTCGACCTCAGATCAGCCGGCGCAGCGCCTCTTCGAGGGTGACGCCCTGCGCCTCCGCGAGGTCGGTGAGGCGGGCGTGCTCGTCGCCGCTGAGGGTGATGCGCAGCTCGATCGGGTCGTCGGCCGGCTCGTCGTCGAGGCCATCGAACAGGTCGGACGCCTCGGCCCACAGCGGCTCGGCGAGCGACGCCGCTGCGGCGGGGGAGGGAGCGGATGCCGCCGCCGCAGCGACCGGCGCCGACGCTGCGACTGCCGCTGCGGCATCCGCGGCCATGGTGAAGCCCGGTCCCCGCTGCGGCTCCTGCTTCTTCTGGTAGGCCTTCGCCGCTGCGTTCGCGCGCTCGTCCGCGGCCTCGTTCAGGGGGTGTCCGGCGTGGCCCTTCACCCAGGAGAACTCGACGTCGCGCCCGCGCATCGCCTCGTCGAGCGCCTCCATCAGATCGCGGTTCAGCACGGGGCCGCCGTCGGACTTGCGCCAGCCCTTGCGCTTCCATCCCGGCATCCACTTGGTGATCGAGTCGATCACGTACTTGCTGTCGCACTCGATCAGCAGCTTGTCGGAGGTGCCGGCGGTCGCCCGCAGCAGCTCGAGCACGGCCTGCAGCTCGCCCTGGTTGTTCGTGCCGTGCGGAGAGCCGCCGGCCGCCCAGTTCGCGTCGTCGATGTACCAGGCCCAGCCGTTCGGGCCGGGGTTGCCCAGGGCGGAGCCGTCTGCGGCGGCGGTGATCGTCATCCCTCCACCGTAGCCGGGGCGGACGACAGCATCCGTCCGTCGCAGCGCGCACCCGCAGAAGGGGAGCCGCGGCGCGCTGGGCGAGCGGACGAGCCGCTAGCTCCGCACCACCATCGGGGTGCCGGTGATCGGATCGGGGATCACGACGGCATCGAGGCCGAACACCTCGCGCACGCGCTCGGCCGTGATCAGGTCGGCGGGCCGGCCGGTGGCCACGACCTGCCCCTCCTTCATGAGAACGAGGTTGTCGGCGTAGCGGGCCGCCTGGTTGAGGTCGTGCAGCACCGCGACCACGGTCTTGCCCTGCGCGTTCAGCGACCGCAGCAGATCGAGCAGCTCGAACTGGTGGGCGATGTCGAGGAAGGTCGTCGGCTCGTCGAGCAGCATCACCGGGGTCTGCTGGGCGAGCAGCAGCGCGACCCACACCCGCTGACGCTGGCCGCCGGAGAGCTGATCGACGAAGCGCTCCGCGAGGTCTTCGGTGTTCGTGGCGCGCAGCGCCTCGCGCGTCGCCGCGTCGTCGGCGGCGGTCCAGCGCTGCAGCGCGGTGTGATGCGGGTAGCGGCCGCGCGACACGAGGTCGGCCACGCGCATGCCCTCGGGGGCGATCGCGTCCTGGGGCAGCAGCCCCATGCGGCGGGCGAGCTCCTTCGAGCCGTACGCCGACAGCTCGCGGCCGTCGAACAGCACCTGCCCCGACTCGGGGCGGAGCACCCGCGCGAGGGCGCGCAGCACGGTCGACTTGCCCGAGGCGTTCGGTCCGAGGATCACCGTGAACGACCCCTCGGGCAGGGCGAGGTCGACGCCGTCGACGACGGTGCGGCCGTCGTAGGCGACGACGAGCCCGCGCGCCTCGATGGCCGGATGCTGTGCAGTCATGGGTTCCTCGAAAGGGTGGCGGCCCCGGGCGAGCCGGGGCCGCCGCGGATCAGCCGAGCAGGTCCTCGACCTGGTCGATCACCAGGTTGGCGCCGATCACGCCGATGCCGACCATCCAGGTGTCGTCCTCGACCTCGAAGGCCTTGTCGCCGGCCACGCCGGGCAGCGAGCCCCACAGGCCGGTGATCTGCGCCTGAGTGGTCGCCGTCGGGTCTCCGCCGGGGCTCATGTAGAACACGACGTCGCCGTCGATCTGCTCGTACAGCTCGGGGCTGAGCTCCATCATCGAGTACTCGTTCCAGTCGCGGTCGGCGCCGAGGTCGAAGCCCATGTCGGTGAGCAGCGAGCCCGAGAAGGTCCCGGGGCCGTACAGACGGAAGTTGTCGGAGCGGAAGCGCACGATCGACGCGGTGACGCCGTCGGCGGCGACGGCCTCGCCCACCTCGGCGGCGCGGTCCTCGACCTCGCCGATGAGCTCGTCCATCTTGTCGGACTGGTTGACCGCGGCGGCGGTGAGCTCGGCCTGCTCGGTCCAGTTCGTGCCGGTGTCCTCGCTGAAGACGGTGGGCGCGATCGCCGAGAGCTCCTCGTACAGCGCCTCGTGACGCACCTTCGAGCCGATGATCAGGTCGGGGGCGAGGTTCGCGATGGCGTCGATGTCGGGCTCGGCGATGTAACCGATCGACTCCGTGCCGTCGAGGTCGTCGGCGAGGTATGCGGGGAATCCGCGGCCGGCGGCGATCTCGGGGGCGCCGACCGGCGTGATGTCGAGGGCGACCAGGGCGTCGAGCATCGGCGAGTCGAGGACCACGATGCGCTCGGGCACCGTCTCGAACTCGGTCTCGCCCATGGCGTGCTCGACCGTGTACGAGGTGTCGGCCTCGGCGGCGGGCTCCTCGTCGGATGCCGCGGACGAGCAGCCCGTGGCGAGCAGCGCGACGGCCGCCAGAGAGGCGGCGAGCAGGGGACGGATGCGGGAGCGTACGAGTCTGTTCACGTGCATCGACGCTATCAATATTGGTTAGGCTATCCAAATATGAGTTCGACGCCCGCGATCGACGAGCGCCCCGGCGCCCGCGCCGCGGCATCCGCTCTGCGACCCGCGGCCGTGATCGTGGCGGGTCTCTGCCTGCTGGCGCTGGCGCTCGTGCTGAGCCTCGCCGTCGGCGCGCGCTTCATCCCCTTCGGGGAGGTGGTCGCGTCGCTGTTCGGCTCGGGCGATCAGAACGTGCTCAACATCGTGGGCGAGCTGCGCGTCTCGCGGACCGTGAACGCCGTGATCTGCGGCGTCGCACTGGGAGCGGCGGGCGTGATCATGCAGGCGCTCACCCGCAACCCGATCGCCGATCCGGGGATGCTGGGCGTCAACGCCGGAGCGTCCTTCGGGGTCGTCGCGGGCATGAGCCTGCTGGGCGCCGTCGGCGTCGCGGCGACGGTCTGGCTCGCGCTCGCCGGGGCCGCGCTCGCCGCAGCCGTGATCTTCTGGTTCGCGGGCTCGCGCTTCGCCTCGGCCTCTCCGGTGCGCCTGATCCTGGCCGGGGTCGCGTTCTCCGCGATCCTCGGCGGCGCGACCCAGGCGCTCGTGCTCACCGACGAGACCGTGCTCGACGCCTTCCGCTTCTGGCGGGTCGGCTCGCTCACGGCCAGACCCGTCGGCGAGGCGCTGCCGCTGATCGTCTTCATCATCGTGGGCGTGGTCGTCGCGCTGTGCCTCGGCCCCGCGCTGAACACCATGTCGCTGGGCGACGACAGCGCGATCTCCCTCGGCGTGCGCCCGGGGCTCGTACGGCTGCTCGGCCTCCTGGCCGTCACGCTTTTGTGCGGGACGGCCACGGCGATCGCCGGTCCCATCGCCTTCGTCGGCCTCGTCGTCCCGCACCTGCTGCGGCGCCTCGTCGGCCCCGATCTGCGCCTTGTGCTGCCGCTCTCGCTCATCGCCGCGCCCGCCATGCTGCTGCTCGCCGACACGCTCGGCCGCGTCATCGGCGGCGGAGGAGAGGTGCAGGTCGGCATCGTCGTGGCGTTCATCGGCGGCCCGCTGCTGATCGCCTTCGTGATCGGGCGGCGAAGGGAGCGGCTGTCATGACCGCTCTCACCGCCGACGACCGGGTGCTCGCAGGCCGTCGCTGGTCGCTGCGCTACAGCCGCCGTGCGGCGCTGGTGTGCGGCATCCTGTCGGCGGTCCTCCTCCTGCTCCTGATCGCCGCGCTCATGATCGGCGAGTACCTGGTGACTCCCCAGGCGCTGGTGCGCACCCTGCTGGGCGACCCGCCCGCGCGCCTCGACGGGTTCTTCGTGCTCGGCCGTCGCCTGCCGCGCGCTCTCGTCGCCATCGTGGTCGGCGCGAGCCTCGCCGTCGCCGGAGCCGTCTTCCAGACCCTCACGCGCAACCCGCTCGCGAGCCCCGACGTGATCGGGATCTCGAGCGGCGCCTCGGTCGGCGCGGTCACGGTGTTCCTGGTCTGGGGCGGCTCGCTCGACCAGGCGGCGATCGGAGCCGTCGTCGGCGCGGTGGCCATCGCGGGCATCATCGTGCTGCTCACCGCGCGCACGGGACTGCACGGCGCCCAGCTGATCCTCACCGGCGTCGCGCTCTCGGCCATCGCGATGGCGGTGGTCGACTACGTGCTCACGCAGGTGTTCGTCGCCAGCGCCACCACGGCGCAGACCTGGCTGATCGGCTCGCTGCAGGGGCGCGGCTGGAGCGACCTGCTCCCCGCGGCGATCACCCTCGTCGTCGTGGCGATCGTCCTCGCGTGGACGGCGCCCGATGCGCGCATGCTCGCCCTCGGCGACGGGATGTCGACCGGTCTGGGCGTGCGGACGGCACGGACCCGATGGACGCTGCTCGCCGCCGCGACCGTGCTCGTCGCCATCGCCGTCGCCACGGCGGGACCGATCTCGTTCGTGGCCCTCGTCGCCCCGCACATCGCGCGCCGGATCGCCGGGGTCACCAGCTTCCTCGCCTCGGGGCTCGTCGGCGCGCTGCTGCTGCTCGCCAGCGACCTCGTCGCCCTCAACGTCTTCCCGGCGCCCATCCCCGTGGGCGCCGTCACCATCACCCTCGGCGGCGGGTTCTTCCTGTGGCTGCTGTGGAGAGAAGGAGCCCGACGTGGCTGAACCGGCACCTGCCCTCCGATCCGCGGGGCGCGCTCCGCGCCGGCCGAAGCGCATCGGCGCGCGTGTCTTCGCGGCGACCGTCACCGCCACGCGTCAGCTGACCCCGCACATGCGCCGGCTCACGGTGCACGCGCCCGAGTTCGCCGACTACACGCCGGCAGGCCCCGACGAGTACCTCGGTCTGCTCATGCCGCGCGACGCGCAGACCCCGCTGACGCTGCCCGGCGACGACGGCACAGAGAACATCCGCGCCGCCGTCGCCGCGATCCCGGAGGACCTGCGCCCCGATCTGCGCTGGTACACGCTGCGCGCGCACCGGCCCGAGAGCGCCGAGATCGACATTGACTTCGTCGTGCACGGAGACGAGGGGCCCGGCACCCGCTTCGCCCGGCGCGCCGAGGCCGGCTCCGTGCTCGGCGTGCGCGAGTGCACCGCCCTCTACGCACCGCTTCCGGGTGCGCGCACCCGGGTGATCGCAGGGGACGAGTCGGCGATCCCCGCGATCGCGCGCATCCTGGAGACGACGGATGCCGGCTCCTCGCACGTCTTCATCGAGATCGGCGACGCCGCGGAGCGGCAGGACCTGCCCGGCGACGTGCACTGGGTGATGAGGGAGGGGCAGCGCCCCGGCATCCGCCTGGAGGAGGCCGTGCGCACCGCCGACCTCCCCGCCGAGATCGACTACGCGTGGGTGTGCGGCGAGCGGCTGGGCGTGCAGGAGATCCGCCGGCACCTGGTCGACCGGGGCGTCGACAAGGACCGCATCACGTTCTCGGGCTACTGGCGGCTCGGCGAGGCGCGCGGGTAGCGTGCGGGTCGCTTCCACCGGGCGGTGCGCTTCCGAAGGAGATCTGCGCTTCCGAAGGTGAGAATCACCGGATTCGACCTTCGCAGGCGCACAATACCTTCGCAGGCGCACACGATCGGCGTCAGTCCTCCGGCTCGCCGGTCTCCGCGTCCGCGGCCTCGGGCGCGGGCGGCGCCACCGGGAACACGATCGAGGTCACGGGGTTGCCGAAGGCGAGGTCGATCGCGTCGCTGCTGGGCACCTCGCCGAGCAGGTCGGCCTCGCTGCGCTCCAGCGGCTCGGACGGAAGAGTCCACTGGTTCTCTTCTTCTTCAGGTCGGTGCTGGAAAAGTCCCATGCCCCTATTGTGCGCCGCTGCGGATGCCGTCGGTCCGACTCATCGCAATCCCTCAGCTCAGCGCGAGGCGGCGCGCACGGCATCCACCAGCTCGCGCCACGGGCCGTCGAGCGCGCCGTCCGGCAGCTCCTGCTCCCGCCGCTCCGAGGGCGTGCGGGCGCGGATGCTCCACACGAACCGGTCGGCGCCCCTGCCGTCGGGCGCCGGTGCGTCCCAGGGGCACGAGTCGATCAGCGCGATCCACTCGCCGGCCTCCTCGGAGGGCGCCTCGACGCGCCAGCGTCGCCGGACGCCCGCGATGCCGCCCGTGCGCACCACCGCGATCACGACCTGCGGGTCATCTCGTTCGGGGGGACGGGCCTCGCTCATCCTCCCAGACTCCCACGGTCGTCCACGCGCGTCGAGTGGCCGCCTCGATGTCGGTGCGGCCGGTCTCGCGGTCGAGGGCGGATGCCGCGGCGACCGTAGCCTCGGCGAACTGCGCGAACGTGGCCGTGCTCGACAGGCCGCCCGTCAGGGCGCGATACCAGACGGCGCCGGCGGCCTCCCAGGCGTTTCCGCCGAGGTCGGTGGCGAACAGGGCGAAGGCGCGGTTCGGGATGCCGGAGTTGATGTGCACCCCGCCGTTGTCCTCGGTGGTGCGCACGAACCCGCTCATGTGATCGGGCTGCGGGTCCTTGCCCAGCTCGTCGTCGTCATAGGCGGTGCCGGGGTGCAGCATCGAGCGCAGCGCCTCGCCCTGCACGGCATCCGTGAAGATCTCGGCCCCGATCAGCCAGCTCGCCTCGGCCGCCGACTGACCGAGCAGATGCTGCTCGGTCAGGGCGCCGAACACGTCGGCGATGGACTCGTTGAGCGCGCCCGGCTGCCCCTGGTACTCGAGGTCGGCGGTGTGCTGCACGACGCCGTGCGCCAGCTCGTGGCCGATGACCGTGGTCGAGCGCGTGAAGCCGGTGAAGACCTCGCCGTCGCCGTCGCCGAAGACCATGCGCTCGCCGTCCCAGAAGGCGTTGTCGTAGTCGACGCCGTAGTGCACGGTCGCGTCGAGGGGCGCCCCGGCGTCGTCGAGGGAGTTGCGCTGGAAGGCTGAGAGCAGCAGCTCGAAGGTGGCGCCGAGGCCGTCGAACGCCTCGTTCACCGCGGCGTCGGCGACCGGATCGTCGTCTTCGGTGCGCACCACGACGCCGGGGAGCTTCTGCGTGCCCGCTGCATCGCTGATCGTGCGGTTCGGGGCATCGGACAGCTGTGCGACGAGATCGCCGTTCTCGTCGATGGAGAGGTCGATGCGCGCCCGGAACGGCGGCCGTCCGGCTGTCAGCGTCTGCCGCGCGGCCGCTGCGGCCGCGGGGTACCGGCCGGACTTCGCCAGACGCGCCAGCAGGTAGGAGGGGACGATTCCTGGGGTTCCTGCGTGACTGCTCATGTCCTGACCCTACGCCGGACCGCCGACGTTCGGCTGAGCCCCGCTCCGGTCGCGAACCTGGTCGTATTTCCTGGCGAGATCCGACCAGGTTCGCGACCGGAACGGGGGGATGAGGGACCGGAACGGGCGGTGAGGGGCCGGAACGGGCGGTGAGGGGCCGGAACGGGGGCGATGACGGCCGGAGGGGGATCAGTCGTGGTCGACGCCGACGACGGTCGTGCGGATGCCGTCGGACTCGTATTGCACGGGCATGCCGGGGTGGGCGAGCGAGAACCAGAACGTGCCGTCCTCGGTGTCGTAGCGGAGGCAGTCCACGTCGCCGAGCGGGAGCGACAGCGACTGCGTCGACACGGAGGTCGTCTCCGCGTCGAACGCGGCGTGCCGCTGCAGCTCGAGCCAGCTCACGCGACTCGCCGTCAGATCGGAGCGGTCCTCGCGAGACCAGCGTTCGAGAGTCGCGCCATCGGCATCCGTCTCGCTGAACCGGTTGAACCGCGACGAGCTCGTCCCGTCGGGGAGGTCGACGCGGATGCTGATGGTCTTGCCCCTGCCCGTCGCCTCGCGGATCTCCGCCGCGGTGAACGGGGTCGGCAGCAGCCCGGGGCCGAGGACGTGCGGGTCGGAGGCGCTCATGACACCCATTGTGATGCCGTTCGATCGCGACGTCACGTCGAGGTTTCTGACGGAGAGATCTCGGCCAGGGGCCCGGTCGAGCCGACTCCCGGTCCCTCGCGTAAAATCGGGACAATGACCGACGCGCCTTCCGACGATCCGCGGTTCCTCAGCGAGCGCAGCGAGACGAAGGGCGTCGAGGGCATCGACCCCGGCGACCTCGCCACGACGCTGCGCGTCCTCGAGGGGCTGGACGCCCTCGACGAGGACCACCCCGACTTCATCGCCGTGCGCCGCGCGACCGCGCGGATGTTCAAGGCGGTCAAGCGGGCCCGCCGCAAGGAGATCCGCGATGCCATCGCCGAGGCGGACAAGGCCGTCGTCGCACGAACGGCGACCGGAGCATCCGATCGCATCGACGACGAGACCCGTGGCGTCGATCTCGCCTCGAGCGTCGTCGACGCCCCGATCGCGGGCGAGCTGATCAAGCCGCGCAACTGCTACATCTGCAAGCAGCCGTACACGATCGTCGACGCGTTCTACCACCAGCTCTGCCCCGACTGCGCTCGGTTCAGCCACGCCAAGCGCAACGCCCGCACGGACCTCACCGGCAAGCGCGCCCTGCTCACCGGCGGCCGGGCGAAGATCGGCATGCACATCGCGCTGCGCCTGCTCCGCGACGGCGCGCACACCACGATCACCACGCGGTTCCCGAGGGACGCCGTCCGGCGATTCTCCGCCCTGCCCGACTCGGCCGACTGGCTGCATCGGCTGCGGGTCGTCGGCATCGACCTGCGCGACCCGGCCCAGGTGATCGGCCTCGCCGACTCGGTCGCAGCGCAGGGCCCGCTGGACATCCTCATCAACAACGCGGCGCAGACCGTGCGGCGCTCGCCGGGGGCGTACTCGCTGCTGGCGGATGCCGAGCTGCAGCCGCTTCCCGACGGCCCCCTGCCCGAGATGGAGACCTTCGGGCACACGAACGACCCGCACCCGCAGGCGCTGCAGGCCTCGGTCGACGCGCATCCGCTGCTGTCCGTCGCGGCGCTGGGCGGCACCGTCGCCGAGCAGGGCGGACAGGCGCTCACCGCCGAGGACCTCGCGCGGCTCGCGATGGCCCCCGGCTCGTCGTCCCTGGAGAAGCACGCCGACGGCACCGCGATCGACGCGGGCGGGCTCGTGCCCGACGTGAACCGGGTGAACAGCTGGGTGCAGTCGGTCGATCAGGTCGATCCGCTCGAGATGCTCGAGGTGCAGCTGTGCAACACGACGGCGCCCTTCCTGCTGATCAGCCGCCTACGCCCGTCGATGGCGGCGTCGTCGTCGCGGCGGAAGTACGTGGTGAACGTGTCGGCCATGGAGGGGCAGTTCTCCCGCCGGTACAAGGGGCCCGGCCACCCGCACACGAACATGGCGAAGGCGGCGCTGAACATGCTCACGCGCACGAGCGCCGGAGAGATGCTCGAGACCGACGGCATCCTGATGACCGCCGTCGACACCGGCTGGATCACCGACGAGCGGCCGCACTACACGAAGGTGCGCCTCGCCGAGGAGGGCTTCCACGCCCCGCTCGACCTGGTCGACGGCGCGGCGCGCGTGTACGACCCCATCGTGCGCGGCGAGGCCGGCGAGGACGTCCACGGCGTGTTCCTGAAGGACTACGAGCCCAGCCCGTGGTGATCGTCCCCGTCTAGGGAGTGGTGCGGCGACCGCCCACCGCGCGGACGATCAGCCCGATCCCGGCGAGGATCACTCCGAGGACGCCGAGCAGAACGGCGCCGGCGACGTCGAGGAACGACACGACGGGTCCGATCGCGAAGCGACCGCCTTCCACGGGGCCGTCGCAGGTGAGGTGGGCGGTGCCGGCCAGCGGGCTGAGGAAGCTGCCCTTCGCGTCCCAGCGCTCGGGCAGGAGCAGGCCCTGCTGCATCATGTCGATGCGCAGGCCGAGCTCGTCGCCCGGGACGACGCCCTCGCAGCGGACGTCACCCCACCGGTCGGACGGCGTGATGTAGATCGCGTACTCCCCCGGTGCGACGTCGATCGACAGCGGCCGGCCGAACTCCGAGGCCGCGGAGACGCGGAACCCGGGGGAGAGCAGCAGCGCGGTGGCGCCGATCACGGCGAGCGCTCCGAGGAGCACGAGGATCCACCAGGCGCGTCGGGGCCGTGCGGACGGGGCCGTCATCGCGCGCGTGTCTCGAGGTTCGCGGATGCCCAGCGCCCGAGCTCATCGAGGATCGGCAGCAGCCCCTGACCGCCGCCGGACAGCTCGTACGACACGGTGACCGGCGGGCCCGCGTCGACCGTGCGCACGACGAGGCCGGCGTCGGCGAGACCCGCGAGCCGTTCGGAGAGCACGGTGTCGCTGATGCCGGCGACTGAGCGGCGCAGGGCGACGAACGTCGACGGGCCGGCGCCCAGCGCCGAGACGATCATCCCGTTCCACCGCTTGCCGAGCACGCTGAAGGCCAGCGTGACGGCAGCGTCGCACGCCTGGATGTCTTCTCCGGCCTCCGCCATGCGTCCATCATACCTGTGCTACGTTAACCCAAGTCGCTAAGAAAAACAGAGCGACTTCGAGAATGAAAGGTCACTCAATGTCGCTGTTCCGCCTGGATGCCAGCATCCTTCCCGCGTCGTCCGCCAGCCGTGCGCTCGCCGACCTGGTCGAAGCCGAATGGACCGAGTCCCACCCCGACTCGACGGTGACCCGTCGTGATCTCGCGGCAGACCCGGTGCCCGCCACCGCCTGGGCGGATGCCGTCACCGGCGGCTTCGTCGACGAGGCGCAGCGCACCCCGGCGCAGAACGAGGCCCGCGCACTGGCCACCTCCTTCGCCGACGAGCTGATCAGCGCCGATGCGCTGCTGTTCGCCGTGCCCCTCTACAACTACGGCGTCTCACAGCACTTCAAGACCTGGTTCGACCTCGCCTACACCGACCCGCGCATCGATCCGAGCGGCACCGCTCTGCAGGGCAAGCCCGCGACGCTGGTCACCGTCCTCGGCGGCAACTACGCTCCGGGCACTCCGAAGGAGGGCTGGGACCACTCCACCGCCTGGCTGCGCCGCGTGCTCGAAGACGTCTGGGGCCTCGACCTGCGCGTCGTGCAGCGTCCGTTCACCCTGGTCGGAGTGAACCCGGCGCTCGACGCCTTCGCCGACACCGCCCGCGAGCTGAAGGAGGCCGCGGAGACCTCTGCGCGCACCTACGGCCGTGAGCTGGCCGCGCTCCGCGGCGACCAGGTCGCCTGAGCCGTCGGGCCCGCCCTGCTCCGCCGGCCCTGCCGGGTCCGCCGGAGCAGCCGAGCCTGTCCGGACCTGCCGGGCCTGACCAGATCCGACGGGGTCTTGCCCGGTTCCACTTCGGGGGCCGACACGCCAGATCGGGGGACCGTTTCGACGATTTCGTCCGACATCTGGCGTGTCGGCCCCCGAGGCGTGCGGGGTGTGTCGACCCGGTCGGTCGGCCATCCCACCCCCCGACCGCGGGTCAGGCGAGTGCGCCGGGGAACGGATGCCGCAGCCACACCGTCACGTTCAGCCCTCCCTCGGGGCGCGCGGTGAGCACGAGCGACCCCTCGTGCGCCTGGGCGATGCGCTGCGCGATCGCGAGGCCGAGCCCCACGCCGGCGTGATCGGCCTCGCGCGCACGCTCCGCCCCGCGCCGGAACGGCTCGGCGAGAGTGGCGACCACGTGCGCCGGCAGCACCTCGCCGGTGTTCTCGACCACGAGGGCGACGGCATCCGGCATCGCGTGCGTGCGCACCGTCACCGCTCCTCCCTCGGGCAGGTTGTGCACGATCGCGTTGTGCACGAGGTTCGTGATCAGCTGCTGCAGCAGGGCCGGATTGCCGAAGATCCGCGTGGGGGCTCCGGCGACCTCGAGCACCACTCCGCGTGCCTCGGCGAGGGGGAGCAGCGACTCGACCGCCTCCTCCGACAGCAGCGACAGATCGACCGGTTCGCGGGCGAAGGCCCGGCGATCGGCGCGGCTGAGCAGCAGCAGCGCCTCGGTGAGCTCGATGGCCCGGACGTTGACCTCGTGCAGGCGGTCGATCAGCGCGTCGACGTCGCGGTCGGGATCGGCGCGGGCGACCTCGAGCAGCGTCTGGGAGATCGCCAGCGGCGTGCGCAGCTCGTGCGAGGCGTTGGCCGCGAACCGCTGCTGCTCGGCCATGTTCTGCTCGAGCTGCTCGAGCATCGAGTCGAACACGTCGGCCAGGTCGCGGAACTCGTCGCGCGGTCCCTCCAGCGCCACGCGATGCGAGAGCGAGCCCTGCGCCGCCAGCTGGGCGGCATGCCCGATGCGGTCGAGCGGCGCCAGCATCCGTCCGGCCAGCCACCATCCGCCGGCCCAGCCGATGACGAGCAGCACGATCATCACGATGATCGCGACGGGCACGAAGGCGCGCAGCAGGTCGGAGCGGTTGGGGAAGAAGTCGACCGTGTCCGGTACGTAGCGCAGCAGGAACAGCCCCACCGCGGCGAGCAGCAGCACGCCGGAGAACACCACGATCCCCGCGTAGCTCAGGGTGAGCTTCATGCGGGCGGTCATGCCACGGCGCCTAGGCATCGGCATCCGTCCCGATCCGGTAGCCGACGCCGGGCACCGTGAGGATCAGCCACGGCTCCCCCAGCCGTTTGCGCAGCGCCGACACGGTGATCCGCACCGCGTTGGTGAACGGGTCGGCGTTCTCGTCCCAGGCGCGCTCGAGCAGCTCCTCGGCGCTGACGACTCCGCCGCCCGCGCCCAGCAAGACCTCGAGGACCGCGAACTGCTTGCGGGTCAGCGCGACGTAGCGGCCGTCGCGGAAGACCTCGCGGCGGAACGGGTCGAGCGTGAGACCGGACGCCTCGAGCACCGGCGGCCTGGCGTGCTGCCGGCGCCGGTCGAGGGCCCGCAGGCGCAGCACGAGCTCGCGCAGCTCGAAGGGCTTGGTGAGGTAGTCGTCGGCTCCCAGCTCGAATCCGGTGGCCTTGTCGTCGAGCCGGTCGGCGGCCGTGAGCATGAGGATCGGGATGCCGGTTCCCGACGCCACGATCCAGCGCGCGACGTCGTCGCCGGAAGGGCCGGGGATGTCGCGGTCGAGCACGGCGATGTCGTAGGAGTTGACCGAGAGCATCTCGAGGGCGGTGTCGCCGTCGCCGGCGATGTCCGCGGCGATCGCCTCCAGGCGCAGCCCGTCGCGGACCGCCTCGGCGAGGTAGGGCTCGTCCTCGACGATCAGTACGCGCATGGCTGAGAGCTTACGCACACGCGTATATCGGGAGCGTATGCGAAAGCGCATACGCCCTGGCAACAGGCGTCCTTCTTCACTGGGAGCATGAACACCAGCCGCTCTCACAGACAGCGACGCGTCACCGCCACGATCGGCGTCGCCCTTCTCGCCGCCATCCTCGTCGCCGCGATCGTGCTGATCGCCCAGCAGGCCTCTTCTCCCGCTTCCGCGACCGTCGGGGGCCCGTTCAGCGACGGGCGGGTCGGCGAGGACGACGGCAGGATCGACGAGGCCGACCGCGTCTCGATGTTCTCCGACACTCCGGCCGTGGCCAACCTCGACCCCGACCTGCTGGCCGCCGTGCGGGCCGCGGCCACCGCCGCCGAGCAGGACGGCGTGCGCCTGCACGTCAACAGCGGCTGGCGCTCGGCCGCGTACCAGGAGGAGCTGCTGGCGGATGCCGTGGAGAGATACGGCTCGGCGGAGGAGGCCGCCCGCTGGGTCGCGACTCCGGAGAACTCGGAGCACGTCTCGGGAGACGCCGTCGACCTCGGGCCGGTGGCCGGGCAGGACTGGCTCTCGCGTCACGGCGCCGAGTACGGGCTGTGCCAGATCTACGGCAACGAGCCGTGGCACTTCGAGCTGCGCCCCTCGGCGCCGGCGAACGGCTGCCCGTACATGTACGACGATCCCACCGCCGACCCGAGGGTCCAGCGATGACCCTGCTGCTCGCCCCGTCGCTGTCCCGCCTGCACGCGCCGACGATGACGACGATCTCCTCCGCGATCGCGGAGAACGTCGCGCGCGTGCGTGCGGCCACCACGGCCCGCATGATGGCCGTGGTCAAGGCCGACGGATACGGCCACGGCGCCGTCGCCGTCGCGAGGGCCGCGGTCGGCGCCGGAGCGGAGTGGCTGGGGGTGACGGATGCCGCGGACGCGCGCGAGCTGCGCGACGCGGGGCTCGAGGCGCCGATCCTGGCCTGGCTGAACCCGTCGGGGGTCGACGCGGCGCAGGTGTCGAGAGACCGCGTGGACGTGGCCGTCGGGTCCGTCGAGGAGCTGCGACAGCTGGCGGCGGACGCCGTCGACCCGGTGCGCGTGCATCTTCATGCCGACACCGGCATGTCGCGGGGAGGGTGTCCGATCGGCGACTGGTCCGAGCTGCTGCGCGTGGCGAGGGCTGCCCGGGGACGCATCGAGGTCGTCGGGGTGATGGGGCACCTGCCCCGGGCGGACGAGGCCGACCCGCGGGCGAACGCGGCGGCGGTGCTGCGCATGCGGCACGCGCGCGACGCGGTGCTGCGAGCGGGATTCGGCCCGCTGACCGTGCACCTCGCCGCGACGTCGGGGGCGCTGACCGACCCGTCGACGCACTTCGACCTCGTGCGCGTGGGAGCGGGGCTGGTCGGGATCGACCCCTCGGAGACCATCGCACTCAGCGGGGCGTCGAGGCTGACAGCATCCGTGGTGCACTCCTCCCTCGTCAGGGAGGGCACGGCGGTGGGATACGGAGGAACATACGTGACGGGGCATACGACGCATCTCAGCGTGATCGGGGTCGGCTACGCCGACGGGATCCCGCGTGAGCTGGGGGAAGGCGCGGCTGTCGAGATCGGGGGGTCTCGGCATCCGATCGTCGGTCGGGTGTCGATGGACCAGATCGTCGTCGACACCGGTGGTCGCCTGTTCCCGCGCGGGACCACCGCGACGGTGTTCGGGCCGGAGGGCGGGGCTGTGCCCAGCGTGCAGGAGTGGGCGCGCTGGGCCGGCACCATCCCGCACACGATCGTGACGGGGATCGGCCCGCGCGTGCAGAGGAGCGAGGCATGAGGGTGCTGGTCATCGGCGGAGGACAGAACGCGGAGCACGAGGTCTCGCTCGCCTCGGCGGCCGGGGTCGCCGAGGCGCTGCGCGAGGGCGGCCACGAGGCGCGGACCGCGACGATCTCTCGGGACGGGGTGTGGGATGCCGCCCCCCAGGCCTCGGCGGCAGAGTCGCTGGCCGCGGCCATGCCGTCGTTCGGCTGGGCCGAGGTCGTGTTCCCCGCCGTCCACGGGGAGCACGGGGAGGACGGAACGCTCGCCGCCCTGTGCGCTCTGGCCGGAGTGCCGGTCGTCGGATCGGGCGTCCGGGCCGGAGCGATCGGCATGGACAAGCAGGCGACCAAGCTCGTGGCGAGAGCCGCCGGCGTCGCGACCGCCTCGGGGCGGGTCGTCTCGGCGGCGGACATCGGCGACGTCGAGTTCGAGGGACCCGTCGTCGTGAAGCCGGTCTCGGCGGGATCGAGCTACGGAGTCTCGCTCGTGCAGGAGCCCGGCGCACTGCTCGAGGCGCTCCGCACCGCCGCGCGCTTCGACGACCGCATCCTCATCGAGGAGGTCGTGCGGGGGAGGGAGATCGACGTGGCGGTGATCCGCGAGGCCGGCGGCGTGCGATGGGCGGCGCCGCCCCTCGAGATCCACGCGTCCGGGCTCTTCGACACGGCGATGAAATACGACGGCACGGCGAGGTTCACCGTCCCCGCCGTCCTGAGTCCGGCGGAGGGCGCGACGCTGTCGCGGGCGGCGGTCGCGATGTTCGACGCGCTCGGCTGCGCCGGCGTCGCCCGGATGGACTTCTTCCTCACCGAAGCGGGGCCGGTGCTCAACGAGGTCAACACGATGCCGGGGCTGACCGCGGCCTCGCAGGTGCCGCGCATGTTCGCCGCGGCCGACATCGCCTACCCCGAGCTCATGGACCGGCTCGTGCGCGCGGCGGTTCCTCGGTCGTCAGGCGAGGGGCGAGGAGAAATGCGTGGAGAGGTGTCTGTTCGTTGAGCGAGCGAAGCGAGACGAAACGCGGTGACGGCACTTACGGCGTGGAGAGGCTTTCAAGTGACTGGACCAAGACCTTGCGATGGATCCCCCAAAGGCCTCTCGTCTCAGACAACGGTCCGAGCGGAGACCAGCTGTTGGGGAGACCAGCTGTTGGGAGGCACAAGACCGCCTTTGCGAGTGAATGAGTTCGCGACCCATGGCAGGAAATCGTAGCGCCTGGTCTGGGGAACGGGGCGGTACGGGCTTTCGCCACCGGCCAGATATACCAATAATTGGTATATCCTAGGGGCCATGGCGCAGAACACCTCCATCAGCCTGGACGAGCATTTCACCAGCTTCCTGTCGCGCGAAGTTTCCTCGGGGCGCTATCGGTCGGCGAGTGAGGTCGTGCGCGCTGGTCTGAGATTGCTTGAAGACCAGGAGACGCAGCTGGCGGCTCTGCGGGCCGCACTCGTCGCCGGCGAGAACAGCGGGGAGGCCGAGGCGTTCGACTTCGATGCGTTCATCGCGTCGAAGAAGCAGTGATGGCCTCCTATCGGCTCACCCCAGCGGCCCAGCGCGACTTGTCGTCCATATGGGACTACACCGAGGAGCGATGGAATGCCGAGCAGGCGGAGACCTACGTCATGGAAATCCGCTCCGCCATCGAACGGATCGCCGTCGGACCGGACCGTGGACGCGACTGCGGCGACGTCCGCGTCGGATACCGTCGTTACGCGATCGGCAGTCATCTCGTCTTCTACGTCGAGACCGAACACGGTGTGGATGTCGTCCGCATCCTGCACCAGCGTATGGACCCGACGCGGTACTTCTGACACGCGCGGGCCGGGCTACAGCCGGTCCACCCCGGTCACGGTGACCACGGCCGCGCCCTCCTCGTCGGAGGCGGCGAGGTCGACGGTCGCCGAGATGCCCCAGTCGTGGTCGCCGGCGGGGTCGTCGATGATCTGGCGCACGGTCCACTCGGTCGCGCCCTCGGTGATCAGCAGGAGCCTCGAGCTGCGGGCGTCCGCTCCGGTGAGGATCTCGTCGTGCTCGGCGAAGTACCCGTCGAGGGCGGCGTCCCACCCCGCCGCGCCGAAGCCGGGATCGAGGTCTGCGAGCGCGTCGACGTCCTCGCGGGCGGCGAGCTGCACCCGGCGGAACAGCTCGTTGCGCACCAGGATGCGGAAGGCGCGCACGTTCGAGGTGAGGCGCTTCGGCGCGGGCGGGACGACCGGCCCGTCCTCGTGATCGACGGGGTGTCCGCTCACCAGCTCCTCCCACTCGTCGAGCAGGCTCGAGTCGACCTGACGCACGAGCTCGCCGAGCCATTCGATGAGATCGCGCAGATCGTCGTCCTTGAGCTCCTCGGGGATGGTCTGCGAGGCCGCCCGATAGGCGTCGGAGAGGTAGCGGAGCACGACGCCTTCGGAGCGGGCGATCTTGTAGTACGCGACGTATTCCCCGAACGACATGGCTCTCTCGTACATGTCGCGCACGACCGACTTGGGGTGCAGCTCGAAGTCGCGGATCCACGGCTGGGCGGCGCTGAACGTCTCGAAGGCGGCGCTCAGCAGCTCGTCGAGCGGCTTCGGGTAGGTGATCTGCTCGAGCAGCTCCATGCGCTCGTCGTACTCGATGCCCTCCCGCTTCATCGCGGCGACGGCCTCTCCGCGGGCGAGGAACTCCTGCTGGCTCAGCACGGCGCGCGGGTCGTCGAGGGTCGACTCGACGATCGAGATCATGTCGAGCGCGTACTGCCCGGTGCCCGTTCCGCCACCCTGGGTCCCTGAGCCTGTCGAAGGGTCGAGCAGTTCGAACGCGGCGAGGGCGAACGGCGACAGCGGCTGGTTCAGGGCGAAGTTCGGCTGGAGATCGACCGTCAGGCGCACCTCGCCGGCATCCGTCCGCTCCACCACACCTGACTCGAGCAGTGTGCGATAGATGCCGAGCGCCCTGAGGGCGAGCTCGCGCTGCCTGTTGCGCGGCTCGTGGTTGTCGTATACCAGCCGGCGCATATTGGCGAAGACGTCGCCGCCGCGGGCGATCACGTTGAGCATCATCGCGCTCGTGATCTGCATGTGCGAGGTGAGCGTCTCTGGTTGCGCGTCGATGAGCTTGCGGAACGAGGGCTCGCCCCACGACACGAACCCGTCGGGCGCCTTCTTGCGGATGATCTTGCGCTTCTTCTTCGGATCGTCGCCGGCCTTGCGGATCGCGGCGGCGTTCTCGGTCTCGTGCTCGGGCGCCTGCGCGACGACGGTGCCGGCGGTGTCGAAGCCGGCGCGGCCCGCGCGCCCCGCGATCTGATGGAACTCGCGCGCGTTCAGCTGTCGCATGCGGGTGCCGTCGAACTTCGTGAGCGCGGTGAGCAGCACGGTGCGGATGGGCACGTTGATGCCGACGCCCAGGGTGTCGGTGCCGCAGATCACCCTGAGCAGGCCGCGCTGGGCGAGCTGCTCGACGAGCCGCCGGTACTTCGGCAGCATGCCGGCGTGGTGCACGCCGATGCCGGCGCGCAGGAAGCGCGACAGCGTCTTGCCGAACGCGGTGGTGAACCGGAACCCGCCGATCAGCTCCGCGATCTCATCGCGCTGCTCGCGGGTGGCGATCTTCGTGCTCGACAGGGCCTGCGCCCGCTCCATCGCCGCGGCCTGGGAGAAGTGCACGACGTAGATCGGCGCCTGCCCGGTGTTCAGCAGGTCCTCCACGGTCTCGTGGATCGGCGTCAGCTCGTAGAAGTAGTGCAGGGGCACCGGGCGCTCGACGCCGGTGACGGATGCCGTCTCCCGGCCTGTGCGCCGGGTGAGGTCGGCGGCGAGCTCGCTGACGTCGCCGAGGGTCGCCGACATGAGCACGAACTGCGCCTGCGGCAGCTCGAGCAGCGGCACCTGCCATGCCCAGCCGCGGTCGGGGTCGGCGTAGAAGTGGAACTCGTCCATCACGACCTGGCCGAGCTCGGCCGTCGTCCCCTGACGCAGGGCGAGGTTCGCGAGGATCTCGGCCGTGCAGCAGATGATCGGGGCGTCGGCGTTGACCGAGGAGTCTCCCGTGATCATGCCGACGTTCGCCGCGCCGAAGACGTCGACGAGCGCGAAGAACTTCTCGCTCACCAGCGCCTTGATCGGCGCCGTGTAGTACGAGCGGCGGCCGGCGACCATGGCGGCGAAGTGCGCGCCGACCGCGACGAGCGACTTGCCGGTTCCGGTGGGGGTGGACAGGATCAGGTTGTTGCCCGAGACGATCTCGATGACGGCCTCGTCCTGCGCGGGATAGAGGCGGATGCCGGTCGACTCCGCCCATTCGACGAACGCCAGGTACACGGCATCCGCATCGGAGCCGTCAGGGAGCGTCGCGGGATCGAGGAGCATCCCCCGATCATTTCATCCGGATGCCGTCGGCGCCGCCCCGGCTCGGCAGAGGACTCGCGCCGGGGATCCGGATCAGGCCAGGAACAGCGCGACGGCGAGCAGCACGAAGGCCGCACCCTGCAGGACGGCCCGCAGGTCGATGATCGACTCCCAGCGATCCTGGAGCGCGCGGGCGTCGGCGGGGATCTCGTCGGCGAGCGCCGCGGCGGTCAATCGGGCGTTGATCGGCTTCGAGATGCGGGCGAACAGCAGCAGCCAGATCAGCAGGAGGCAGAGCGCGGCGGCGGCGAGAGCGCCGGAGGGCGTACGGCCGCCGAGCAGGCCCGCCGCCGCGGCGATGACGGTGAAGACGACACCGGAGATCCCGGCGAGGGGCAGCCGCTTGTCTCCGAAGTGATGCCCGCGGCCGACGGCCTGCACGAGGGTGCGCTCGTCGACGCCGGCGTAGACCGGGCGGAGGACGACGGCGGCGAGGACGTCGGCGCCGAAGATGACGGCGACTCCCAGCAGCGCGAAGATCAGCGAGACGGCGATGATGATGCTCATGAGCGGTGTTCCTCTCGGGGGTCAGGCCGCGTAGCCGAACTGCTTGCGGGTGAGGGCGTCGAAGGCGCGGTCCGGCAGGACGGTCGCGAGCGCGACGGCCAGACCGGCGCCGGGGCCGATCCGGTAGCGGGTCTTCGGGCGCTCGACGAGGGCGGCTCTGACGATGAGATCGGCGACGGCATCCGGGGCGGACATCTGCCTCGCCAGGGCGGGGCTGGAGAAGTAGCGGCGCATCGCCGCAGCCATCGAGGCGTACGGGCCCTGCGCGGAGGTGTGCTCCAGGCGGGTCATGGCGGCGTCGTGCCAGTCGGTGGCGACGTAGCTGGGCTGCACCAGGGTGACGTCGATCCCGAACCGGGCGACCTCGCCGCGCAGGGAGTCCGACAGCGCCTCCAGGGCGAACTTGGAGGCGTGGTACCAGCCGCCCAGGGGCGAGGCGAACTCGCCGGCGAGGGAGGAGACGTTGACGATCCGGCCGCGACCGGCCTCGCGCATGCTCGGGAGCACGGCCTGGACGAGGCCGATGGCGCCGAGCACGTTCACCTCCAGCTGGGACCTGGCGTCGGTGAGCGAGGTCTCCTCGATGCTGCCGAACTCGCCGTAGCCGGCGCAGTTGATCAGCACGTCGACGGGACCGGCGGCGGCCGCGGCGGTTCGGATCGAGTCCTCGTCGGTGAGGTCCAGGGGGACCGGGGTGACGCCGTCGAGGCGGGCGATCGCGTCGATGCCGCGTGCGGCGCCGAAGACGATGTGGCCGCGTTCTGCGAGCGTGCGGGCGGTGAGCGCCCCGATCCCGGAGGAGGCTCCGGTGACGAGGATCCTTTTACTGTGCATGATGTTCACAATTGGATAAGTTACAGTGAACGTCATGCACAGTCAAGAGGATCGCGCGCTCCGCCAGCTCTGGGGCATCGAACCGCCGACGGTCCGCGGCCCGAAGGCGCGATGGACGCTGGTGCAGGTGGCCGAGGCGGCGGTCGCGTTCGCCGACGAGGCCGGACTCGAGGCGCTCTCGCTCTCACGGGTCGCCGAGCGTCTGGACGTCACCACGACGGCGCTCTATCGCTATGTGGACTCCAAGGCCACGCTGGTCGACGTGATGGTGGACGCCGCGATCGGCGATCCCCCCGTTCTCGGGAAGGACTCGTGGCAGGACGACTGCCGTGCATGGGTCGACGCGCTCTCGGCGACCTACGCCGAGCACCCCTGGCTGGCGGACGTCCGTCCGACCTCTATGCCGTGCCAGCCGCGGGCCTATGCGTGGATCGACGCGCTGGTGGCCGCGGTCGCAGGGCGAGCCGCAGTCGATCCGCTTCGGCTCGCCCTGCTGCTGGACAGCCTGGTGCGCACCTACGCCGCGCTCGAACGCGGACTCACCGGGGAGGTGCGGGAGTGGCTCGGAGGGGCGGTCGCCGCGCGCTTCCCGCGCCTCGCGGAAGTGCCGGATCAGGACGTGTCGGATGCCCGCGACGAGTTGCGCTTCGCCGTCGACGCGGTGCTGCGCGGACTGAGCTGAGCTCGGCCTCCCGGTGCGACGAACGCGCTCGGGAGGGGAACCCTCGTTCGGGAGGAGCCCCGTGCGGGATTCGGCCTCCCGGGCGTGAGATCTCCTCCCGGACGGGGCGGGCCGCACCGGGTCAGTGCAGGCTCAGGTACTCCTCGAGGGTCTCCGGGTTCGCCTGCAGGAGCGGCGGGTGCACGGCCTCTCCGGGGAACTCGCTGGCCTCGAAGAACCAGCGCTCTGACGCCGGCATCCCCCACAGCTGCGCACGCTGCGGGTCGCTGACGTCCCAGCGGATCGGCGGGGTCTCCAGGTCGATGAACTGGTAGTGCGTGGTGAACAGCTCGATGCGGTGCTGGTCGGGGTCGCGAACGTACAGGAAGAGGGCGTTGCTGAGCCCGTGGCGCCCTGGCCCCCGGTCGATCTCGCGGCCGAAGCCGGTCGCCCCGCACACGTCGGCCGCGTGCAGCAGCGCCGACGCGTCCGGCACGGTGTAGGCGAAGTGGTGCAGGCGCGGCCCGCGGCCGTTCGTGAAGACGAGGTCGTGGGTGTTGCCCTTGACCTCGAGCCAGGTGCCCCACAGCTCGTCGGTGCCGTCGGCGGCGGTGTACTCGGCCATGCGCATGCCCAGGCCCGCCCAGAAGTCGGTCGCGGTCTGCACGTCGTAGGTCACGACCTGGAAGTGGTCGAGGCGCTGGGGGAACCCGGCGCGGAACTCGTCGAAGGCCTGCATCCTGCGCTCGACGACCTCCATCGAGCTGGTCAGCTCGAGATGCGTGCCGACCGCGTCGCGGAAGCGCAGGGTGGGGCCCTGGTGCGGGACCTCGACGCGCTCGTGCTCGACGCCGGTCGCGGCGAAGTGCTTCTCGGCGGCGACGATGTCGTCATCGGTGCGCACGCGGAGCCCGACGTGCAGCGCCTGCGCGACGTCGGCGCGCTCGAGCACGAGGCTGTGGTGCGCCGCCTCCTCGAGCCCGCGCAGGTAGACGGCGTCATCCGTCTCCGCGGTCACGACCAGCCCGATCACGTCGCGGTAGAAGTCGCGGCTGCGGGCGAGGTCGGTGACGCCGAGGCGCACATGGCTCGCGCGGGTGAGGGTGAACGGCGGGGCGGTGCAGGTGATGGGGAGCATGGGTCCTCCTTGTGATGGATGGTGGGACGTGTCGTCTCGCTGCGCTCAACGACCGCGGGCGTGGAGGCCGACGAACGCGCGGCCGTAGTCGTTGCCGTTCGGCAGCCGCAGCGTGGTGTGCACGTGGAAGCGCGCGGGGAGCCTGTTGCCCAGCCACACGCCGGCGTGGTGGTCGAGCTCGGCGAGCACGACCGGGCTCTGGATGCGGAAGTAGAACGGCTGTGTGCCGTCCGTCGCCCCGTACCAGCTGAACCGGGTGTCCTCCCGGTGGGCGTCGACCTCGGCCATCGTGAGCGCCCGCTGCTCGTCGGGCAGCAGCAGGTGGAAGTCCTCGACGATCGACCTGAGCAGGTCCCACTGCGCGTCCGACAGCGCGCCGGCGGCGACCCCCTCGTAGGGCACGACGCGGTTGTCGCGGAAGGCGCCGGCCACGTGCCGCTCGTCGGCAGGATGCCGTCGTCCCTCCGGCATCGCCGGGTCGAGCACCGAGCCGAAGACCACGGCCGCGCGCCGCTGCGCCGGATCGAGGGACCCGGCGAGCTCGAGCGCCAGCCGCTCGCGGGCGTCGAACAACGGTGGGCGCTCGTCGTCGCTGAGCGCGGGCTCGCCGCCGAGGAACACCGGTGCGACCACCTGCCTCGGCCCCGCGAACACCGAATGCACCGCCACGTGGTGCCCGAACAGCTGCCAGCCCCACGGACCGGCGCCCGGCACGCCGTAGAGGGCGAACCAGTAGCTGCGCTCGTTCATGATGAGCGGCAGGTCGACGAGCTCGCCCAGATAGGCGTTCAGGCCCATCGCCTCGCGCACCCGTGCGTACCCGGCCGGGCTCAGCGACGCCTCGACCACGCGCAGCACCGCCTCGACGACGGCATCCGTCTGCTCCTCCAGGCGCAGCCCGGTGCGGAAGAAGACGAACTCCGGATTGCTCCAGCTCCGCCACTCGGGGGCGTCGAACGGGTACGACACGGTGGCGCGGGCGTCGGCCGGCAGCAGGGACAGCAGGGCGGATGCCGCGGCCGCGGCCTCGGCGCCGGCATCCGCTCCCTCGCCGAGCCGCCACACGTCCCGCACCGTCCCGTCGGAGGTGACGCCGACGAAGGGCTCGTCGTACAGGCTCTTCCAGGACGACAGCAGCTCGCGCAGGAACGGCGCCCGACGGCGGTCGGCCGTGAACTCCTCGTAGTCCATGCCGCGGACGTCGCGGAGCATCGGGTCGTCGAGGGGGATCAGGTGCTCGCGGAACGACGAGGCGTCGAGCTCGACGGCATCCGTCCGCCCGTCGACCCGCTCGCTCGAGAAGTACCCGTCGATGTCGTTCTGCTGCGCGCGGGAGCTCATGTCAGATCGGCAGGTCGAAGAGGCGCTTGGCGTTGCCCGAGAGCACGAGCTCGCGGTCGGCGTCGCTGATGTCCAGCTCGTTCTTCACGAACTCGACGCCCTGGCCCATCCAGCTGTAGAAGACGGGGAACGACGACCCGAACAGGTAGTGGTCGGCGCCGTTGACCTTCAGCGCGGCCTCGACCTGGTCCTTGCCCCACGAATGCGGATGGGTCATGTCGAAGAAGATGTTCTCGTCGAGGTACTGCGCGATCCTCTCGCCGCCGGTCGGGTCGAGCCGCTGCATCGCCTCGGTCTTGTTCGAGGCGTGCGGCGTGAGCAGCGCGGTGTTCGCGAACCAGTTGCCGCCCATCATGGTGTGGATGAAGCGCAGCCCCGGCATCCGGTCGAACATGCCGCTGAACAGCTCGCGGCCGACCGCGATGCCCTGGTCGATGATGCGGCCGTACTCGCGGCGCAGGTTCGTGTAGTCGATCACCGACCGGTATTCGACGGGCAGCGGCGTGTGGTGCACGATGACCGGCACGCCGAGCTTCTCGATCACCTTCAGATAGGGCTCGAACACCTCGTCGTCGAGGTAGAGCTGGCCGTAGTGGCAGGCGAGCTGCACGCCGACCGCCCCGAGCTCCTTCACCGAGCGCTCGAGCTCGTAGATGTTCTCCTTGCCGCCCCACGGCGGGACGCACGCGGTCGCGAACAGCCGCCCGCCCGAGCGCGAGACGATGTCGGCGGCGTTGTCGTTCACCGCCCTGCAGGTCTCCAGCCCCAGCCACTCCTGCCAGACCGGCACGCGCATGATGCCGTAGTCGACCCCGGCCTCGTCCATGGCGGCGAGCTTGGCCTCGGCCGAGTAGTCGCCCTCGACGTAGTTGAGGTTCTGGAAGCCTGCGGGCTTCTCGAGGATCAGCTGCCTCTTGCCGCTGTCCATGGTGATCACGCGGGCGATCTCGCCGAAGCCGCGCGGGGCGGAGTCGAGGAAGCCGTTCAGGATCCTCTCGTTCGTGAAGAGGTCCTCGGGCAGGTGGTGGATGTTGATGTCGACGACGGTCATGGGGGTTCTTTCTCGTGTGGGTCAGATCTGGGAGGTCCGAGAGGGGCGCAGCCGGGCGCGGGAGCCGCTCGTGTACAGGGCGGCGACGATGTCGTCCGGCGCGATGTCGCCGGTGAGCTCCTCGCGGATGCGGCCCTCGTCGAAGACGAGCACGCGATCGCAGAGCAGTGCGAGCTCGTTCTCGTCGCTGCCGGCCACCAGCACCGCGCGCCCCCGTGCGGCCTCGGCGCGCACCGCGGCGACGATCGTGTGCCTGGCGCCGACGTCGACGGCCTGCGTGGGCTCGTGCAGCAGGAACAGCTCGGGCGACAGGGAGAGCCACTTGCCGAGCAGCACCTTCTGCGCGTTGCCCCCGGAGAGGGTGCCGACGGCGGCCCGCGGGTCGGGCGGGCGGATGTCGAGCCGCTCGATCCATTCGCTCACGAGCTCCTCCTCGCCCCTGCGGGAGAACGGGAGGAGGGCCGCCTTCGCCCTGGCCGTCTGCGGGAAGGCGAGGTTCTCGGTCATCGTCATGCCGCCGGCGAGACCCGCCTGGTCGCGGCCCTCCGGCACGAGCGCGATGCCGGCGGAGATGGCCGCGGCCGGGGTGAGGCCGGGGACGCCGAGGATGCCGGAGGACAGCTCGACGGTGCCGGATGCCGCGGGGGACACCCCGCCGATCAGGTAGGGCACGTCGTCGTAGCCGCTCCCGGCGAGCCCGGTGATGCCGACGACCTCGCCGGCGCCGACGTCGAGGTCGACGTCGGTCACGCCGAGGCCGGTGAGTCCGCGCACCGCCACGCGGCGGGTCCGATCGCGAGCGTCCGCGTGCGTGATCTTCGCGCCGAGGTCCACGAGCCCGCGCCCGAGCATCAGCCCCGTGAGGTCGGCTTCGGTCATGCCGGCGACCTCGCGTCCCTGCTCGACCGCGCGTCCGTCGCGGAGCACCGTGACCCGGTCGGCCGCGTCGACGATCTCCTCGAGCCGATGGGTGATGAGCAGCACGGCCGTGCCGGTCGTGACGATGTCGTCGACGATGGCGAAGAAGTGCTCGAGCGATCGCCGCCCGAGCGCGCGCGTCGACTCGTCGAAGATGATGAGACCGCGACCGGGCGTGGCGTCCTGCAGCGCCCGGGCGATCGCGACGGTCGCCCGCTCCTCTTCGCGGAGGTCGCCGACCCTGGCGTCGAAGGGCGCCGCACGGCCGAGCCGCCCGAACACCTCGGCGGCGGCGGCGCGCTCCGCCGCCCAGTCGATCCGGCGTCCGAGGCCGTGCGCGCTCAGACGCCCGATGCGCATGTTCTCGAGCACGGTCATGTGCGGTAGCAGCCCCAGGCTCTGATGCACGACGGCGACGCCCGCCGCCCGAGACTGCAGCGGCCGGATCGGCAGTCTCAGGGGCGTGCCGTCCACCGCGACCCGGGTGCCGGCATCCGGCGTGTACAGGCCGGTGAGGATCTTCGCGAGCGTCGACTTGCCCGAGCCGTTCTGGCCGATCAGTCCGTGCAGCTCGCCGGGGCGCACATCGATCGCGACGTCGCGCAGCACGCGGTTGCTGCCGAAGGTGATCGAGCAGTTCTCTACGGAGAGGCGGGGCGTGGTCATCTCAGCTCCTGGTGGACGAGGGCGGGAAGGGGGTGCCCGGGGTGCGCGGCGCGCACCCCGGGTGTGCGGCTCAGCGGCCCCAGATCTCGGCGAACTCGGCGGGGAAGCCGGTGTCGCCGTACCACTCGCCGGATGCCTCCGCGGCCTCGGTGAGGTCGACGTCCCCGATGTTGTCGGCGGTGAACAGGCGCACCGGGATGGTGTACTCCGGAACGTCCTCTCCGGCGACGAGGCGCAGGGCGAGGTCGGCCAGCAGCCAGCCCGTGAAGGCGGATCCCTGCCCGGTCGCCGCGGTCACCGAGCCGTCGGCGACGGCCTTGAGGTCGCCGAGCTGCACCGAGCCCGCGATGACCTTGACGGAGCCGGCGACGCCGGCGCCCTGGATGCCGCCGAGGGTCGGCTGGAGGAACTGCGCGAACTGCGTCTGCACGTAGTCGGTGTCGCTGTTCGCGAGCAGCGCCGACTGCGTCGAGGGGGAGACGAGGGAGAAGTTGGCGGTGGACACCTCGTTGGTCACGACGACGCAGTCGGGGCACTCCTCGTCGTAGACGGCCTGGCCGGCCGCGAAGAACGCCTTGGGCGCCGGCCCGTCGGCCGTGACGTTCGCGAGCAGGTGCGCGGCGCCGTCGGAGTCGACCGTGACCCACTTGGCGGTGATCTCCTGCTGGCTGAAGCCTCCGGTCGCCATGTACCCGAGCGTCGCCGATGCGGGATGCGCGTCGTCCTCGAGCTGGTTGGAGATGATCACCGGCACTCCGGCGGACTGCGCGGCGTCGAGGGCGTTCTCGCCGAGCTTGTACGAGACGGCATCCGTGATGATCGCCGCCGCTCCTGCCGTCACGCCCTGGTTGATGCACGATCCGACGTCGGTGGGGGTGCCCTTGCCGTCGCAGATCTGGATCGACGCGCCGAGCACCTCGAGGGCGTCGGTGAGGGCGGCCGCGGTGACGTTGAACTGCGCCGACTGCAGCGTGATCGGCACGTAGTAGACGGTCTTGCCCTCGAGGGCGTCGCCGTCGGACACGGCCGCTGAGGGCACGACGTTGCCCGGAGCCTCGAGGGCGGCGGCGACCTCGGCGGCGAGGCCGGTGGCCTCTCCCGAGCCGCCCGTCGAGGTCGAGGTCGCGGTCGGGGTCTCGGGGCTCGACTCGCAGCCGGTGAGCGCGAGGGCGGCCGCTGCGGCCACCGAGACGAGGGCGAGCACGCGGGCGCGCGGGGTGCGGATGGTGAGCATGGGTCTTCTCCTGTGTGACGTCGTTGGCAAGGGATGGAGGTGGAGCGGATGCCGGCGGCTAGCGCGACCGGCGATGGAGGATGGTCGTGATCGTCACCGCGACGACGAGCACGCCGCCGTAGAACACGTTCGTGACCCAGGAGGTGGCGCCCAGCAGCTGCAGGCCGAGCACACCGGTCCCGAGGAAGAACACGGCGATGAGCGTGCCGAGGGGGTTGAAGCGGCCGGGTTCGAGGATCGCCGTGCCGAGGAAGGTCGCCGCGAACATGGGCAGCAGGTAGGCGTTCGACACGTTCGGGTCGAAACCGCCGATGCCGGCCGCGGCGATCACGCCGCCGATGCCGGCGATCATGCCGCCGAAGGTGAACGCGAGGAAGCGGATGCGCTGCACGGGCACGCCGGCCAGACGGCTGACCTCCCTGTTCTCGCCGACGAAGCGCATGTTGCGCCCGAGCGGGGTGAACCGCATGACGTAGGCGAATCCGAGGATCAGGACGACGCCCAGGTAGAAGGCCATCGGGAGCCCCGCGATCTCGAAGCTGGAGATGACCGACAGGTACTTCGCGAGGCCCGACACGGGCTGCAGGTTCGCGAACCACAGGGACAGCCCGAATATGAAGGTGCCCATGCCGAGGGTCACGACGATCGTGTTCACCCCGACCCTCACCACGAGCCAGCCGTTGACGAGGCCGACCGCGGTCGAGGCGGCGACGGCGATGAGGGCGGCCGCCCAGCCGTTGATGTGCAGGTCGGTGTTGACGACGGTGACGATGATCGCCGCGAACCCGAAGTTGTTGGCGACGGACATGTCCACGAACTCGCCGACGATGATCGTGCACAGCAGCGCGGTCGTGAGGAAGATCAGCGCGGTGTTGTTCGGACCGCCGAAGATCGCCCGCCAGGCGCCGGGGGAGAGGAACGTCTCGGGCCGGAGTGCGCTGAACAGCACGATCAGCACGATCCAGACGCCGATGACCGCGAAGCGGGTGCCGAGCCAGCCGGGTGAGAGCCGGCGCCGGGGCGGCGTCGCGACCAGGCCCGTGTACGGATCGGCCGCTGCGACCTCGCTCGTCGAGGTGTCACTCATTCAGGTTCTCCTTGCTCGCGTCCTTGCGATGCGGTGTGATCGTGTACGAAACCGTAGTCGAATCGTGTGCGATCTGGCAAGAGTTTCGAGAAAATCCGCGGAATTCGGGGGAACAAGCCTGCATGATTCGCGATTATTGACGCCAAAGTCCCGATTTCGTGTACGATTCTGGCACACCATCTCCCTCAAGGAAGAGGACGCACATGCCAGACATCGCCATCGTCGGCGCCGGGCCCGCCGGCCTGCTGACCGCTCTCCGCCTGCACCAGCGCGGCATCCGCCCGACCATCTACGAGTCGGTCGCCGAGCTCAAGCCGCTGGGCGTCGGCGTGGACATCAAGACCGTCGGCACCGCCGAGATCGACGATCTCGGCCTGCTCGAGGAGTTCCGGGCGATCTCGGTGGACGCCGTCGACTCGATCTTCTTCAACGGGCACGGCCAGGAGATCTACGCCGAGAAGTGCGGGGTGCACATGGGGTACCTGCACGAGCAGCGCTTCGTGCACCGGGGGACCCTGCAGATGCTCTTCTACCGCGCTGTGCTCGAGCGCCTCGGCGCCGACAGCGTGGTGCTCGGCGCGCGGGTCACGGGATACGCGCAGGATGCCGACGGCGTGACCCTCGACGTCGAGCACCGCGACGGCCGCACCGGCCAGGTGCGGCACGACGCCGTGATCGCGGCCGACGGCATCAAGTCGGCCGTGCGCAGGCAGATGCATCCGCACCAGGCCGAGCCCGAGTTCTCCGGCATCACGATGTGGCGCGGCACGACGCTGCGCGAGCCGTTCCGCGACGGGCACACGATCCTGCACATCGGCGACCCGCACGTGTCGTCGATGATCGTCTACCCCATCGCCGAGGACTTCGAGGGCACGGGCAAGACCCTCGTCAACTGGGTGGTCGAGACGAACGGCGAGGAGACCATCGAGGACTGGAACCAGATCGGCGACATCTCCGAGGTCGTCCCCCTCTACGACAGCGTCGACATCCCGTTCCTCGACGTGCAGCAGCTCATGCGCGATGCGCGCGAGGTGTACCTGTTCCCTCTCATCCGGCACGAGGCCCTCGACAGCTGGATCGACGGACGCGTGGTGCTGCTGGGCGACGCCGCGCACGCCATGTACCCCCGCGGAGGCAACGGCATCACGCAGGCGATGCTCGACGCGCGCGTGATCGTCGAGCAGCTGGCCCTGCACCCCGACGACCCGGCCGCGGCCTTCGCCGCCTACGACGGCATCCGTCGGGTGCCGGTCAACCGCATCGTCGACAACATGCGCGGCGAGGGGTACGAGGTGATCCGCCGCATCGTCGCCGATCGCACGGACGGGAAGCGGTTCGACGACATCGAGGAGGTGCTGCCGCTCGCCGAGGCCGACGAGATCTTCTCGACGTACCACGCGCTGGTCGGCAGCCCGCGCCCCGGTCGTGAGGCGGGCGAGGCCACGGGGTTCCGCACCTGGCAGGAGGCGGACGCACGATGACGACCGTCGCCAGGGAGGCCGACGCCGCCGAGCGCGCCGCGATCCTCGAGATCGAGGAGCGGCGGCAGCGGGCGCTCCTCGATGTGGATGCCGAGGCCCTGGCCTCCCTCCTCGACGACGCGCTCGTGCACATCCACGCGCCCGGGGTCGTGCAGAGCAAGGACCAGCTGCTCGAGCACCTCGTCACGCGCGCCGCATACCGGGGCATGCGGCGCGACGACGTGCGCATCCGCATGATCGGCGACGACGTCGCGATCATGACGGGGAGGCTCACGAACAGGCTCGGCTCTCCCGACGGTTCCGAACGGGTCGTCGCAGGACCCGTCACCCAGATCCTCGCCCGCGACGCCGACGGTGCGTGGCGCTTCGTCAGCTTCCAGATGACCCCCGACGGCGAGCAGGCGTGGGGCCGTCTCCCATCCGAGTCCGCAGAGGAGAAATCATGAGGATCGCCCGCTTCCGCACGACGGACGCGCAGCCGCGGGTCGGCGTCGTGGATGCCGACGGCCTCGCGCTCGTCGACGTGACCGCCGCCGTCGGCGCCTCGGTCCGACGCATCCTTCCGCTCCTCCCCGACCCCGCCTACCGTGCGGCTCTCGAAGAGGCCGAGGGCGAGCGGCTGCCCCTCTCGTCCGTCGAGCTGCTGGCGCCGATCGACGACCCGCAGAAGTTCCTCGGCATCGGCATGAACTACGCCGAGCACGCGAAGGAGGCGGCGGCGGCCGGCGTGCCGACGCCGACGAGCCAGTTCTGGTTCAACAAGCAGGTCTCGTGCCTCACCGGGCCGTACGCCGACATCGAGCGGCCGCGGGTCTCGGTCCAGCTCGACCACGAGATCGAGCTCGGGGTCGTGATCGGCCGGCCGACCCGGCACGTGTCGCGAGAGGACGCCCGGTCGGCGATCGCCGGCTACCTCGTCGCGAACGACGTGTCGGTGCGCGACTGGCTGCAGAAGCTCTCGCCCACCTTCACCCTCGGCAAGTCGTTCGACACCCACGGTCCGATCGGCCCGTGGCTGACCACCGACGACGAGATCGCCGATCCGCTCGACCTCGAGATGACGCTGAGCGTCAACGGCGAGGTCCGTCAGCGCGGGCGGACGGATGACATGATCTACGACGTCTACGAGCAGATCGCGTACCTCTCCCAAGTGTTCACGCTGCAGCCCGGCGACATCCTGGCGACCGGCACCCCGTCGGGCATCGGGGCTCCCACGCAGACCTGGCTGGTCCCCGGAGACGTCGTGCGCGCCGAGATCGCCGGGCTCGGCGCGATCGAGAATCGCGTCGTCGATGAGCCATGACGGGGAGCGCAATAGAATGCGAGACGAGATGACGAGCAAAGCCGAGCAGGCCTACAACATCCTGCGCACCAGGATCATGGACGGCACCTTCCTGCCGGGCGACCGCCTCGTCATCGACAAGCTCGGCCGCGAGCACGGCATCAGCTCGGTGCCGTGGCGCGAGTCGCTCCGGCGCCTCGAGGCCGAGGGGTGGGTCGACATCGTGCCCAACGCCGGAGCGGTGGTGAAGACGTACGACGCGTTCGCGTGGGCGCGCAGCATCCGCCTGCTCTCGCGTCTCGAGGGGCTGGCCACGGCGCTGTCGGCGCCGCTGCTGACCGAAGACGATCTCGCTCACGCGACCGACCTGAACCGTCGGATGGGCGAGGCCCTGGCGAACTTCGACACCGTGCAGTTCGGCAGGCTCAACCGGGTGTTCCACGAGACGCTGTGCTCGCGGTGCGACGACGCGCGGCTGCTCGACCTCGTGATGAGCGAGTGGGCGCGCATGGACGTCATCCGCCGCGCGGTGCACTGGAACGCCCCGGGCCGCGCCGTGGGCTCGCTGCGCGAGCACGAGGCTCTCCTCGACCTCATCCGCGGCGGCGTCGATGCGGACCTCATCGAGACGGCGGCCCGGCGCCATGAGATGAACACGCTCGAGGCCGTCCTCGCCCACGACGAGGCCGAGACCCCGTCGGCCGCGGGCTGAGGCTGCGGCCGTGCCCCGCGAGTCCGTGGAGCTGCCCGGCTTCGCGCACGCCAACCCCATCCCGGCCGCGAGCCGTGTGGGCCCCCTGCTCGCCTCCGGGGCGCTGACCGGGCGCGAGCCGGGCACCGGCGAGATGCCGGCGGGCCTGGACGCGCAGATCGGCAACGTCTTCCGGCACATCTCCGCGCTCATGGAGGCGGCGGGTGCGGATACGGATGCGATCGTGAAGATCACGTTCCACCTCGCCGACTACCGCGATCGCGCGGCGCTGAACCGGGCGTGGACCGCGATGTTCCCCGATCCGTCGTCGATGCCGGCCCGGCAGGTGCTCGCCGCGTCCCTCGACGGCGGGGCGCTCGTGCACGCCGACCTGCTCGCCTGGATCGGCTGAGGGCCGGGCCTCGGGCCTCGGCTCCCGGGCCGAAGCGCTCGCCGGGTTCGGCGGAGCCGGCCCATCGGCACGATACAGCGATATGATGAAATCATCAGACCGCAGGAGGCGAGGGGAGGAGAGACCGTGCTGAGCGATCCGAACCGTCCGCTGTACGAGGTGAAGGCGGGTCTGTTCAAAGGCCTCGCCCACCCCATCCGCATCCGCATCCTCGAGGTGCTCTCCTCGTCCCCCGAGGTCTCGGTGTCCGAGCTCCTCGAGGTCGTCGGGCTCGAGGCCTCGCACGTCTCGCAGCACCTCGCCGTGCTGCGACGCAACCGCCTGGTGGCCTCGGAGCGGCGCGGCAGCCTCGTCTACTACCGGCTCGCCTACCCCGAGGTAGCCGATCTGCTGCGCGTCGCGCGCACGCTGCTCGGCGAGATCCTCGAGACCACCGCGCAGCAGCTGGTGGCGAACGAGGGGCTCCCCGCGATCCCGGCCCGGGCATGAGCCCGCTCGCGCTCCTGCCGTCGGCATCCGACTATCGAGGTCTGCGGCGCACCTGGAAGGGCGACCTCCTGGCGGGCGTGACCGTCGGCATCGTCGCGCTGCCGCTCGCGCTCGCTTTCGGGGTGAGCTCCGGCGCCGGAGCCGAGAGCGGACTCGTCACCGCGATCGTCGCCGGTGTGGTGGCGGCGGTGTTCGGCGGCTCGAACGTGCAGGTGTCGGGTCCGACCGGCGCCATGGTGGTCGTGCTCGCGCCGATCCTCGCCGAACGCGGCACCGGGGCGCTGGCCACCGTGTGCCTGCTCGCCGGCCTCATCGTGCTGCTCGCCGGCGCCCTCCGCCTGGGGCGCACGGTCGGCTACATCCCCTGGCCGGTGATCGAGGGGTTCACTCTCGGCATCGCGGTCATCATCTTCCTCCAGCAGGTGCCCACCGCCACCGGCACGCAGCCCGGAGACAGCACCAACGCGGCGATCTCCGCGGTGCAGGCGGTGTCCACCGCCGCCTGGCCGAAGACCGGCTGGTCGCTGCTGCTGGTCGCGATCGTCGTGGTCGTGATGCTCGCCTCGCAGCGGCTGCATCCGCGCTTCCCCGCCTCGCTGCTGGCGATCGTCGTCGCCTCCCTCGCCGGCCTCGCGATGCCGGTCGACAGGATCGGCGCGCTGCCCTCGGGGCTGCCGGCCCCGTCGCTGCCCGCGCTCGATCCCGCGTCGCTGCTCGCGCTCGCCGGGCCGGCGGCGGCCGTCGCCGCGCTCGCCGCGATCGAGTCGCTGCTGTCGGCGCGGGTGGCCGCGACGCTCGCCGACACCGGCCCCTACGACGCCGACCGCGAGCTGGTCGGCCAGGGCCTCGCCTCCCTGGCCGCCGGGCTCTTCGGGGGCATGCCGGCCACCGGGGCGATCGCCCGCACCGCCGTGAACGTGCGCGCCGGCGGACGCACCCGTCTCGCGGCCGTCACGCACGGCGTGCTGCTGCTCGTGATCGCGCTCGTGGGAGCATCCGTCGTCTCCCGCATACCGTTGGCGGCGCTGGCCGGGGTGCTCATGGTCACCGCGTGCCGCATGATCGCCCCGTCGACCGTGCGCACGGTGCTGCGATCGACCAGGTCGGATGCCGTGGTGTTCTGTCTCACGGCGGTGGTGACCGTCAGCGTCGACCTCATCTACGCCGTGCTCATCGGCCTGCTCGCCGCCGGGTTCTTCGCGCTCCGGCAGCTCGCCCGCACCAGCGGCGTGCACCGCGAGGAGCTCCCGGGGCCGGCGGCGCCGGGAGACGAGCGCATCGCCGTGTTCCGGCTCGAGGGCGCGCTGTTCTTCGGGGCCGCCGAGCGGATGCTCGAGCGCGTCGCCGCCCTGCGCGACGTCGAGGTCGTCGTCATCCGCATGTCGCAGCTGCAGGTCCTCGACGCGACCGGCGCCCAGGTGATCACCGAGCTCATCGCCTCGCTGGAGCGCCGAGGGGTCACGGTGCTGGTCAAGGGCATCGCGCCGCGGCACCGGGGTCTCGCCGAGCGGGTCGGCGTGCTCGCCTCCCTCCGGCATCAGAACCACCTCTTCGACGACCTCGACGCGGCCGTCGCGCACGCACGCAGCCACGTGGCCAGAGCGGCGGCCTGAGCCTCGCCACTACCGCATCACCGGGGGTCGGGATGCGGCGGTGACCCCCGGTGACCCCCGCCGGGGGTCACCGGGGGCTGCGCGCTGGCGCACTCTTCCGACGCTTCGCCAATATGTCACCGGGGAATCGTCTTCTGGGGGCTCGACAACTAGAGGCGCGACCGGCTGGGGAGCCGGACGCGGGGGAGAGATCACGTGAAGAAGACACTCGCGAGCACCGCCGTGCTCGCGACGGCCGCGGCGTTGTCGCTGGTCGTCGCTCCGGCGGCACAGGCAGCAGCCGGTGATGGCACCATCACCCTGACCGTCGTGAAGGACGTCAACGCGAACAGCACGCGCGACGCCGCCGACACCCCGCTGAACGGGGTGACCGTGCGGTTCACCGATTCGGCGAACCACACCTTCACCCGCAGCACGAACTCGTCGGGCCAGGTCGTGCTCGGCGGAGCGGACGCCGGCAACACCCTCGTCGGCGGCAGGTACCGCATCGAGGTGACCAACCCGAACACCGGCACGTACTCCGAGGCCCGCATCCTCGACGCGCACGCCGAACCGCAGCTCGCGCCCGCGACGAGCTTCGTCGACGTGTCCGGCGGGGCCGATGCGACTCTCTCGGTCGGCTACGTCGAGGTCGGCACGCTCGGCCCGTCGAACGCGACGATCTACTCGGCAGTCCAGCCCGACAGCATCTGGCCAGGGGCGACGGAGACCAAGGAGGTCTACCGGGTCCCCTACCGCCTCAACGCGCAGCCCAGCGCCGTGACCACCCGCCTCACCGTCGGGTCCGTGTACGGCATCGGCCTGGACCAGGCCGAGCAGAAGATCTACGCGGGCGCATACGCGAAGCGCGGATCGGCGTACGGCTCCGGCGGTCCCGGGGCGATCTACCGCATCGACCCGTTCACCGGGGCGAACGAGGTCTACGCGACGGTCGCCGACGCGGGCACGACGCCCCACGACATGACCAGCACGAACGCCGCGGGGCACCAGACGCAGGACTACGACTTCCGTGCCGCGGTCGGCCGCGAGTCCCTCGGCGACGTCGAGGTCACCGAGGACGGCGCCTTCGTCCTCGCCATCAACATGCACACCGACTCGGTGGTCGTGTACCCGATCCAGGACGCCGCGAACCCGGCTCCGACCCAGACCCTGAGCATCCCCGTGGTCGGCGCCTGCGCCTCCGACTGGGCGCCCATGGCGCTCGGCGAGAACGACGGCAGGATCTACATCGGCGCCACCTGCGGCGCGACCTCCGAGGCCAGCGTGATCGAGTACACGCTCTCCGCCGCCGGCATCCTCTCGCCGACCGGCGTCGTCTACACCGGCGACCCGAAGACCGCCCCCGGTCACAGCGGCGTCAACTCGGGCAACATCCTCACCAACGCGGCCTGCGGCCCGGTCGACTGGCGCGCGTGGACCGAGGACGTCCCCCAGGCCTGCATCGACGGAGGGTCGGCGACGACCCCGCCCGACCCGGCGGGCCAGGGCCTGGCCGCGCAGTTCTCGATCCCGCAGCCCATGCTGAGCGATATCGAGTTCACCGACGCCGGCGGCATGGTGCTCGGCTTCCGCGACCGCGGCGGCGACCAGTACAGCTCGATGCTCTACTACGGCACCCGCACCAACGGTCTCGCCTCGTACTCGAACTACATCGCCACCGGCGACATCGTCACCGTGTGCCTGGACGGCTCGACGATCGACTTCGACTGCGTCACGAACTCGCGCGGCGGCGACTACGACGACTACGGCGGGTTCCACAACGAGGCGGCCTTCGGCGGCATGGTCTCGGTGCCCGGCACCGACCGCATCGTGATCAACCAGATGGACGCCACGGGGCTCTGGACCAACGGCCTGCGGGCCTTCGACCCCGACACCGGCAACCGGGCGGCCGGAAGCACCGGCTCCACCGACGTCCTCGTCACGGACGACTTCCAGAAGGCCCAGGGGCTCGCCGACATGGAGGCGCTGGTCCTCGACGCGACGCAGCAGATCGGCAACCGCATCTGGCTCGACGCCGACCAGGACGGCATCCAGGACCCCGACGAGCGGGTCGCAGCCGGCGTGCAGGTCTCGCTCTACGACACGGCGGGAACGCTGATCGCCACGACCGAGACCGACGCGAACGGCGAGTACTGGTTCGACACGGACGACGGCCTGCTCCCCTCGACCGGCTATCAGATCCGCGTCGACCGCGAATCCGACTTCGAGCCGAACGGACCGCTGGCGGGCATGCTCCTGACCAGCACGGCCGCCGGTTCCAACCGCGGCATCGACAACAACGGCTCGATGGCCGACGTCGGCGGCGTGCAGACCGTGATCGCGAACGTGACGACGCCCGCCGTCGGTCGCAACGACCACTCGATCGACTTCGGCTTCGTGCCCTCGCCGGTGTCGGTGGGCGACTACGTGTGGCTCGACCTCGACAACGACGGTCAGCAGGATGACGACGAACCGCCGGTCGCGAACATCCCGGTGCGGCTGCTCGATGCCGACGGCGTGGAGATCGGCTCCACGACGACGGATGCCGACGGCTACTACTCGTTCACCGGCCTGAACGCTCTGACCGACTACACCGTCGTCTTCCCGACCACGGTCACCGTCGACGGCAAGGCGTACCGGCTGACCGAGCCCGAGCGCGGCGCGAGCGCGAGCGACTCGAACCCGGCCGTCGACACCGGCGAGGCGCCGGTGCGCACCCCGGCGACCGGCTCGAACCTCGGCACCCCCGGCGACGCCGACGTGCCGACCATCGACGCGGGCTACATCCCCGTCGTCTCGGTCGGCGACCACGTCTGGATCGACGCCGACAAGGACGGCGTGCAGGACGAGGGCGAGGCCCCGCTGGCCGGGGTCGAGGTGAAGCTGCTGTCCGCCGACGGCGAGACGGTCATCGCGACCACGACCACCGACGAGAACGGCTTCTACGTCTTCACGGATCTGCCGGGGAACACCGACTTCATCATCCAGTTCCCGACGACGGTGGAGGTGGACGGCAGCGACTACCCGCTGACGACGCCGAACCGCGGCGACGACGAGGCGGACTCGGATGCCGACAGGACGACCGGTCGCGTGGAGATCACGACTCCGGCGGACGGTGGGAACTCGGCGGTCCCCGGTGAGGTCGACGATCCCTCGATCGACGCGGGCTTCATCGTCCCGCCGGTATCGATCGGCGACCGCCTGTGGCTCGACGCCGACCGCGACGGGGTGCAGGACGAGGGCGAGGCCCCGGTTCCGGGCGCGACCGTGCGGCTGCTGTCCGCGGACGGCGAGACGGTGATCGCGACGACGACCACCGACGAGGACGGCTACTACGCCTTCCCCGACCTCGCACCGGGAGCCGACTACATCGTGGAGTTCCCGACCACGGTGACCGTCGACGGCATCCGCTACATCCTCACCGCGCCCGCACAGGGCGAGGACGGGGAGGTCGACTCGAACCCGGCGACCGACACCGGCCGTGCGCCCGTGACGACTCCGCTGAACGGCGGGAACTCGACGGAGCCGGGCGAGGCCGACGACCCCACGATCGACGCCGGATACGTGACGGCTCCGGTCTCCGTGGGCGACTACGTGTGGTTCGACGCCGACAAGGACGGCGTGCAGGACGAGGGCGAGACGCCTCTGGCCGGGGTCGAGGTGAAGCTGCTCTCGGCCGACGGCGAGACGGTCATCGCGACCACGACGACCGACGAGGACGGCTACTACGTCTTCGCCGGCCTGCCGGTCTCGACCGACTTCATCGTCGAGTTCCCGACCACGGTCACCATCGGCGGCACCGACTACCCGCTCACGCAGCCCGGGCAGGGCGACGACGATGCGGCGGACTCGGATGCCGACCCGGCGACCGGCCGCGTGGAGATCACCACTCCGCCGACGGGGCTCAACTCGACCGAGCCCGGCGAGGCCGACGACCCGACGATCGACGCGGGCTTCGTGCTCCCGCCGGTCTCGATCGGCGACTACGTGTGGATCGACCTCGACCGCGACGGACTGCAGGACGAGGGCGAGAGCCCGGTCGATCACGTCCTCGTGACGCTGCTGGCCGCGGACGGCGAGACGGTGGTCGCGACGACGACCACCGACGAGAACGGCTACTACGCGTTCACGGATCTCGACCCCGGTGCCGACTACATCGTCAAGTTCCCGACCCAGGTCACGGTCGACGGCGTGCGCTACGTGCTCACGCAGCCGGCGCAGGGCGGCGAGGGCGACGGCGGACGTGACTCCAACCCGGCATCCGACACGGGACTCGCGTCGGTGACCACTCCGCTGAACGGCGAGAACTCGGCGGCTCCCGGCGAGGCGGACGACCCGACGATCGACGCGGGCTACGTGCCCGTGCTCGTCTCGATCGGCGACTACGTCTGGCTCGACGCGGATGCCGACGGCATCCAGGACGAGGGCGAGTCCCCGGTGCCCGGGGTCGAGGTGAGGCTCCTCTCCGCCGACGGCGAGACGGTGGTCGCGACCACGACCACCGACGAGAACGGGTACTACGTCTTCACCGATCTGCTGAACTCGACCGACTACATCGTGGAGTTCCCGACCTCGGTCGTGATCGACGGCGTCACCCGCGGACTGACGGTCCCGGGAGCGGGCGACAGCTCGAGCGCGGACTCGAACGCCGCGGTGTCGACCGGCCGCGCGCCGGTGACGACGCCCCCCACCGGCCGGAACTCGGCCGAGCCGGGCGAGGCTGACGACCCGACGATCGACGCGGGCTACGCGGTCAAGGTGTCGGCAGGAGACTACGTCTGGATCGACTCCGACCGCGACGGCGTGCAGGACCCGGACGAGAAGCCCATCGCGGGCGTCGAGGTCAAGCTGTACGACGCCGACGGCGAGCTGGTCGCGACCACGACGACGGATGACACCGGGTTCTTCGTGTTCACCGATCTCACCCCGTCGACGCAGTACACGATCGAGTTCCCGACCTCGGTCGTCATCGGCGGCGTCGCCTATCCGCTCACCTCGCCGAACAAGGGCGGGGACGCGGCGGACTCGGATGCCGACCCGACGACGGGGCGCGTGACCTTCATCACGCCGGCGACCGGCTCGAACTCGGCGCTGCCGGGTCAGGTCGACCTGCCGACGATCGACGCGGGCTTCGTCCCGCCCGCCCCCGGACTCGCGACCACAGGAGGGGCTTTCCCGTGGGCCCTCGGTGGTGGCGCAGCCGTGCTGCTCCTGCTCGGAGTCGCACTGGTCGTGATCCGCCGTCGTCGCTCGACCGCTGGGGCGATCGAGAACGACTGACGGGTCACCGCAGTGAAGGCCGCCGCGTACCCCGCGGCGGCCTTCATCTGTCCCGGGCGCGCTCGCGCGTGGCTGGGAGAGGGGAGCTCAGGCCCGGCGGCGGACCATCTCCGTGATCCAGATCGGCGCGAAGGGCGAGGTGCACCCCGGCGATGTCGGGTAGTCGGCGAGCACCTGCAGCTCGTCGCCGACGGCCAGGGCGCGGTCGCGGAGCCGAGGATGGTGGATGCCGATCTGCGCCAGGGTCTCGTTCATGGCCCACTGCTTCCGGGGCGGAGCATCCTTCATCCCCCTCTCGATCTCGTCGAGGAGGGCGTCGAGATCGAGCCCCTCCGGGCTCTTCACCACCCGCACCGCGGTCAGGGACCATCCGGCGGCGGCGACGGTGTCGGCGGGGTCGCCCCGCCAGCCCTCGCGCAGCTCCTCGGCGAGCGGCGTCTTCTTCAGCACGTAGTTGACGAACCACTCGTTCACCTTCGGCGGCTGCCTCTCGCGCAGCATCCGGTCGAGCTCCGCGGCGTCGAACCGACGGGGCGAGCAGATCAGCAGCGCCAGCAGCCGCGCCGGGGTCTCGCCGGTCTCCCACAGCCGCAGAGCGAGGGCGTGGTCGGTCCCGGCCTTCTTCGCGACGGCGCGCAGGCGGCTGAGGTTCATGCCGTGGTCGTCGCCGCGCTTCTCGTTCGCCGCGCGCATCTTCGGGTCCTCGAGCCCGGCGAGCTCGGACAGCGCCTCTTCGAGCATCATGCGTCCAAGGTAGCTTCGCGCGCAGGTGGGGTGGGGGCTCCCTGGTTCCCGGTATGGTCTCGTCAGCCCGGTATGTTCGCGACGTTGTTCGGGTACCGGGGCGGCGGCAGGGTACCGGGGGACGGGCGGCGGGCCGCCGAGCGCAGACCCTCAGTCCTCGTCGACGAGCTCGCCGCGGATGCGCCGCAGGTCCTCCATCAGCGATCCGATCAGGATCCAGTGACCGGATGCCGGCGGCCTCACGACCAGCGGGGCGGTCAGCGCCGGTATCGCCGAGGTGAGCGCCTCGGGCTCGGGCGCGACGTCGGCGATCTGCACGGCGAGGCGCACGTCGTGGCCGGCGCGGCGCAGCTGCTCGGCGATCGCCGTGACCGCCGGCTCCTGCCCGATCGAGTCGTCGTAGTGGTCGAAGTACGCGCGCGTCATGCCGATCGTCTGGGTGACGATCGGCGACAGCCGGTCGAGAAGGACGCGCATCTCGCGCAGCTGATCCCGATGCGCCGAGCGCCGCGGGTTCAGGGTGAGCGACTCCTCTCCGGCCGAGATCGAGGCCTCGGCCGCATCCTTCATCGGGCGCAGCAGCCGCACCTCGACCATCAGCTCCTGCAGCCGCGCAGGCGTCTGCGGCGCGGGCAGCGCCGCTGCGAGCCGGTCGAGGCTGGCGGCGAGCTCGCTGCCGAGCAGCCCGATGTCGCGCCGGGCCGGGCCGCTGTGCACCGGCGGCACGATCAGCGCGTTCACGACGATCCCGATGGCCACCCCGATCAGGGTCTCGACGATGCGGGCGAGAGCGTACTCCGGGCTCGACGACCCGAGGGCCAGCACGAGCATCGCCGAGATCGCGACCTGGTTGCCGGTGCCGGGAGAGGCGCGGAACAGCCAGGCGGCGAGCATCGCGACGACGACGGCGAGCAGCACGATCCAGCCGGGCGAGCCGAGGAGCCAGCCGAGCCCGAGCGCGATCACGACGCCGGCGATCACGCCGATGCTGCGCTCGAGCGCCTTCGACAGCGACTGGTTCACGCTCGGCTGCACGACGAGCAGCGCGGCGATGGCGGCGAACACGGGCAGCTGGGCCGGGAAGACCCAGCCGGCGATGATCCATGCCGCGATCGTCGCGGCGGCCGACTTCACCACCTGCAGCAGGGGAGAGCGCCGGGAGGCCCTGATCGCGGCGGGGATGCGCATGGTCCCACGGTACCCGCGCCGCGGCATCCGTCCCTGCCCGCATCCGCCCCTGCCCGCGTCCGTCCCCGCTCCGCCCGCCGAGGCCCTTGCTGGTCGTCGAGGCCCCCGCTCATAGACGCGAACGGGCAGGGGCGTCGGCGCTGAGCAGGGGCGCCGGCGCCGGACGAGGGTCCAGGGCGCGCCGAGCAGCGCGAGCGGTCCGCCGGTGGTTCGATGGGGTCATGGGCGACCTCGGGCGGCTGTGGCGTCTGCAGAACGAGACCGAGGCGGTCTGGGCGACCGCCGGCTCGTTCGCGGCGGGCGCCGTGCTCGGCGCCCTCGTGCTCGGCGCCGGCACGCGTCCGATCACCGGCCCGGGCTCGCTCGCCCTGCCGATCGCCGCCGTCGCGGGGGTGATCGCGGCATCCGCCTTCGTCGTCAGCACCCTGCGGCACCGCCGCGGCGAGACGGTTCCGATGCCGCGCTGGCAGGCCCTGGTCTCGCATCTGTCGGCCGTCGCCCTGACGGTCGTCTTCGCCGCCGTCACGGCGATGGGCACGCTGCTGGCCACGCAGGTGCTCGCGAGCGGACTGCAGGGGCTGCAGCCGGGTGCGCTCGGCGGCGGAGCGCTCGCGGGGACCGCCGCGGCCGTCGGCGGCCGATTCGCCTACGGCGCCGGCATCGGGCTGCGCACGGCCGATCTCGCCGGCATCCTCTTCGGATACCTCGTGATCGGCACGCTGTTCGCGATGTCGACCGCCGCGGATCCGAACTGGTGGGAGCACAACTTCTCCACCCTGGGCGGTGGACCGGGCTCGTGGGCGTTCAACGGCACCCTCGTCGTCGCCGGGCTCATCATCGCCACGGTCGGATCGTACATCGGACGGGACCTGCACCGGATGCAGGGCGATGCCGCTCTCGGGCGCATCGGACGCGTCGTCGTGCTCTGGGCTCTCACCGGCGCCGCCCTCGCCGGGATCGGGCTGCTGCCGCTGAGCCGGACGCCGGTCGCGCACGACATCGTCGCGCTCGGCGCGCTGCTGGTGTTCGGGCTCTCCGCGGTGACCACCGCCCGCACGATCCCCGGGGCGCCGCGAGCCCTGTCGATCGCGACGGTCGGGCTCGTCGCGCTCGTGGCGGTCTCGGCGCTGCTGTGCTTCGCCTTCGGCGTGCTCGGCGTCACCGCCCTCGAGGCGATCGTGATCGGGCTCGGGATGCTGTGGATGCTCACCCTCGTGCGGGTGCTCGGCGTGCTCGCCCCGGCGCGGTCGCGCCCCTCCGCGCGCCCGCGCCTGCTGCACCGCTGACCCGGCTCGCGAGCCGAGTAGGAAGGGGAGGCGCGGAAGATAGGGAAGGTGTCGGATGCCGGCGGGGCGCCTCAGCGCGGAGTGTAGGGGTACCGGAGAAGGAGACCCCATGTACGAGCATCCGTACTACCAGTTCACCCGCCATGAGCAGGAGGAGCTCGCGCGCAGAGCCGAGCTGCACCGCTTCATCACCGAGCACGCCGACCAGATCGTGCCGCGCCGGGAGGGGGCGATCGTGCGGACGCTGCGCCGTGTCATCGGCGCCGCACCCCGTCGAGACGGCCGGAGCCGCCCCGCGTGCGACCCGGCCGCCGCGCGGTGACGCCGGGTCCCGCGCCCGCACCGGCCCTCGATGTCGGAGGGGGATGGCACGATGAGTCCATGTCCCCGTTCGCGCCCAGCGCTCCGATGGTCGGCCGCGACGTCGACCTCGCCCGCGCGCACGCGCTGTTCGAGCTGGCGCGCGAGGGCACGCCGACGGCGCTGCTGATCGAGGGCGAGGCCGGCATCGGCAAGTCGCGGCTGCTGCGCGAGTTCGCCGCCGGCATCGAGAACCGCGCCGACATCCACCTCGGCTGGTGCCTCGACCTCGGCGACACGCGCTCGCCGTACGGCCCGCTCACCGGCATCCTGCGCTCCATCGTGCAGACGCTGGGAGAGGAACGCGTGCGGGAGGCCTCCGGATCGGGCGTCGACGCGCTGGCCATGCTGCTGCCCGAGCTCTCGCCGCAGGCCGATCGTGCGAGCACGAGCCCCGAGCGCCTGCGCGACGCCATCGCGAGCCTGATCGAGTACGCCGCCGAGCGCGACCCCCAGGTGCTCGTGGTCGAGGACCTGCACTGGGCCGACGACTCGACCCTCGCGATCCTGTCGTTCCTGATGCGGGCGCTGAGCCGCGGGCGCATCATGCTGCTGCTCACCTGCCGCTCCGACGACGTGCGGCGCGGCGACGCGGTGAGCCGCTTCATCGGCGAGGCGACGCGTGCCCGACTGCTCGAGCGCGTCGCCCTCGAGCGCCTCGGCGTCGACGCGGTCCGCGAGATCGCCGAGCAGATCGCCGGGCACGCCCTCAGCGACGGGGCGCTCGAGCGCATCCACGCCCGCGCGGAGGGCGTGCCGTTCTTCGTCGAGGAGATCGCCGGATGCTCGACCGGCCCGATCCCCGAAGGCCTCCGCGACCTCCTCCTCGCCCGCTTCGACCGGCTCGGCGACGATGCGCGACGCGTCGTGCAGGTCGCGTCGGGCGCGGAGCGCCCGCTGACGCATCCGCTGCTCGTGCAGCTCGCCGGCCTCCCCGACGAGCGTCTCGACGAGGCCGTCCGCGAGGCGACGCGCAGCGGCATCCTGGTCGTGGTCGACGACGGCTACCGCTTCAGGCACGCCCTGCTGCGCGAAGCCGTGCACGACGACCTCCTGCCCGGCGAGCGCTCGCGGCTGCACCGCCTCTACGCCGAGACTCTCGAGTCCCAGCGCGACGGCGGCGACACGGCAGACGCCGCGGCCCTCGCCTATCACTGGCAGCTCGCGCAGGACGACCGCAAGGCGCTGACCGCGGCCGTCGACGCCATGCGCCACGCGAAGGCGCGGTTCGCCTTCGCGAGCGCCGCCCGCTTCGGCGAGATCGCCCTCGGGCTCTGGCCGAAGGTCGCCGACGCCGCCGAGGCCGCGGGCATCGAGCGCCTCGACCTGCTGCTGGTGCTCGGCTCCATCCTGCGCAACGCCGGCGACGGCGAGCGGGCGCTCGCGGTCGTGAACCTCGCGCTCGACGAGATCGACCCGGCATCCGACGACGCCCGGCTGCACGCGCGCCTGCTGCGCGACAAGGCCTTCTACACGATGAACGTGGGCCGCCCCGGCTCCATCCCGCTGCTGCGCGAGTCGCTCGCGGTGCTCGAGGCGCGCGTCGACGACGACCGCCTGCGCGCGAACGTGCTGAACACCCTCGCGAGCCGGTACATGATCGCCGGCGACCTCGACGAGGCGCTGTGCGTCGCCACCGAGGCCGACGAGTTCGCACGCAGGGCGGGGTCCGACGACGAGGTGTCGATCGCCGCCAACGTGCGGGCGGTGTCGCGCTCGCATCTGGGCGACATCGCGGGCAGCGTCGCCGAGTACGAGATCGCGCGCTCGAAGGCCCGCAGCTCCACCGCCGAGCTGCGCTACCGCGTCAACTTCTCCGACCTGCTCGCTCACCGCGGTCGCTACCGCGAGGCCGTCGCCCTGGCCGAAGAGGGGCTGGCCCGCTCCCGCCGCTTCGGCGTGGAGCGCACCTCGGGCTCGGTGATGACGCAGAACATGGCCGTGCCGCTTCTCGAGCTCGGCGAGATCGAGCGCGTGGAGGAGATGCTCCGCCGCGAGCTCGCCCAGAACACGCTGCGGGTGTTCCGCATGTACACGACGATGACGCGCGTGCGCGTGCTGTCATGGCGCGGACGCCACGAGGAGGCAGCCGAGCTGCTGCGCGAGTCGCTGCCGGCGTTCCGCGAGACGGGAACGGTCGAGAGGCAGATCTGGTACGACATCGTCGTGATGACCGTCGCCGTGGCCGAGAGCGCCGGAGACCTCGCCGGCGCGCTCGACGCGATCCTGCGGATGCTCGACGACGACGGGCCGCGTCTGCTGCACCAGCGTCGGCTGCTGCTGCAGTCGGGCTGGATCATCGCGCAGCTGCGAGCCGATGCGGTCGACGTGGCCGCGGCCGCCGAGGCGGTGCGCACGGCGTGGGAGGCTCAGCATCCGCAGCTGCGGGGAGACGGCTGGGAGACGGTCCTGTTCGCGCTGCTCGAGCCGAGCGCGTCCGCGCTCGAGCGGGCGCTCTCCGTCGCCGACGGCGAGGACGTCCCCGTCACGTTCCGCTCGGTCGTGCGGCTCGAGCTCGCCCGCCTGCGCGTGCGCGAGGGCGATCGGTCCGCGGCATCCGTGCTGCTCGCCGACGCGGCGGAGCACGCCGAGCGCATCGGTCATGCGCAGCTGTGCCGGGAGGTGGCGACGTTCGCCGCCTCGGCGGGCCTGCGGGCGACGGATGCCGGTGGGGAGGACGATCCGCTCACCGCGCGCGAGCGCCAGGTCCTCGAGCTGATCGCCGAGGGCCTGAGCAACCGGCAGATCGGCGAGCGGCTGTTCATCAGCGTGAAGACGGTCAGCGTGCACGTCTCGGCGGTGCTGCGCAAGCTCGGCGTGAGCACGCGCACCGAGGCCGCGCTGGCGGCGCAGCGGATGCCGGCGGCGCATTCCTGACCCCTGGTCGTGACCCCCAAAAGGGGTCACGATGGCCCCCGTCACCCGGGTCATGACGGCGCCGATCAGTAATATTCTGCGGGTGAAGAGAGTCGTCCCCGCGCTCGCCGCAGCGCTGCTCCTCGCGGCGACCCTCTCAGGCTGCGAGGCGTCGGCCCCGGAGGTGCAGAAGAAGGACGTCGTGCACGTCCCCGAGGACGCGTCGCTGACCGATGCCGGCGGGCTGGTCGCCGACGGCGGCCTCATCCTCATCGCGCCGGGCACCTACGCCGAGAGCCTCGACGTCCGCGGAGACGACGTCACGGTGCGCGGCGAGGACCGCAACACGGTGATCCTCGACGGGGAGCTCACCCGCAGCAACGGAGTGGTCGGCACAGGCGAGCGCATCACGGTCGAGAACCTCACGGTGCGCAACTTCCTGCAGAACGGCGTGCTCATCACCGGCGTCACCGACGAGAACGGCGCCGGCGTCGCCCGCGGTCCCGACGGCTATCTGCCCGATCAGACCCCGCCGCCTGTCCCCGGCTATCTCGTGCAGAAGGTCACCGCGAACAACAACGGCCTGTACGGCATCTACGCGTTCAACCGCACCGACGGGGTGATCCGCGACAACCTCTCCAGCGGAGGCTCCGACTCAGGGGTCTACGTCGGCCAGTGCGCCGAGTGCAACGCCCTCGTGCAGGGCAACGTGATCACCCTGAACGCCTCGGGGCTCGAGCTGGCCAACGCCTCGCACGTGGTCGTCACCGGCAACCGCATCGTGGGCAACCGCATCGGCATCAGCGTGCTGAGCAACTACCTCGAGGCGCACGGCCCCACCGCCTCCGTGCAGATCGTCGGCAACGTGATCGCCGACAACAACGAGACCCTGACCCCCGAGCAGGCCAGCGGCGCCTTCGGCGTGGGCGTCGGGCTCGGCGGCACCGTGGACGCCGACGTCCGCGCCAATCTCATCACCGGCAACAGCGCGGTCGGAGTGTGGGTGACCTCGTCGGAGGACTTCGCCCCGACGGGCACCACGGTGGCCGGAGACTCCTTCTCGGGCAACGGCCTCGACATCGCCTACGCGCCGAGCGCCACGGCGGCGGGCTCGGACAACTGCTTCACGATCGACGCGACAGTGACGACCGCGCCCGCGGGCCTCAGCGGCTGCGCGACCGCACCCGGCTCCTTCGCACAGGCGCCGGGACCGGCCGGGATCATGTTCTCGAAGGTGGCGTTGCCGCCCGAGCGTCCGGGGCTCGACACGGTCGACGACGAGCCGCGCGCCCTGCCGAAGACGATCGAGATGCCCGATCTCACGGCGATCGCGGTGCCCGCGGCCGATCTGCTCGCGGATCCCCGATCGTGAGACGCGTCCTCTCGGCGCTGGCGGCGCTGGCGGCATCCGCTCTGCTGCTGACCGGCTGCCAGTCCGGTCTCTCCGACACCGGCGAGCCGCTCACGATCGAGCAGTCCGAACTGCTCGCGCAGACCCGGTTCCAGGTCGCGAGCCGCGGCGAGGTGGTGCTCGAGATCAGCGCGCTGCCGGAGGACGACGTCTCGCATCTCGACCTGACGGTCACGCTCGATCCGGTCGAGGCCCTCGCCTGGGGGACGATGGACCGCGGCCCCGAGGGCATCGCCGTGACCGAGAACGTCGTGATCTCGCCCCAGCTGTTCGCGACCGACTCGTCCGGTTCCTGGCAGACCGCCTCGTTCGACGAGGGTCCCAGCGCGGCCCTCGCCGTGATCTTCTCGCTCGGCGCCGACCGGCCTGAGAACGCCCAGCTGCTGCGGCAGTCCGACGCCCGCTACCTCGGCGACGAGGAGGTGGGCGGCGAGACGCTCTCGGTGTTCCGCCTGCCCAGCGTCGACGGCGTCTCCAGCGCCCGCACGCGCATGTGGCTCGACGCCGACGGCCGGCTGCGCCGCCTCGACGCGGGCGACGACGAGCAGCTGGTGATCCTGCTCACCGACGCCGAGCCGCAGCCGCGGCCCGAGGGTCTCGAGGGCGGCGCCGATGGCTGAGCAGGGGCCCACGCGCCGCGGCTTCTTCGCCGGGGCCGCGATCGCCGCGGGGGCGGCCGCAGCGGCGGGAGCCACGGGCTGGCTGCTGCGCGGAGAGCAGGGAGAGGCGGATGCCGCGCCTTCACCGTCGCCGTCTCCGACTCCTCTGCCCGCGGCCGACCGGCGGGCGGGCATCACGCACCCCGCGATTCCGCAGCGGCACCTCGCCCTGCGGGTGCTCGCCCTCGACGGCTTGGCCGCGTCCGAGCTGGCGGCGCGCGTCGCGGACGCCTCCGCGTCGGCCGGCTCGCAGCCGGCGGACGCCGGAGAGGTCACCGTGACCGTCGGCTACGCCCCCGCGTACGCGCTGCAGCTGTGGCCGGAGCGGGCGGCGTCGGCATCCGCCCTGCCCTCCTTCGCGAGCGACGATCCGGAGATCGAGACCGGCGGAGACCTCGCGGTGCAGGTGTGCGCCGAGACGGCGTCCGGGGCGCGGGACGCGGCCGACGCCGTGGCCGCCGCCATCGGCGGGCGGGTCGTGTGGCAGCAGAGCGGCTACCGCGACGCTCCCTCGCCGCGCGGCACGGCCCGCACCTCGACGGGGTTCATCGACGGCATCGTCAACCCGCGCACCGCTGAGCTCCTCACCGCAGGGGTGTGGACGGATGCCGCGCACCGCGACACGCATCTGGTCGTGCGGCGGATGCGCATCTCCGCCGAGTTCAGCCGCAGGCCCGTGGGCGAGCAGGAGCGAGCTATCGGCCGTGAGCGCGAGAGCGGGGCGCCGCTGTCGGGCGGAGGGCCGGACGACGAGGTCGACCTGTTCACCAAGACCGCCGACGGGCGGCTGCTGACGCCGACCGCGGCGCATGCGCGCCGGGCGCATCCCACGAACATCGGCCGTCCGCTCATGCTGCGCCGCAGCTACAGCTTCGATCCGCCGGAGGGGGCGGGGCTCGTGTTCATCGCGTACCTGAACGACCCGCAGACCTTCGTGATGACGCAGCGGCGGCTCGAGGAGATGGACGACCTCATCGCGGCGACGACCACAGACGCCTCGGGGTGCTTCTTCGTCCCGGGCGACTGAATCGTCAGGCGGGCGTGGTACGTTGACCGGAGCATGCATCGGATGCTCCGGTGCGGCTCCGGCCGTGAGAACGGCCGTTCAACAGTAGAAAGTAGAAACACATGGCCACTGGCACTGTGAAATGGTTCAACTCGGAGAAGGGTTTCGGCTTCATCGCTCCCGATGACGGCACCGACGACCTCTTCGCCCACTACTCGGCTATCGCCGGCTCCGGTTTCAAGGAGCTCCGCGAGAACCAGAAGGTCGAATTCGACGCTGAGCGTGGCCCCAAGGGCATGCAGGCGGCGAACATCCGCGCTCTCTGAGTCGCGCGCTCTGACTTCCTGACCGGCCGGACCCCTTCGGGTCCGGCCGGTTCTGCGTTCCCGGCCCCTGCCGATGTCCGTTCCGGTCGCGAACCTGGTCCGATTTCCCCGGGAAATACGACCAGGTTCGCGACCGGAGCGTGGGGAACGGATGTTACAGAGGTGTTAGGGTCACCTAAATCAGAGTGTGTTAGTTTAGGCCAGGCTTACCGAAGCCCCGGTGCACCGAAGCGCCAGTACCCTGACCCGAATCCGAAGGGAACGCTCGTGCGTATCTCCCGTGTCCTCGCGCTCGGCGCCGCCGCTGCGCTCGCCCTGAGCCTCTCCGCCTGCGCGACCTCCTCCACCGACGCCGGTGCGGACGGCGCCGCCGCCGACAACTCCGCCGTCGTCCCCGACGGCACCTTCCCCGTCACGATCTCGCACGTCTACGGCGAGACCACGATCGAGAAGCAGCCCGAGCGCGTCGCCACGGTCGCCTGGTCCAACCAGGAGGTCCCGCTCGCCCTCGGCGTCGTGCCGGTCGGCATGGCCGAGGTCACCTGGGGCGACGACGACGGCGACGGCGTGCTGCCCTGGGTCGAGGACAAGCTCGACGAGCTCGGCGCCGAGACGCCCGTGCTGTTCGACGAGACCGACGGCATCGACTTCGAGGCCGTCGCCGACACCAAGCCCGACGTGATCCTCGCCGCCTACTCCGGCCTCACCCAGGAGGAGTACGACACGCTCTCCAAGATCGCGCCCGTCGTCGCCTACCCGGACGTGGCCTGGGGAACCTCGATCGACGACATGATCCGCCTCGACGCCAAGGCGATCGGCCTCTCCACCTCCGGCGAGAAGCTCATCGAGGACCTGCAGGCCGAGGCGGATGCCGCGCTCGAGGCGCACAGCGTCCTGAAGGACAAGAAGCTGCTCTTCTCGTACATCGACCCGTCCGACCTCAGCCAGATCGGCTTCTACAACGCGGTCGACACGCGCCCCGGCTACCTGCACGACAACCTGGGCCTGCCGTTCCCGTCGATCGTCGAGGACAGCGCCGACAGCACCGAGTTCTACCAGGCGGTCAGCTCCGAGGAGGCCGAGAAGTTCGACGACGTCGACATCTTCGTGGTCTACGGCGACGACTCGATCATCCCGATCCTGCAGGCCGACCCGCTGCTCTCGAAGATCCCGGCCATCGCCGAGGGACGTGTCGCCACCCTCGGCGACGCGACCCCGCTCGCGGCATCCGCGAACCCCTCGCCGCTCTCGATCGGCTGGGGCCTCGACGACTACCTCGCCGTGCTGGCGAAGCCGCTCGAAACGAACTGACGGCGGGACCGCTCCGGCGGAACGACCTCATCGTGAGCTCCACCATCACCTCCGCGGCCAGCGGAACGCCGGGCGTCGCAGATCTGCGGCGCCCGGCGTCGGTGCGCATCGTCTGGCTGCTCGCCGGCGTCGCGATCGTGCTCGTGCTCTGCGTGCTCTCGGTCTCCTTCGGAGTCCGCGCGGTGAGCATCTCCGACATCCTCGCGGCCGTCGGGGGGCACGACGACACCATCTCGCAGGCCGCGATCGTCAAGCGCATCCCGCGCACCGTGCTCGCCGTGCTCATCGGCGCAGCGCTCGCCCTCTCCGGCGCCGCGATGCAGGCGGTCACCCGCAACCCGGTGGCCGACCCCGGCATCCTCGGCGTCTCGAACGGCGCCGCCCTCGCCGTGGTGCTCGGCCTCGCCTTCTTCGGCCTGACGAACCCGTACGGCCAGATGGCGCTGGCGATCATCGGGGCCGCGGCCGCGGCGACCTTCGTCTACACCGTCGGCTCGCTCGGCCGGGGCGGCGCGACACCGCTCAAGCTCGCCCTCGCCGGGGCCGCCACCTCGGCGGCGTTCGCCTCGCTCATCAGCGCGATCATGCTCCCGCGCGTCGACCTGCTCACGTCCTTCCAGTCCTGGCAGGTCGGCGGGGTCGGCGGCGCGGAATGGCCGCGCATCGCGATCACGGCTCCCGTCCTCGCCGTCGGCGCGCTCATCTGCTTCGCGAGCTCGCGCGGCATGAACTCGCTCGCGCTCGGCGACGACATGGCCGCGGGACTCGGCGAGCACGTGTTCCGCACCCGCCTGGTGTCCGCCCTCGGCGCCGTCATCCTCGCCGGAGCGGCCACCGCGATCGCCGGCCCGATCGGCTTCGTCGGGCTCGTCGTCCCGCATGCCTGCCGGATGCTGATCGGCACCGACCATCGGTGGCTGCTGCCGTTCTCGGCCCTCACCGGCTCCGCGCTCCTGCTCGCGAGCGACATCGTCGGCCGGGTGATCGCGCCGTCGTCGGAGGAGATCCAGGTCGGCATCATCACGGCCGTCATCGGAGCGCCGTTCTTCATCTGGATCGTCCGCCGGCAGAAGGTGCGTGAACTGTGACCGCCCTGGACACCGCCGTCTCCGCCGACCGCACGGCCGCGGTCATCGCCGGACGTCGCGCACGGCACCGCCGGCACGCGCGCACGAGCATCCTCCTCGGCATCCTCGTCTTCGTCCTGTTCGCGGTCGCGCTCATGGTGGGCAACACCTTCTACGGTCCGGGCGAGGTGATCCGCGTCATCTTCGGCGAGACCGTCCCCGGCGCCTCGTTCACGGTGGGCGAGCTGCGGCTGCCGCGGTACGTGCTCGCGGTCCTCGCCGGGGGCGCGTTCGGCATCGCCGGCGTCTGCTTCCAGACCCTGCTGCGCAACCCGCTCGCCTCCCCCGACATCATCGGCATCGCCGACGGCGCGGGGGCGGCCGCGGTGATCGGGATCGTCGTGCTGTCGCTGAACGGGACGATGATCTCGGTGCTCGCCCTCGTCGGCGCGCTGCTCACGGCCGGGGTCGTGTACCTGCTGTCGATCAAGGGCGGATTCGCCGGCACCCGGCTGATCCTCATCGGCATCGGCATCGCGGCGATGCTGCAGAGCGTGATCTCGTACCTGCTGTCGCGCGCCGCCCAGTGGGACATCCAGACCGCGATGCAGTGGCTCACCGGCAGCCTGAACAACGCCTCCTGGGAGCGCGTCACCCCGCTGGCGATCGCGGCCGCCGTGATCGTGCCGCTGATGCTGCTGCAGGGCAGGTCGATGGGGGCCATGCAGCTCGGCGACGACTCCGCGGCCGGCCTCGGCATCCGGGTGACCCCCACGCGCCTGCTCTTCATCCTCGGAGCCGTCGCCCTGCTCGCCTTCGCGACGGCGGCGACCGGTCCGATCGCCTTCGTCGCCTTCATGGCAGGTCCCATCGCCGCGCGTCTGACCGGCCCCGGTGCGAACCTGCTGCTGCCGAGCGCCTTCGTCGGCGCCGTCCTCGTGGTCGGCGGCGACCTGATCGGGCAGTTCGCCTTCGGCGAGCGGTACCCGGTCGGCGTCATCACCGGAGTGCTCGGCGCGCCCTACCTCATCTACCTGCTCATCCGCACCAACCGCTCGGGAGGCTCCCTGTGACCGAGGCGCACACCCTGACCGCCGAGGCCGTGACCCTGGCCTACGGCGATCGCACCATCATCGACGGACTCGACCTGAGCCTCGCACCCGGCAAGATCACCACGATCGTGGGGGCGAACGGATGCGGCAAGTCGACGCTGCTGCGCTCCTTCGCCCGCCTGCTGTCGCCGCACTCGGGCCAGATCGTCCTCGACGGCAAGTCCGTGCACGCGCGGCCGACGAAGGAGGTCGCCCGCATCCTCGGCCTGCTGCCGCAGTCGCCGATCGCCCCGGAGGGCATCGCGGTCGCCGACCTGGTCGGCCGGGGACGGCATCCGCATCAGAAGATGCTCTCGCGCTGGACCGCGCACGACTACGAGGTCGTCGCCGACGCCCTCTCCGTCACCGGCACCTCGGACCTCGCCGACCGCAGCGTCGACGAGCTCTCCGGCGGTCAGCGCCAGCGCGTGTGGATCGCGATGGCCCTGGCGCAGGAGACCGACATCCTGCTGCTCGACGAGCCCACGACCTTCCTCGACGTCGCGCACCAGGTCGAGGTGCTCGACCTGCTCACCGATCTCAGCGTCGCCCGCGGCACCACGATCGTGATGGTGCTGCACGACCTCAACCTCGCGGCGCGGTACGCCGACGAGCTCGTCGCCATGAAGGACGGACGGGTGCACGCGGTCGGTGCGCCCAGCGAGGTCGTCACCGCCGAGCTCGTCGAAGAGGTCTTCGGCCTCGCCAACCACGTCACACTCGACCCGGTGTCCGGCAAGCCGCTGGTCACACCCATCGGAAGGCATCATGTCCGCAGCTAGCAGCACCAAGGCACGTCCCACGTACGTCCTCGCCCTCACCGAGGTGCGCGCCGTCGAGCGCGTGTCGCCGAGCTTCGTGCGCATCACCTTCGGAAGTGCGGATGCCGCCTCCGGCGTCGACACCCTGGCGGAGTTCGGCACCCCCGGCGACGTCTTCGACGCGCGCATCAAGATCATCTTCCCGCCGGAGCCGTATGCGATCCCGGCGATCGACCGCGACGCGGACGACTGGTGGGGATCGTTCCTCGCCGTGCCCGAGGCGGAGCGGGGATCCATGCGCACGTACTCGGTGCGGGAGCTGCGTGCGGCGGATCCTTCGGCAGGATCGGCAGCAGCCGGCACCGAGGTCGTGGTCGACTTCGTGCTGCACCTCGAACCGGGCCTGACCGGGCCGGCGTCGAGCTGGGCGAGCACCGCGCAGCCCGGCCAGCCGGTCTTCATCGTCGGCCCGCGTCGCGGCGTGCCCGCCTCCGAGCACGGCGGCGCGGAGTACGCGCCGGCAGGAGCGCGGAGCGTGCTGCTCGCCGGGGACGAGACGGCGGCCCCGGCGATCGCGCGGATCCTCGAGGACGCCCCGCGCGATCTGCGGGGTCAGGCGTTCATCGAGGTGCCGACGGCATCCGATCTCCTCGCGATCGACGCGCCCTCCGGGGTCGAGGTGACCTGGCTGCCGCGCGCGACCGGGGAACCGCACGGGTCCGCTCTGATCCCGGCCGTGCTCGCCTTCCTCGGCGACGCCGGCGCGGCCGTCGAGGTGCGCGATCTCGAGGGCGAGGACCTGCTGTGGGAGACGCCCGACTACTCGGGCCTCGGCGAGGAGATCGTCGCCGCCGATGCGCCGGCGGACAGGTACTTCTGGATCGCCGGCGAGAGCGGCGTAGTGACGACCCTGCGCCGGCACCTGGTCAAGGACCTCGGCATCGACCGCTCGCAGGTCGCCTTCATGGGGTACTGGCGGCGCGGCGTCGCGATGCGCGGCTGAGGGCGTCGGCCCGGCACCCGGCGACGTGCGGGGCCGCGCCGCGACGCGGCCCCGCACGGGTTGCTCAGAGCGAGGTGATGACGACGCGCGTGATGTTGGGGTCCTTGAGGGACTCGTAGCCCTCCTCGACCTCGTCGAGGGCGATCTCCTTCGACAGCAGCGAGTCCAGCTCGAAGCGTCCCTCGAGGTAGAGCTTCGCGTACATCGGGATGTCGTGCTTCGCGGTCGTCGAGCCCATGTAGACGCCCTGGATGCGCTTCTGCGATCCGATCAGCCCGACCTGGTGGACGTCGATGTGCGAGGTGGGGTCGATCACGCCGATGAGGTACAGGCCCCCGCCGGGCGCCGCCATCTCGAGCCCCTGCTCGGCGACGGTCTTCGTGCCGACGAAGTCGAACACGGCATCCGCACCGTTGCCGGTGATCTCCTGCACCGCGGCGACCGGGTCGACCTCCTTGGAGTTGACGACGTGCGTCGCGCCGAACTCCTTGGCCTTGGCGAGCTTGTCGTCGGCGATGTCGACGGCGATGATGGTGGTCGCGCCGGCGATGACCGCGCCGTTGACGGCGTTGAGGCCCACGCCGCCCGCGCCGATCACGACGACCGAGTCGCCGGCCTGCACGTTCGCGGTGTTGAGGACTGAGCCCGCGCCGGTCACGACGCCGCATCCGAGCAGGGCCGCCTGCGCGAACGGCACCTCGTCGGGGACCTTCACGAGCTGGTTCTCGTGCACGAGCGCCTGCTGGGCGAACCCGCCGAGTCCGAACGCCTGGCCCACGGGGGCGCCGTTCTCGCTGAGCCGGGGCGCCTCCCCCTCGGCGCGCAGGGTCTTCTCGGGGTGGAGGCACTGGTAGACCTTGCCCGAGAGGCACTTCTCGCAGGCGCCGCAGTACTGCACGAGGCATCCGACGACGTGGTCGCCGACGGCGAGCTCGGTGACCGCGGGACCGACCCGGGTCACGACGCCCGCGAGCTCGTGCCCGAAGACGCCCGGGAGCGGGTTGCCCATGTCGAAGCGCGACATCGTGAGGTCGGTGTGGCACAGGCCCGAGGCCTTCACCTCCACGAGCACCTCGCGGCCGACGGGCTCTGCGATGTCGATGTCCGCGCTGACGAATCCTGCGCCGATCTCGCGGACGAGGGTTGCCTTCATCTCTGGTTCTTCTTTCCTTCGGTGTGATGTCCGTCGGAACGTCCGGCGGGCGAGGGGATGCCGGTGTGCATCCAACGGGGCATGAGCTGCGTCAGGTGGTGCGCGAGCTCCTCCTCCGTGGCTTCGATGTCGCCGAGCACCCATGCGGCGATCACTCCGGTCGCGGCGTGGGCGATGTAGGCGGCCGCGATGTCCGCGTCGATGCCTGCGGGCGGGGGCGCGATCTCGCGGATGTGCGCGAGGATCTCGGTCTTCATGAGCTCGGCGACCCGGGACTCCGCACCCCGGGGGACGGCGACCGTGAACGCGGCGGCGTAGAGCGAGCGGTAGGCGGCGTAGTGCGCGATCAGGGCCCGCTGAGACCTCGCCATCACCGTCTCGCCGGGGGATGCTGCGGCATCCGCCGTGCGCGTCGCCGCGGCGATGTCGTGGAAGGCCTGTTCCTGCAGGTGGAGGGCGAGGTCGTCGAGCCCGGAGAAGTGGGTGTAGAAGGTCGCCCTGCTGACGCCGGCCGTGGCGGTCACGCTGCGGACGGTGATCTCCTCGCCGGCGTCGGCGAGGGCGCGGACCGCGTCGTGCAGACGGGTTCGCGTCGCCGCCACCCGACGGTCGGTCGAGGAGCGGATGGATTCCCGGACGGACTCGATGTCCGCCGTCGCCGCATCGCGATTCATGCGAACAGCATACGCCTGTTTCTGGACATGTGTCTAGAAACGGGCGTATGCGCCGATGGTGCGCACCCTCGGGGTGGCAGATTCTCCGGCTTCGACCTGGGGCGTCCCGGATGTTCTGCCACCCCGGGAGAGCCGGGGTCGGGGGTGGAGTCAGAGCCAGAGTCAGAGCCGGAGCCCCCGACGTCGGCGGGTGCTAGGCGCTCTCGCGCACGACGAGCTCGGTGTCCAGCACCACGGCGCGCGGCTCGGCTCCGGCGATCACCTCGAGCAGCACGGTCACCATCTGGGTGCTGATCTGGTTCCAGGGCTGACGCATCGTGGTGAGGGCGGGCTCGTGCGTCGCAGCGAGCCCCGAGTCGTCGAAGCCCGCGACGGCGATGTCCTCCGGCACGCGCAGCCCTGCTCGCCGGATGGAGGCGATCGCGCCTGCGGCCATCCGATCGTTCGCGGCGAAGACCGCGTCGACGTCGTGGTCGAGCAGCCGCGCCATCGCCGCCTGGCCCGACTCGAACGTGTAGTCGCCCACCTCCACCAGTGCCGGGTCGAACGACGGGCCGAGCTCGTCGCGGAACCCCATCAGCCGGTACCGGCCGCCCGGGGTGTCGTCGGGTCCGGCGATCATGGCGATGCGCCGGTGTCCTCGCGACTTCAGATGGGCGACCATCGATCGCGCCGAGACGACCTCGTCGACGGAGATCGTGGAGACCTCGCCCTCGTGGCCGAGCGGGATGCCGCAGCTCACTGTCGGGATGCCGGCGTCGATCAGCTGCGTCAGCAGCGGGTCGGCCTCGTGCGAGGAGATCAGCATGACGCCGTCGGCGTGCCCGGCTCCGAGGAAGTGCGTGACGCTCTCGCGTTCGGCGGGGGTGCTCGCGACGAGCAGCACGAGCGTCATCGACCGCTGGGCGAGCGCCTCCGCGGCGCCGCGGAGCAGCAGCGCGAACGTGGGGTCGTCGAAGAGCAGCTGATGCGGCTCGGTGAGCAGGAACGCGAGCGAGCCGGCCCGGCCGGTCGCGAGGCTGCGGGCGTGGTGGTTCGCGGTGTAGCCGCTGGCGGCGATCGCGTCCTCCACCGCCTTGCGCGCATCGGGGGACACCCAGTGCCCGCCGTTGATCACGCGCGAGACCGTGCTGCGGGAGACGCCGGAGAGCGCGGCGATCTGGCGGATCGTCGGCTTGCGCTTCACGGTGTCATCACTCATCGGAGCGACTCTACTCGACGGCATCCGCTCTTCGCATCCGGAGCTGGGACCGGTCTCAGTTCGGTAACGGGGATTGCGGGGCGGCGAGGGGATGGGGTAGAACTGAGACCGGTCCCAGGGTGCGTCAGCCGCAAACCTGAGACCGGTCCCAGTCTGAACGGGACCGCACGATCCGACCCGATGGAGTGACGAGATGACGAACGCCTGGCCCGACCTCGAGGGCATCGCCTACGGCGGCGACTACAACCCCGAGCAGTGGTCGCGCGAGACCTGGCGCGAAGACGTCGTCCTGATGCGCGAGGCAGGCGTGAACCTGGTCAGCGTCGGCATCTTCTCCTGGGCACTGATCGAGGTGGCCGAGGGCGAGTTCGACTTCACCTGGCTCGACGAGCTGCTCGATCTGCTGCACGAGAACGGCATCCGCGTCGACCTCGGCACGCCCACCGCCTCGCCGCCCGCCTGGTTCTTCGCGGCGCACCCCGAATCGCGGGTCGTGGACCGCGAAGGCCGCGTCATGGGGTTCGGCTCGCGGGGCATGGTCTCGCACTCCTCGCCCGCGTACCGCGCGGCGATCGTGCGGATCGCGGATGCTCTCGCCGCCCGCTACGCCGGGCATCCCGCCGTGGTGCTCTGGCACGTCCACAACGAGTACGGCGTGCCCGTCGGAGAGGACTACTCCCCGGCATCCGTCGCCGCCTTCCGCGGCTGGCTGCAGGAGAGGTACGCGACCCTCGACGCGCTGAACGCCGCCTGGGGCACGGCCTTCTGGGGGCAGCACTACACCGCGTGGGAGCACATCGGCGCCCCGGCGATCGCGCCCAGCGTGGTGAACCCGGCGCAGCGCCTCGACTTCGCGCGCTTCACCGACCACCAGCTGCGCCAGTGCTTCATCGCCGAGCGCGACGCGATCCGCGCGCACGCCACCCAGCCGGTCACCACGAACTTCATGGCGAACCAGAGCTGGACCACCGACCTGTGGGCGTGGGGTCGCGAGGTCGACGTCGTCTCCGACGACCACTACCTGTGGGCCGCCGACGAGGACGCCCACATCGGCCTCGCGATCGCGGCCGACCTCAGCCGCTCGGTGGGCGGCGGCAAGCCGTGGATCCTCATGGAGCACTCCACCTCGGCCGTGAACTGGCAGCCCCGCAACATCGCCAAGCGCCGCGGCGAGATGAGGCGCAACTCGCTCACCCACCTGGGGCGGGGCGCCGACGGCATCCTGTTCTTCCAGTGGCGGGCCGGCCGCTCCGGCGCCGAGAAGTTCCACTCCGCGATGCTGCCGCACGCCGGCCGCGACTCCCGCGTGTTCCGCGAGGTCGTCGAGCTCGGCGCCGACCTGAAGAGCCTCGCCGAGGTGCAGGGGTCGACGGTCGAGGCCGAGGTCGCCGTGCTCTGGGACTTCGAGTCGTTCTGGGCGCAGGACCTCGAGTGGCGGCCCTCTGAAGACGTCGCGCACGCCGCGCAGGTGCGCCGCTTCTACGAGCAGCTCTGGCGTGACGGGATCACCGCCGACTTCGCCCTGCCCGGCCACGACCTCTCCCGCTACAAGCTCGTCGTCGCCCCCGCGCAGTACCTGCTCAGCGAGGCGGATGCCGCGAACCTCACCGCCTACGTCGAGAACGGCGGCACCCTGCTCGTGTCGTTCTTCTCGGCCATCGTCGACGAGAACGACGCCGTGCACGCGGGCGGCTTCGCCGCTCCCCTGCGCCACGCCCTCGGCCTGACGGTCGAGGAGTTTCTTCCGCTGCGCGAGGGCGAGAGCCACGGCCTCGACTGGGAGGGCAACGAGGGCGTCGTGACCGACGTCTGGCAGGAGGACATCGCGCTCTCCGGCGCCGAGGTCATCGCGAACTTCGCGGGGGGACCCGGCGAGGGCGAGCCCGCGATCACCCGCAACACCCACGGCGCAGGCACGGGCTGGTACGTCGGCACGCGCCTGGACGGTGCCGGGATGAAGGCCCTGTTCCGCGAGGTCTACGCGGACGCCGGCCTCACGTCCTCCGGCCTCCCCGAGGGGCTCGAGGTCGTCACCCGACGTGGCGAGGACGCCGTGTACCGCATCGCCGTGAACCACGGGACGGATGCCGTCGCCCTCCCCGCGCAGGGCGTCGACCTGCTCTCCGGGGCGCCCGCCGGCGACTCGTTCACCATCGCGGCCGGCGGCGTCGCCGTCATCCGCTCCACCGACCCTTCGACAAGCTCAGGGACCCATCCTGAGCGGGGCCACAACTGAGACAGAAAAGAGAACGCAATGCGCAAGCACATCGGAGTCGGCGCACTCGCGCTGACGGCGGCCGTCGTCCTGGCGGGCTGCTCCGCCGGCACCACCGGGACCGAGGGATCCGACGCCTCCGGCGACGGCGCCGAGCTCGTCATCTGGACGGATGCCGAGCGCGAGGCCGCGATCACCGCCGCCGCGGAGGCCTTCGAGGAGGAGACCGGCGCCAAGGTCACCCTGGTGCAGAAGAACTTCGAGGACCTCCGCAACGACTTCATCGCCCAGGTGCCCACGGGCGAGGGACCCGACATCACGGTGGGTGCCCACGACTGGCTCGGTGCGCTCGTCGCCGCCGGCGTGGTCGACACGATCGACCTCGGCGACAAGGCGGGCGAGTTCGAGCAGGTGGCCCTGGACGCCATGACCTACGATGGCCAGCTCTACGCGCTGCCGTACTCCCTCGAGACGATCGCTCTCGTGCAGAACGTCGATCTCGTCGGCTCCGAGGCCCCGGCCACCTGGGACGACATGATCGCGAAGGGCCTGGCCGCAGGCACCGAGCGCCCGTTCGTCATCAACACCGCGGGGGAGACCGGCGACGGCTACACGATGTACGGCCTGCAGACCTCCTTCGGCGCCCCGGTCTTCGTGCAGGACTCGAGCGGCTCCTACACGAACGAGGTCGGCATGGGCGGAGCGGCCGGCGAGGCGTTCGCGACCTGGCTCGGCGCCAACGGCAAGAACGGCACCGGCTACATCTCCACCACGATCGACTACGACATCAACAACGAGCTGTTCGCCTCCGGCAAGGCCCCGTACACGATCCAGGGTCCGTGGGCGATCAGCGCCTTCGACGGCGTGAACGTCGCCGTGAACCCGATCCCCTCCGCCGGCGGTGAGCCCGCCGCCCCGTTCGTCGGCGTGCAGGGCTTCTACCTCTCGAGCAAGAGCAAGAACGCGCTGCTCGCGCAGGAGTTCCTGACCAACTACCTCGGCACCGAGGACGCTCAGCGCGCCCTGTACGAGGCCGACCCGCGCATCCCCGCGTGGAAGACGCTCGCCGAGGAGGTCTCCTCCGACCCGATCACCGCAGGCTTCGTCGCCTCGGCCCAGAACGGCGTGCCGATGCCGTCGATCCCCGAGATGGGCTCGGTGTGGGACCTGTGGAACGCCGCGCAGGCGCAGATCATCAACGGCGCCGACCCCGTGTCGACGTGGAACACCATGGTGTCCGACCTCGAGAAGACCCTCGCGGGCTGACCCGACCGCCCCTTCGTCTCGTCGCTTCGCTCCTCGCTCAGGTACCGGGAGCACCGGTTCCTGAGCGGGCGAGGCGAGACGAAGGGCGCCCCACCAGACAGGACTGACATGTCGACCACGGCACCGCCGGTGATGACGCCGGCCCGTGAATCCCATGCCCGCGGCTTCCGCGGGCTCGGCTGGGGGTTCCTCATCAAGCTCGCCCTGATGGCGCTCGTGAACGCCTTCGGCATCATGACCGCGATCTCGGCGTGGAACGCCCGGTCGTGGATCGTGCTCGGCGTCGTGGTGCTGCTCGTCGCGATCGCCGACTGGGTGTACTTCACGCGCCGCGCGCTGCCGCTGAAGTACCTGATGCCCGGCCTGGTCTTCCTGCTGGTGTTCCAGGTGTTCATCTTCGGGTACACCGCCTGCATCGCCTTCACGAACTACGGCACCGGCCACGTCGGCAGCCAGGAGCAGGCCGTGGAGGCGGCGCTGATCCAGGGGGAGCGGCGCGTCGACGACTCGCCGGACTACCCGCTGTCGATCGTCGAGCGCGGCGGCGAGCTCGGCTTCGCGATCGTCGACGAGGACGGCGAGGTGCGGGTCGGCTCGGCCACGCAGCCGCTCGCTGCGGCACCCGGCGCCGAGATCGGCTCGACCGGCGCGCCCAGCGAGGTGCCGGGGTGGACCGTCGTCCCCCGTGCCACCGTGCTCACCGACACCGCTCTCGGCGAGCAGATCAAGCAGCTGCGCGTCGCCGTCTCGGACGACCCGAACGACGGCTCCATCCGCACCCGCGAGGGCTCGAAGGGCGCGGTGTACGAGCCGACCCTGGTGTGGGATGCCGACGCGCAGATCATCACCGACACCACCACGGGCGCCGTCTACACCGCCACCGAGCGCGGCGCCTTCGTCGCGGACGACGGCACCGCGCTGCCCACGGGCTGGGCTGTGAACGTCGGCTTCGCGAACTTCCTGACGCTGTTCACCGACTCCGCGCTCGCCGGCACGCTGCTGAGTGTGACGGCGTGGACCTTCGCCTTCGCGATCCTCTCGGTGGTGCTGAGCTTCGCCGTCGGACTGGGGCTCGCGATCGTCTACAACGATCCGCGGGTGAAGGGCCGCCGCATCCTCCGCGCGCTGTTCATCCTGCCCTACGCCTTCCCGGCCTTCATGGCCGCGCTGCTGTTCCGCGGCATGTTCAACGCCGAGTTCGGCGTGATCAACGACCTGCTCTTCTTCGGCGCGCACGTCAACTGGCTGGGCGACCCGTGGCTGACCCGCGCGGCCGTGATCTTCGTGAACGTGTGGCTGAGCTATCCGTACTGGTTCCTCGTGTGCACCGGCGCCCTGCAGTCGCTGCCCGGGGAGACGCTCGAGGCCGCCGAGATCGACGGGGCGAACAAGTGGCAGCGGTTCCGCTCGATCTCGCTGCCGCTGCTGCTCGTGTCCACCGCCCCGCTGCTGATCGCCTCCTTCGCGGTGGCGTTCAACAACTTCACCGTGATCTACACGTTCAACAACGGCGGCCCGGCGATACCGGGCGCGCCGTACGCGCTGGGCTCCACCGACATCCTCGTCTCGGCGATCTACGACGTCTCGGGCGTCTCGGGAGGGGCGGCCGACTACGGCCTGGCCAGCGCCCTGTCGATCATCGCCTTCGTCGTCGTCGGGGTCATCTCGGCGCTGAGCTTCCGGCAGACCCGCAGACTCGAGGAGTACCAGTGATGAGCGAGACCAGAGCAGTCGTCACGGCATCCGCCCCTTCGCCCTCGCGGGCCGGCGCCCGCCGCCGGCGCTGGTGGGCGGACGTCGGCTGGAAGTACGTCCTCGCGGTCGGTGTCCTGTTCTTCGCCGCCTTCCCGCTCGTGTACGTGCTGTCGGCGTCGCTGAACCCGAACGGCACCCTCGCGGCGTCGAACACGATCTTCGCCGTGATCGACCCGGCCAACTACATCGCCCTGGGCGAATCGCGCTACTGGGTCTGGTTCGGCAACACGCTGCTGATCGGCGGCGTCACCGCGATCGGCTCCGTGCTCATGGGCGCCTGCGGCGCCTACGCGTTCTCGCGGTTCCGGTTCACCGGCCGCCGTGCGAGCCTTACCACGCTGCTCGTGCTGCAGATGTTCCCGCAGGCGCTCGCGTTCATCGCGATCTTCCTCATGCTGCAGACGATCGGCGAGGTCGTGCCCGTGCTCGGCATCAACTCGAAGATCGCGCTGATCTGCGTGTACCTGGGCGGCGCGCTCGGTGCGAACACCTTCCTCATGTACGGCTTCTTCAACACGATCCCGGTCGAGATCGACGAGTCGGCCAAGATCGACGGGGCCACGCACGCGCAGATCTTCTGGCGGCTGATCATGCCGCTCGTCATCCCGATCCTCGCGGTCGTCGCGCTGCTGTCGTTCCTCGCCGCCTTCGGCGACTTCATCCTCTCGAAGATCATCCTCACCAGCGAGGACAACTGGACCCTCGCCGTCGGCATGTACCAGTGGGTGTCGAACCAGCTCGCCTCCCGGTGGGGGCTGTTCGCCGCCGGAGTGGTCGTCGCCGCCGTCCCCGTGCTCGCATTGTTCTTCTCGCTGCAGAAGTACATCGTCGGCGGGCTCACCCAGGGCTCCGTCAAGGGCTGAGCCGCCCGCTCGCCACCCATCTGAAAGGCCGTCATGCACCGTCGCACACGTCCCCTCCTGTCGGCAGCCCTCGCCGCAGTCGTCGCCCTCGCCCTGATCGGCACGGCCCCGGCATCCGCCCTCGCCGCACCGTCCGGCGCCGTCGAGGCCACGATCACGGTCCCGCGCGTCGAGAACCTGCCCGACGACTTCATCGGGGGCGTCGACGTCTCGTCGGTGCTCTCCCTCGAGGCGTCGGGCGTCGTCTTCCGTCATGCCGACGGCACGCCGGGAGACCTCTTCGCGATCCTCGCCGAGTCGGGGGTGACCGACGTGCGCGTGCGGGTCTGGAACGACCCCTTCGACGCGAACGGCGACGGCTACGGCGGCGGCGACGTCGACGTGGACCGGGCGATCGAGATCGCGGAGCGGGCGACGGATGCCGGTCTCGGCGTGCTCGTCGACTTCCAGTACTCCGACTTCTGGGCGGACCCCGCCAAGCAGAAGGCGCCCAAGGCCTGGGCGGGGTTCACGGTCGATGAGACTGCGGACGCGGTCGGCGCGTTCACGCGCGACGCCGTGCGCCGGCTCGTCGCGGCCGGCGTCGAGCTGAAGATGGTGCAGGTGGGCAACGAGACGAACAACGGCGTCGCCGGGGTCACCGGATGGGACGGCATGGCGAAGGTGTTCTCCGCCGGCTCGGCCGCCGTGCGTGCGGAGTCGCCCGGTACGCTCGTCGCGCTGCACTTCACGAACCCCGAGCGAGCCGGGTTCTATGCGGACGTCGCGGCCCAGCTCGACAGCCGCGGGGTCGACTACGACGTGTTCGCCTCGTCGTACTACCCCTTCTGGCACGGCACGACCGCGAACCTCACGGCGGTGCTGTCGCAGATCGCCGACACCTACGGCAAGAAGGTCATGGTCGCCGAGACCTCGTGGGCGTACACGCTGGAGGACGGCGACGGTCACGGCAACGTGATCGACCTGCCCTCGGAGGCGACGCAGTACCCGATCAGCGTGCAGGGGCAGGCGAACGCCGTCCGCGACGTCGTGCAGGCGGTCGCCGACGTGGGCGACGCGGGCATCGGCGTCTACTACTGGGAGCCCGCCTGGCTGCCCGTCGGCACCCCCGATCGGCTCGCCGAGAACAGGCTGCTGTGGGAGCGCGACGGATCGGGCTGGGCGTCGAGCTTCGCGGGCGAGTACGACCCCGAGGACGCCGGGCAGTGGTACGGAGGCTCGGCGTGGGACAACCAGGCGCTGTTCTCCTTCGACGGCACCGCCTCAGACGCGTTGAGCATCTTCTCCTATGTGCGCACGGGGGCGATCGCCCCGCGCGAGGTCGAGGCCGTGCAGCCGGTCGCGCTGGCGTTCACCGAGGGCGACCCGGTCGCCCTGCCCGCCGAGGTCACCGTGACCTACACCGACGGCACCAGCGAGCAGCAGGCCGTGACCTGGTCGGACGCCGCGCGCTACATCGAGTCGGCCGGCACGTACACGGTCGCCGGTGTCACGAGCGCCGGGCTCGCGGCATCCGCCACCGTCACCGTCTCGGCCCGCAACCTGCTGCGCAACCCGGGCTTCGAGGAGGCGGACACGAGCATGTGGACGGTCACCGGCTCCGGGCTGTCGCTGCGCGCCTGGGACGACCCCCACGGCGGCGCCTACTCCGCGCACTTCTACTCCGGCTCGGCGTTCTCGTTCACGCTGTCGCAGACCGTCGCCGGTCTGCCTGCCGGGTCGTACCTCGCCCGCGGTGTGCTGCAGGGCGACGGCGAGGCCGCCTCGGGCTCGGTGACGCTGGGACTGTCGGGCGGCGAGCCCGTCGCGTTCGGGCTGGACGGCTGGCGCGCCTGGTCGACGCCGGCGACCGCCCCGGTCGAGGTCGACGACGACGGCACGCTCACCCTCACCGTGTCGGCGTCGCTCCCCGGCGGCGCCTGGGGCACGCTCGACGACTTCGAGCTCGTGCGGGTGGCGGATGCCGGAGCCGACACCTCGGCGCTGCGGTCACTGCGCGACCAGGCGGCCGCCGTCGATGCGGCCCGGTACACGCCCTCGTCCCTCGGCGGACTCGCCCCCGCGATCGCCAGGGCGGACATCGTGCTCCAGGCGGTGGCCCCGAGTGCGGGCGCTGTCGACGGCGCGCTCGCACAGCTGCAGGAGGCGCTCGACGCGCTCGTGGCGCTGGCGGAGCCGGCGATCACGCTCGATGCGCACACCGTCGCCGCGGGAGGCACGGTCACCGTGTCGGGCACGGGCTTCGCGCCGGCGGACGAACTGCGGATCGAGCTGCACTCCGACCCCGTCGATCTCGGTGCGGTCGTGGTCGGCGAGGACGGCACGCTGCGCGCGACCGTGATCGTCCCGGCCGGGACCGCCGCGGGCGAGCACGAGCTCGTCGTGGTCGGCGAGGGCGTCGAGGCGCGTGCGGCGCTCACGGTCACGGCCGTCCCGTCCGGGGCGGTCCCGCCTGCGGCCGCATCGGACGGGGGTCTCGCGACGACCGGCGCGGACAGCACGCCGCTCGCGCTCCTCGCCGGACTCCTCTGCGCGCTGGGGCTCGCGCTCGTGGCGATGCGCAGGCGTCGGCCGTCGCGCTGACGGCGCACGCGCAGGGCGCCTCGCGGCATCCGTCGTCCGCCTCTCTGAGAAGACCTGTCTCAGGGAGAGGGCGGGCGAGCGGATGCCGCCGGGGATCACTTCGCGAGGAAGCTCGTCAGCGCGGCGTTGACCTCGTCGGCGTGGGTCCACAGCAGCCCGTGCGGCGCGCCCTCGACCTCGACGTACTCGGCCTCGGGCACCGCCTGGTGGAAGCGTCGTGCGGTGGCGTCGATCGGCAGGATGTTGTCCTTGGTGCCGTGCAGGATCAGGGTCGGCTTGGCCGCGGCGCGCACGGCCTCGACGTCTCCGCGGAAGTCCTCGATCCACGCCGGGACCACCGCGTACGCGGCGACGGGGGCGCTGGTGACCGAGAGGTTCCAGTTGGCGTCGACGACCTGCTGACTGATGCGCGTGCCCAGGTTCTCATCGAGGTTGTAGAAGTCCTTGTAGAACTGCGTGTACCAGGCGTAGCGGTCGTCCTTCGCGGCCGCGGCGATGCCGTCGAAGACCTCCTGCGGGACGCCATCGGGGTTGTCGTCGCGCTGCACGAGGAACGGCTCGAGAGAGGCGAGGAAGGCGAGCTTGGCGACGCGCTCGTGTCCGTGGCGGGCGACGTAGCGGGCCAGCTCTCCGGTGCCCATCGAGAAGCCGACGAGCACGACGTCCTGCAGGTCGAGGGTCTCGAGCACCGTGGCCAGGTCGGCGGCGAAGGTGTCGTAGTCGTATCCGGAGTTCACCTTGGAGGACTGCCCGAAGCCGCGGCGGTCGTACGTGATGACCCGGTATCCCTGTGCGAGCAGCTCGCGGGTCTGACGCTCCCAGCTGTGCCCGTTCAGCGGATAGCCGTGGATCAGGACGACGGGCTGACCCTCGCCCTGGTCCTCGTAGTACAGCTCGACGGGGGTGCTGTTCTCGTCTCCGACGGTGATGTAGCCCATGATCCTGATCCTTTCGATTGAGTGAGAACGATCGTTCTCACCGCGATGGGGTCCAATCTAGAGAACGATCGTTCTCATGTCAAGTACACTGGTGGCATGACTGAGGAAGAGGCGCGCGAGCGGGTGCTCGCCGCAGCGGAGGAGCTCTACTACCGCAAGGGGTACGCGGCCGTCGGCATGGACGAGCTGCGCGCAGCGGCCGGCGTGTCGCTGCGACGCCTGTACACGCTGTTCCCCGCGAAGACCGACATCGTCGCGGCCGTGCTGCAGCGCAAGCACGGCGAGTGGGAGTCGTCGCTGGCGGCGGCGGTGGCGGATGCCGGAGCCGACCCGCGCGCGAGGCTGCTCGCGGTCTACGGCTACCTCGAGGACTGGTTCTGCGCCGGCGACTTCCGCGGCTGCGCCTTCATCAACGCCTTCGGCGAGCTGGGGGGCACGAATCCCGAGGTTGCGACGATCGTGCGCGAGCACAAGGCCTCGTTCCAGGCGTACATGGCCGGGCTCGTCGCCGAGATCGGAGCCCCCGCGGCCCTGGCCGCACAGCTGTCGATCCTCGCCGAGGGCGCCCAGAGCACCGCGGCGATCTCCGCCGATCCGCAGGTCGCCGCACAGGCCAGGGATGCCGCCGAGGTGCTCATCGCGGCCGCGATGTCGCAGCCAGGGCGGGAGTGACCGTAGTCGTAGATGGCGTCGTAGTCGTAGACGGCGTCGTCGTCAGAGCACGAGGCGGTAGCCCATCCCCGACTCGGTGAGCAGGTGCACGGGCTCGCTCGGCGACTGCTCGAGCTTCTTGCGCAGCTGGGACATGTACAGCCGCAGGTAGCCGGAGTCGGAGACCTGGTCGCTGCCCCAGATCTCCTTCAGCAGGTCCTGCCGGGTGACGAGGGCGCCGGGATGCCGCGCCAGATGCTCCAGCATCCGCCACTCCGTCGGCGTGAGGTGCACCCGGGCGCCTTCTCTCGTCACGGTCTTGGTCGCGAGATCGACGACCACGTCGCCGAATCCCACGATCGCATCGCCGCCGGACGAGGCGACGCGGCGCGCGAGAGCGCGCAGCCGTGCGAGCAGCTCGTCGACCTGGAAGGGCTTGGTGACGAAGTCGTCGGCCCCGGCATCCAGCGCGTCGACCTTGTCCGCCGAGCCGGTGCGCCCGGAGACCACGATGATCGGCACGTTCGTCCAGCCGCGCAGCGCCTGGATCACCTCCACCCCGTCGAGCCGCGGCATGCCGAGGTCGAGCATGATGAGGTCGGGGTGCGTCTGCGCGGCCGCCGCGATCGCGGCGGCGCCGTCCGAGGCGACCACCACCTCGTAGCCGTGCGCCGACAGCGTGATGCGCAGCGCGCGCACCATCTGCGGGTCGTCGTCGGCGATCAGCAGCTTCATTCCGCCTCCTCGGCCCCGCCCAGTGCGAGGGGCATCGTGACGACCATGGTCAGCCCTCCCCCTGCCGTGCGCTCGGGGAGGAGCGTTCCGCCCATGCCCTCGGCGAACCCACGGGACAGGGCCAGGCCGAGTCCCAGGCCGGTCGTGTTGTCGGTGTCGCCCAGCCGCTGGAAGGGCTGGAAGATCTCGTCGTGTCGCTCTGCGGGCACCCCGGCGCCGTGATCCACGATGAGGATCTGCGCACGGTCGCCCTCGCGTCGCGTCGCCACGACGACGTTCGTGCCCTCGGGGGTGAACCTGCGGGCGTTCGCCATCACGTTCACGAGTATGCGCTGCAGGAGCACGGGATCGGCGAGCAGTGCGGGAAGGTCGGGGTCGAGGGCGAGCTCCACATCGGAAGGCCCCAGCCCGAGCTCGTCGACTGCGGCGAGGATGCTGCCCGCGGCGTCCACCTGCGTGGCGGACACCGCCAGCACCCCGGCCTGCACCCTGCTGACGTCGAGCAGATCGGTGACCAGGTGCGAGAGCGTGGCGAGGCTTTCGTCGGCCGTGGCGAGCAGCTCGTCCCGGTCGGCGGGGGAGAGCTCGTGCGCCCCGCGCAGGCCGCCGATCGCGGCCACGGCGGAGGACAGCGGGCGCCGGAGATCGTGGCTGAGCGCCGACAGCAGAGCGCTGCGCACCTGATCGGTCTCGGCCAGCGCCTCGGCCTCGCGTGCGGTGGCGCGCAGGTCGGTGTGCTCGATGGCGGCCGACAGCTGGGCGACGATCGCGTCGAGCAGGCGCCGAGATGCCGCATCGAGCGCCTCGCCGTGCAGCTCGAGCGTCGCGCCGGGTCGGCCATCGGCGGAACCGACCGGAACGGCCGTCATGCGACCGTCTGCGAGGGGCTCTCCGTCGGTCGCGATCACCCTCCCCTCCGCATCGATCAGCCGGACCCCGCTGAGCCGAAACGCCTCACGGGTGCGGCTGACGAGTGCGAGCGCAGCGTTCTCTCCGCGGAGCACGTGCCCGGCGACCGCCGCGAGCAGCTCCGCTTCGGCCGTCGCGCGCGAGGCGGCTCGCGCGCGACGGGCCGCCTGGTCGACGATCAGGCTGACCAGCACGGCGATGACGACGTACAGCAACAGGGCCAGGACGTGTAGCGGATGCTCGACCGCGATCGTGAATTGCGGAGCGACGAAGAGGAAATCGAGGGTGATCCCCGACAGCACCGCGGCGAACACGGCCGGAGGCAGGCCGCCGATCAGTGCGACCACCACCACGAGCAGCTGGTAGGAGAGGACCTCGCCGGTGATCGACTCGGGACGTCGCATCGCCAGCAGCAGCCAGGTCAGCAGCGGGCCGCACACCAGTGCGACGGCGAAGCCGGCGACCTGCCGCCGCCAACCGAGAGCCCCGCCGGCTATGCGGGGCAGCACGAGCCCATCGGCCGGGAGAGGCCGTGCCGGCGGTATCCGTTCTCCGCTCATTCTCCGCATCCTATTCCTGGTCCCGCGCGGCCTCAGCCTTCGGCCGGGGGCCCCTCCGGCCGATGCGCCCGGCGTCCGTTCACCACGACCGGGCGGCCGGCGCGCTCCTGGCCGGGCAGGGGACGCGAGCGGCGGCCGTAGATGAGCTCGGAGGAGTCGAGCAGCCACGGCACGAGCGTGATCGACACCCCGTGCACGAGCATCAGCTGGTTCGCCATCCGTCGCGCGCGGCGGTTGTGCAGGAACGACTCCCACCAGTGGCCGACGATGTACTGCGGCAGGTAGACGGTGACGACCGACGAGCCGTGCTTCTCGCGGTACTTCCTGATGAATCCCGCGACGGGCTGCGCGAAGGAGCGGTACGGGGAGTCGACGATCACGAGCGGGATCGGCATGAGGTGGTCGGCCCACTCCCGCTGCAGCCGTGCGGTCTCCTCCGCCGACACCGACACGTGCACGGCCATGGTGGTGCCGTGCCGGGCGGCCACGGCGTAGTCGACCGCCTTGACCACGGGCTTCTGCAGCCGGTTGACGAGCACGAGGGCCACGTCGCCGGTGGCGCCGAACCGCGTGGTGTCGTCGATCGCGATCTCGTGCTCGACGTCGCGGTAGTAGCGCTTGACGCCCATCATCAGGAAGGCCAGCAGCGGGATGGCGATGAACACGAGATAGGCGCCGTGGGTGAACTTGGTGATCGTCACGATGATCAGCACGAGCACCGTGAGCGTCGCGCCGAGGGAGTTGATGACGAGACCCACCCTGGCGCCGCGCAGATCGGATGCCGAGTGCCGGCCGCCCGCCGCCCCTCCCGGTTGCTGAGCCTGTCGAAGCATCCGCCGCCAGTGCCGCACCATGCCGATCTGCCCCAGCGAGAACGAGACGAAGACGCCGATGATGTACAGCTGGATCAGCGTGGTCAGCTTCGCCTGGAAGACCACGAGGACGAGGATCGCCGCGATGCCGAGCACGATCATGCCGTTGGAGAAGACCAGCCGGTCGCCGCGGGTGTTCAGCGACTTCGGGGCGTAGCCGTCGCGGGCGAGCACGGCGCCCAGCAGCGGGAAGCCGTTGAAGGCGGTGTTGGCGGCGAGCAGGAGCACGCAGGCGGTGGCCGCCTGGATGATGAAGAACGGGATGCTGCCGGCGCCGAAGGTCGCGGCGGCGATCTGCGCCATCACGCTGGGCTGCGGCTGCGAGCAGTCGAAGCCGACGAGGTCGCAGGCGTTCTCGGCGTAGTGGACGCCGGTGATGAGGCCCATCGCGGTGAGGCCGGCGAACAGGAGCGCCGCGATCGAGCCCATCATCACGAGGGTCAGCTGGGCGTTGCGGATCTTCGGGGTGCGGAAGGCCTGCACCCCGTTCGACACGGCCTCGACGCCGGTGAGGGCCGAGCATCCGCTCGAGAAGGCGCGCAGCACCAGCAGGATGATCGCGGCGTCCGCCAGATGCTCGCCCTGCAGCTGATAGGCGGCGCTGTCGGCGACGGGAGCGTCGCCGAGGAACGTCCGCACGAGCCCGGTCACGATCATCAGGGCCACCGAGCCGATGAACAGGTAAGTGGGGATCGCGAAGACCGTGGAGGCCTCGCGCACCCCGCGCAGGTTCACGATGACGATGAGGACGACGAAGCCGACCGCGAGCTCCACCCGCAGCGGATCGAGCTCGGGCACCGCGGAGATGATGTTGTCGACGCCCGAGGCGATCGACACCGAGACGGTGAGGATGTAGTCGACCAGCAGGGCTGCGGCGACGACGACGCCCGGCACCTCGCCGAGGTTCTTCGACGCGACCTCGTAGTCGCCCCCGCCCGACGGGTACGCCTTGATCAGCTGCCGGTAGCTGAGCACCACCACGACGAGCAGCACGACCACGGCCGCCGCCACCCACGGGGCGAAGGCGAGGAACGCCAGCCCGCCGAGGGCCAGCGTCATCAGCATCTCCTGGGGACCGTAGGCCACCGAGCTCAGCGCGTCGGAGGCGAAGATCGGCAGCGCCATCCGCTTCGGGAGCAGCTGGTGGTCGGCCTGCTCGCTCGTCAGCGGATCGCCGATGAGGATGCGCTTGGCGATCTGCGGTGCATCCGGGTTCTCCCCGTATTCGTCTGACACGACCGGCGAGCCTACGCCCCTCCCGCCGCGTGCTCACGCGATCCTCACGGAATCCCTACGCCGGCGACGGGCCGCCCTCACGGAATCCTCACGGCGACGACCTAGACTGGCACCCCGTGGGGGATCAGGTGCTTCTGGCGTTCATCGCGATCGCGATCGGAGTGGGCTTCGGCATCCTGCTCTTCGTCCCCTTCGTGGCGATCAGCTACCGGCGGCGTGGCGGGCTGAGCCTCGGGCGGGCGCTGCTGTGGCTCGCCGCGCTCGTCTACTTCTGGGCGATCTGGACGTACACGCTCCTGCCGCTGCCCGACCCCGAGAGCATCCGCTGCGTCGGCATGATCACCGACCCGCTCGAGGTCGTGCGCGACCTGCAGAAGGCGTTCGCCGGTCCGGGCAGCCCGCTGCGCAGTCCGGCGCTGCTGCAGCTCGTCTTCAACGTGCTGCTCTTCGTGCCGCTCGGGGTCTTCCTGCGGGTGCTCGGCGCTCGCGGCGTACCCACCGCGCTGGTCGTCGGCTTCGGCCTGTCGCTGCTGGTCGAGACCACGCAGCTCACCGGCGTGTGGGGTCTGTACCCCTGCGCCTACCGCTTCTTCGACGTCGGCGACCTGATGACCAACACGACGGGCGCGGTGCTCGGCTCGATCGCCGCCCTCGTCGTGCCCCGGTCGATGCGCGGGATGGGCGTGCGGGCGGACGCCGGCGAGCCGCGCCCGGTGACGCGCGGTCGCCGCGCCGTCGCGATGCTGTGCGATGCGCTCGCCTACGGCTTCGTGATGTACGGCGTCGGCATCGTCACCCAGCTCTGGTTCGAGTACGTCGTGCACGACAGGCAGGTCGTGCTCGACGGCCGGGTCGCCGAGGTGGCGGGCATCTCCGCCGCATCCGGCCTGTGGCTGCTGATCGTGCTCGTCACCGGCCGATCCGTGGGCGACCTCGCCGTGCAGCTGCGCTACTCCGGGGCGCGGATGCCGGCGCCCCTCGCGCGTCTGCTGCGCTGGGCTGCGGGCATCGGCGGCATCGGCGCGCTGCCCCTGCTCGGCGACGTCTTCGACGGCATCTCGTCGCTGCTGATCCTGGTGTCGGTCGTGCTGCTGTTCACCACCAGGCTCGGTCGCGGCCTGCCGGGGCTCCTCTCCGGCCAGGAGCTGGTCGACGCCCGGACGGATGCCGCGGCATCCGCTCGTGTCTGATCGCCCCTCATCGGCGACACACAGCCGATTCCGATCACGGCTGGATAACGTCGGGGGCATGAGCACGGTGTCCGTCGACGAGAACGCGATCAGCGAGGCGAAGGAGCTCCGCGACCGGTTCCAGCGATTCCTGCACGAGTACGAGTTCGGCATGCGGGAGGTCGAGACGAAGATCTCGATCCTGCGCGACGAGTTCACGCACCACCACGCGTACAACCCGATCGAGCACGTCAAGAGCCGTGTCAAGACGCCCGACAGCATCGTCGAGAAGATCGCGCGCAAGGGCATCGAGGATCCCGACTTCGACCGCATCCGCGAGGAGATCACCGACATCGCCGGGGTCCGCGTCACCTGCAGCTTCACCGCCGACGTGTACCGGCTGTTCGATCTGCTCACCGCTCAGGACGACATCACGGTGCGCGTGGTGAAGGACTACATCAAGAACCCCAAGCCCAACGGCTACAAGAGCCTGCACGCGATCATCGAGGTTCCGGTGTTCCTGTCGACCGGGGCCCTCTCGGTGCCGGTCGAGGTGCAGTTCCGCACGATCGCGATGGACTTCTGGGCGAGCCTCGAGCACAAGATCTACTACAAGTTCTCGAACCAGGTGCCCGCGCACCTCGTCGACAGCCTGACCGACGCGGCCGAGGCGGCCGCCGAGCTCGACCTGCGCATGGAGCGCCTGCACCGCGAGGCCCACGGCGTCCCCCCGCGCGAGCTCGCCCCGCCGCCGCCCCGCATCGTAGGCGTCTGAGACCGCAGGGTCAGGCGGCCGGTCGATCCGCCGAGATCACGACGTTCGCCCGCCCGCCGTCGACGTCGAGCGTTGTCCCGTGCACGAACGACGCCTCGTCGGACACGAGGTACACGGCCGCGGCCGCGATGTCGTGCGCGTCGCCGGCTCGGCCGGAGGGAGCCGTGGCCATCAGCGCATCGGAGGCGTGCGGCTCCTCAGGATCGGCGCCCAGCGGACGGATCACACCGGGGGAGACGCCGAGGACGCGGATGCCGCGGGGCCCGAGCTCCGCGGACCAGGCGCGGGTGAGCGCCTCCATCGCGGCCTTCGACGACGAGTAGAGCGGGCTCGACGGCACCGCCAGGCGGGCCACCCAGGAGCCGAGGTTGAGGATGACGCCCCGGCGCTCCGACAGGTGCGGGACGAGCGCCTGCACGAGGTGGAACGGGGCCTTCACGTTGACCCCGTAGATGTGGTCGAACAGGTCGGCGCCGGCGTCCTCCGTGGCGTGCAGGGGGTAGACGCCGGCGTTGTTGACGAGGATGTCGAGGCGGCCGCCCGTGAGCTCCAGGGTCTCCGCCGCGAGCGCGTGGCTCGCCGCCGGGTCTCCCGTGAGGTCGGCGCGCACGAAGTCGGCGTCGCCGCCGTCGGCGCGGATCGCGGCGACGACCTCCGCGCCGCGGTCGACGTCGCGCCCGGAGACGATGACGTGGGCGCCTTCGGCGGCGAGGGCGACGGCGATGGCGCGGCCGATGTTGCTGGTCGACCCGGTGACGAGGGCGGTGCGGTTCTGCAGTCTCAGTGTCATGTCGGCGAAGGTACGCGGCTTTTTCTGGACTCGCGAGTCCAGAAGCATGAGACGATCGGAGCGTGAGCCTGACACCGAAGGGACGAGCGACCCGGCAGCGCATCCTCGACGCCACGGCGGCCTATCTGCGCAGCGATGCCCCGGGAGAGGTGACTCTCGACGACATCCGGTCGGTGACCGGGACGAGCAAGGGGCAGCTGTTCCACTACTTCCCCGGAGGCAAGGACGAGCTGCTGCTGGAAGCCGTGCGCGGTGAGGCCGCCCAGGTCCTCGAGGATCAGCAGCCGCATCTCGACGACCTCGCCAGCCGCGAGGACTGGGAGCGCTGGAGCGCCGCGGTCGTCGACCGGTACCGGGCGCTCGGCGCGAACTGCCCGCTGGCTGCGCTGATGTCGCAGATGTCCGCACCCGGCGCCGGCGACGTCGTGTTCGCGCTGCTCGCCGAGTGGCGGGAGCTCCTCGCCCGCGGCATCCGCGCCATGCAGGACGCCGGGGAGGCCCGGGCCGACGTCGACGCCGCGAGGATCGCGACCTCCGTCATCGCCGGCATCCAGGGCGGGGTGCAGGTGCTCCGCTCCACGGGCGACGTCGACGCTCTCGAGACGTCGCTCGCGCTGCACCTCGACTATCTCAGCGGCGCGGCGCGTCCCCGGATGCCCGACGCCGCGCGGTCCACCGGCTGACCGGGCGTCAGGCCAGGAACTCGCGCGCCGCGGTCTCCATCGCGGTCACGCCCACCTCGATCGTCGGGTGGACGACCGGCGCGAAGTAGGGGGAGTGGTTCGTCGGGATGTCGCTGTCGACGCGGCCCTTCGCCACCGCCTCGGCGAAGACCTCGGGGTCGAGACCGCCCCAGAACCAGAACACCAGGGGGGCGCCCGCGTCGCGCGCGAACCAGGAGACGTCCTCGCTGCCGGTGAACAGGCCCGGGTCGATCACGGCCTCGTCGCCGAGCCTCGCGCGCAGCGCGGCGGACACGCGGGCCGTCGCGGTCTCGTCGTTGATCGTGGCGGGCAGGGTGTGCAGGGTCTCGATGTCGGGCTCGCGCTCGGCTCCGGATGCCAGGGCCTCGGCCCTCACGACGCGCTCCACGCTCGCCAGCACCTTGTCGCGCATGTCGTCGGTCGGGTAGCGCAGGCTGAGCTCGAGGGTCGCCTCGGTGGGGATGATGTTGTTCTTCAGGCCGGCGTGGATCGATCCGACGGTGACGACCGCGACGTCCTTCGGGTCGATCTCGCGCGAGACGATCGTCTGCAGGCGCATGACGGTGGCCGCCGCCATCACGATCGGGTCGATGGTCGTGTGCGGACGCGAGCCGTGACCGCCGCGTCCGTGCATGGTGACGGTCAGGCCGTCGGACGCCGACATCTGCGTGCCGCTGCGCACCCCGATGATCCCGGCGGGGAACGGCGTGACGTGCTGTCCGAGCACGATGTCGGGCTTCGGGTAGCGATCGAGGATGCCGTCGTCGAGCATCGCCCTCGCCCCCGCCCCGAACTCCTCGGCCGGCTGGATCAGCACGACGACCGTGCCCGACCACTCGTCGCGCGTCGCCACGAGCCTCTCCACCGCGCCGATCATGGCGGTGACGTGCATGTCGTGCCCGCAGGCGTGCATCACCGGCACGTCGTGCCCTGACGGGTCGGTGCCGCGCGCCGTGCTCGCGTACGCGAGGCCGGTCGCCTCCTCGACGGGCAGCCCGTCCATGTCGGCGCGCAGCCAGACGACGGGGTCCGGGGCCCCTGAGCCCGCCGACGGGTTGCGCAGCACGCCGACGACGCCGGTGACGCCGACCGACTCCTCGACCTCGAGGCCGAGCGCGCGCAGATGGCCGGCGGCGATCGCCGCGGTGCGCGTCTCCTGGAAGGAGAGCTCGGGATGCCGGTGCAGGTCGACGTAGAGCGCTTCGAGGTCGATCGTCATGGCCCGAGCCTACCCGCGCCGCCGTCGATCGCGAGGACAGCAGGGGCGGCGGTTCCGCGGGGCGGCGGTGCTCAGTGCAGCGCGGCGTCTGGTGCGGTCGCGCGCCAGGCGTGGATCGGCACGACGAGCCCCGCGCGCGTGGGCGCGCACACGAACGGGCCGGCCGACGCCGCCAGGTCGGGCGGGAAGGGGATCACGCGGACCAGCTGCAGCGAGGCTCCGGCGAGACCCGCGCGGACCGTGATGGCGTCGCCGTCGCGGCTCGCCCGCACGAGCACCCGCCTCCCGGTCCAGTCGGGCACGGGCGCGAGAGACCAGTCCGACGCGCCGTCGGTGACGACCGCGCCGAGCTGCGCGGATCCGTCGGCGAACTCGACACCGGCCTTGATCCAGCGGGCCGGCGACGCCCGCACGAAGACGCCGGCCTGATCGAACTGACGGCTGAACGCGGCGGTGAACTCGACCTCCACGGCGCCGCCGGCCGGGAACGGCGCGAGCAGGGCGTGTTCGCTGTCGTGGATGAACCCGTACGAGGTGAGGCGCCAGGCGTCGCTGCCCTCGGCCGCGGTGACGAGCAGGTCGTCCCCCGCGCGCTCCGCGGCGACGGGAGGGTGGGTCCAGCTCCCGGCGGACCAGGGGATGTCGGTCGTGACGTGGTCGTTCATCCGCGGTCGCCCTCTGCGGGCTTCTCGTGCACGTAGGTCCTGAGCTCGGGACCGGGGTGCACCACGGCGTTCACGATCGCGCGGATCGCGAACTCGCTCGCCTCGCCGAGCTCGACGATCTCCGGATGCAGCAGCCACTGCAGCTGCAGGCCGTCCATCACGGCGAGGATGCTGGCCGACGCCTTGTCGATCGTGTCGGGCTCGGTCACGCCCTCCTGCGCGCACAGCGCGCGGAATGCGGCGGCCACCTCGGAGCGCAGGTTCGTGTAGCGGTGCTCGAAGTAGGCGCGGGCGGGGTGGTTCTCGGTCACGGCCTCGGCGGACAGCACGGTGTAGACCTGCACGATCCCCGCGCGGCGGGCGTTCGAGAAGGCGGTGCGCACGAGGTGCAGGAACAGCTGGGGGCCGTCGGGGATGTGCTTCTCGGCGATGTCGGCGACGTCGCTCTCGTCGCGGTAGGTGAGCACCTCGAGCAGCAGGTTCTGCTTCGAGCCGAAGTGGTGCAGGACCCCCGCGTGGGTGATGCCCACCTGCTCGGCGATGTCGGCGAGGGTGCCGTTGGTCGAGCCCTTGCTGCCGAAGATCTCGATCGCGGACTTCAGGATCTGCTCGCGCTTCGCGCGGGTGGCGGGCCGGACGCGCGTGGACTCCGCGGCGGCGCTTGTGGATTTCGGCACGGCATCCCTCCTTTACTCGATCGTGACTTGATCGTACTTGCATGGTTACTTACCAGCGGGTAACCTCGCCATAGTTTACTTTCTGTCCAGTAAGTAAATCTAGCCGTGCCTCGCACAACGACTGTGTCCTAGGAGAAGCAATGAAGCTCAGCAAGTCCTTGATCGCGCTCGCTGCGGTCACCGCCCTCGGAGTGTCAGCCCTCGCGGGCTGTTCCGCAGGCGGCTCGGGTGACGACGGCGCCGCAGCCGGCGCCGCGCTCACGATCGCCAAGCCCGACGGCGCGATCACCACCGAGTCGCACAACCCCTACCTCGGCGACTCCTCGGCGTCGAAGTACGGCTACGCCAAGGTCATCTTCGAACCGCTCGCCCTGGTGAACCCCACCGGAGACCTCGGCACCACCCCGTGGCTCGCCGAGTCGGTCGAGTGGAACGACGACTACACCGAGCTGACCGTCGTCCCGCGCGCCGACGTCAAGTGGAGCGACGGCGAGGACTTCACCGCCGACGACATCGTCTTCACCTTCGGCATGTACATCGACGGCACCCTCAACGACACCTCCGCCCTCAACCTCGAGAGCGCGACGGCCGACGGCGACACCGTCGTGCTGAAGTTCGCCGAGTCGAAGTACACCGCGCAGGCCCGGGTCCTGCACACCCCGATCGTCCCGAAGCACATCTGGGAGAACATCGCAGACCCCAACACCGACCCGCTCACCGACGACGGCCTCGCGGTCGGCACCGGTCCGTACGTGCTGGACAGCTGGACGACCGAGTCCGTCACCCTGAAGGCCAACCCCGACTACTGGGGCGGTGAGCTCGCGGTCCCCGAGCTGCACTACGTCTCCTACGGCGACAACGCGGCGCTGACCACGGCCCTCGTGTCCGGCGAGGCCGACTGGGCGCAGGCGTTCATCCCGCAGATCGAGGACAGCTTCCTCGCCGCCGACGAGGAGAACCACTTCCTCGCCTCGCCCACCGCCGGCGCCGGCACCCTGTTCATGAACCTGCAGACGAAGCCGTTCGACGACCCGGCGCTGCGTCAGGCGCTCGCGTGGACGATCGACCGCCAGGCCTACGTCGACGTCGCCCGCGAGGGTGCGAGCACCCCGATCTGGAGCGTCACCGGTCTCGGCGACCTGCTCGCCGACGAGATCGACGCCGAGTACGAGGGCGACGTCTACAGCGTCGACGTCGACAAGGCGCGGCAGATCCTCACCGACGCCGGGTACACCTGGAAGGACGACAAGCTCGTCGACCCCGACGGCGAGGCGGTCTCGTTCTCGATCTCCGTCCCGGCCGGCTGGAGCGACTGGAACACCGAGCAGGCGCTGATCGCCGAGGAGCTCGGCGAGGGACTCGGCATCGACGTCAAGGTCGACCAGCCCGACTGGGGCGGCTGGGACGCCGCACGCCAGGAGGGCAGCTTCCAGGCGATCATCCACTGGCTGGAGGACACCGGCAACGCCTACGGCCTGTACACCTCGACCATGGACCCGAAGTGGATCGTCGACGGCAAGGCGCAGTTCAACTTCGGCCGCTACGACAACCCGGCCGTGACCGAGGCGCTCAACACCTACGCGAACACCTCGTCGGACGAGGAGCGCGCGGCCGCGGTCGCCGTCCTGGAGAAGGCCTTCGCCACCGACGTCCCGGCGATCCCGCTCGGCTCGCACCCGCTGCTCGGCGAGTTCAACACGCGCAGCTATGTGGGCTGGCCGTCCGAGGACGACCAGTACGCCTCGGCCGATCCCACGCAGCCCGCCGTCGTGCAGATCCTGTCGAAGCTGACCGCGAAGTAACGCCCTCCGGCTCGCGAGACTTCGCATATGTCACGTTTCTCCCACGGAAACATGACATTCGTGAAGTCTCGCGAGCTGCCGGGGAGCAACGAAGGAGCACCATGACAGACCCCCTCCTCACCGTGCGCGACTTCTCCGTCGTGTACGACGTGGATCCGCCCGTGGCGGCGGTGAAGGACGTCACCCTCGAGCTGCAGCGCGGCGAGATCCTCGGACTCGCCGGAGAGAGCGGATGCGGCAAGACCACGCTCGCGTACGGCGTGCAGCGTCTGCTCAAGGCGCCGGCGGTCATCACGAGCGGATCGGTGACGTTCCACGACGCGGCCGGCCCGGACGTCGACGTCAACGCGCTCGATCCGGAGCAGATGCGCCGCTTCCGCTGGGACAAGATCTCCATGGTGTTCCAGGGGGCGATGAACGCGCTCAACCCGGTCGCGACCATCGGCTCGCAGCTCGAGGACGTGTTCGAGATCCACCGTCCCGCTCTCAGCCGGCGGCAGCGGCGGGACGAGGCCGCCGAGCTCCTCGAGATCGTCAAGGTCGGGGCCCAGCGCAGCCGCTCCTACCCGCACGAGCTCTCCGGCGGAATGCGCCAGCGCGTGATGATCGCGATGGCGCTCGCGCTGCGACCCCAGCTCATGGTCATGGACGAGCCGACCACGGCGCTCGACGTGCTCGTGCAGCGCGAGATCCTCAAGCAGATCTCGCAGCTGCGGCACGAGTTCGGCTTCTCCGTCATCTTCATCACGCACGACCTCCCGCTGCTGCTCGAGATCAGCGACCGCATCGCGATCATGCGCGAGGGCGAGATCGTCGAGCTCGACACGGCGGAGAACATCTGGACCAGGCCGCAGGACGAGTACACCCGCACCCTGCTGTCCTCGTTCCCGCGCCTCACCGGAGAGAAGGGGGTGGTGGTGCGATGACCGTCCTCGACTTCTCGCACGTCACCAAGATCTACAACGTCCGCGGCGCCGGGCAGATCAAGGCGCTCGACGACGTGAGCTTCACGCTGCAGTCGGGCCAGACCATCGGCCTGGTCGGCCAGTCGGGCAGCGGCAAGTCGACCATCGCGAAGATCCTCACGCAGCTCGAGACGCCGACCGCGGGCGCTGTCCTGCTCGACGGGCAGGCGGTCCCGCGCCGCGGCCGCGGCCTGCGCGACTACCGTCAGCGCCTGCGCATGGTGTTCCAGGACCCGTTCGCCTCGCTCAACCCGTACCACTCGATCGGCTATCACATCGAGCGCCCCCTCCGGCTCGACGGGGTGGTGCCGAAGGCCGAGATCGCCGGCGAGGTGCGCCGGCTCCTCGAGAGGGTGCGCCTGACACCGGATGCCGTCATCGACCGCCGTCCGCACGAGCTCTCCGGCGGACAGCGCCAGCGCGTCGCGATCGCGCGCGCCCTCGCCTCGCGGCCGAGCCTGCTCGTCGCCGACGAGCCGGTGTCGATGCTCGACGTGTCGATCAGGCTCGGGGTGCTGAACCTGCTCGCCGACCTGCAGCGCGAAGAGAGGCTCGGCGTGCTCTACATCACGCACGACCTCGCCACCGCGCGCCACTTCAGCGACGAGATCATCGTGCTGAACCAGGGTCGCATCGTCGAGCGCGGCACCGCCGACGACGTCATCCTCAACCCCCAGGATCCGTACACGCAGGAGCTGCGTGCGGCATCCCCCGATCCGGAGAAGCACTTCATGAGCGCGGGAGGTGCGCGATGACCGCCGTCATGCCTGGTCTCGGGGAGGAGCAGACCGACGCCCTCGCCGCAGGCACCACAGCCACCCACGCGATCAAGGGCCGCGTGCGCGTGCCGTGGCGCTTCCTCGGCAACCGCGCCCTGTTCTACCTGTTCACTCTGTGGGCCGCCCTCACCATCAACTTCTTCCTGCCGCGCATGATGAAGGGCGACGCCGTCGACCAGTATCTGGCGCGCAACCGCAACGTCAGCCCCGAGGCGGCCGAGGCGCTGCGCGCCCTGCTGGGCCTCGACACCGACAAGTCGCTGTGGCAGCAGTACCTCGACTACTGGGGGCTCCTGTTCCGCGGGGACCTCGGCATCTCGCTGCTGCACGGACTGCGCCCGGTGACCGAGGTGATCGCCCAGGCGCTGCCGTGGACGATCGGCCTGGTGGGCTTCGCCACGATCGTCTCCTTCGCCATCGGGACGATCGGCGGCGCTGTCATCGGCTGGCGGCGGGGCAGCAGGCTCGACGCGCTGATCCCCATCACGACCTTCCTCGGCACGATCCCGTACTTCTGGCTGGGCCTGCTCGCGATCGCCGTGTTCTCGGTCAACCTCGGATGGTTCCCGATCGGCAAGGCGTACGGCATCGGCGTGACGCCGGAGTGGTCGCTCGAGTTCGTCGGGCAGGTCATCCACCACGCCACGCTCCCGGCCCTCACCATCATCGTCGCCTCGCTCGGAGGATGGATGCTGGGCATGCGCAACATGATGCTGACCGTGCTCGACGAGGACTACATCACCGTCGCGCAGGCGAAGGGCATGCCCAACCGCCGGGTGCTGTGGCGCTACGCCGCGCGCAACGCCGTGCTCCCGCAGATCCAGAGCTTCGCGCTCTCGATCGGCTTCATCGTCGGCGGCACGATCGTGATGGAGATGGTCTTCAGCTATCCGGGCGTGGGCAAGCTCCTGCTCGACGCCACCAACGCCAAGGACTACGCGCTCATGCAGGGCGTGTTCCTGATCCTCACCATCTCGGTCCTGGTGGCGAACATCATCGCCGACATCGCCTACGCATTCCTCGACCCGCGCACGCGCCAGACGGAGGCCTGAGCATGAACGCACCTGCTGACGACACGCAGAGCACCTACGCGACCGGCGCCGGATCGCCGGAGACTCTCGTGGTGCGCACGCGCCCCCAGTCGCCGCCGGCGGCCCCCACCTTCTGGACCAAGCTCGCCTCCGCCTTCGCGATGTTCCGCAACGGCAAGTCGATCGCCGGCCTGGTGATCATCGGGTTCTTCGTGCTGGTCGCGGTCTTCGCCGACGTGCTGGCGCCGTACCCGCCGACCAAGGTGGACAACACCCGGCGCTTGGAGCCGCCGTCCGCCGACCACTGGCTGGGCACCACGCACATCGGCGAGGACGTGCTGAGCCAGGTCATCCACGGCACGCGCGGGGTCATCGTGGTCGGCTTCCTCGCCGCGGCGATCGCGACCGTCATCGCCATCACCGTCGGCGTGATCGCCGGGTACCTGCGCGGCTGGAAGAGCGAGTCGCTCTCGGCGCTGACGAACGTGTTCCTCGTGATCCCCGGCCTGCCGCTGATCATCATCGTCGCCTCGATGTTCGAGGAGCCGCCGCTGTGGGTGATCGCCGCGGTGCTCGGCATCACCGGCTGGGCCTGGGGCGCGCGCGTGCTTCGAGCCCAGACGATGTCGCTGCGCAACCGCGACTTCATCCAGGCCGCCCGCGCGAACGGCGAGCCGCTGCGGCGCATCATCACGATCGAGATGCTGCCGAACCTGATGGCCCTGATCGCCGCGAGCTTCGTCGGCACCGTCACGGCCGCCATCCTCGGGCTCACCACGCTGTCGTACATCGGCGTGATCCCGGTGACCACCTACAACTGGGGCACGATCCTCAACTGGGCGTCGGCCCAGGGGGCCTTCCGGCAGAACCAGTGGTGGTGGTACCTTCCTCCCGGCCTGTGCATCGCCCTCATCGGAGTCGCCCTGGCGCTGGTGAACTTCGGCATCGACGAGTACGTCAACCCCCGCCTGCGCTCGGCGGGGGAGCGCGCCCGCGCCATGCGCAAGAAGGGCCTCGACGTGAACGACGCGGTCACCGCCGTGCGCAGCATCCCCGCCCCGACCACGATCATCGACGACGCACCCGCACAGAATCAGAGCAGATGACCTCTCCCGCAGTCCCCGACGTCCTTCCCTACCTCGACTCCGACCTCTCCATCCCCGAGCGCGTCGCCGACCTGCTCTCCCGGATGACCGTCGAGGAGAAGGTCGGGCAGATGCTGCAGCTCGACGCCCGCGACGACATCGACGACCACGTCCTGCGCCGCACGGTCGGCTCGATCCTGCACACCTCGCCCGAGCGCCTGCTCAGGGCGAACGAGCTCACCGCGCAGACGCGGCTGCGGATTCCGCTGATCGTCGGCGAGGACTGCATCCACGGGCACTCGTTCTGGCCGGGGGCCACGATCTACCCGACCCAGCTGGGCATGGCGGCCTCGTGGGACGCGGAGCTGGTGGAGCGGGTGGCCAGGGCCACCGCCGAGGAGGTCGCCGCCACCGGCATCCACTGGACCTTCTCTCCCGTGCTGTGCATCGCCCGCGACCTGCGCTGGGGCCGGGTCAGCGAGACCTTCGGCGAGGATCCCTTCCTCATCGGCGAGCTGGCATCCGCGATGGTGCGGGGCTACCAGGGCGAGGGGCTCACCGACCCCACCGCGATCCTCGCGACGGCCAAGCACTTCGCCGGCTACTCCGAGACCCAGGGCGGGCGCGATGCGAGCGAGGCCGACATCTCGCCCCGCAAGCTGCGCTCCTGGTTCCTGCCCCCCTTCGAGCGCGTGGCCCGCGAAGGATGCCGCACCTTCATGCTCGGCTATCAGACGACCGACGGCGTGCCGATCACCGTGAACGACTGGCTGCTCAGCGACGTCCTCCGCGGGGAGTGGGGCTACACCGGCACCCTCATCACCGACTGGGACAACATCGGCCGCATGGTGTGGGAGCAGCACGTGCAGCCCGACTACACGCACGCGGCGGCCGCCGCGGTGAAGGCGGGCAACGACATGGTGATGAACACCCCGCTCTTCTACGAGGGGGCGCTGGACGCGGTGGAGCGGGGGATGCTGTCGTCCGAGGACTTCGACGCGGCCGTCGCCCGCATCCTGACGCTGAAGTTCGAGCTCGGGCTGTTCGAGGACCCGCGGCTGCCCGCCGACGGACTCGACGCGGTCGTCGGCAGCGCCGCGCACGCCGCTCTCAATCTCGAGATCGCGCGGCGCTCGATCGTGCTGCTCGAGAACGACGGCGTCCTCCCCCTCCTGCCGGCTGCGCCCGGCGACCTCGCGGCGCCGACGGCCGCCGGCGCCGGTGCGCCGCTGCGGGTGGCCGTCACCGGCCCCCTGGCCGACGACGCGCAGACCCAGCTCGGCGACTGGGCCGGCGGGTCCGGTCAGGCCGGCTGGCTCGACTCCCAGCCGCGGGAGATGATCACCACGGTCCTCGACGGGCTGCGGGAGATCGAGGGGCTGTCCGTCTCCTACGCGCAGGGCGCTGACATCCTCGCCTTCGAGAACGGTCCGGACGACCTCGACCCGGTGCCCTGGGACCGCGTGTTCGCGTCCGCCGCGCCCGACCCCGCGCAGCTCGCCGAGGCGGTCGCGCTCGCCGCGGCATCCGATGTCGTGATCGCCGTCGTCGGCGACCGTATCGAGCTCAACGGCGAGGGCCGCTCGACGGCCACCCTCGAGCTCCTCGGCGGGCAGAACGCGCTGCTCGACGCGCTCATCGAGACGGGGAAGCCCGTTGTCGTGGTGCTGCTCGCCTCAAAGCCGCTCGTGCTGCCGGCATCCGTCTCGAGGGCTGCCGCCGTGATCTGGGCGGCGAACCCGGGGATGCAGGGCGGCCGCGCGCTCGCCGAGATCGTCTCTGGCGCGGTCGAGCCCTCCGGACGCCTGCCGATCTCCTTCGCCCGTCACGCGGGGCAGCAGCCGACCTACTACAACCAGATCCGCGGACAGCACGGCGACCGCTACGCCGATCTCACCCAGTCGCCCGCCTGGGCGTTCGGCGAGGGGCGGTCGTACACCACGGTGGAGTACTCCGGCCTCGAGATCGACTCGCCGGAGCTCGACGCGGACGGTGTCGTCGTGGCCCGCGTGACCGTCGCCAACACCGGCGGGCGTCCGGTGCGCGAGACCGTGCAGGCGTACGTGCGCGACTCGGTCACCAGCGTCAGCTGGGCTGACAGGGAGCTCAAGGCCTACCGGCAGATCGACCTCGCGCCGGGCGAGGCCGCCGAGGTGCGCATCGAGGTCCCGGTCGCCGACTGCACGATCGTCGACGCCGCCGGGGTCCGGCGCGTGGAGGCGGGGGGATTCGAGCTGCTGGTCGGCCCGAGCTCGCGCGAGGACACGCTGCTGAGCGCGGGGTTCACGGTTCGCTGACACCGGCCCTCGGGGCCCTGCGAGGACGTACGGTGGAAGGGTGACCCGAACCACCCCTGCGTCCCCCGTGCCCTCCCCCGTCGGCGAAGACATGAAGCTCGCCTTCCGGCATCATCCGGCCGGTGTCGCGATCATCACCGCGACGACCCCCGAGGGGCCGGTCGGGCTCACCGCCTCGAGCGTCGCCTCGGTGGCCGTCGATCCCGCGGCGATCGTGTTCTCGGTCACCCGTGCGACGGGCAGCGCCGGAGCCATCCTGGGGGCCGGCGGCTTCGTGGTGCACCTCGTCGACGAGGAGCACGCGGCGCTGTCGCAGAGCTTCGCGGTGAGCGGCTCCGAGCGGTTCACCCCCGAGCAGGGCTGGGACACGCTCCCCACCGGCGAGCCGCATCTGCCCACGGCGCGCGCCGCGCTGCGATGCCGGACGATCCAGACCGTTCCGGTCGGCTCCTCGACGGTGGTCATCGCCGAGGTGCTCGAGGTGATCTTCGGCCGCACCGGGCGCCCGCTCGTGTACGTCGATCGCGCCTTCCACACGCTGCCCTACTACGAGAACCGCTGACCGGGAAGACCCCCGCCTGCCTCTCGGCAGACGGGGGTCTTCAGGGTGCGGCGGCTCTCCCCAGAGCCGCCTAGGCCGCGCGGCGCCGGCGGATCACCAGCAGGATGCCGAGGCCGAGCATCCCGAGCGCGGCGAGGGCGATGCCCAGGCCGCTCTGCCCGCCGGTGGCGGCGAGCCCGCTCTGGGCGCCGCCCTGGACGGGCGCCTGCGGGTCGCCGGGGTCGCCGGCGCCCGCCTGCTCGAACAGCCCGGGCTCGGAGACGTTGCCGGCGGCGTCCGTCGCACGGTAGCCGATGCTCAGCGCTCCCGCGCCGAGCTCGATCGGGCCGGTGTACGGCTGCCAGGCCGCACGTGCGTTCGGGTTGCCCAGCAGGTACTCGATCGCCGGCTGTCCCGAACCCGAGTCCACCGCCGTGAGCTCGAGGGCTCCGTCGACGACCGCGGCCGTGACCTCGGGCGCGATCGTGTCGATCCGTCCCTGCCACTCGCCCTGCTCGGAGACGTTGTCCGAGCTGTCCACCGCGCGGAAGACGACCGAGTGCTCGCCGTCCTCGAGGGTGAGCGGCCCGGTCAGCACGGTCCAGCCGGCGCCGTCCACATCGGCCTCGATCCGCGCGGGCGGGGTGAAGTCGTCGGTCGCGGCGGGCGTCAGCGTCACGGGAGTCGTGTACCAGCCGTTCGCGCCGTCGGGCGCCGCCGGGTCTGCGGTCACCGTGAGCTGCGGAGCCGTGACGTCGGCGGCCGGATACGAGGCCAGCTGCCGGCTGATCCCGCCGCCGGGCCCGCTGGCCGTCTCGCCCGCGTCGTTGACGATGTGCGTGATGCCGCCGGTGCCGTTCAGCTTGACGCTGGTCATCGACTGGAAGCGCACCTCGGGGGAGCGCGGCGCCTGGATGGCGCTCTCGAGGTACACGTCGACTCCGCCGTTGTACACGGTGTCGAAGAACGAGTAGATGCCCAGGCCGTCGGCCTCGTGCGAGGTGACGTCGTCGGCCACGCGGTAGGCGGCGAAGCCGTTGCGCGTCCCGTCCATGTACGCCGCCTGCGTGGGCGGGTCGTAGGGGATCTCGCTCTGGTAGAAGATCGTGCGGCCGCGCTCTCCGTTCCAGAGCACCTGGTTCTTCTGGTAGTGCTCGACGAACAGGCCGAGGGCTGTCACGTCGTCGCCGTTCACGACGAGTCCGTGGTCGCCGACGTTCGACGTCCACGAGACGCCGTCGCCGTGGTCGGCCCGCCATGCCCAGATGTGGTCGAGCAGCGTGTGCGGGGAGTTGACCTCGATCGACGTCGTGGCCTTGCCGGCCCACGCGCCGCCGACGCGGATGAACACGTCGGTCAGGGTGGTCGGGTCGGCGGCGTCGGCGACGGATGCTCCGCGCGGTCCGACCTGGATCAGCACGTCGGACTGCTGGAGGCCGGCGTCCACGGTGATGCCGGCGATCTTGACGCCGGCGACGTCGCCGACCTCGATCGCCGCCTCGCCGGTGTCGGGCACCAGCGTCGCGTAGCCGAGTCCGAGCACGACGGTGCCGGCGTCCTCGATGCGCAGGGGCTGGTCGAGGTGGTAGACGCCGGGTGTCACGATGAGGTTCTTGCCGGCGGAGAGCTGGGCGTTGATCGCGGATGCCGTGGCGCCCGGCTTGACGATGAAGAAGTCGTCGAGGCCGATCGAGTCGCCGGCCGCGGCATCCGTCGACCAGTTGTAGCCGCGGCTGTCGGTCTCGGCCTTCGGCACGAACACCCTGTAGTCGGCGCCGTCGAGGTAGAGGAAGGGCGATTCGCGGCTGACCGGCGTCTCGTCGATCGTGGTCTTCACGCCGGTGCCGCCGGACACGGGCTGGGCGAAGTCGGTGGCCGGGGCCCCGTCGACGCCGGAGAACACGGCGTTCCACACGCCGCCGTCCCAGGTGCCGACCGTGGTGTTGCGGGTGAACCACTGCTGCTGGGAGCCGTTCACGATCGTGCCGTCGACGTTCGAGTTGGCGAGGTAGCCGCCGGAGGCGTATTCGCCGACCCTGCCGAACAGGGTCAGGTCGCCTTCGATGTTGATGCGGCGGAGCGGAGCGGCCTGCGAGACCGCGTAGCGCAGCTGGTGGGGGTCCGCCGCACCGCTCGGGAAGGGGCGCGTCGCGTCGACGCCGACCGGGCGCTGGATCGGGTTGAACGTGAGGTTCGACATCGAGCGCCAGAAGCGGGTGAGCGAGCCGGGCTGCGGGCAGTCCCACGGGTTGGGCTCGCAGGTGCGCACGGGCTCGACGTGGATCGCGCCGTTGATGCGCACGTCCTCCGGAGAGGCGCCGAGGCCGGCGACGGCCTGGTAGTAGCCGAGCTCGGAGTTCACGATGCCGGTGGCGGTGCTCGGGTCGTCCTGTCCGGCGGCGCTGCCGTAGGTGCCGGGGGCGAAGAAGTACTGGTGCCGGTTCTGGCTGAACTCCTGCTCCTGCGAGCCGGCCATCAGCGCGGCGTTGATGTCGTCGACGGACCAGGTCTCGTCGAAGATCGTCACGTTGGGGCCGAACAGGCCGTCGTCGGCGCGAGCGGATGCCGCGGGGGACGCGGCGACGGCGCCGGCGGCGAGGACGAGGGCCAGGGCCCCGGTGGTCCATCGACGCGTCTCGAGGACGACTGACGGTGGATGCGTGGTCACATTCTCTCCTTCGGTACGGGGTGGCCGAAGGCGAAGCGCTCGCGCGAGACCGACGACCGTGTCGGATGACTCTGCGAGCGTAGCGTTAAGTTACTGAGTTGTCAGTAATCATTTTCGAGGGGCGGATGCGGGCATGCCGGCGCGGCCTCTGCGCTCGGACCTCGGAACGTCTGCAGGACCATCTCACGTCTGCAGGGGCGGGGCACGGCGTGTCGTCCTGCATCCGTGCCTCGGTCCTGCAGACGGTCCTGTACACGCCGCCGGCGCGCGGCACGGGAGATGGCGGACGGCGCCGTGGCGGTCGCCAGGCCGGGGCCGGCGGCGCCGTGGCGGTCTTCAGACCCGGGGCGGGACCGGCGTCTCAGATCAGCCGCGACGTCGTGCCGCGCACGTTCAGCTCGAACGGCAGAGCGGCCGGGGCGCGGGTCGTGCCCCCTTCTGCGAGCCCGGCGAGCACGGCATCCGCCGCTCTCTCGCCCTGCCCGAGGGGGAACTGGTCGACCGTCGTGAGCCTGAAGAACTCGCCGAGCTCGTGGCCGTCGATGCCCACGATCGAGAGGTCCTCCGGCACGCCGAAGCCGAGGTCGCGCGCGGCGAGGATCGCGCCGATCGCCATCTCGTCGGATGCCGCGAACACCGCGGTCGGCCGGGGGCCCGGGCGGCCGAGCAGCTGCTTGGCCGCCCGGTAGCCGCCCTCGACCGTGAAGTCCGCAGGCTCGAGGAAGGCGGGGTTCAGCGGGATGCCGGCCTTCGCCAGCGCCTTCTCGAAGCCGAGCCGGCGGTTCGTCGGGATGTGGAAGTCGATGTCGAACTCGGGGTTCGCGCCGATGTGCGCGATGTCGCGGTGGCCGAGGCCGATGAGATGCTCGGTGGCGAGCTGCGCCACGGCCACGTCGTCGACGGTGAGGGTGTCGAGCTTCGGGTTCGGTCCGCCGATCGCGATCACCGGCAGGCCGAGGTCGAGCAGCTGCGTCGTCTCCTCCTCGTCGAGCTCGATCGAGACGGCGATCACCGCGTCCACGCGCTGGCGCCGGAGGAAGGTGTCGAACACGTGCCGGCGCACGTCCTTGTCGGCGGTGATGTTGTACAGGGTGATGTCGTAGCCGGCGCGCATCAGCGCGGCGGAGACCCCGGAGAGCACGGTGCTGAAGAACCAGCGGTCGAGGAAGGGCACGATCACCCCGACGTTGCGGGTGCGCCCCGACGCGAGGCTGGAGGCGCGGGAGGACACCACGTATCCCAGGGCGGATGCCGCCTCCTGCACGCGCTGACGGGCGGACTCCGACACGTGGCCCCGGCCGCTCAGCGCGCGCGACACCGTCGCGGTGGAGACCCCCGCCGCCTTGGCGACCTCGTCGATGCTTGCCATCGTGCTTCCTTGTGTGTGTTCCTCCTCGCTCCGGTATGAGTTGTGGTCGCTTTTCGGGCCGAGAAGCGACCACAACTCATACCGGAGCGGAGGTGAAGGGGGTCAGGCCGTGGTGTACCAGACGGTCGTGTCGACCGGGACGGCGGTGCCGTCGAAGGGCTGGCTGCGCAGGATCACCGTCGCGCCGGCCGGAAGGGCCACGGGCTCCGTGCCGAGGTTCGCGACCACGTGCACGTCGCCGCGGCGGAAGGCCACGGCATCCGCTCCGGCGTCCTCCCACACCAGCGAGCCGGACCCGAAGCCGCGCTCGCGGCGTGCCGCCAGCAGCTCCTTGTACAGCGACAGCGTCGAAGCCGGGTCGCCCTCCTCCACGTCGCGGGCGTACAGCACCCAGTCGGCGGGCTGCGGCAGCCACGAGGCTCCGGTGTCGTTGAAGCCGTAGGCCTCCGCGCCGGCTTCCCACGGCAGCGGCACGCGGCATCCGTCGCGTCCGTACCGCTCGCCGTTCGTGCGGAACCAGGTGGGATCCTGGCGGAACTCGTCGGGGATCTCCATCGCCTCGGGCAGGCCCAGCTCCTCGCCCTGGTACAGGTACGCCGACCCGGGCAAGGCGAGCATCAGCGTGGTCGCCGCACGGGCCCGGGCGAGGCCCGTGGCCGTGTCGGGCTTGTTCGGGGTGTTCGGGCCGATGCCCTCGCCCTGGGGGTTCTCGTCGGTGAGTGCGAGGCGGGTCGCGTGACGGACGACGTCGTGGTTCGAGAGCACCCAGGTGCTGGGGGCCCCGACGGCGCCGAACTCCTCGAGGGACTCGCGGATGACCTCGCCGAGCGCCTTCGCGTCCCACTTCGTCATCAGGTACGGGAAGTTGAAGGTCTGGTGCATCTCGTCGGGGCGCACCCACAGCGCGGTCTGCTTCAGCGTCGGCAGCCAGGCCTCGCCGCACAGGGCGCGGTCGCCGTCGTACTCGGCGAGCACTTCATGCCAGTCGCGGTATATGTCGTGAACGCCGTCCTGGCCCCAGTACGGCACGTTCTCCTCGCCGCCGCCCATCGAGTCGGCATCAGCCACCGGGGCGTAGTCGGGAAGCCCCGCCTCCTTCACCATGCCGTGCGCGACGTCGACGCGGAAGCCGTCGACCCCGCGGTCGAGCCAGAAGCGCAGGATGCTGCGGAACTCCTCCTTGACCTCCTCGTTGGTCCAGTCGAAGTCGGGCTGCGTGGCATCGAAGATGTGCAGGTACCACTGGCCGGGCGTGCCGTCGGCCTCGGTGACACGCTCCCACATGCCGCCGCCGAACACCGACTCCCAGTTGTTCGGCGGGAGCTCGCCGTTCTTGCCCTTGCCGTCGCGGAAGACGTAGCGGGCGCGCTCGCGGCTGCCGGGGCCGGCCTTCAGCGCCTCCTGGAACCAGACGTGCTGGTCGGAGGAGTGGTTCGGGACGAGGTCGACGATGACGCGGATGCCTCGGGCGTGCGCCTGGGCGAGCATCTCGTCGAAGTCGGCGAGCGTGCCGAACAGCGGGTCGACGTCGCGGTAGTCGGCCACGTCGTAGCCGGCGTCGCGCTGCGGGCTCGTCATGAACGGGCTGAGCCAGATCGCGTCGACGCCGAGCTCCTGCAGCGCGTCGAGACGGCTCGTGATGCCGGGCAGATCTCCGATGCCGTCGCCGGACGCGTCCGCGAACGATCGGGGATAGATCTGGTAGATGACGGCGCTGCGCCACCACTCGGAACCGGGGGAAGCGATCTGCTCAAGCTGTGCCATGCGATCAGGTTACTGCAAACGCTTACATCTGTGCCAGCGCCGCGATCGAATCGATTCGTGGGCACGTGTCGGCGGGGTGCTGCGGGGGTGGCTTGCATGTGCGGCGGGGGCGGTTCGCGTCGGG